>Ga0209375_1000184_pt1 | contig 58744 bp, 45 predicted proteins | sample GraSoiAngelo_131_FD_185888 | JGI IMG/M metagenome (GOLD analysis project Ga0209375, IMG submission 185888) | Grasslands soil microbial communities from the Angelo Coastal Reserve, California, USA - 14_0929_02_30cm (SPAdes) (version 2) | ecosystem: Environmental > Terrestrial > Soil > Grasslands ...
CGGTTGTATACCTCAGGCAGGCACTGGCAAGCGATCGCGTGCTGTCACGCTCTGTTGCCGGTCCTGAAACCATCGCCAGCCGTCAACAATTTCGGGCGGGCTGAGATTCGGGAGGGAAGATGAAGAAGGCAAGCGTCCTGTCAGCGGTTCTTTTTGTTGCGTCATCTTTGGCCTTCGGGCAGGTTAACACCGCAAGCCTTACGGGGCTCGTCACCGACCCATCCGACGCCCCCGTTTCTGATGCGAATGTCACGTTGACAAACACGGCTACCAATCTGGCACAAACCACGCAAACAGGTGCAGCCGGCTATTATGAGTTCCCCGTGATTCAGGTGGGCACCTATAAACTTAAGGTGGAACGACAGGGATTCCAGACGGTAATCTCAGCACTCAGGCTCGATATCGGCCAGCACGCACGGTTCGACATCCCGTTGAAGATCGGCTCCTCGAGCGAATCCGTAACGGTGGAAAGCACTGTCCCATTGCTCTCCACGCAGGACGCTATGCCTGGCGCAGTGGTGGAAAATGAGCTCATCAGCGGCGTGCCGCTTAGCGCCCGCAACTGGGATGACCTGCTGGGCTTGGTTCCCGGCGTTCAAGGAGATCGCTACACCGAGCAGGGAGGCGGCACCGCCTCCGGGCGCACAGGCGCTGTGAATGTACATGGCGTGCGTTCCTTGCAAAACAACTTCGTGCTCGACGGCGTTGACAACAACTCTTTTTCTGAAAACGTTCAGGAGCTGACAACGCAGATCGTTCGGCCGTCCGTAGATGCAATTCAGGAATTCAAGATTGCCACCAACCCTTATTCCGCGGAGAACGGCCGTAGTCCCGGATCGCTGGTCACCGTCACCACGAAGAGTGGCGCCAACGCCTTCCACGGGCTGGTTTATGAATATCTGCGCAACAAAGTTTTTGATGCCAATGATTTTTTCACGAACCGTGTGGGCCGCCCGCGGCCAAAGCATGTGCAGAACCAATACGGAGGGCAAATTGGCGGACCGGTAGTTAAGAACAAGGCGTTTTTCTTCTTCAACTATGAGGGGACGCGCATTCGCCGGGGCCGTTTCTATCAGGCAAACGTGCCTACGGCCAGCGAGCGGAATGGTGATTTCTCCGCTGCTGCTGGCGCTGCGAACGGCGTAACTTACGCAACTATGGTTGACCGTGTCGGCGACTGTGTTGGGGCCGGCAATCCCTTTCCTGGAAACCAGATTCCCGCCGGTTGCATTGATCCGATAGCGGCCAAAATCCTGGCGCTGGTCCCACCGCCGAACTTTACGCCCACGAGCGCTGCCCTCAACATCGGAAACTTCATCAATGTGCGTAACCTTCAGGACGACAGCAACAACTACGTCGGCCGCTTTGACTGGAGTCCCACGAATAGGGATACCGTTTGGGTGCGCTATAACTACGTCCATCGCTTCCGTTTTGTGCCCGGCACTTTTGGCGGCATCCTCGACGGCACCAGTTCATCCGCGAATGGCCGTCTAACCATGAATGGCCAGGGCGCGTCCATTGGCTGGAACCATATCTTCACTCCCAGGTTGGTCAATGAATTCAGAATCGGCTGGGGCCGCAACTGGTCAAGGGGTGTGCAGGACCCGTTTGGGTTGAATACACTGGCAGACTTCGGGTTCCAGGGCGTGCCTGATAACTCGCTTTATAGCGGCGGCATTCCGCGCATTGCGGTGAGCGGACGTGGAGGAGCGCAATCCAACACCACCCTTTCCATTGGCGGTGTGGACAACTGGGGCTCGCCGGACTTCCTACCCAAGTTCCAACACACGAACGAATATCAATGGATCGATACCTTCAACATCTCCCTAAGCAAGCACCAGATTAAGGTCGGCGTCGATGCCCGCATGCCCATGCGCAATATCTTCCTTGACGTCCCCGCCCTCCGTGGCCAGATGAGCTTCGATGGTGCCCGTACCGGCATTGGCCTGGCTGACTTCCTGCTCGGCTACCCGCAGGCTGTGCAGCTTTCCAATCTTGCCGTCTCTGATGCACGCTTGTGGATGCTTTCAGAATTTGTGCAGGATGACTGGAAGATCCTCCCAAAGCTAAGCCTGAATCTCGGTCTGCGCTATGACTATGCCACCTGGCCTTACAGTGGCGCCGACCGCATGACCAACCTGCTCGACCCGAATCCCGCTGCCACGGCCGCGACCGGTGTGCTCTTCTGTTCCGGAACTGTCGTTGCCCCTTGCAGCGGCAAGTCCACCGTTGGCCGCACGCTGGTGAAACCCGACAAGAACAACTTTGCCCCACGTATCGGCATTGCCTGGCACCCTTCGGAAAGCTGGGTGGTGCGCTCGGGATACGGGCGCTTCTATATGCTGTTTGAGCGTGCCGGCAGCGAAGACCAGATGTATTTGAATCCTCCCTGGTTGATCAACAACTCCGTAACCGCAGCCAACACTGCCTCGACCGCAAATAACATGCGGCTCGACACCGGCTTCAACCTCTCGCTCAATCCTGCCACGTTGAACCTGACCACGATTCGTCTCCGCGCTGTCAATCCCAACAACGTGCAGCCGGAAGTGGACCAGTGGAGCCTCGGCGTCGAGCGGCAAATGCCTTGGCAAACCGTGTTGACTGCAGAATATGTCGGCACCAAAGGCACGCACCTTTCGATTCTTCGCAACTTGAACCAGCAGTATTTCGACGCCGGCGGATTTCCCACTGGCGTCATTCCGTACGCGAATCTCGGCGCCATCGAATTTCGCGACAATGTCGGCAACTCTACCTATCACGGCCTGGAGTTAAGCGCGCAGAAGCGCTTCAGCCATGACTTTTCGCTCACCGCCGCGTACACGTGGTCTCACTCGATTGATCAGGTGCAGGAACATCTAATCAGCGGCAGCGGCTCCAATAGCTTCTTGCAAAACGAACATGACCTGCGCGAGCAGCGTGGAAACAGCGACTTCGATTTCCGGCAGCGGCTCTCATTCAGCTATCTGTACGAACTTCCTTTTGGTCCGGGGAAGCATCTGGTCCAGCAAGGTCCGGTCTCGCACATCCTCCGCGGCTGGCGCGCCAGCGGTATCGCTGCCTTCCACAAGGGTCGTCCCTTCACGATCTTCTCCAGCAACAACAACAGCATCGTGCAGGTACGTGGCGGTCTCACGAATGCCCTGGCCGACTGCCTCGGCGGCGGCGTCTTGCCTTCCGACCAGGGGACTGTGGATAAGTGGTTTGACACCAGCAGATTCGCTACGCCGCCGGGCCGGCTGGGCACGTGCGGGCGAAATCAGGACCTGCGCGGCCCTGGCATGTCTGACGTGGATTTTGCGCTTTCGCGAACCTTCAGCTACTTCGGCGAGGGACGCAGCCTGGAATTCCGATGGGAGACCTTCAATCTTCTGAATACGCCGTATTTCGGGCTTCCCACGAACAATGTGAACTCTGGCAGCTTTGGCAAAATCACGAGTCTTGCCGGCGATCCGCGCGTGATGCAGTTTGCGCTTCGGTTCGCCTTCTGACCCATTTTGCAACGCGTGTGACCAAATACTCGTGCTCCGGAGAACGGCGAAGTTCGCCCGGGGGTGTTCTGCGGTTCTGTTCCAGCCAGTTTTGTCAAAATCGCTTATCTTGAATCCCCTTGAGACTTATTCGCTCCTGGAGACTCCTAATGCGCATTCGGTTTTTGCGGATTCTTACCTTGGCAGTCAGTTCGTTTCTGTCTTCTTTCCCGACCTTTTTGGATTCCTCGCCTGCGTCTCTCCGTCCCGGCACTCGTGTTCTCCTCGACGCTCACAATTGCTATCCCTATTACGAATGGTGGTTCGATCGAATTGACCGCGCTCTATCAGCGGGCACTCCTCTTGCCATCGAGCAGGATTTGCTTTGGGCGAAGAATCCAAGAAAGGGCGAGATGACTTCGCTCGTAAGTCATGGAGCCCTGCCGACGGGAACCGAGCCGGGAATGCGGGAGTATTTTTTTGAACGCGTTCGGCCCATCGTCGAAAAAGCCTTGCACGAGGGAAATCATGGGGATTGGCCGCTGATCACACTGAATCTCGATCTCAAATCGGAGGAACCGGAACATCTCGCCGCGATTTGGCAGTTGCTGGCGCAATATCAGGATTGGCTCACCACTGCTCAACGCACCGGCACCATCGACCGGATGGAAACCCTGGAAGTCCGTCCCGTTCTTGTCCTGACGGGCGAGTCCGACGCGCAAAAAGCCGTCTTCTACGACCAGGTCGCCGAAGGCGGAAAGTTGTTCGTATTCGGAGCCGTGCGCACCAACACGCATGACCCCTCCGCGCCGCCTGAAGGGCTGGCGCCGAATCCCGCCGACAACTATCACCGCTGGTGGAACAATAGTTGGCGCGTCGTTGAGCCCGAAGGCCAGTCCAAAGCAGGTGACTGGACTGTGGAAAAAGAATCGCGTCTCAGCCAGCTCGTTCGCTACGCGCATGGCCACAACTTGTGGATTCGCTTTTACACGCTTGATGGGGCCACCAAACAGGAGCTCAGTTGCAATGGCTGGTTCAGCTCCTACAACTTTGGTTCAAGGGAAGCGGTCCGCAAACGCTGGGAGGCCGCTGCCAAACTGGGCGTGGATTACATCGCATCGGATCAGTACGAAGAACTGGGCGCCTTACTCAAATCCCTCAGGCCGAACCGCGCCACGACAAAACCAAATCCGTTCAGTAGTCGGCTTGCCATCCGCGCCGCTAGATTGGGGCCCGAAGCCAACTTTGTATCTAGGGTAGTGATGGAAAAACCCATCGCGAAGGAATCTCAGTGGCAGAGAAAAACGAGGGGCCAATAAGGATTCCGTTGGACTCCGTATCGTTCCTTTTCAATGCCTTGGCGTTCCCCACCATTTCTTCTAAGTCCTTGAAATTCCAATCGGTATTGTTTTCGATCCCCACCGCCCCTACCAGCTTTCTCATTTCACTTTACAGGACTTGGGTAGACCGTGAAGCAGCAAATATCTGCCTTCATCCCGAGCGCTCTTAAATAGCCCTCATTCAAGCGGCACTTTTGCAGGCGGACATTTTCCAACAACTCGGCGAAAGCGCGGATGATCGTCTCCTGTTCAGGTCGAGCCTTCAGCCGTTCTTCCACGTGCGCAGTGCCGCGCGGAAGCTTTGCGAACTCCACGATCTTTGCCCAATCGGCAGGTGGGATAATGCTGACCACCGCTGACGGCTTTTCCATCTTCTTATACGGCCAGAAAGCCCATCCGATGTTGTTTTTCTCGAGCGCTTTCACGAATTGCGCGATCCACTCATCGGTATTCTCTCCGGACTCGCCCATCCAGATCGGCACATCATAACGTTCACGAAAATCAATGTATTGCCGCAGCACGCTTTCATCCGGCGCCGTCCAATACTTGTGGAACGTGTAAGCCGTGTTCGCATCGAAAGGTTTGCCAAAGACTGAAAAGTTGCCGTCCCACTGCGCCCCGCCGAGAAGGAGAATATGGTGAGCATCAACCTTTCGTATTTCGCCCGACAACTTTTTGTAGAGCGGTTCAAGCGACGAATTCAAAGGCGCTAGCTTGGGAAAATGTGGGATCGGCTCATTCAGCAGGTCATAACCGAGTACCGCCGGCTCATCGCGATAGTGCGTCGCCAGCCGCCGCCAGATGGCAAACAGGTGCTCTTGCTCTTGTGGACTATCGTATAACCAGGGATATCCGGCGCTGTCATCAATGTTCGCCGGTCTGTCCGCCCGGTGCGGCATGCAAATCAAGGATCACATACAGACCCTCGGCGCGGCTCCAGACGATTAACCGGTCCAGCAGTTTGAAACCTTCCGCGCCGTCGTCCTCAAACAGGCTGTAATGCAAAGGAACTCGAATGGCGTTGAACCCGGCCCGATGCAGGAGCGCGATGTCTTCCCGCGCGATGTAGTTCTCGCGGTACTTCTGCCAGAATGCGGTCGACCCTTCAGGTCCAAGCAGCTCCAACACCAACCCGCGGATCTCGCTAGGAGACTGCGGGCCACCCTGGAACAACCACATATAACCCTCTGGCACTAGCCAATTGCCTAGATTTGTTGCGCGAAGCAAAAGCGGTTTGCCGGCAGCATCGACGATCTGTTTGTGGTCGGTATGTGCGAATTGAGCGCTCGCTTGCGAAGTCAATGCCAGAAGAAGAAGGGCCAGCCGTAGAAGTCTGAACTTGAACATGATTCTCTCCGATGGAAAGCCTACAACAAGACAAGAGAATCGCGCCACGACCTCCTGGTTCAATGAACCACTATCTTCCAACCTTCATGTTCCTTCATTCGATGTAGAATTTGAAGACGCGGCCACAATATGAAACATCCAAAGGCGTGCGCTCGAGAAATGTAGCGTCGAATCTGTTCGGCAGTTCAGGCGAAAGTGTAGACGAAACCCGCGAGTTGTTCGCAGTCCAGCAGTTGTACTTGCGCGTGTTGGGTTGAAAACAAATGATTACTCTGTTTTCCATAATTGCGCTTGGTTTTTTCCTCGGCATGCGCCACGCAACCGATCCCGACCACGTCATTGCCGTAACCACGATTGTCAGCCGTCGGCGAAGCGTCCGCCAGGCGGCTTTGATCGGGTTACTCTGGGGTCTCGGTCACACCATCACAATTCTCGTTGTGGGCTCCGCGATCATTTTGTTCGGTCTGGTGATCCCGCCAAGAATTGGTCTCACCATGGAATTGTCGGTCGGGTTGATGCTAATCCTTCTGGGAGTCCTGAACCTGTCTGGGATGTTGCGCTGGATTACAGAAACCGTCAGGCCCCTGCAACTGGGGCAGCACTCACACCCTCACGGGCACGGGGATTACATTCACAGTCATCTGCATGGCCACGGTCCCGAGAGACACGGTCATTCCGAAGGTGCAACGCCGGTTGGTTGGATGGACCGTGCCTTTGGCAGTCTGGGTTTCTATCAAGTCGTGCGTCCTTTGGCCGTGGGCATCGTCCACGGTCTTGCCGGATCGGCAGCAGTCGCTTTGCTCGTACTCACCACGATTCGCGTGCCTGGGTGGGCAGTGCTATATCTCTTCGTATTCGGGATTGGCACGGTCGCGGGAATGATGCTGATCACTGCGGCGATTGCGGTTCCATTTACGTTTTCCGAAGACCGCTTTACGCGACTCAATCGTGGCTTAGGACTGGTCTCAGGTCTGGTGAGTCTGGCCTTCGGTCTGTTCATTGTCTATCAAATGGGCTTCGTAAACGGCCTTTTCGCCCACAGTCCCAAATGGGTGCCTCATTAATCTTTCCTGTTGTGAGCCAGGTGCAGGTTACGAAACGTTTGTTCGACGCATCGAATCTTAACGTACAGTAGAGATTGAATGATGATGAGGAGTCCCGGGAGAATGAGTGTGGACATTTTCGAGATTGCAGAAAAGAAACGCAGGAAAATCACAATGTCAACAGTCTTGATTCTTGCGTGCGCCGTGCTCGCGCTGCCTTTGGCCGCGCAGCAACGGGGTCCGTTGCCGCCACCGCCGCCGGGTACTGTGGTTCCGTCCGGTGCGCCTGCGGATTCTGAGAAGGCAAATGCTTCCCGGCAGGAAATGTCCTCTCATATTACCAACGAACCGCCGGCCCTGCCTATTGAGCAGATTATCCAGAAGTTTACGCAACACGAGGAGGAATTTCGCAAGGAGCGCGACAACTTTACGTATACGCAGATTTTCGTCTTCCAGGAACTCGATGAGGATGGCCGCCCCGACGGAGAGTATCGCCTGACCAGCGACATTCTTTTTACGCCCGCGGGGAAGCGCTACGAAAAAGTTATCGAGGCTCCCGCGCCCACGCTCAAACGCATTTCCATGTCTCAGCAGGACTTCGATGATATCGAAAAGGTATGGCCACTTGTCCTGACCCCGGACGAATTGCCCAAGTATGACGTCAAATATGTTGGCCGGGAGCAGGTCGACGAAGTCGGTACCTATGTCTTCGACATAGCGCCAAAAAGACTGGAAAAGAAGCTGCGCTACCTTGAAGGCCGCATCTGGGTCGACGACAAGGACCTACAGATTGTCAAAACCCGGGGAAAAGCCACCGGCTTGCTGAAGAAAAAGGAAGACCAGGCCTTTCCCACGTTCGAGACTTTTCGTGAAAATATCGAAGGCCACTATTGGTTTCCCACCTACACGCGGGCTGACGACATCTTGCAGTTCAAGTCAGGCCAGGACGTGCACATCCGTTTGTCGGTTCGCTACCAGAACTACAAGCGGTTCGGCTCCACCATCAAGATCGGGAAGGCCACACAGGTGGACCCGGAGAAGCCGTAACGGCGCGAAACTGAACTTGTTGCCTAGCGTCTGCTGAGCCAGACGAGCGTTACTCCGATACAAACAATGAAAACTCCGAGCCAGCGTTGCGGGCTGATGCGTTCGTGCAAGAACAACATCGCCCCAACGGCGCCCGCTGCGTAACTCAGGGCCGTCACGGGAACAACGAAACTCACGTTTTCAATGGAAAGCATGGCCAACAGCAAAAAGAAGGCCAGCGTCATCATGGAAATGCCTATCCACATCCAGCCCACGCGTATCGTGCGGAAAACAAAGCGACTCAGCGCAGCCGGGCGGAAGTCGTGAACTTCGCCAACCACTTTCATGGCGCGAGAAACACAGAGTTCGCCGCCGGTTCCTGCGACTACAATCATAAAAAGGAAAAAAAACTCGAGCACGTTTAGGCCTTCCCCGTGGTCCGAGGATGAGTGTGCCCGACAATAAAGACGCCGACACAGATAACAAATATCCCAATCCAGCGCAGGAGAGGCACGGCTTCTCCCAGAAGAAAATAGCCCAGCAACGCGACTACGGCGTAAGAAAACGAGGAAGCAGGCTGAACGTAACTGTAATCCGCCCAGGTGAGCACGAGCATGTAGGCCACAAAAAAAGTAAGCAAACAGGCGACTCCCAGCCAAATGTAGCCCGATGTAAGGATCCTGACGAAAATGTGAAGAAGATCGGCTGGCGCCCAATTCCTGGCGGAGCCGATCCCCTTCATTCCCTTACTGAGCAAGACGTTGCCCAGGGGCGCAAACAAGACTATGAACAAAATAAAAATGCAAGTCTTCAGGTGCAGGCCCGGAGAGTCTTTCATACGCTCCTTGCTTCGGTTCCTTGGCAACACGCCGTTTCGCACGCCGCCGCTGATGAATCCATACGCGCTGGCTTCTCAAATGGATGCTGCCGCGCGTCCGAGAAGGGACAACCGACGCCATTCGCAGCATTCCTTAATTGGTCAAAATCATCTTACAGGAGGTCGTGCCGGGGCCAAAGCCGCAGCCAGCGGAATATTTCGTTTTTTGCTATGCTTTTTGCAGGGAAACATTCGGTATTTGGTGCGCCGTACCGTCGAAGGAGCAGCTTGGCATAATCCTGGTTCGCGAGGTGCAATGATTTCCAAAGCCGCCGATTACCTGTTTCTCACTATTGCTGCCGCTCCCTTCATCTACTACGTACTCGTGTTGTACAGTTCCTGGCTTTTCTTTGGTCGTTCGAAGGACGGTGCGCCCAAGAATGCGGACTTTACTCCGCCGGTGAGCAACCTTAAGCCCGTCCGCGGCCTCGATCCGGAAGCCTACGAGAATTTTTCCAGCTATTGCCGCCAGGACTACCCGGATTACGAGCTGATTTTCTGCGTCGGAGATGAAAACGACGCCTCGGTTCCCATTCTCCAGAAGCTGATGCGCGATTTTCCCGAGTGCCAGATTCGAATCCTCTATGGCTCGGGACGCAACGCCATCAACGACAAAGTCGCCAAACTGGTCCGCATGGTGAACGAAGCCCGCAACGAAGTTCTGGTCATCAACGACAGTGACGTTCGCGTCGAGCCAAACTATTTACGCACTGTCGTGGCCCCACTGCGCGATCCCAAGGTTGGCGGAGTGACTTGCCTGTACGTTTCCACTCAGGATAAGACATTCACGCAGCATCTTCAGTCCGTCGGCATGATCTCCGATTTCTACCCCGGAATTTTAGTGGCGCGCCAACTGGATGGAATCAAATTCGCTCTTGGGCAGACGATCGTCACGACGCGCTCCCACCTCGCCGGTTTCGGCGGCTACGAAGCCATTGAGAACCGCCCCGCCGATGATCTTCTCGTCGGCCGGTTGATCGCGGAGCAGGGTTTTCAAGTCGAGCTGCTTCCTTACGCCGTCAAGACCGTTCCGGACTGCGATTCAATGAAGGATCTTTTTGTCAAGCGGCTTCGTTGGATGACGGTGATGCGGCATATGCGTCCCTGGGGGCATATCGGGCTCGCTTTTACGCAAGGATTGCCCTGGTGTCTCGCTGTTGCTCTGACTCATTCAGCAGGGATGGGGTTCGCGTACGTGGGTGCTTATCTGGGGTTCCGCGTACTAATCAGTTGGTTGATCGGCGCCTGGGGGCTCAGGCAGATTGGGCTTTGGAAGAAAATGCCGCTCATCATCATGTGGGATGCAACCGCATTCCTGATCTGGTTGCTGACTTTCGGGCGCAGCAGTATTCGCTGGCGCAATGTGGATTACCAGATTCGCGAAGGGATGCTCGTGCCAGTCGTGCAGGCTCCCATCCAACATTCGTCCCAATAAGAAGCGGCTGCGGTCGGGGCGGCGTGCGTTTCCGACAAAGTCGCGCCTGGTGCGAGAGGGTTTCCCTCCATGCCTGAATCCCTTGCTTACGTCATCCTGGGCCGCGGGCGCTGGGCCCGTAAGCTTTGCCCGATCATTTCTGGCGAAGGAAGAAGCGTGGTCGCGATCGAGGAAACGCGGCAGCTTCCTTTCGAAACAGAACCGGATTACGTTGACCGCCTCGCGGTAGCCATGAAAGCCAGCAGCGCGCAAATCGCTTGGCTCTGCGTGCTGCCGGGCCCCCACGTCTCGTTGATGATCCAGGCCGCGATCGATGCGGGTTTGCACGTCATCGCAGAAAAGCCCTGGTACGGTTCGAACGAGGACACCCAGAAATTACAATCGCTGGCTCGCGCAAACGGGCGCATCATTGCTGTCCATTTTGAGTATCTGGTCCTCGAAGAAGTGGAACAATGGAGAGCCCAGTTTCATCCCGGAACGGGATGTCGCTTCGGCGGCCGTTTTCGCCTGGGCCGTTCCGATCGATCAGGAATCCCGGCAATCGACAATCTCGGCTGCCATTTGCTGTCCATTCGAGAATACGCGGTCCCTTCCGCAACGATTTCCGGGATTCGTTGCGGCTACGACTTACCCGATGAGCGGTTGGTATGGATTGACAATAGCAAGCAACGTCTCGCCTCGATCGATCTCCTCAGTCATAGCCAACCTATCATCCAGCGCTTCATGAAAAGAATAGAAGCGTCTCTGGATGGCGAGGCCTTTCCGTTTGATTTGGAGTTTGCGCTGCGTGTCGCCGGTGAACTCAACGCCTATAAAAGGAGAAATCCGGCTTGACGTTTGCTACGCCTTTTTCGCCTTAACCGCGGCTGACGGCGCCGTTGACGTCAAATGCTCCGCGCGCGCATCTGCCGCCGCGGATCGTGTGGGCATGGTCATCTGCATGCGGCGATCGTTCTTCGGTTCGCGCCAGTTTACCTGCGGCAGCATGAGTGACGCATCCACTCGATCGCGGTATTTCATCGCGATGTTCATCAGCGAATCCAGCAGCGAATCCGAAAGATGATGCGGCTGCAAGCCGAGATCGATGAGCTTCGAGTGCTTCGCGTTGTAGTAATGCTGCTCGGCCTCCACGCGAGGATCGGGGATGTGATCGATTTCTACCGCCACCCCTAGTTTTCTGGCGGCCGATTCCACCATGCGGGCTAAATCGAGAACGGAGAATTGCTCGGTGAACTGGTTGTAAACGCGACACTCGCCTTTGGCCGCAGGGTTATGACAGGCGATCTCGATGCATCGGACCGTGTCCCGGATGTCCAGGAAGCCGCGCGTCTGGCCGCCCTTGCCGTAAACCGTGAGCGGCTGGCCGATCGCTGCCTGCACGCAAAAACGATTCAGGACCGTGCCGAACACATCGTCGTAATCGAATCGATTGATTAGCGCCTCGTCGAGCGCCGATTGGTCCGTCATCGTTCCGTAAACGACGCCCTGATTGAGATCGGTGGCGCGAATCCCCCAAATTTTGCAGGCGAACATCATATTGTGGCTGTCGTGCACTTTAGAGAGGTGATAAAAGGAACCGGGCTGCTTTGGGAAGGGAACGACGTCCTTACGGCCGTTGTGCTCGATGGCTATATAGCCTTCTTCGATATCGATGTTGGGCGTGCCGTACTCGCCCATCGTCCCCAATTTGATGAGGTGACAATTCGGCAGGAATTCGCGGATGGCGAAGAGTACGTTCAGCGTGCCGACCACGTTATTGACCTGCGTGAAGACCGCGTGCTTGCGGTCAATCATCGAATAGGGAGCGGACCGCTGTTCCGCGAAATGAACAACCGCGTCCGGTTCGAAGGACTTGAACGCGGAAGCCAGAAACTCGTAATCGGCAACGTCTCCGATGAACAACTCGATGGTCTTGCCTGTGATGTTTTGCCAGACCCTGACGCGGTCCGTCAGCGGACGAATGGGGGTCAGCGTTTGCGCGCCTAGCTCGTGGTCCCAAAGGCGGCGCAAAAAATTATCAATGACGGCGACGGAATGACCCCGCTGTGACAAATAGAGAGCTGTTGCCCAACCGCAGTAGCCGTCCCCACCGAGCACGGCAATCTTCATGTACCCTCCTCAGGGCAAATCTATTTGCAGATTTCTTCGGCAATCCGAACTGCGAACCACTCTCCTTTGATGCGCAGCCGGCAAGAAGAGGTTTCAAAAAACCGCTCTGGACTGGACTTTCTTTTTTTACCTGTATAACCATGGCTTTGCAAGCTGGTTTTTGAGAGTTGCTGACAAACGGGACATCCCCTGGATCGGGCTGGCGGACCCCAGGGGATGGTTGGTGAGCAGTACTTTGCCGCCGCTGGCTGCAACTATAGTCAGGCGCTCTTGGCCCACTAACTCTTCGAAATGTTTCAGCTCGGACTGATAGGCCACAAGATAATAGCGCTGCGCCTCCTGCCAAAGGCTCTTGAAGCGGGCATCGTCGATGAACACGTCTGGGGCGCCGGGAGCATAGGATCCGTATTCAAGATTGAAGTAGCGCCCGTTCAGGTTCAACGCGTCGCGATTCGAATAGAACGTGATCGAGGAAAAGGTCCAGTAATTATGGTTTACGATCAGTCTTCCGTCGGGAGACTTGAGAAGTGCTTCCACCAATGGCCGCGACGACAGGAATGGATCGAAGACCACCATGGCGAGGCGGGCGGCGTGATAAAACAAAACCATCATCAGCGCTGCCGCCACGAAAGAACGCACACCGATCCACCTTGCAGTCGCAAATGCGCCTCCGAGTAACGCGATCGCCGCGATTGCCAGCGGCAAGCGCAGATAGGCGAAGGAATCGAAGGTAAGATCCATCATATGTCCCAGGGAGAGCGTGTAGACGCTCGGATGATGGCCAAGGGCGGAAGAGATGTCGCCCGGTGTGTGGAGATTTCTCACCAAGAAGAAAATTGTGATGCAAGCGAGCCCCGCGCAGCCGGTAATTACAGATAGGACGCGAGTCCCACGCCGGATCCAATTACCGTCCTCGGCCATCGCGGATCCCAGCAGCAAAGCCATCGCCGGGTAGCACGGCATCGAATAGTATTCCTGCGTCGTGGAAAGGGTGAAAAACACCAGGATGAATCCGATCCAGCAAATCGTCAGCAAGCGCGCGCGGCCGGCGCGGTCGACGGGCCTAAAGGAAAGTTTGGCGACGGTGGGGAAGTACACGCTCCATGGAAAGAGCCACAGAAAGTGGAAGAGCCAGAACCAAACTCGAGGGACGGTATTGTAATCGCGCGGATAACGCAGATTGAGGAAGCGAAGAACCTGTTCGTTGATGAAATAAAACCAGAGAAAGCCGTGGTATTCCCCGGGGCCGCCGCGGAACCCAAAATAGAAATAAGGCGGATTGCGGCGCGCAGCCAGAATGTGCCAGGGTGCTGCCACGAGAAGAGCTATGAAAAACCCGCTGAGCGGCCGTAGCCTCTTCCAGGTTCGAGCGACAAACAACTGCTTGGTCAGGAAAAGATAGAGCAATCCGATAGCAATCGGAAAAACGGCGCCAATCAAGCTTTTCAGTAACACCCCAACTCCCAGGCTGACGGCGAGAACGAAGGCCCAGAACCTCGGATGCGGCTCTTCTTCGTCGAGCGCGCGCAGGAATGCCCACATCGCCAGCGCGATCGTCAGCGTCAGCGTCACATCCGGAATAACGATTCGCGTGAATAAGAACAGTCCGACGCATGTCCCCATGCACAAGCCTGCGCACAGGCCTGCTTTGCGGCCGAACGCCCAGGTGCCAAACGCGCACGTCAGGCAGGCCAGCGCGACGGCCGAAAACGCGAAGGGTGTGCGCGCCGCCCAGTCATGAATGCCAAAAATCTCGAACGAGACGGCAATGGGCCAGTAAAACATCGCGGGCTTTTCAAGGAAGGCGATGCCGTCGGCGCGCGGCGTCACCCAATCGCCGGAAGTAACCATGTTTCTTGCGATTTGCGCCACGGCCCCGTCGACATCGTCCATCAGCGACGGCGGCGAAACGCTGCAACCCAGGTAGATCGCTCCGGCGACCAGGGCGACGATCAGGTAAATGAGCCGGCTTTTACTTGTAGGAACGCTTGCGACGTCGAGCTTGACGTCGCTTGTATTCGCCATCTTTTCATCCATTGAAAGAGGATCATCAAGCCCCAAAGGTGATAGCCGACGTTGGCTTTTCGTTCCAGATGCCGGGCCAGGAAATTCTCGACGGCGCCCTCACGGAAGAGCTGGCCATATTCCGCGACTCCTTCGCGCAAAGATTCGACCAGCATCGAACGCAGCGGCCCGCGGAGCCATTCGTGCGCGGGAATGTCAAAACCCGTTTTCTTGCCGGCCTGAATGGAGGCCGGCAGCTTATCCTTGCGCATTTCGCTCAAAACCAGTTTCTGCTGCGAGCCGCGTATCTTCAGGTGCGCCGGCAGTTTGGCGGCAAACTCCACGATGCGGTGATCGAGGAATGGCGGGCGTACTTCGACGGAATGAGCCATGCTCATGCGGTCGCTTTTCACCAGGATGTCATCGGCCAGGTAATATTTCTGATCGAACCACAGAAACTTTGCCAGTGCATCTTCGGTTTTCGGCAACTCGTCAACTTCATCGAGGAGATGGTGAAACGCGGCGGGAAGCGGCTGTCGAAGCAGCGATTCCTTTTCCTCGTCGGAGAATGTTCCGTTCCAATAGACATGCGCCTGGTTTGGCGCAAGCAGACTGCCCTCCAGGAATCGTTTCAATTTATATTCGAAGCTAATTTTCTCGTCCGAAACCGGCCAGTGGCGGACACCGGCCAGCGCTGCGTGCAGAAGCGTACGCGGCATTCTCCGCGCCCATCTGGCGAGCATGTCCGCGCGGCAGGTGATGTATCCGCCGAAGAGTTCGTCGGCGCCTTCGCCGCTCAATGCCACGGTGGTCTTGGACTTGCACAATTTGGAGAGAAACCAGACCGGCAACGAACCCGCATCCGCGCTTGGCTCGTCGGAATAATACGCAAACTCTTCGATTGCTCCGCACAAATCCTGCGCGGGCGTTAAGTCCAGCTCCTGATGGTCCGTTTCGTACTGGCGCACGGCGCGGTCGATGAACGTTGTCTCGTCAAAACTTCTTCCCCGAAATGAAATCGAAAATGTTTTCAGTTGGGAAGTCGTGGCCCTCGACGCGTAATGCAGAATGGTCGTCGAGTCCATTCCGCCGCTGAGCCAAATCCCCAGGGGAACGTCGGAAATCATGTGCTCGCGCACGGACTGCTGCAGCAGGCTGTCGAGTTCTTCCTTTGCGGAGTCCAGCGTGTAATTGGATGCGTGAGTGAACGGAAGTTTCCAATACGCGTCCGAGGTTATTTCTCCGTCGGTCCACTCCAGCCAGTACCCCGGCGGAAGTTTTTCGATTCCCTCCACGAGCGTCCACGGGCATGGCACGTAGTTCAGTGACAGATAACAATCGAGCCCATGCAGACTTAGCCGCCGTTCGATTTCCGGGTGAACGAAAATTGCTTTCAGCTCGGAGCCAAAAAAGAGATCTTCCCCCTGGCGCATGATGTAGAGGGGTTTGATTCCCATGCGGTCGCGTGCCAGAACCAGGCGCCTTGCGGACTTCTTCCACAATGCGACTGCGAACATTCCTCGCAATTTCGAAAAGCATTCCTTATCCCACTGCATGAAGGCGCGAAGAACGGTTTCCGTGTCGCAATGAGATTCGAAGCGATGCCCGAGATTTTCCAGCTCGGTCCGTATTTCGACGTAGTTGTAAATTTCGCCATTGAAGGCGATTCCGAAATCGCCGTCCTCGGAGAGAATCGGCTGGTTCCCGGAATCCAGATCGATGATTTTCAGGCGCGCTGCGCCCGCTGAAAAAAGGCTGGACTGAAATACGCCTTGTTGATCCGGCCCACGGTGAATCAGTGTTTCCGTCGCTTGCCGGATGCGGTCGGGAGGCGGTGCCCAGTTTTTATGTGTGAATCCCGCAATTCCGCACAACTTCTTATACCTCGCGGAGCGCCGCTCGAATGTTGGGGCGCTCTTCTATAATCACGATGAGCTTCGGGAGATCAACGTTCCGCCGCTCACTGCCGCATACTGCAATGCACGGCCGGAAATGTTGCGCCGCACGATCCAGCAAATCTGGCTGGATTGCGCGCGATCCAGTCGAGCGAAATGAAAGTGTGCAAGAGATTCGAACTTCAATTGTAGCCGTTGCCTGCGCGGAGGCGCAACGCTGATGCCGCGAAAATTCCAATTCCTGCATGCTAATCGGCAACGGCTGCTTTGCTTCGGGAGACGGTTGCAAGCCCCGTCCAACTGTACCCGCGATGCGAACGCAGCAGGGCGTCCCGGAATCCCGATGCCAGCCAGGGGCGAACCTCGTCTTCGCGCAAGTAGTAAGCGACCGGTGTGACCAGTTGGTCGAAAACATTCGCGTGAATTTCGTCGAACGGGTAGTGATAGAGAGCGGTAAAATAATCTCCATACGGAAGCTTGGAGGGACCTTTTCCGTTGGCGTGGGGACGATAGAAAAGTTTTATAACCGCCCAAAGCGCGGCAGCGGGCGGAATCGCGGCGATGCGCAGAAATGCCGCCGGCAATTTCGAAGTGATCGCTTTGCGAACCGGATCGACGTATCGCGTAATCCATTCGTTTCCTTCGTAACCGTAAACCCAGAAGGCGACGCGCCCGCCTTCGCGCACTCGCGAGGCCAGGCTTGCAAAACCAGCCGCAGGGTCCGGCAAATGATGCAGAACGCCGACGGAAAATGCCAAATCAAAGACTGCGCGAACCGGCGGGTTCAGCAAATCGCCGATCACCACGTGCGCGTTTGGAAACTGGCGGGTGTGCGCGAAGGCCACGAAGGCGCTTTCGCCCAAATCCAGCGAGACAATTGCTTTTGCGCCATGCGAAGCGACGATGGCGGTGTGGCGTCCTTTTCCGCAGCCACCCTCGAAGACCAACTGGTCCGCGAAATCCTTGGGCGTCAGCGGAGCCACCCAATCGAAGAATTCCTGCTCGTAGTAGTCGCGAAGATCGCTCCAGCGCGTCCACTCCTCGGCAAAACGCGAAGCTGTTTCGAGCTTGACGCTGGCGAGATTGGCGGGGAGCAGAATCGGGACGCCGTTGCGAATCGCAAATCGCGAGGCGCAGGCGCGGCAAGCGAGATTGCCGGTCAGAATGTGGCCGTCCTCTGCGGGGCGCGGCGCATCGCTGCTTAAAATTAGGTCGCCCGCACAATTGGGGCACACGATAAATTTCAGCGTTTCGAGTCTCATCTCGTTGGTGAAATTCCATGATACACCAAGCGGGATAGGGCAGTCTCAAGCTCCGATCCCGTGCAGAGAACGAACCAAGGTACTCACGCCGTTCCAGAGAATCTGGACGCCGATGCAAACGAGAAGAAAGGAAGAGAGCCGCAAAATAATGCTCATACCGCTCTCGCCGATGATGGCGGCGAGACGATCGGCGAAGCCGTAGCAAATATAAATGCTCACCGCGACGAGCGCTGAACCGATAACCGCTGCGAGAATCGCGAGGAAGTTTGGGCCGAGATGATGAGGCTCGTTGGCGCCGAGCGTGATGGCCATGGAGATGGAACCTGGTCCAACTGTGAGCGGCAGTGTGAGCGGGTAGAAGGCGCTGCGGAAAACATCGTTGGGATTCACTTCTTTCTGGACTTCTGGGCCGCGGTCCCCTTCCTCTTTGCTTTTGAGCATGGTCCAGCCATTAGAAATGACGATGAGACCGCCGCCGACCTGCACGACGGGAATGGAGATTCCAAAGAAATGCAAGATGTGGGTGCCGATGAGGAAGGAGGCGATCAACAGAATAAAACTGTTTAAAGCGACTTGCAGCGCCAGGACGCGGCGCATGGGACAAAGATAGTCGCGCGTCAAGGCGAGAAAGACGGGACTGCCGCCGAGCGGATTCACGATGGGAAACAGAGCGCTGAGGATGAGCAGAATACTTTTTGCGACTTCGAGCAAGGGGCTCCTCCGGACGGGAGAGTATAGCCGAGACGAGGCTTCGCTGGTTGCGCGTTGGGAGTGTGCGCTCCAGAGTGGAAGAGGGGGTACCCCTTCGTCGAGATGAAAAGAGTGCGTAACGGATTGATTTGCAAAGGGGTTGAGGAATGGCGGTTGTGTGGCGAAGCGTGTAAGCGGATGAAAGAAAAGAGGTTAGGCGGAAAGACGTGCAAAGACACCTCGCCCAGGTCGGGGCCGGTGCCGTGCGCGGAGACAAGGATGTCGGCGTGGAGGGGAACGGTGAGACGGAGAATGCACCAGGAATGCTAGCATGGATTAAATGCATTGTCAAATACTATTATAGTACTAGTATCTAGCGAATTGGCATGTTTTGTTCGAACGATTTTGCAAAGAGAAGAAAACAAAGGGGTAGAGCACACTGGTGCCGGTGCAAACTGTTTATGAAGGGCGATGGAGAACCGGGAAAATGCTCGATGTGCGGCACACCAGTTCAGAAGAATGCACGGTGGAGAGCAAGAGGAAGGAACGTCAACAACCCTGCGCTTGCTGAGGCCGGGTCGAGGTAAACGCCTACCGCGTCGAGCGGTCTATTTATCGCTTACCGTAGAGGACAGCCACGCCGGAAGGGTACAGGGAGCACTAAAGGAAACGCGGCGGCCGGGGGAAGCGGCTGCCGCGTTTCGTGAGAGTCTGCAATCCGCTCAAAACAGGAAGCGGAAGCCGATCTGAATCTGGCGGCTGGAGTAAGCAAAATTGCTGTTTGCGTTGCTGACTGTGCCAAAGACCGGCGCAAAGGTTTTGCTATTGACATTGAAGTTGAGACAAGGCGCGGCAGCGCTGCACGGGACCGTGGTTCCCGCTGCTGTGGTAACAGGGTTCGTAGAGACGATGTATCCGGTCGTGTTCATTACCGTTGGATTTACGCGGTTGAATAGGTTAAACGCATCGCCAGAAACTTCGAAATTGTATTTGTCAGCGAAGGTGAACCTCTTGGAGACGCGAAGGTCAATGACTTGGGTCCGGGGGAATCTAAACGTGTTGCGTCCGATGATGTCGATGCCTTTCCGGCCACCCGACCCATTGACGCCTCCACCACCCGCAGGGAGGCTACCTGGAGCGTTTCCGGCGGTGGAGAGAGAGAAAGGGAGACCGCTCTGGGCCTGATATATGGGAGCAATCTCCCACCCATTAGCGAGGTAACCCAGCCACCCTTTTGTCTTCCAAGGAGAATTCACGATAGCGTTTAGCACGAAACGATCGCGCACATCGAAGCTGGAGTTGCCGTATTCGGGCCTAATACTGTTGGGCACGAGCAAGTCGTTGGTGTCCGTAAAAGTAGAGCCATTCACTCCGGTGTCCAAAGCATGAGACCAGGTGTAATTGGCACCGAATTGAACGCTATGGTTAAGACGGTGGTTGACCTGTAGGGCCAGGGCATCGTAATTCGAGGTTACGCCGCTGAAGACTTCTGTGATGGCTCCGTACTTGGCATTCCTACGGACAGAGAATAGCGGGGTCGTATAGGTCGAGCCGTTGGAGAGAGGTCCGGCGCCACCGGTGTTTGAATTTACGACCGTATAAGTGATTGTGCCAGTGGAAGGACCGATGTTGGTGTCCACGAAGTCCGGAAGACTACGACCGAAGCTGCCAAGGTAGCTGACGGACAGCACGGTGCCCCAGCCAAGATCGCGTTCTAAAGTCAGATCCGCTTCGTGAATTTGAGGGGCCTGGAAATTGGGATCGAAGAAGACTGCGTTTGGTCTTGCACCAGCCCCGGGAGCCGCAGCTAGGATTCTCGGGAAGGTCGGACCGCCCGCAGCCGCCGAATTAAAGGGGAAGGTAAGCTGACCAGTAGCTGCACCCGTGGTGATCAGAGCGTTGTACACAGCGGAGTTGATGATTCGACCGAAGTACATGCCGTAGCCAGCGCGGAGGGAGGTCTTGCCATTGCCGAAGATATCCCAGGCGAACCCAATCCGAGGACCAAAATTGTTTTTGTCACTCGGCAGTTGTGAAGTTTGAGAGATGTCCGGATTCACCAGGTTGCTGAAGGTGTCAGGGAGCCGCTCGTACTCGTAGCGTAATCCCACATTCAGAGTAAAGCGGGGTAGAACCCTCCAACTATCCTCGATAAAAAACGCATAATCCTTGGTGGCGAATTCAATACCGAGCGGACCAAAAGCCTGCGAATAACTGGAATAGCAGCTCGAAGTGTGAGTCGCTCCGCAGCTATTTGGGCTGTAGAAGTCCGAGAAAAAGTTGACTAGGTTGCTGTAGGAATAGGACCCAAATTGAGTACGGAGATTCTGACTGAGATCATCGACGTGAGTGAAGTCGACCCCAAACTTCAGGGAGTGCTTGCCGTGGGACCAGTTCAGGGTGTCGGCAAACTGCTGGCGTCGCTCGTCGGGGAAGGCTGGGCGCTGTAAAAACGTGGGCACTCCCATGTCAAATCCATTGGTAATAAAAATATCGGGGGCCAGGCCCAGTGGATTCGTGTAGCCAGGAGGATTCACAAAGCTACTTAGCTCAAATTGGGTAGGCGGTTGAGCGAACTCAAACTCAAAATCGCGTCCATATTGATAACGGGCTTCATTGGAAAGTGTGTTTGTGATGAAGGAATTGAGTCTTGCCACGCCCCAACTATCCCGCACGTAATCGTTACCGAAACTGGCTACACCGAACGTAACGCTGCTCTGTGTCTGAATGCCGGCCGGAGAAGTCCAACGCATGCGGTTGAATGAGAAGGATGCATGGTTTTTCTTGTTGATTTCCCAGTCGATCTTAGGGAAGAGGATCGCCTGATCACCCGTGCGAGGGACGGAACCAAGCTCGCCGAGTAAGGAATTCAAACCATTGGTGTAATCCGTTTGCGCTTGAGCGGTCTGGGTCGGAGTTGGTGCCGCGGTGTTGAAAATATTTTGCGCGAGTGTATTGATCTGGGCGGCGGTGGGAGCAGCGAAGAACGCGCTTGGACTGCCCGCCGTCGCTACGCCCGGGAAGTCGCGTGAGAAGCGGTCAAAGGCAAGGAAAAAGAACAGCTTGTCCTTGATGATGCGACCGCCAACGCCGAAGCCGCCAATGTAGCGCACGTCGCTGGGCTTGAAGGGAGCGGAGGTGAAGACTCCTGGAGAAGTCTGGGTTGTGAGCGTAGTGAACGGATTGGTGGCACCCCAGTCATTGTTCCGGTCATAGAAGTAGGCTTCCCCATGGAGCTGGTTGCTCCCGCTCTTGCTGACAGTGTTGACAACGCCGCCCGCGGAACGACCGTATTCGGCCGAGTAGTTTGAAGTGTTAACCTGGAACTCCTGGACCGCGGCCTTAGCACTCGAGTAACCGGCGCGCGTGCGGCCGCGTTCCTCGGAGAAGAAGGCCTGATTGTTGTCGGCGCCGTCCACAGTGTTGTTGTTCAGAAGCGTGCTGATCCCCCGGAAGCTCAACAAACCAAACCCGTTGGCATCGTTGACCACGCCGGGTGTAAGAAGAGCGAAGTTAGACCAGCGTCCGCCATTGATAGGAAGATTGTTGATCTGCAACTGGTCAACGACGGGCGCGAACTCTGCCGAAGTTGTGTTGACCTGCGGCAAATCCGAAGATACGAGAACTGTTGCGCCGGCCGAAGCCACATTGAGGCGGGCAGAAATGTCGGTGATGCTGCCAACCTGCACGACTACACGTTCCGCCTTGAACGGTGCGAAGCCCGGCACATCCACAGTGACTGTATATGTCGCCGGTTGAAGCTTTCCGACGCGAAAATAGCCGGTATCATCGGTCATTGCTATTTCCTCGGCGTTGGTGCCGTTACTCTTAACCACCACTCTGGCATTGGGGACAGCAGCGCCGCTGGAATCCGTAACGGTGCCGCCAATGGCGCCGTCGGTGGTGGACTGGGCGAATGCGCCGCAAGCGAATACCAGGCCAACTATCAGGGCGAAGCAAAATCTCATGATGGGGAACTGTTTCCCACGCGTACTCATATTCGTTTCTTCCTTTCTCTTATTGCCGACACTTCGCGCACATGCGCGCGGACCTGACTCCTCCAGGGTGACGGGGAAGGGTCCCTTATTTAGAAGGCAGACTCCAGTGGCCGCAAGCGCCGATTCTCGACAGCACCCAACATCCAAGTTCGTACCTATTTTCTATCACAGGTATTACCTGTATAGAAGAAAAACTCTGTGGAAAATCTTGGCGCGCCCGAAGTGGTAAATTCAATGCACGCCAGCACCAAGAATGTTTTCAGCCCCCAACTCAATCGTTGCCTGAGACTAAAGAAGGCGGATTGACGCTGTATAAACGTTTTGCAAACGGCTCATTAGAAGAGCGCCTTGCCCGGGGGACGCGCGTGCGCTAGAGTCTCGATGCCACGGACGAGGAAAAGAATGCCGAAACGCAAGAAGGCTGAACAGAAAGATGGCAGAGCGCCGCGGGAACGCGTGCGAGTTTTGATTACGGGAGGCCGGATTCAAAGACGCATTCATGCGCTGGCTCAGGAAATCCGGAAAGATTTTCCGGGCGAGCCGCTGCATCTGGTGAGCGTTTTGAAGGGCGGGGTCTTTTTCCTGACTGACCTGGCGAGGAATATTCCGGGGGAAGTTTCATTTGATTTTATCGCGGTGTCGAGCTACGGGCAGAAGACGCACTCGTCTGGGCAAGTGCGGTTGACGCGAGACCTGGACTCCAGCATCGAGGGAAGAACGGTGATCGTTGTCGAAGACATTCTGGACACGGGAATGACGCTGCAGTATCTCTTGCGGCTGTTTCAACAGCGCAAACCGAAGCATCTGCGCGTGGCGGTGCTTTTGGACAAGCCGGAACGCCGGATCGCAGCAGTACACGCAGACTACATCGGATTTTCGATTCCGAATGAGTTTGTGGTTGGTTATGGGCTGGATTATGCCGAACGATACAGGAATTTGCCGTATGTTGGCGTGTTACTGCTTGGCCCCGGGTTGAAGAAGAAACCGGCGGAAGATTAGACCGCGCGGCGCCCTCGAGAAATCAACAGCAAGAGATTGAACACCGAGTTCACAGAGAACGCACGGAGCACAGAGAAGACTGCGACCGGTCCGGACAAAAGTCGGGAGTCTGCGATCGGGGCCGGCGAACAAACTCACCCTGTGACAGGGAAAACCGAAACTTTGACTGGGAACCGGGCCGTTGCGCAGCCTCTGGTTGGCAGCCTGCTATAATAGTTAGACTTCATGAGTCACACGAATGAACATGCGACGGTAACTGCGTTGGGCGGTGGCGCGGAGATCTCCGCCGAAGTGCTCTCTACCCTGGCGGAAATCGGCGAAGAAGTGAACGCCTCGCTGGATCTGGACGAGGTGCTGGCACGGACAGCGGCCCTCATCAAGCGGCATATCGACTACGAGATTTTTGGCGTGCTGATGATCGAAGGGGACGGAACCTACCTGCGGCACCGATTCGCGATCGGCTATCCCCGCGAACTGGCGGACAACTTGCGGATTCCGCTGGGGCAGGGGATTACAGGAACCGCGGCAGCGACGGGCCACTCTGTACGAGTCAGCGATACTTCGAAGGACGCGCGGTATATCAACGCCATCGACAGCGTGCGGTCTGAACTGGCCGTGCCGCTGATGCTACAGGGGAAGTGCGTCGGGGTGCTGGACATTCAGAGCCGCCACCTCGATTACTTTACGCGGGACCAGCAAAACATTTTGACGCTGCTGGCCAGCCGGCTGGCAGTGGCGATTGAAAACGCGCGGCTGTTCCAAAAGGTGAGGGCCCAGGCGGACACTCTTTTGCTGCTGAGCGAAGTGGGGCGGGAAACCAGTGCGATCTTAGAAGTGGAAGAACTGCTGCGCCGCGCAGCGGAACAGACCAAGCGCGTGATTGATTACCAAATCCTGAGCATTATGCTCTACGACGAAGAGCAGAAGATTTTTCGCCACAGAGTAGATATGAAGCATGGGCATCACGTGCAGGGAAAACTACGAGCCACGGCTAGCGATGGAATTGTCGGAGCGGCGGCCACGTTGAAGGAGCCGGTCCTTGTTCCGGATGTGACCGTTGATCCGCGGTACCTGATGGTGAATCCGGAAACGCGTTCAGAACTGGCGATTCCCATGATCCACAAAGGGAAAGTGATTGGCGTGCTGGATTTGGAAAGCCCGCAGGCGAATTATTTTACAGAGGATCATGTGCAGACGCTTTCGATTCTGGCGGCGAACCTGGCGGTTTCGCTTGAAAATGCGCGGCTGTACGAGCAATTGGCGCGGGACGAAGCGCGGCTGGAGCGGGATTTGCAAGCTGCGAAAAGAATTCAAGGCGCGCTGCTGCGCCCGGTTCCGACGGAAGATTATGGGTTGGAGATGGCGGCGCGGTATCTGTCAGCGAGAGAAGTTTGCGGTGACCTCTACGAATTCTTGCGCTATGGACCGCAGCAACTGGGGATTGCACTGGGAGACGTGAGCGGCAAAGGGACCGCAGCGGCGCTCTATGGTGCAGTGGCGATCGGGATCATGCGAAGTCTGGCGCCGCAAAAACTGCAGCCCGCGGAGATGCTGAAGCAGATGAATCAATTGGTCGGCGAACGGCGCATCGAAGGACGATTCATGACGGCGTGCTTCGCCACATGGCAAAAAGGACGGCAGAAGCTGCGAGTGGCAAACGCCGGGCAGTCGCAACCGTTGCTCTACAAAGACGGGCGCTGCGGGAAAATTGAGCTAACGGGATTTCCGCTGGGGATTTTTGAAGATGTGAATTATGACGAATGGGGAGTTACGCTCGAAACAGGGAACATTCTGGTATTTCACTCCGACGGAATCGCAGAAACGGCGAACGGCGAGGGCCAGTTCTTCGGCACGACGCGGCTTATGAAGCTGATCGAAGAGCACCATGATGCATCCGCGGCGGAAATCGCCGACGCGATTCTGCGCGAGGTGGATTGGTTTACGCAGAGCGCACCGCTCTCGGACGACCGGACGCTGGTGGTCGCAAAAGTCCGATGAGCCATTCGAATGGATCGTTTTCCCAAAAAATAAAATACCTGGATCCGGCTACTTGTACGCCGCACTTTGCCTGGGTGAAGAGCAGAGCGCGTAACGCCAGTGGCGAAGAGGTGGTGTGCGAGAGAGTGCCATTGGAATCCGCGGCGCGGAAATTTGGGACGCCGACTTACGTGTATAGCCGCGCCTCGATTGACGATGCCTATCGGGAATTGCACAAGGGGCTTGGTGCGCTGCCGCACACTTTGTGCTTTGCGGTGAAGTCCAACGGAAATTTGTCCATCTTGAAACATCTTGCCGAGATGGGGAGCGGTTTTGACATCGTGTCCGGCGGGGAGTTGCACTACTTGCAGCGAATCGGCGTGCGTGGCGATCGCATCGTTTTTTCGGGGGTTGGGAAGGACCGATATGAAATTCGTGAGGCGCTAAACTATCGGGTTCACGCGCGAGGCGGAGGCGCGGGGATACTGCTTTTCAACGTGGAATCGGAGGCCGAGCTCGAAATTTTAGTGGAAGAGGCGGAGCGACTGGCGGGACGCGGGGGCAAGCCACCTGCGGGGGCGATTCGCGTGAATCCCGATGTGCAAGCCGGCGGCCACCCACACATTGCAACCGGAAAACACGAACATAAGTTTGGATTGGACTGGCCGGAGGCGAGACGGCTTTACCTGGCGCATAGCGATTCGAAATGGATTCGATGGCAGGGAATCAGCGCGCATATTGGGTCGCAAATTACGACGCTGGCTCCATTTCGGCGGGCGCTGAAGCGGCTGGCTGGATTCGTAGGAGAATTGCGGCGCGCGCAAATTGATTTGCGTTACCTGGATGTTGGAGGCGGGCTTGGGGTGCGCTATTCCGACCAGAAGCCGCCGACGCGGGCGGAGTATGCGCGGCTGGTTTCGCAAATGGTGCGCAAACTCGGAGTACACCTACTGCTGGAGCCAGGGCGCTCGATCATAGCTCCGGCCGCCGTGCTTTTGACTCGCGTGGTGTATAAGAAAACGAATCGAGGCAAGACGTTTGTGGTGGTGGACTCGGCGATGAATGACCTGATGCGGCCGGCGCTCTACGGGGCGATTCACCCAATCACGAAAACCGCGCGGGAAGGGAAGGAGAGCGCTGGCGGACGCAAACGAGTGGACATTGTCGGGCCAGTTTGCGAGACGGGTGATTGTTTTTTGCGGGACTGGCCGCTCGGGGAAGTGAAAGCGGGGGACCTGCTGTCGATTTGGGTTGCCGGGGCCTACGGAATGTCGCAAGCGTCAAACTATAACGCGCGATGCCGCCCTGCGGAAGTGTTGGTCGAAGGGAATCGCTTGCGATTGATTCGCCGGCGCGAGACTCAGGACGACTTGCTTCGAACGGATGTGCTCGGCTAGTTCTTCGCTGTGTCGTAGCCGCAGCCAAAGGGTTATGCTTCGCCCCATTTCAGCTTGCTGCGCAAAATCTCGAAGTAGGATTTCTTTGGCGGATAGATAAGTTTCAGCGGTTCTTTCGCGCGGGAGACGCGGACAAGGTCCGTAGGTTGCAACGGGATCCCGCGCTGTCCATCGAGGGTCAGAAAAACGGACTCGGTGTTACCGGAGAGCTTCATCACGATGGAGGATGAATCGCGGATTACCAATGGGCGGTCACTCAAAGTGTGCGGACAGATGGGAGTAATCACAAAAGATTCCACGGCGGGGTGAACGATCGGCCCGCCGGCGGACAAGGAATAGGCGGTGGAACCGGTTGGACTTGCCACGATCAGGCCGTCGGAGCGGTAGCGGCAGACAAACGCGCCGTCAATGTGGAGCTCAAGCTCGATCATGCGGGCGAGTGCGCCCTTATTGATCACCACATCGTTCAACACGCGCTGCGTCTCGATGACTTTGGTTGCGCGCTCGAGTTCGACGCTGATCATCACGCGCTCGCTGAGCGAAAAACGCCCCTCTAAAGTGTCATCGAGGGCCGGGTGGAGCTCTTCCAGAGTGAAACTGGTAAGAAAACCCAAGCTGCCCATATTGATGGGGAGGATAGGAATCCCGCGCGGGGCGGCAAGGCGCGCAGCGGCCAGCATGGTGCCGTCACCTCCAAGCACGAGGAGAAGTTGCGATGCGTCGGCCACGCGCTGACGAGGCAAACCCTTTGAACCATTCGGCAAACACTCAGCAGTCTCTTCGTCAATGAGGGTTTGTATGCCGCGGGAATCGAGCCATTTCAACAATGGCGGAACAACGACGACGAGATTCGAGCGGCGGGGGCGGGAAATGATGCCTATGGTTTGAAAAGATTGTCCGGGATGCATGTGCGTAAGCGATTCTACTCCAGGGCCTTTTTGCGCGCGTGGAGAAAATACTCCTGATTGCCTTCGGCGCCCAAGAGGCGGCTGGGGCGAACTCCGAGGCATTCGAGATCAAGAGATTCGACGTGTTCGCGCACGGATCGAATTGCCTGATCATGACGTTTTTGGTCTACGACGATTCCGCCATGGGTAATCTGCTCGCGGCGCAATTCGAATTGCGGTTTGATGAGGATGAGAAAATCGGCATTGGATTTTGCCACTGCGACTGCTGGCGCAATGACTTTGCAGGCCGAGATGAAGGAAACATCTATAACGATAAGATCTACGGTTTCAGGAAGGTCTTCCGCACACAGTTCGCGCGCGTTGCGCTCGATCGGAGTCACGAGAGGATTCTTACGCAGCTTCCAGTCAAGCTGTTCCACGTTCACGTCTACGGCATAGACCCGGGCCGCGCCATGCTGGAGCAAGCAATCCGTGAAACCACCGTTCGAAGCGCCGATATCCAGGCAAACGCGCCCGCTCGGGTCGATGGCAGAGTCTTGCAGAGCGCCTTCCATCTTTACGCCACCGCGGCTGACGAACTTCTGCGCGCGGCTGATGATTTCGATGCGCGCGCCTTTCTCAACGGGCATGCCTGCCTTTTCTGCCCGCCGGCCATCTACCTGAACTTCTCCCGCGAGAATCATGGCCATCGCTTTCTGAGGAGAATCAGCGAAGCTTCGCTCGACGAGAAGAAGATCGAGCCGCCTGCGGCTTGCCTTTTGTTTCATAACAGTTCGAATGATCAAGCGCGGCGAAGAACGAGAAATTCTGCGATCTCGCGGAGGCGGGCCGCGCGATCCGAGAATGGTGCAAGCTCGGCGATGGCCTTTGTCGCGAGATCCTTGGCAATCTGGTGAGAGCGCTCGAGACCGTAAACTGCGGGATAGGTCGCCTTTTGCTGGGCCATGTCTTTTCCCGCAGTCTTGCCGAGTGCGGCGGAGGATTCCTCGACGTCAAGAATGTCGTCGGTGACCTGAAAGGCCCAGCCGATAGTCTCTCCGAAGCGACGCAGGCGGTTGACATCTTCGGACGCCGCTCCAGCGCACAAGGCACCTGCGGTGATGGAAGCTCGAATCAGGGCCGCGGTTTTCGAGCGGTGAATGTACTCGAGCATCTGCGGATCGACGGGCTTGCCTTCGGCTTCGATGTCAGCAACCTGGCCGCCGACCATTCCATTGATGGTGCCAGCAGCGGCCGCGACTTCCGAGAGGATTGCGGCGCGGCGTTCTGCGGCAGCGGGCGTCGCGCCGACGGTTTCAAACGCCAGCGTTAAGAGTGCGTCACCAGCGAGGATGGCGATGGCTTCGCCGAATTTTTTGTGGCAAGTGGGTTTGCCGCGGCGGATGTCATCATTGTCCAGGGCCGGCAAATCATCGTGAATCAAAGAGTAAGTGTGGATGAACTCGATGGCGCAAGCGGGATGAAGCGCGGGTTTGATATCGCTCGAGAAGATGCGCGCCGTCTCTAGACAGAGGATGGGACGAATACGCTTACCACCCGCAAACACGCTGTAGCGCATGGCGGTATGAATGGAAGTCGGTTGCGCCACGGCGGCCGGGATGAGCCGCTCAAGAGCGGCATCGACAGTGACGCGGTTCTCTTCGAAAAATGGGGGGAGTTTCATCGCTGGAGGGAATTGGCGCGCAGCCGGCAGACAGAGCGCGTCACGATTCGGACTCCCGCTCGGGATCGAACGGCTCTGCGGCAAGCTTGCCATCGGCCTTCTTGAGGAGGATTTCCACGCGTCCCTCCGCCTCTTCGAGTTGTTTCTGACATTCACGGGAGAGTGCAACGCCCTCTTCAAACAACTTCATTGCGTCGTCCAAAGAAAGTTGCGGACTTTCCAGGCGGCGGACGACCTCCTCAAGGCGGGCGAGCGAGCGTTCAAAATCCGGCTTTTTTTGCGGTTCGGGTTTCTTGGGAGCAGGTGAATTCACGCGACTGGCCCGTATCCTTTAGCAGCGAGTAGAGACGCCTATTTCTGACAGCGGCTGCAATAGTAAGTTGACCGACCGCCCTGCTCCACGCGCCGAACCGGCTGGCCGCATCGGCGGCAGGGTTTTCCCTCGCGGCTGTAGACGCGAAGAATGCTTTCCAAACCCTGGAACCACCACTCCGGATTGCGAAAGTCGGGCGCTGGATGCAAACAGCATTCTAAGGCACGCGCGAGAACGGACACAATTGCTTTGTGCAGGCGGCGCGCCTCCAGCGGCTGGAGGCTGTTGGCACTGCGGCGCGGGTCGAGGCGAGCGTGCCAGAGAGATTCGCAGGAGTAGATGTTGCCAATGCCCGCGACGCGCGATTGGTCCAGCAAGAAATCCTTCAAGGGACGCTTCGAAGCAGAGAGCAATCCGGTTAAACGGCGGGAGGTGAAATCGCGCGAGAGGGCGTCGATGCCCAGAGCACTGAGGCCGGGACAATCATCTGCGGACTTCCACGTATGAACGCGGCCGAAGTGGCGGCGATCGGCGAAACCGAGGACGCCTTTGTCCAGTTCGAGGGCAACATCGACGTGCACACCGCTCTTGCCGTGGTTGGCACGTTCCATCAATTCTTTGAAATCTGAGAACCAGAGAAGCTGGCCGTCAAGGCGAAAGTGCATAGTCAGGAGGCCGCTGTCAAGGATGAGGAGCAGGTACTTGCCTTTGCGATCGACGATGCGAATGCGACTTCCCTTGGCTTGGCGTGCCACCCGTGTAGGGGTTTGCGGCCTTGTGGCAATGAGATGAAAAACGTGGACACGGCGGATCCGACGGCCCTGAACGATAGGGCGCAGTGTACGAACGACGGCTTCCACTTCCGGGAGTTCAGGCATGAGCGCGGTATAGGATCAAGTTCCAGGCTTAAGAGTGAGCGTGTGCTTCCGAGTCTGCGCTTCAGCGGCATCACTAAACTGCGCGAAAATGGGTTTGCCTTCATACCAGTAAGAGAATTGATCCGAGTAATGGCTGCTTCCAGGCTGGCCGGATTCTCCTGCGGTGATGAGCATAATGGATTGATCCCAGTTTTTAGGATTGGCGACAAAACGCATGGCGGGGCCGTGAGTCTTCGCGGCTGCACGCACGCTATAGACGGTGCCTGCCTGCGGCTTGTCTGTAATGCTCAGGGATCGCTTCAAAAGACCGTCGCTTCCGAGGGGATGAAACATGTCCAAGGAGTTAAAGCGTTTCCACGCCCAATCTTCAACGTGCTCGCTCTTGCTTTGTTCCGCCAGTTTGGTCACTGCGATGTCGGCAGCGGTGGAAAGCAATTCGTCATAGTTCTTGTCGGCCGCGGGGAGCCACTTTGCGGGACGATCCGTGAGAATTTTTTGCAGAAACGTGGTGGTCCGCCATTGATAAAGACTTGTATCTTTTCCGAGGAACGGCTCGAGAAGCAGGTCGATGGCCGCCCGGCGTACCGTATGAAGAAAAGAAACTTCCGGAGAGTCGGCGTCAGCGATTCCGTTCCAATCCTTCAGACCATCGATAAGTTTTTGAGCGCGCGGGTCTTTGGGCTTCACGGTTCTCGCTGCTGCCAATAACTCGTCGGCGAGAAACACGTGGGGATAGCTGTACGTGTCGGTTTGAACCTTCAGCATGTCTTCGGGCCGCAAATCGTGGCGGTCATGCAATAAATCGTAGATGCGCGCGGTGCGATAGGGCTCTTCCCAGCGGTCCGTGAGATACGGTTTGTAATTTGGGCCCACTACGCGTGCGTTGGCGGTAACAATCAGGCCGCTTTCCGGATTGAGCGCCTGGGGGAGGCGGTCAAATGGAATGTAACCGCTCCATTCATGATCGTCTGTGTCACCGGGAACGGGCACTTCGCCATGGCCTTTCTTGCGGATGGGCACGCGCGCGGCCATCACGTATCCGATATTGCCGTCGACGTCGGCGTAAACCCCGTTCTGCGCCGGGCCCCAAACGCGCCTCATATTCTCACGGAATTCTCTCCAGTTGCGCGCCTTGCCAAGCCACGTGTAGCTGTTGGCGAGGCCGCTCGGTTCCGTCGCGGTCCAACGCAGCGCGTAGGCTTTGTCTTCTTCGCGATGAACGATGGGGCCGTGGCGCGTCACTGTGACCTTTAAGTGTTCGTCCGCCTGACCTTTGACGTGGATGGTCTCATCGAAGACTTGTGCCTTCGTCCACGCGCCTTTTACGCGATACTCATCCGGGGAGGCGGGGTTGAACGTCTCGACGTAGAGATCCTGAACGTCGGCGCCGTTATTGGTGAACCCCCAGGCGATGCGGTCATTGTGGCCGATGATGATCATCGGCGCGCCGGGGAGTGTGAAACCCTTGATGTTCCAACCGGGTGCCGTGAGGTGAATCTCGTACCATATGGACGGGATGGAGAGCTCGAGATGCGTGTCGTTGGCGAGCAAGGGCTTTCCTGTGGCGGTGTGGGCGCCACTTACGACCCAGTTGTTGCTGCCAAGGCCCTGACGAATCTCGTTTTTTGATTCACTCAGAAAAGCTTGAACAGACTCTGCGAGTGCAGAGGTCACGTCGGGGTCACTTTCGCGCGTTGCGATGTTCGGTAGAACACCACTTCTTGCTTTTAGAACAGTATCCGGCTGCATATCGTCGTCATCATCGTCATCGTCCGAGTCCGCGGCGGAACGTTGCGAGCCGTCATCGATAACCTTGGGATCGCCGACGACAAAATGATCCATCGCGGCTTCTTCCGAGAAGAGATCCTTTGCGCGGTCCGGCCCGGCGCGCTCCGCGACTTTGGCGCGATTCAGTTCTCTTTCCCAGGTGTTCGTCAGAGTGCGATACATGTAGCCGGAAATCGCTATGGTGTCGGAAGGCTGCCAGGGGCTGGGTTCGTAGCGGAGAAGCGAGAATTCAAGAGGAAGGGCATTCTTGTGCTGCTCGATAAAGTGATTCACGCCGCGGGCGTATGCTTCCATGACCTTGCGAGATTCGGGATCAAGGAGCGTGGCGTCGCGCTCGGCGGCGCGAGCAAATCCGTTGGTTCGAAACTCTTTGTCGATGACAAGCGTCTTGGGGCCCAGAATTTCGGAAAGTTGGCCGCGGGCGACGCGGCGGAGCAGGTCCATCTGCCAGAGACGGTCTTGCGCCATTACGTAGCCCTGCGCTTCTGCGAGGTCTTCCACTGAAGAGGCGCGTACGCGCGGAACGCCCCACCGATCACGTTCGACGGTGACGTCCTGGTGGAGGCCGGGAAGGGAAGCGCTCCCATCGAGTTGCGGCAGTGGGCGGTAGATGAACCACCAAGCCAAGGCGGCTGTTACGGTGACAAGAATGGCGAAGATCCAATAGAAGACGCGAAGAAGGGTCCGCAAGTTTGCTCCCAGCGATTTGGGCAAGAATTGAGTTTAGAGGAGACGCTTCGTGCGCGCAACCAAAGCGAGGAAAGGTAAATGCGGGATAGCCTTAAATTGGAGTGTTCGCGAATGGTGGATAAATGTTTCCACGATAGATTATATGGAGCTACTTTTTAGCAGGCGGAGGAGCGGGTTTCAAATCAGCGGCAGATTTCTGTAATTCCGCGACCGCCGAAGCGGTCAGCTCATAAAGAGCGGGCTCGTCCTGGCGCTTGGCGACAAAATCGTCGCCATTTTTTGAGATTAGGATTTTCTCGGTGCGCTTGCCGCCATCGGAAGTCACTGTCAGGTCAATCATCGGACCGGCGAATCCGGACTCGGGGAACTTGCTTGCAGAGAGATCGCGGATTCTGTCAATGAGCGCCGATACCGTGCCTGGATCCATCTTTGCACCATTGGACCACCAATCACTGCCGCTGTGGGTAAGGAAATAACTCTTGGAACCGTTGTGAAATTCGATTTTGTCGGGATCGACGAAGCCGAAATCGAAGAGCTTCTTGTTACGGAAATCGTCGAGGCCCTTATCCAAGCCGGCTCCGGTCCCGCTTAAAATTTTATAAACGCCTGCGACGGCACTGGACTTGGCATAGTAGTCGTCTTTGTTCTTTCGAATCTGCAGCTCCTGCGTGCCCGAGACATCAGTAACTCTCGCGGTTGCAAGAGGAGTGCCGGCGCTGAACGCGGCGGCCGTTTTCTGTTCGTCTTCGCTTGCGTTTAAATCCATTTTTGCATCGCGCAAGGTTCGCAGCAGATCTTCCACTTGAGAGCGGTCCGCCCGGAACGGTTTCGGTTTCACAATCTGCCACTCATCTTTGCTGCGGCCAAACGCGATGGTTTGTTTTTTGGCGGTCAATTCAATACTGGAAACTTTGTCAGAATCAAAGATCAGCAGCCGCTTATCGCGCAGGTCGTTCGCATTTTTGAGCAAGGCACTCTTGTTGTAGCTCGCCATGGTAAACACGCGGGTGTCTCCCGCCAGTGTTGCGTACGCGCCACTGCTTGTCGGCGTATCATCTCCGATCAGGAGCTTTTGAGTCTTTCCATCTTTCTTGGTAATCGCCACTTCGATGGAAGGCTGAGCCAGGCCGTACTGATCAAAACTTGCCGCCTTGTCTTCGACAAGCCGGTCTGAATTCAGCGAAGAGAGTGTCGAAAGCACGCTAGATACAGCGTCCTGATCAGCGGCTAGCACTCTCGGCGCTGTGATTTGCCATTGGCCCGAGCCATTTTTCGAGAGCACGACTGAATCACCGTCTTTTTTTCGAATCGAAAGCGCGGTTACATCCGCCGGCTGGAGGGTCAGAATTTTGGGCGGTGATTCAACAGCAGAGTCTGCGGCACTTGTCAGCGATTTGCGATGATTGGACCAATAGAGGGTTCCAGTCAACGCCGCGAGTACGATGGCGGCAACCAGCAGACCGCGACTTTTCATCGGAGCGCCTCAGAATTCGCCGTTAAGCCACGAACGCTACGCCTTACCTGCGTCGCCACCATACCGAAACTCCTGCGATCACGATCCCAAGCGGCAGCAGCCCAAGGCTGGTGATGCCCACCCAATTCAACTGGCCCCGCGTCATCGTAATCCGGCGATCATCACGGTCTTTGGGGCGAATGGAAATCAAGTCTTCGTCCGAGGCAAGCCAGTTCGTGGTATTCAACGCCAAATCACGATTACCATTAAAGCTGATAAACGAATTCGCGGCCCACGCCGAGCTTCCCACCACGACAAAACGACCTTCCGAGTTCTCCTTTCCCGTTCTGTAGGAGCCGGCGACTGCGATGGTGAGCGGCCCTTTCTTGTTTTTCGGATCGTTTGGATTGACTTCCGGAGAATTCAATTTGGTAGTGGCCAGGCTGCTCTCGGATGAATCAAACAGCTTCTCGACCGTAGTCTTGTCCGTGCTCTTCACTTCCATGGAACGCACCAGCGGAAATCCCGTGGCAGATCCTTTCAGGTCATTCACGATGGCGTGCCGGTCATAATGGGTTACAAGCGCTACCTGCGGACCAAGGCCGGCGAGTTGCCCAATCGGGTTGAGGTCAAGGATCAAGTCTTTCTGCAAAGTTACGCCCCAGTTTTGCAATAGACTCGCCAACGCATCGTTGTCCGCAATTTCTGAACGGCCCATCTTCAGAGGCGGATCAAGTAAAAAGAACGCCCGGCCGCCTTCTTCAACGTACTTCTTGATGGCGTCAACGGCGGGCTGCTGGTAATCCCCGGTCGGTCCAGCAACGACTAAGACTGTGCAGTCGGCAGGGACTTCCGCCTTTTGCAAAAGGCTGATTGATTTTGGGGTGTATTCCTCTTTGGTGAGAAGGTCCCGCAGGCGCGAATAGCCAGTTCGATCGGTATCGTCAATTTGGTGTTCTCCACTTCCGGAGGCAAAGCAAACGGTTCGCGCATTGTTCTTCAGGGCTCGAATGAACGCACCCGTGATGTCTTCCTCGCTGGTGCTTTTTGCTTCTTCTCGTTTCGCTCCAATTTGGACGACGGTTGTGCCGTAGTTCTTGATTCCAGCTTCGCGGGCCAATTGCGGCTTCTTGTCCACATCGACGTAATCAATATGAACTTTGTGAGAAAGATTCGCGTACAAGTCCAGCTGATCCTTGGCCCGTTCGAAGTGCGTGCCCTGATCAAAGTAGGTGATCTTTGCATCTTCTTTTAAGCCCTTGACGATCTTCGCGGTCTGTTCAGAAAGGCTGTAGCGCTTGTTGGAGGTCGCGTCGTAAGTCTTGTTGTAGCGATTGGCAAGGATATTCGCGGTGCTCACAATAGCCAGCACGACCACGATGTATAGAGTTGCATACCCAATGTATTTTGTTTGCCGCGCCTTGAGAAGTTGCAGATTCACTTACGACCTCCACCGGAGCGACTCAAGGGAGCGAGCCGTCAGGAAGAGCCCGAGAAAAATCACGGTAACGTAATAGACAGCGTCTTTGGAATCCAGGACTCCCTTTGCGAAGGATTCCATGTGTGTGGTCACCGACATATAGGAGAGTACCTGCGCCCAAGTTGAGGTTTCGTACCCGCTTGCCCATCCGAGGACGAAAATCAGGAGGCACGCGCCAAACGTTGCCGCGCCGGCGATGATCTGATTCTTAGTCAGGCTGGAAATGAATGTTCCGATTGCCAGCAGGCCTGCTGCCTGCAAGAGCATTCCAAGATAACCCACTGCCAACGGTTTCCAATCCGGATTGCCATACTTGAAGATGAACGCGTAGTTCAGTCCCGTCAGCAGAAGCATGCCAATATAGAGAGTTACTGCGGCCAACCATTTGCCGAGAATTACCTCGATGTCCCGGATAGGTGAAGTCGCGAGCAGTTCCATCGTGCCATTTCGTTTTTCTTCCGCAAAGAGCCGCATGGTGATCAGCGGTATGACGAAAAGTGCAGTCACGTTCAAATCGCTTAGGAGTTGACGGATGATCTGTTCATTGATGTTCATGGGCATCATCTCGCCGCGCATTTGGGAGGCCATGCTGTAAAAGACAAAAGCGCCCAGGATGTTCCAAAAGAACCAGCCGAAGAGCAGGGCGAACATGACAAAGAGAACGTAAGCGACTGGAGAAACGAAATAACTGCGTAGTTCCTTGCGGCAAATGATCCAGATATTCTTCATTGTCCAGCTTCCTTTGCCTGTGCGTCACGTGATAGGGCGCCAACTTGGTCGCCAGTTAGCTGCAGGAAGACTTCTTCCAAGCTCACAGCGGACGTACGCAACTCATTGAGGTCCCAGCCAGCTTCCACGACAGCGCGGGCCAGATCGCCGCGCACGAATTTATCCTTCACGCTTTCCACCTCGAATATGGCGCTGCTCCGCCTTTTTTCCTTGAATGCCACGCGGCCCACGCCCGCGACCTTTTCGAGCCGCTCTTGTACTCTGGCGGAATCCAGCGCGCCGTTTCGTCTGGCCACTTCGACCAGCACCAGTTCGGCCCCGCGCGCCCGGCTTTGCAAATTGTTCACCGAGTCCGTGGCAACGAGCTTTCCTTTGTTGATGATGATGACCCGCTCGCAGGTCTGCTCGACTTCCGGCAAGATGTGCGTGCTCAGAATGATGGTGTGGTCGCCGGCGAGACTCTTAATCAAATCGCGCGTCTCGTTAATTTGTTTGGGATCCAGTCCTGCAGTTGGCTCGTCGAGAATGAGCACATCGGGATTGTGAATGATGGCCTGCGCCAGGCCGACCCGCTGGCGGTAGCCCTTGGACAATTTTCCGAGAAGCTTTTTCTTTTCGTCCCCAATTGCGCAGCGGTCGCAAACGGCATCGACACGTTGTTGTAGATCCGCTCCGGAAAGTCCCTTCAAGCGGCCCACAAACGTCAGGTACTCCGCAGTTCGCATCTCGAGATAAAGTGGCGGCGCTTCAGGAAGATAGCCGATGCGTTTTTTGACCTCGAACGGCGCCTCCAGGACATCAAATCCCGCAACCGTCGCAGTGCCCGAGCTGGGCGGCAGGAAGCACGTCAGCATCCTCATCGTGGTCGTCTTGCCGGCGCCGTTAGGCCCCAGAAAACCGACGATCTGGCCTTTTTCCACCTCAAAGGAGATGTGATCCACAGCCGTGTTACGAGCGTACCTCTTGGAAAGATCTTTTACGCTGATCATAGGATTTTCTTTTTGAGTGTTAGACCCTTCGTCTTGCCGCAAACCTAGCTAGCCGAAAAGTTGCTGTTCGACTGCGAAACAATATCCTAAAAAGGTCCAAAGCGTCATGTCAATATCTCACCGGAATTCTTCATTTCATTCCCGGCATCCAGGCGTTGGAGTTCACTGTTGATCGAGTCCATATAGTAAGACGCACGCGCCATAGAACGGTTGCCTGTGCCCCACGGCAGTACTGTTACAATGCGGCTGGGGAGGACAGGTTCCCAGTATGATTGCTGTGCGCCTGATCGGCGTCCTGGCGTTGGTCGCGCTAAATGGCTTTTTTGCCGCGACGGAGTTTTCGCTCGTCGCCGTGAGGTTGTCGCGCGTGCGACAGCTCGTTGCCAAGGGAAACACACGCGCGCGCGTTGTTGAAGTGCTCGTTAGCGATTTACACCGCGTGGTTTCAGGCGTGCAGCTCGGCATAACGCTGACCAGCTTGGCAATCGGTGCGCTTGGCGAAGCCACTCTGGCGAAGGTCTTTCAGTCCATCTGGGCGGGGAAGACGGGAGCGCACACTGTGCTGATCGCGCATGCAATCGCCCTCGCTGGTGCGTTCGCGCTGTTGAGCACATTGCACGTGGTGATTGGAGAGCTGGTCCCGAAGACACTGAGCCTTGCCCGCGCCGAACGTGTTGCGTTGCTGGTGGCACTGCCTTTTCAGTGGTTCCTTAACACATTTCATTGGGCGATTAACCTGCTTGACGGTGTTTCCACCGCGATCGTGAAAGCTCTGGGTGTGACTTCGCCACAGATACATGGCGTTGCGCATTCCACGGAAGAGCTACAAATCCAGATTCAACAAGCCCGCGAGCGCGGCCTCATCGCGCCCGGCGAAGAAAAATTCATTCTCAGCGCCATGGAACTCGCGCAGATCCAAGTGCGGGAGATTATGGTGCCTCGGCCGGACATCCACACGCTTCCGGTGGAGTCCAGTCTGGACGAGGTGATGCGTGTTTTCGCAACAACCCAGCGCTCTAGAATCCCGGTCTATCGCGGCACTCCCGATCACATCCTGGGTTTTGTTCATATCAAGGATATGATATGGATCCTGCTCGATCGCGAACGACGCCTCGAAGAGAACTTGTCCCCCCCTCCTTTCGATTTGCGCCGCGTTTTGCGTGAAGTGCTCATCGTGCCCGAGACCAAACCTGCCAACGAACTGCTTCTCGAGTTGCGCACTCGCCACGTCGGTATGGCCTTGGTGGTGGATGAGTTTGGCAGCATCCTCGGCCTGGTGACCATGGAAGACATTCTTGAACAGATGGTAGGAGAAATTCACGACGAATTTGACGTCGTCGAACGGCCTCTGACGCTGGCCGATGGCGCACTTATTTTTGACGCCGCCCTCAATGTGCGCGACCTTGACACGCAATACAACATTACGTTGCCTGAAGATCCGGCCTACGCAACCGTAGGCGGATTCGTCCTAGACCAATTAGGATTCATACCCAAAGGTGGCGAAAGCTTTGAATATGGCAACTTTCGCTTCTCGGTTGTGGAAATGGACGGCAAGCGCGTCGCTCGCGTGAAAATCCAGCGCGTCCGTTCTCCCCAAACGGAAGGCGCGCCTGCGAACTCTGCCGATGTTATGCTCCAACTGGCCAAAGGTCAGAAATCTTCCCCCGGCGACTCCTAGCTGCCATTCCTTTGCCGAACAGGGATTTTATGTTGCGCCGCGCCTTCGCGCTTTATGCGTCCCGGTTCTTTACGGGGAGCCCGGCATCTTTCTTTCATCTTCCTTAGTATCTTTCTTTTCTCGCGTCATCTTTACCGTTTGCGCACCACTGCACCACGCGCTGTCGGAGACTCGTGAGGCTCCGGTAGACAATGAAGGCGTGAGTCCGCACAAGCACCGGCTCGCCGATTACCTGCGGCCCAAAACGCTGGCGATGTTGTTGCTCGGGTTTTCTTCAGGTCTTCCCTTTTTTCTGGTCGGCAATACCTTCGGCTACTGGCTCCGCGATGAACACACCTCCCTGACGGCGATCGGGTTTCTTTCCTGGGTGGGCATTGCATATTCGCTGAAGTTTCTGTGGGCGCCCTTGATCGATCGCGTCGACTTGCCGTTGTTTAGACGGCTTGGACATCGGCGCGGATGGATAATGTTCTCGCAGATAGTCGTCGGGCTGGCACTGGCCGCCATGGGCGGAACTGGCACGAAAGCCGGGCTCGCCCGGCTTGGCGCTTTTGCGCTCGTCGTCGCGTTTGCCTCATCAACACAGGACATTGTGGTCGATGCCTGGCGAATTGAATCGGCAGAGGACGAAGAAGAACAAGGCCTCCTCGCGTCTGCCTATCAGTTCAGCTACCGCCTGGCGCTCCTAACTACGGATTCCCTTATCCTCATCGTGGCAGCGGCTGTGGGCTGGCGCATGTCCTACGGTATCTACGGCGCATGCATGGCCGTTGGAATGATCGCCACCTGGTTTGCAAAGGAGCCGGAGCGCGCGGATGCGGTGATGCATGAAAAAGAGCGCGAAGCGCCGCTCTGGACGCCGCGCGGTTTCTTCGACGCTGTTGTGGGACCGTTCATCGCTTTCTTCCGTGCACATGGCTGGCTCGCGCTTGTGATGTTAGCGGCAATCAGCCTCTACCGGGTGCCGGACTTCGTTATGGGTCCGATGTCGAATCCCTACTACCATGACATCGGTCTTTCCAAGGAAACGGTCGGAGCGGTGCGCGGCTCAATCGGACTCATCGCTACGTTTGCAGGCATCGCAGCGGGCGGATTCTGCTCGCTGAAGCTCGGCCACATGCGCGCGCTCGTCATCGGGGGCATTCTGCATTCAGTCGCGGTTGCCGCGTATGCGACTCTCGCGTTCGCGGGCGCGAGCATTCCTCTCTTCGCGCTCGTCATGGCAGGTGACAACTTCGGCATCACCTTTGCCGGCGTTGCCCTTATCGCGTACATGTCGAGTCTCACCAGTCTGGGATACACCGCCACGCAGTACGCGCTCTTGAGTTCAACCTATGCCTGGCTGGGAAAGATCTTGAAGGGATTTTCCGGTGCCGCGGTCGAAAGCCTGAGCACCACGCACGGCCTCATTCATGCCTACGGCATTTTCTTTATCGCTTGCGGACTTACCGGCGTGCCTGCGGTCCTTCTGTTCGCGGCATTGGGTTACTGGCACAGGCGGAAGCAACCGGCGCCAGCCGCTGCCTAGGAAAGTCATCAGTCGTAACGCAAAGCCACTGCCCGGTCGAACGCTTAGCAGAATTGGCCCTACCCAGGTTTCGCGTAAATGTTGCATCTAAAGGGTTTAGCGTTCGTGTAAGTCTTTTGTTTGCCACACTTGCGGGGAAGCGCGTAAATGTTGCAGGTAAAGGACTTAGGGTAGGTAGAGAAGGGGGAGGTTGAAAGTCAAAAGTTGAATGAAAGTGCGGAAAATGAGACAAGAAAAAGGAGTCTAACGCAGAGACGCTGAGGCCACGGAGATCGCGCGGGTGGGAAAGGTATCGGCGAGGATGGAGAGCGACGAACACTCGGACGGATAGCATGGAAGTAAGGTTTGGCTAAATGATTTGCAGTGAATGGTCGAAAATGAGGATTGAACGGTTATTAGGATGAGTGAATGGTCGGGAAGGAAGGAGAGAAGAGGTGCCCACCCTTTGTCCCGCAGGATCGACCTGGACGCAAACTTGACACCTCTCTAGCCCTGCCAGCCAAACTTTCCCCGCTCCGCAACTGCTGCCGGTCCAGAGAACCTGGGGCTTGGGGCCTGACTCGAGCACTGAGGCAAAGCCGGCCGTTGTGCACCCTAATCCGTTCAGAAGGTGATGATCGGGACGGCCCAGTATGCTGGACTATCTCTTTCTACATGCCTCCAGCTTCCCCTTCTCAAGTGGAAAATCCCGCGCAACCTGCTAGGCTACTTGGAGTCACGGCGCTTTCGCCATGTTGAACAGCGTTACTCCCTTTTTTATTGTCGACGACTTGGGCGCTACGCTTGCGTTCTATCAATCCAAGCTGGGATTCGACGTTCGTTATAAGGGTGGAGGCGACGGAAATACGGACGACTTCTGGGCCATCCTTGGACGCGACCGAGTCATGCTCATGTTCAAGGCCATCACGCCCGAGGTCCATCCACAGCCGAATCGTTCGCGTCACAAATGGGCTCGCTGGGACGCCTACATCTACACGGACGATCCCGACTCCCTGTACACAGAGTTCGTTGGCAAAGGGGTTCCCGTGCTTCGGGAACTGGCCAATACAAGCGATGGACTCAGGGCCTTCGAGATCGCTGATAACAGCGGATATCTGCTGTGTTTTGGGCACCCCGTTGACAAGTAGCTCCAGCGTCGTCAAACCTATTTCGTCAGCACCACAGCGGTGCCGCGGCCCAAACTCAGAGTGCGCGCCGCGCTTCCCTTGTTCACGCCAATCTCCAGGTATCCGCTCGAACCCAGATAGGCGATAGGCTCGCCGTTATTCCCGCGAGCAAAGGTATCCACCAGTCGCGACACCTGATGAGGCCCCACTTGAAGGTTGATGGCGCCGCCATTCAGCGCCGATTCCGGCAAGTCTTCCGAGCGGAAATTTGTGACCAAATTCCCAAACGCGTCAGTGCGCAATACCGCGCCCTTTAAGCCTCCATCTGCTTCCTTGGGGCGGGGAATTGAGAAGCGTTTGTAGTCGCTGATCTCATCACCCATGCTGGGAGTCTGCCAGCCTTTGGAAAGCCAGGAAGCGACCGGCGCGAAGATGTCGCGTCCGTGAAAAGTCTTGCTCACCGGCTGCAAGTAATAGTGTTCGACGTTCGCGTGACGGACGACAAGACTTTCCGCCTCGCGCTCATAAACGACGGACAGTACGCCGTTGTCCGGCGCGATAAAATACTGATTCTGAGCGCTGACCAGCAACGGACGGCGTTCCGTCCCGACGCCCGGGTCGACCACGACTACGTGGATTGTTTTCGGCGGAAAGTAAGAATAAGCCGAGCCGATCGCCAACGCCGCGTCGAGCAGGTCAAACGGCGTGATATTGTGCGTGATGTCCACGATGGTGACATCGGGATTGATTTTCAGGATTACGCCCTTCAGTGTTCCGACCAGATGGTCGTTGGTACCGTAGTCAGTTGTGAGCGTGATGATCGCGTTGGGCAATGGGTTTTCTCACCTGGAAGATTTGCGCATGGCGCGCAGGCGGAGAATGGTCTCGCTCCGCATATATTGACGCTAGCGGAGGAGTGTGCGTCCGTCAAGAATTCGCGCGCAGGCTGCTGTGCAATCGCCAACGGTCTCGCGTGGAAGCCAACTGCCCTTGCTCAACTTTCGCCCTGCTCTGGGGCACAGGGATGCCATTCCGGGTCAGGGAAGTGCGGCCTGCAAAACCACAAGCCGCATCGTTCACAGAAGCGTTGGCCGGGCTCATCGCATGGCTCGTCCATGCGCGATACGCCGTGGCAGATCTGTTCCTTAGTTTTTACGCCTGTCGAACTCATCGCGTCCTCCAAATCACAGAAGACGATTCTCGCGGAAGAGGGACATCAGCGAGCGGGTTCCACGACTCCCACTTTATTGACGCCGCTGCACGCAATATACACCCGGCCATCGGAAGTTGCTGCCATATTCCGCACTGTCCCGCCGCCGGAGGGGATGCTCGCTCGCGCAAAGCTTTCCGTTTTCGGATCGAACCGGACGATGGTGTTGGGCTTCACCCCAGACTCGCTGTACCAAACCATTCCGTCGGGCGTAATCGCGATGCCATACGGAGCTGACTTCGCCCCGCCAGGCGACGCCCACATCTTTACCGCCTCGGAAGCCATGTCGAGCCGTCCGAGGTGGCCTTCGCTGTAGTCGGTGAAATAAACGCGGTCGGCAGCATCAATGGCCATTCTCCGTGGTCTCGTGCCCTCAGGCAGAGGAAATTCTGCGATCTCCATCGATTGAGGATCGATTTTGGCCATTTTGTTCGTCGCAAACTCACAGAAAATGGGAGTGCCCTTGCTGTTGATGGCGATGCCATAAGGATGCGAATTTTCTGTCGGCACTTTTTTCAAGTCGATTTTTCCGGTGCGAGGGTCCAATCTGCCCACCATGTTGGCCACTTGGAGCGTGAACCACAGCATGCCTTGGCTGTCGAAGACAGCGGTGTGCGGGTCCTCGCCTTTCGGGTCAGGAATCTTATATTCCGAAACGACTCCAGTGCGGGGATCGAGCTTTCCGATGTAGCCCTTAAAATTTCCAGTGAACCAGATATTCCCGTCGCGATCGGCAACCAGCCCGTGTGGTCCGGAGTCTTCCACCTTCAGCGGATACTCTTTGAATGCACCGCTCCTCGTATCCAGACTACCTAGCTTGTTCGCCATCTGCTCCGTGAACCACAGCGTGTCACCTGGCCCAACAGCAGGATCATGTGGATGGGCGCCCTTAGTGGGGACGTCCCATTCGTGGATCGTGACCTTCAGTTCGCCAGCTTCCGTAGCTGGGGCTGCCCCGCGCGGTGCGAGAGCAAGTCCCAGTAGCAGAACTACGCCGGCCAAAATAATCCGGTCCATTCTTCCCATTTGTACCTCCTTGCCATAACTCATGTTCTTGGAGAGCCGGCGGGTGTGTTGCTGGATTTCACAGAGCAAAGATACAGTAACCTACCCATTGCATTGCAGCCCTCTCTCCAATTTGCTAGCTTAATCTTCAGAGCGGGCGTCGTACAATGGCAGTATAGAAGCTTCCCAAGCTTCCTCTAGTAAATCCTAACACGCTAAACTGGCGGCACTTATACACGGCAAGGCAACGCCCACTTGGAAAATGGTGGAAAAAGGGGACTTCCACCCAAGACGCCCGAGCTTTGCAAGCTACCTGGAACCCCGTCCTTCTAGAATTCGTATCGGCCTCTCCTGACAGCCGCGAAAGTTCGAAGAGTTTGGTGCTCAAAGCAACCCCTGGCTAACACGAGTTCATGATCGGGAGTGTAATAGATAAATAATTTCTTTGCTTTCGCCACGGAACGCTATGCGAGTCAAAGTGCCTGAGCATTAAAAATTTATGAACTTAGGGAACTGCGCAGAAATAATTTCACATTGGCCTCAGCGTGTAGTTCCACTTCGGTAGCGTCTTGTGCCTGGTCAGCGCAAGGTGTTTCATTTCCTGAGCTGATATCCTTTCACCTTTTTCGTATTTCTTGCGCACCAGACGAGCACGCACCTTCAGTCCCGTCAAAGTCGTGGTGGCGCGAATGTAGTTGAGGGCCGTCTGAAAGCTCTTCAGGGGTTGGCCTGCCCAATTTTTGCTGATCTGGCAGAACACACGGTGTTCGATGGGGTTCCATTTAGAGGCACCCGGGAGATAGTGGCTGACCGTGACTGTAAGTCTGTGGGGATTTACGAGCTTCTGTTGCAGGTGGTAGGGCCAGCCACGCGAACGAGCGCTGTTGCCGCCGCCCGAGTCGGCCAGGATGAACAGCCCCTTGGCCTGGCGGTACATCCTCTGTCCGTAACTCTTCCACCACAACGTGACGGCATCGACGGCAAACGCCGGGGTCTCATGGCTGGTCCCACCACCACGAAACCTTGATTCCGCACCGGATCGTAAATGCCATAAGGGACGGCCATGCCTTTGGCGTCGCTGCGGAAGTCGTGATCCATGACCAACTGCGGCTGCCTCTCCCAGCCAGCCCCGGAGCTCTTGAAATTTCCAATCATTTCCTTTTTTTTCGCATCGATGCTGATGATGGGGTTCCCCTGCGCCAGAAATTGTTTTCGCTGACGCTCGATGTAGCCAAACTGCTGATGGCGCACCCGTCGGGGCGGCAAGTTCTTGTTCCCCGATTCGAGCTTCTTGTGGTTCACTCGCAAGGAGTAACCCATCTGTTTCAACAACCGCCGTACGGTGCTGGCGCTGACTTGGATCTTCAGCCGACGGAGTTGCTGGGCGATTTTCCGAGTGGCTCGGCGGCGCCATTTCAGACCCTTGATCGGATCCCCAGCCGTTTCGTGCTCGAGCAGATGGGCGATCTGTTCGATCACCGCGGCGTTTTTTTTTCCGCCCGTGAGCGACCCCCGCCAATGCGGCGGATCCGGCCGAGGCTCACCTTCTGCTCCAGCAGTTGTTCGCGGCCCCGCGCCACGGTGTGTACGTCCAGGCCCAGGAACTCGGCTAGGAGCTTGTCGCCGCCATGCCCGAGCCGCAAGGACTCGATCCCCGCGAACAAGCGGCGCTGCTGCTCGTCCAGCAATCCATAAAACAGGAGGATGGCGGCCTTGAGTTCATCAGAAGAGAGCTGCAGGGCCTCGGAGTGAACCGCCACCGGTAGCTGTTGGGCACTGCGACGCGCTAGGGTTTGCTGGCGTCGAAGGGTGGAATCCACGGCAGTATAGAGGAACCGGCCTCCGATTGCGGATCGACTCAGGCGGTGTTGTCGGACCAAATGACGCAAAGGCTCTTGGGCTTCGACTTGGAGGAGGTCGGCCAATTCCGGGGCGTAGTAGCCGTTGGCGGAAGCCTGGACGAAGGCTTCCACGGTGTCTACCAGAGAGCCGTAACGAGAGAACCAGACGCCTTCGTGAGACCACCGCCCACGAGCATCGAAGCGCGCGATTTCCTGAAGGGTGTAGAAGCGTCCGCGATGGCTGTAGCTGGTGAGATAACCGAGGTGCTGCAGCTTGCGGAAGACGGTGAGATCGACCGAGGTGCCGAGGACCCGCTTGAGTTGGGGCAGCTCGGCAATCTTGTGGCGGAGCAAGTAGCGCCGGAGGATCGCAGGGCTAAAAGTGCTGGGTCGCATTATGTTAGAATTCCGACTCGTTGCTCCAGTAACTCTGAATTATAACATAACTACAAAGGGGGACGCAAATCGGATAAGGTGAATTTAGCCCTTGATCCGAGGGCTCCCGTGTCTCAGTGGGCAAGCGTGGATGAACGGGTCGCTTTTGAATACGCCAAAGTGAAGCATTTCTACAATCAACTCGGCATTGCGGACCGAACCGCCATTGAATACTTCGACGGAGGGCACACCATTAATGGAAAGGGAGCGTTTGACTTTCTTCGGAAGCACCTACATTTATCGAGAACGCTCGCTTGATCTCCGCCTCGCTATGAGCTTCCTCCCAGGAGTCTCAAAAGGAAGCTGATGCAGTGGCCGTCAGATTCTCACGCGCTCAGGTCGCTTTGCCTGCCGATTTTTAGAAACTTTGCTCAGCGGCCTTGAAAGAGGCATCCCGAAGGTCACGCGTAATCGCAGAGCTCGCGAAAATAGGAGTCTACTGCTGCAGGACCGCGGAGTGGCGCAAAAATGCGGTCTTACAGGAGCGCAACAGACTGGCGGTTATCAATCCTCCGAAACGGCTGTTGTGCTAGTCTACCGAAGTTTCGAGGAGGGAATCATGGGTCGGCTGTTTCAGCATCTATCTTGTGGTATCGCGTTTCTGCTTTCCGTGGTCTTGTTCTTCGCCTCAATGAGCTTCGCTCAAACGGAATCGATCAAACCGCTCCGTGTAGGAATCATCGGCCTCGACACTTCCCATGTTGTCGTCTTCACGAGAATCTTCAACGACCCCACCGGCCCAGAGCACATCCCGGGAATTCGTGTGGTCGCCGCCTTCAAGGGGGGAAGTCCGGATGTTGAAGACAGCCGGACTCGTATCGATGGGTTCACAGCAGAACTGCGAGACAAGTGGAACATCAAAATTGTTGAAGACATTCCGACGTTGTGTGGAATGGTCGATGCGATTTTACTCGAAAGCGTGGATGGCCGGACCCACCTAGAACAAGTGAAGCCGGTGTTGGCAGCCAAGAAGGTTGTCTTCATTGACAAACCGCTCGCCGCCAGCTACAAGGACGCGACGGAGATCGCACGATTGGCCAAACAAACTGGCGTACCTTGGTTCAGCTCCTCCTCCTTGCGTTTTTGGGAGGAAACCCAGCGGTTGAAAAGTCCTGGAGATGTGGTGGGGCATATCATCGGGTACAGCGTTTACGGTCCTTCTCCCATCGAACCACACCACCCTGATTTGATGTGGTATGGCATTCATAGCGTGGAGATGCTTTTCACGCTCATGGGTCGGGGATGCGAGTCAGTAAGTCGAGCGAGCACTGCGAACGAGGACGTTGTGGTAGGCAGGTGGAAAGACGGTCGCTTGGGAGTGATGCGAGGGTTCCGGAATGGACTAAAGAAATATGGGATAACCTTGTTTAGCGACAAAAACGTTCTCTACTCCGAGCCTCGTCCCGAGGGCTATGGTCCCTTACTTGGGGAAATCGCCAAGTTCTTCCGAACGGGAATACCTCCCGTCAGTCCCGACGAAACTCTGGAAATGATAGCTTTCATGGAGGCTGCCGACATGAGCAAGGCTCGAGGCGGAGCCTCCGTGCCACTCAGGGAAGTGACCAGGTAAATGGTTTTTGACGGAGGGTGGTCGTCCGTGCCAGCCGAGATATGGCCGAGGCCTCTTCTATCGCGAAGCCTTCTTGGGCTCTGGAGGTGGCCTCCAGACGATCGAGTGCACCTTCCGTTCGCTACACACCAGCGAATCCGCCTCTGGGGAGTTTGCGTGAGCTGTCATCTCTATGCAAATTTGCCATGCCCGGGAGCCCGGCCTTTGAGATCTAATTGTTCGTCTCGCCCTGTTTCCGAATATACCTGCCAATCTTTTGCACCGTGCCGAGCCAAATCTCGTTCATCTCGTTCGCCGGGTCGTTCAGGTAGTCACACAGGCGCTCGAGAGCATTGATGTCTGTCGTTTGGTAATGTCGTTCACCGATTTCGTGACCAACAAAAATAACCCACTTGCCTTCCTTGACGGCGTCTTCGACGATTTTTTCATTTGGGTGAAATCCAGGTCATCGAACGGCGTGCCCATCGCTTGCGAAAGGTCGCAGACTGCGGGGTTGTTCGGAGACTCGTCAAGATAGCCCCGTCCGACAATGAACCGTTCGGCTACCAGCGGCACGTAACTTCTCACGTCCAGTCCTCTTCCCACGAACTTCAGGCCGCAAGGGTAGGCAAAGGGGGTGGGCTTCACCCCCAGCAGTTTCTGGATTTGATCGTTAGCCCCATCCAGTTCATGTGCCATCATTCGAAGGTCGTAGTTCTCCAGCGCGTTCTGCAAGAAGGCGGGATAGTTGCCCGTGCAAGGATGCGCCAGCGAATGATTGCCGATCTCGTGGCCGTCGGCAACGGCTTGCTTCCAACCTGCCAAGCGTTTTTTTACATGCTCGGGGTTAACGAAAAAAGTGACCCTCACACCCTCCTTTTTCAACAGAACGAGTCCCCGTTCCACCTGGCTCGTCCGGGCGTCGTCAAAGCTGAGGCTCACTGCCGCGCGCTTCCCCTTTGGCCGATGGAAGGACTTTGATCCTTCCTCCACAAGGGGATTAGGATCCCTCTGCCCTGCCAACGCTGCACCCATACAGACGGCGCAGTATACTCCGACTCCGATCACCCTTCGTAATCCCGTCATGCTAATCTTCCACCAATGATTCCGGGCATTAGCCTGCGCGCAGAAATTCAGGAAAATGACTGTGACGACTAGGGCCAATCAACGAAACCCGACATCATGACGCAATGCAAGCGAAATCGCTTGATGTATTCCAGGAATTGTTTGGGCGTGCCGTCAAGATTTATGTCCGCTCTTTTGCTCCTCCTGTCTAATGGCGGAAGCGAGTTGTTGAAATGAAATAGGTAGTGATGGCGCCCAAGATACCTCCGGAGGTAACGATGCCCCAGGCGAGATCGTAGTTGTGATGGATATCGAAGATGTGCCCGGCCATCACGGGGCCATAAGTCTGGCCCAGCGAGTCGGCCATAATGATGAGTGCGAGCAATTTCCCGAGTGACGTGAGTCCGAAACAGTCCGCGGCCACCAGCGGGATAAGCATGTAGTCCGCGCCCATCGCGAAACCAAACACCACTGCGAATCCATAGACTGCCGCGGAATTGTGACCGATAAACAATAACGAAATGGCAAGCGCCAGAACCAAATAGAATAAGGCCATCACGTTTTTTCGAGTAAAACGGTCTGCAACGTAACCCACCGTAACCCTTCCCGCCAGGCTGGAAACAAGCAGAATGCTCAAAGCACGAGAAGCCCAGCCTCTGGAATAGCCGTTGTCGTTCAGGAAAAGAATGAAGTGCGAAGTGACGGTGCCAATGGCGCCGATAGTGAGCGTGCTGCCCACAAGCAGAAGCCAGAAGTTCGACGTTCGAATCGCCATCCGGACGGGAACCGGGTGTACCTCAATGCCATCCCCTGCGGCTTCATCGGACGCGGCCCCATCAGGGAGCAGACCCATTTCCCGCGGTGTCGAGCGTGTGATCCATATTCCCACCGGAAAGAGAACTGCAAGGATTGAAACGCCGATGGCTTCGAACGCCCGTCGCCAGCCAAAGTTTTCGATTAAGGAATGGATCAGGATTGGAGAAACCGCGCCCCCCAGACCGAGTCCCAAGTAAGCATAGCCCATGGACCTTCCACGCGAGGTGCGAAACCAGTTGGCAATCAGTACCTGGTTGGGGATGGGCCCGGCCAACACATAACCCACCACCTCCGTGATGCAGAGCAGGTAGTATTGCCGGGGCGTTTCAATGATCCCCATAAAAACGAGTGAGAGGCCAACGAAAGCGATTCCACAAAGGATCACAGCTCGAGCCCCAACCCGATCGATCAACGCCCCAGCGAGTAAGCCGAACAACGGAGCCATGACCACAAAGCCGAAAAAAATACCGGCAGTTGCCTGCTGCCGACTGAATCCCAAGGAATCAATTAATGAAGGATAAAAAACCGGGAAACCATAATAAACGATTCCCGTGGTGAAGAATAAATTGAGGAATGCCGCAACAACAATCCACCACCCATAGAAAGATCTCCCCTGCAGTATTTTACTCATTGCATTACTCTGCTTGCCGACAGCACCGCGGCGTCGGTCTTTCGGTCAAGAGGCTGCGGGCCTTACGGAGCACTCCTCACTGGTCTCGAATGCCGTCATCCAAACTCAGGGCCGACAATGCCACAGACGATGTCCGGACGTCCAGGGAATATGTTGTCGCCTCGATACATCCGCGTCAGTGGACGCCCGAATTCGAAACCTCGCGCACGAACCAAGCCGATAGCCCACGAATTAGATTTTAGACAATCGACGAATACAAGCTCTCTCGAAGACCGCGCCAGAAAGGAGTCCAGTAACTCTGCGGCCGCGCGTTCTTCGTAGGCAATCCACGGGCCGAGCTCGTCAGCCAGTGAGCCGCGACGGCCGAAAGTGTACCCAGTTACACCGGTGTGTGGCCTGAGAACCTGGACGAAGTCCGGCGCCGACTCCGACAGCGACCGCAAAAGTGCGCTGCGATCGGCCCCGAAAACTTCGCGATCCACCTGTAAAACTTCGTGGAGCTCGGGACTTAACCCTTCCCAGTTCACCCGAGCCGGCGGCCTTTTCAGCGTCCACCGCTCGATTTCGTATTCGCTCACAAAGTCGAGCTTCTCGTAGATCGACTTCCCCTGCGGCGTGGCATCGAGCTTCATGCAAGCGATGCTTCGCGATTCGAGATGTTCGATGGCCCTTTGAAGTAGTGCGCTGCCTATTCCGCGGTTTCGAAAACCTGGATCGACCAAGACCATCCCTATCCAGGCGAAATGATCTTCATAGATAATGGTCGCAGCCGTTCCGACCACCCGGCAGTCAATTTCGGCTACGAAACATCCCTCGGGGCTGGCGAAGAGAAAGCGCTCCCAATCTGCCTCGGTCTGGTTCCACTGGGCGAGGTCTTTCAAGCGCATCCCATCCGCAATGTCCTGCCTGGTCATCTGTCGCATTCGCATGATGAAACGCTCTGCGGGAATGCCGCCGGCAAGTTTGCGCGGCCGATTGTGAGGGTGCGATTGTAACACGTCGCCGAAACCTCGGGATCTCTGTCGGTCATAAAAATCTTTCTGATATCACGTATTCGCAGAATGGATTACGTCCGTTCCGTTGACCTGATCACTTCGGGAACAAGGGCGGCTAATGGACGGCTGTCTAATCGAAGCTTTCGCCCTAATGCGCGGTCTGGTCGTCGACCCCAGGTCGGACAAACTATGAGATAATTTCGCTGGGATTTTGAGTGCTCAAGAGTTGCACTCTAAATAATTGAAGCGCGCGGTAAAATTGCAGACGATAACCGCGGAACGTACAATTCATGAATTTTATCGAGTCGGTGGAAAGCCTTGAAGAGCAGATGGCCACACCGAGTGCGCTCGACCGGGAGTCGGTTCGGCGGCTGAAGGGCGATTTCATTGTCTTGGGGGCCGGTGGGAAAATGGGCCCCTCGCTGGCACGCAGAATCAGGCGCGCAGCGAACGCCGAAGGAGTACGTCGCAAGGTCATTGCCGTATCCCGGTTCTCGTCACTGGCTCTGGTCGATGAACTGAATCGGGACGGCATTGAGACGATCACCTGCGATCTCTTGAACCGTGATGAGGTCGCAAAACTGCCTGCCTGCGCAAACGTCCTTTTTCTTTCCGGACGGAAATTTGGGTCAACGGACCGGCCCGACCTTACCTGGGCCACGAATACCGTCGTCCCCGCCCACGTCGCCTGCCACTTTCGAACCTCTCGAATCGTCGTTTTTTCAACAGGAAATGTATACCCTCTCGTTAAGCTGAATTCTGGGGGATCTGTTGAGAGCGATCCACCAGGTCCGGTCGGTGAATACGCGCAATCCTGCTTGGGGCGGGAGCGTGTTTTTGAATACTACTCACAAGAGCGTGGCACTCCCTGCTTGCTCTTCCGATTGAACTACGCCGTGGATCTGCGCTACGGTGTGTTGGTGGATATCGCACGGAAAGTTTTTGCTGGCCAACCTATCGATTTGACAGTTCCTGCTCTAAATGCCATATGGCAGGGCGACGCCAATTCCTACGCTTTGCGCTGCCTCGAGCAATGTTCGTCACCGGCACGCATTCTGAACGTGACCGGCCCGGAGATCATTTCCGTCCGACGCGCGGCAGAATCCTTTGCACGTTTGTTACACCGTGAGCCGCTCTTTAAGGGGGAAGAAGGAGACTTCGCACTCTTGAGCAATGCCGCACTGTGTCATTCCCTGCTTGGACGACCCGAAGTCACACTTGAAGGGCTGCTCGAGTGGGTTGCCCATTGGGTCGAGCGCGGCGGTGTGAGCCTCGGCAAACCCACGAGATTTGAAGTCGCTGACGGTAGGTTCTGAACCCCATGCCTGCAGCTGCCCCGATGGATCCCGAAGCGCGACGGATTCTACTTCAGGGTGTAGTGATCCCGGCGCATCCCCTTGCCTTAAACTCCCATCGGAAGCTGGATGAGCGACGCCAGCGCGCTCTCACGCGCTACTACTGCGAGTCCGGCGCGGGCGGTCTCGCCGTCGGGGTACACACCACGCAGTTTGCCATCCGCGATCCCCGGATCGGCCTTTTTGATCCAGTTCTGAAGCTTGCCGTCGAGACCGCCCGCGAATGCGAGCAAGCGCTCGGAAAGCGCTTCCTAAAGATCGCGGGCATCTGCGGACAAACTTCGCAAGCGATTCGAGAGGCTGGATTGGCGCGGCAATTTGGCTACGACGCGGGCTTATTAAGCCTGAGCGCGCTAGGGTCAGCTTCCATACCAAAGCTAATCGATCACTGTCGCGAGGTTGCTGAAGTCACTCCCATTGTTGGATTTTACCTACAGCACGCGGTTGGCGGTCGCGTCTTGGAATTACAATTCTGGCGACAGCTTTTGGAGGTGGAGAACGTGGTGGCGATTAAGGTGGCCCCCTTCAACCGCTACCACACCCTTGATGTCGTTCGCGCCCTGGCCGAGAGCGGCAGAGAATCCGAAGTCGCCCTTTATACCGGCAATGACGACAACATCGTTGGCGATCTGCTCACAGACTTCCGTATGCGGACAAAGGATCGCACCGTCAGCATTAATTTCGTTGGGGGCCTGCTGGGGCATTGGGCCGTGTGGACCAAGCATGCGGTTGAATTGTTGGAGAAAGTTCGGCAATGTCGCGAACATCGGGAGCTGACAGCGGACTTGCTTGCCCGCTCCGCTGAAGTCACCGACTCAAACGCCGCCCTCTTCGACGCTCGAAACAATTTTGCGGGTTGCATCGCAGGCCTGCACGAAATTCTACGCCGCCAAGGATTCCTGGAAGGCCGCTGGTGCTTGGATCCTAACGAAGATGTCTCTCCGGGACAGATCGAAGAGATTGACCGGGTCTGCACATGCTACCCGCATCTCAGCGATGATGCTTTTGTTTCGAATAATCTAGAGCGTTGGCTCCGCTGAATGCGTATCCACGACGCCTGAAATGCTTTTTCGGTGCTTTCGAGTACGCAAAGGCCCTGAATCCGCACGTAGGCGAGGCGTGATCCGCAGGATGAAGCGTAATGGACCGTCACTTGATGAACTCGGTGATGAACATGTTGTCTTGCTCATCTTGGAGATCCGTAGTGTCGCCGATCACATAGCGATACTGGTAGGATGGGCCGGCAGCAACGGTCCTCCCCATCCAATTCGTCGGGTCAGTCCATAGGATCGACCGGTTCCCCATGGCCTTGGTAAGATCACCCAGGTCCCATTGGAGCGCAAAGCTGGGAATCACGGCATCAAACAAGTCGGTGTTCATGGAGTTTTCCAGAGCAGCCCGGAGGCTGTAGGGTGTGCGATCCAACCAGACTTTGCTTATTCGGGGGTCGATCGCTGCCGCCAACAAAAGCCAGATTCCCCTCACACCTCGGGCGGCGCCGCGAATGGAGGTCGGGTCCACGTCACTGCGAGCGGCGAGAACATCCACACCTCGTAAAATGTCATGGGCGCGCATCGCCGGCAGATTTCGCCCGATCTGGTCAGCCCGTGAGTTGGTCAGCCAATTCCCGAGATATGGCCGCCGCGCACTTTCTCCAGGAGAGTCACGGGGTTCCAGAAGGAGCACAACTCGTCCCGTGGCAGAGATTCTTTCCGCCAACATACCCGTCGATAAGATCCAGTGGCTGGTCATCCCATCCGCCACGAGCAGCACGGCTGGTTTTCGGACAGGGGAAGGCGGAATGTACAACCTTCCATCAATTTCGACTCCCGGTTCACTCGCAAATCGAATGTGCTGTCGCTGGCCCTGCTGGCCGCTCGACTCGTCCAGAACCTTCACAGCCGGAGAGGAACCGTCCGTGGGAACTTGCAGCCTGTGCAATTCCTCTTGAAGTTCTAGTATTGTTCCCGGCCTTTGTTTCGCGTGAAAATCGTCCAAAATCAACTGGTAGACCTTCCGGCTTCCCGGCTCATCCTCCACGTGGCCGCTTTGTGTTACCAGAAGTTCATCATTGGCATAGAGGTGCACCGGCTGTTCGTGAAAATCGCCCTTGCCATCTTTAAGCCAGCGGATCAACCACTTATTGACAGCCTCTCGACTTTCGAGCGGAGTGCCGTGAGGGCCCGGACCCACGAAGAAACCCACCTTGTCTTCAGCGCCGTAAAGTCCAAACCAGCGTCGCGCTTCGTCGTAGACAAGCTTTGCCCCGGGGGGCGTGAAATAATCATTTTCGGTTGCTTGAATTAACCATGGCGTTGGGGCAGACAATTCCACAAAATCCACCGTGTCCAGCCCGTGCGCAAGCAATTCGGGAAAACTCATTTCGGAATCGGGATCTGGCCCCGCAAATAGGAGCCGATATGAATTGGGAAAGCAGGCAGGGACGACCGCTTTGAGCCTCGGGTCAAGAGCCCCAATGAACATAGTCAATGCTCCGCCTCCCGAGCAACCCGCAGCTCCCACGTTTGCAGCATCCACTTCAGGCCGGCTGAGCAGGTAGTCGAGAGCTCGTTTCGCGTCCCAAATAAAGTAGCGGGCCACGCTCTGGCCAACGAGGATGCCCTGGGCTCCCGCCTGTATATGCTCGTTGACTGACCAACCGGCCGCAGGCGCCTTGAGTTGGGGGTCGTAAGTCTGCTCCCTTTCGCCTTGTCCGATAGGGTCGAAACACAGCACCACGAAACCCTTCAATGCCAGGTTGGCTGCCGCCCTCTGTGGCTCCGGCTTCCCCTCTTGGGTGTGGCCGGACTGAAATAGAACCGCGGGATAGCGACCCGGTTGATTGGGCCGGTAAAGATTGGCGGTGACAAAAAAGCCGGGCAGGCTCTCGAAAATAACCTTTTCGATGGCGTAGCCCTCAGCTTGGATGCGGCCCGCAATTCTTGCATGGAGCGGCCCGTTGTAATCCGGCAGACCGCCCAATATCTGGAGGATTTCCTCGCGCACCACTTGCTTCCGGCGTTCCGCGTCGGCCACCGTGCGAATCTGGGCGATGGCGTTCTCCCGCGCCTGAAGTTCCTGCTGTGCGATCTTGTTCATCCATCGGAGAAGCGGGTCATCGGCCGGCTGCTGCACACTTTGGTCCTTCCATCGGCTAAGGCCGTCTTCCGGAGACCCTTGAACGCAAAGAGACGAGAGAGTAAGAAAGGTGGCAACGAGCACTAGCGTTATCAGTTTCATAGGGATTTAAGGGCATAGCCTTCGCGACCCGTGGGCGCAAGGAGTAGCCGTCCGTTTTCCTCGAAGAGAGCATTTTTCTGCGCTTCGATTAGGCCCGATTCCTGCATTTTTAGGAGAGCCGACTCGAAATAGAACAAGGGATAATTGGAGCCAAACAAGACTCGCTCGAGAGAGACCTGCTCGACCAGGTGAGCGACTCCTCCTACTCCTTCAACCGTGGAGATATCAAAATAGACGTGTCCAGTGGGCGCCAACACCGTTTGCAATTCCCCCGACTGGAGTCCGGGAGTCCAATTTAGGACGACCAGCCGCAATCCATGTTGATGTTTGACCAGCTCAGCCAGCGGCGCAACATCGACCGGCGGTACGCGCATGAGTGGATGCTGAGTACGCACGTCTTCCATGCTTAGGACAAGCTGTACGATCATCCGGCAAGTAAGGGCCAACTTTAATAACTCCTCAAACGCCGGATCGTCCAAAGTATATCCGTGATAATTAGGATGCAGCCGGATTCCCGGCATCTTGTGCTCTTCCTGGCAGCGCCGAACATCTTCTTGGCAGTCCGGAAACTTGGGATTTATCGATCCGAAGGGCACGAGCATGCCGTGACCGAACGCGCGGCAGTCCTTCGTGAGCCTGGTATTTACGCCGGTAATGTCCTTATGGAGAATTCCGTCGAAACTCCCTGCCCCAGCTTGCCCGACGTTCTGCTTCCGCAGCCTGGCAACCAGTTCGGCAGGCTCGTCCCCTACCAAACGTCGAAAGGGCCAACGGGAGAGACTCACGTTCGTGTCGACTATCACACCCGGTATCCTTTCTTTTGCAGGATGGGTGTTAATAGGCGGCGTATGTTTCCGCCTAGAATCAATCTTTTCGCCGATTCAGGGATGTCGGCTCCCCGCCACATTTCTCGCCTGGCGGATAATGCGGATCCCTTGTTCCCAGTCTCCTCCCGTGTGGGCGCGTATAAAGGACGCTTCGGGATGTCGCTCAGCGAGTTCGACCAAGTCATAAGGAGTGGACTCGCCAGGCTCATTGCCGCCGACTTTGAGCCAGGTGTGTTGCAGGATAGGCGCCTTCATGGAGACCGCTTGCTCGACGATAGGATCCAGTTCAGGAGCGTTGCAGCGCTTATCAGCCTCCAGCTCTCCAACGCTGACCATGGGGCCGTCCCGCACGCAGCGATCGAACTCCTCTAGACTGAAATCGAGATAGCTTGGGCTCAAATACACGGAGCCATAAGCGCGGTTGGGAAAACGTCGCACGGCCCGCATGACGCGATCGTTTTCCTCACTCAATGCCCGGCGCTGTGACAGCGGTCGCAAGAAACAGAGGTTCTTTCGGAGCTTGTGGCCATTAACACAGGCGACCATGAAAATGTCTTTTTCCTGCCGCAAGGCATGCCGCTCCTGACCGGACCGTTGCATACCTGGCACTCCCGCTTTGCCATTTAGGCGCTTCTGAAGCTCTGCAATGGGGGTGTTTCTCGTTTTTCATCAGCCTGCTGCTCTGAAAATACCCCCATCTTATGCTGCTTTCTGTTGTAAGGTGACCCTCGAGCCTAAACGTTCGCAGTGATGAACCAGGTTGCGGGTGAGCCAGTATCTGTTGCATCTCTCTAGGTAAGCATCTCCCAATTCGTTGTAGCAAACTTGGTGGGAAGGCGTAGCTAGGTTTGCGATACACTCCTGTGCTCTCCATGGCCTCACACCTCCTGAGCGGAGGCGATTGCTGCGCCCAGGGCTGTTCGAGGCATTGCTCGGCGCCCTTCCCGTTTTCCCGGTGCCACAAAACGTGGTACCTTTACCGGCGCGCGTCAGTCTGCTAAGCAGGATCTGTGCCGTCACAGTGTATCTCGACCTCCAAGCAATCGCCTCCAGCGAGGCCTGTATCACAGACTGACCGAACTTCTCTCCGAACTCCATTTTCATGGCGCGCGGAGCCGAAAGCGCACGAGGTCTGCTGCCAAAAATTTGGACGATGTTTGTTTGGCAAGCGCTATCGTAATGAGGAACTCCTGATGGCTCGTCTGGTTTGTAATTTGGCATGGTTTTTCCTGGCGTGCGGCTTTGCCTTCGGGCAAGCTTCGCCGGAGTCCGTCGATCAAGAGTGGCGGTCTTATGGACACGATCCCGGAGGCATGAGATTTTCTCGGCTCAACCAGATTAACCGAGCGAATGTCCAGAAGCTTCAAAGAGTATGGACCTATCACACCGGAGAAACGAATTGGAGTTCATTCAGCGGTCCCCAACATATCCAAGCATTTGAAACCACTCCTTTGATGGTGGATGGAGTGGTCTATTTCACGACACCCGCCAGCCGGGCCATCGCGCTGGACGCAGAAACGGGGAAGGAGATATGGATATTCGATCCCTTTTCGGGCGCCTCCGGCAAGCGCGGCACTTTGCAGAATCGGGGCGTGTCCTACTGGGAGGGAAGCTCGCCCGTCGCTTGCGGTGGGGAAGGGGGCAAGCTGGACAAACGCATTTTCTTCGTCGCTCTTGATGGTCGCCTCTTCGCTCTGGACCCTCTG
>Ga0209375_1000188_pt1 | contig 57789 bp, 48 predicted proteins | sample GraSoiAngelo_131_FD_185888 | JGI IMG/M metagenome (GOLD analysis project Ga0209375, IMG submission 185888) | Grasslands soil microbial communities from the Angelo Coastal Reserve, California, USA - 14_0929_02_30cm (SPAdes) (version 2) | ecosystem: Environmental > Terrestrial > Soil > Grasslands ...
CCCTGCGCATGTCTGACGCCGAGAGACCATCGGTAAGCCGTGTGCCCGAAACGGGCACGCACGGTTTGAAAGGGGGGTGCTGGAGACGGGCCCGCTAACGGGTACCGCGCCAGCGTTCTACCAATGGCCAGGGTGGATTGGAGCTATCACCGCAAGGGCTGAACTTCCTGCGCCCGCGCGCAAGAGTTTCTTGCGAAGAGGAAGGTCAGCGTCGTCGAGCAGGTGGACTCGCGGAAGTCGCCGATCACCGGCGAGGCCGCGCTCGGCGTGACGAAGGACGTCGACGAGGTCTGGGTCGCCAGGGGCAAGAAGGCCGTCCGCGTGGACCTCACCGTGTCCCGGCCGCCGAAGGCCGAGCTGCTCCAGCTTCTGCTCGGGCCGACCGGCGGGCTCCGGGCGCCGACGCTTCGGGTCGGTCGGACGCTGCTCGTCGGGTTCAACGCGGAGGCGTACGCGAAAATCTTAACGTAGAGGTCGGTCGGGGCCCATCCGTCGTGATAGAGTTGGCGCGATGCTCGGCGAGATCCTCGACGATCTGCTGACCTCACCGTCGACGGGGCCGTGCATCACGGCGACCCGCCACTTCGCCCCCCGACCTCCCGTGCTCGTCCCGTTCCCACCTTCCCTCGACCCCCGGATCGCCGACGCCCTGCGCGCGCGCGGGATCGACGAGCTCTACTCGCACCAGGCGCGCGCGTGGGAGCTGATCGCGAAGGGCCATCACGTCGTCGTCGTCACCCCGACGGCCTCGGGCAAGACGCTCTGCTACAACCTCCCCGCCCTCCAGTCCTTGCTGCACCAGCCCGACACGCGCGTCCTCTATCTCTTCCCGACGAAGGCGCTCGCCCAGGACCAGCTCGCGGAGCTCGAGGCGTTGGCGAAGAGCCTGCCCGAGATGCGGATGTTCACCTACGACGGCGACACGCCCCAAGACGCGCGGCGTGCCGTCCGCGCGCGGGCGAATCTCGTGCTGACGAACCCCGACATGCTCCACTCGGGGATCCTCCCGCACCATACGAAATGGGCGACGCTCTTCCAGAATCTTCGCTATGTCGTCATCGACGAGCTCCACGCGTACCGGGGCGTCTTCGGCAGCCATCTCGCCAACGTCCTCCGGCGCCTCCACCGGATCTGCCGCCACTACGGCGCGACGCCGCAGTTCGTCATGGCCTCAGCCACGATCGCCAACCCAGGCGAGCTGGCCCGACGGCTCGTGGGAGAGCCCGTGGAGGCGATCGCCGAGAGCGGCGCGCCGACGGGCGACAAGACGTTTGTCTGCTACAACCCGCCCGTCGTGAACCACGAGCTCGGCATCCGCGCGCCCTACCTGGGGGAGGCGGCGAAGCTCGCGATTCGGTTCCTCCGGGAGCGGATCGCGACGATCGTCTTCGCCCAGAGCCGCCTCGCGACCGAGGTGTTGCTGACCTCCGTCAAGAACGGCGTCGCCGACAAGACCGGCGACAGCGGGATCGTCCGCGGCTACCGCGGCGGCTATCTCCCGACGCGCCGGCGGGCAGTCGAGAAGGGCCTGCGCGAGGGCGAGGTGCTGGGCGTCGTCTCGACGAACGCGCTCGAACTCGGCGTCGACATCGGCCACCTCGACGTCGCGGTCCTCGCCGGGTACCCGGGAGCAATCGCCTCGCTCTGGCAGCAGGCGGGGCGCGCGGGCCGCCGGTCGGGCTCCTCGGCGGCCGTCTTCGTTGCGACGAGCGCGCCGCTCGATCAGTTCATGGTCACCCACCCGGACTACCTCTTCGGTACGCCCCCCGAGCACGCGCGGGTGAACCCCGACAACCCGTTCATCCTGGTGAATCACCTCAAGTGCGCCGCGTTCGAGCTGCCCATCGGTCCAGGCGCCGCAGGCGAGGGAGTCGAGAAGTTCGGGGATGCTGACGTCCGCCGCCTGCTCGCCGCACTCGAAGACGAGGGTGTCCTCCACCACGCGGGCTCCCGCTGGCACTGGGCGGCCGAGACCTACCCCGCCGATCACATCTCGCTCCGGACGGTGACGAGCGACAACTTTCTCGTGATCGACACCACGGCGCGGGACGAGACACAGACGAAGCGGCGTCAGATCATCGCCGAGGTGGATTGGGGGAGCGCGTTCGCGACGATCTATCCGAAGGCGATCTACCTCGTGGAGAGCGAACCGTACGAGGTGCAGGAGCTACACTGGCGCGAGGACGAGGAGAAGGTCGCCTACGTCAAGCGCGTCCGGGTGGACTACTTCACGGACGCGATCAGCGCCAAGGGCGTCTGGATCCTCCAGCGCCTGGCCGATCAGGCTCACCCCGCGTACCTCGCGGAGCAGGGCGAGGTGCTCGTCGCCGAGAAGGTCGTCGGCTTCAAGAAGATCAAGCTGGGAACACTCGAGAACGTGGGCTCGGGCGAGGTCGAGCTGCCGCAGCAGGAGATGCAGACGACCGCGGCGTGGCTCACGGCGACGCCCGAGACCCTCGCGCGCGTCAGCGCCTCGCGCGAGGAGCTGATCGACGGACTGCGCGCGGTGACGTACCTGCTCCACCACCTGGCGCCGATCTTCCTCCTCTGCGACATCCGCGACCTGGGGTCGTGGCTCGGCGACACGACGCCCGCCGACCCCAGCGCCGTCGCGACGCGCGAGTCCGCGAAGCGGCGGCTCATGAGCGCCGCGCGCTTCAACCCGACGATCTACCTCTACGACTCACACGCGGGCGGGATCGGCCTCGCCGAGCGGCTGTTCGAGATCCTGCCGGACCTCCTCGGGCGCGGTCTCGAGACGCTCGGCGCGTGCCCGTGCCCCTTCGGCTGTCCCTCCTGTGTGGGGCCCGTCAACGAGGTCGGGAAGAAGGCCAAGGCGACGGCTCAGGCGCTGCTGCGCGCGCTGGTCGGCTGACCCGCGGCGATGCAGTCGCTCGACGAGCTCCGCCGCGTGATCCGGCGCGTCGAGACGCGGCGGCCGCCGCGTCCCGCCGCGCCCCCCGCCCACGAAGTGCTGGGCGGCGAGCTCGTCGAGACGGGCGCCGGGCCGCTCCTCGTCGTGCGGCGCGAGTATCCGCTGACGCACACCCACGGCCGCGAGCCGCTCGGGCCGGCGTTCACGGCGCCGCTCGATCTTCTCTCCGCCGTGGCGCGCGCCGAGACGCCGGCCGGGGATTCGCGCGGGCTCCTCTTCCTCGACACCGAGACGACCGGCCTCGCGGGAGGGACGGGCACCTACACCTTCCTCGTCGGCGTCGGGCGCCTCGACGGCGACCGGTTCATTGTCGAGCAGTACTTCATGCGCGACTTCGACGAGGAGCCCGCGCTGCTCGCCGCGCTGGTGCCGCTCCTCGAGCAGGCCGCGGGAGTCGTCACCTTCAACGGCTCGGCCTTCGACCTGCCGCTCCTCGAGACGCGCTTCGTCCTCGCGCGCCGCCGCTGGCCCCCTCGACTGCCCCACCTCGACCTCCTCCGGCCGGCCCGCCGCGTTTTCGCGCCTCGTTGCGCCGACTGCCGGCTCACGACGCTCGAGCGCGAGGTCCTCGGGCTCGAGCGCGAGGACGACGTGCCGGGCGCCCTGATCCCGACGCTCTACTTCGACTTCCTCCGCTCGCGCCGGGCGGCGCCGCTCGCGCGGGTGTTCGACCACAACCGCCACGACGTTCTCTCACTCGTCGCGCTCCTCGGCTGGTTCGGCCGCGCCCTCGCGACGCCCGACCACCTGGGGGCCGAGGACCTGGCGGGGCTCGGCCGTCTCTGGGAACCGGTGGATCTCGAGCAGGCACTCGCGTGTTACCGGGCCGCGCTCGGCGGCGACCTCGCGGGCCCCATCGCCCACCGGGTGCGCCTGCGCCTGGCGCGCTGGGAGAAGCGCGCCGCCCGCTGGGACCGGGCGTGCGCGCTCTGGGAGGTCGCCTCACGTCACGGCGCGTTCGATCGGGAGCCCTGGGAGGAGCTCGCGAAGTTTCACGAGCATCGCCGGCGGGACCTCCCCACGGCGCGCGCGACCGTCTCGCAAGCGCTCGAGCTCGCCGACCTCGCGGGCGCGCCGCCAGGAGTGATCGACGCCTTCGCGCACCGGCTGTCGCGCCTGGAGCGCCATCTTCTGAAGCGCGGCGTCAGGACACGGGGGTGATCGGCGGCTGTCCCTCGAGGACGGCCACGCAGTTGCGGACGGCGAGGGTGGCCATCGCGATGCGCGTGTCGCGCGAGGCGCTCGCGATGTGCGGGGCGAGCACGACATTCTGGAGTGGGACCAGGTCGGGGTGGATCTTCGGCTCCTCCTCGAAGACGTCGAGGCCCGCGCCGGCGATCCAGCCCTCCCGCAGGGCGCGCGCGAGCACGGCCTCGTCCACGATGGGCCCACGGGCCGCGTTCACGAGGACCGCTGATTTTCGCATCAGGCGGAGCGTGCGCTCGCCAATGAGATGTCGGGTGTCGGGCGTGAGGTTGGTGTGGAGCGTCACGAAGTCGGCCTCGCGCAGGAGCGTCTCGAGATCGGTCGCGGTCGCGGAGAGCTCCCGCTCGACGGCGGCGTCGGCCCGCACGGCGTCGTGGTAGAGGATGCGCATGTTGAACCCCTGCGCGCGCCGGGCGATGGCGCGCCCGATCCGCCCGAACCCCACGATGCCGAGTGTCTTTCCGTGGACGTCGGCGCCCCAGAGGAGGTCCCACTTCCATGCCTTCCACTGGCCGGAGCGGGCGTAGCGGTCGGCCTCCACGACGCGGCGCGCCGCCGCCATGAGGAGGGCCCACGCGAAGTCGGCGGTGGTCTCCGTGAGGACGTCCGGCGTGTTCGTGACGATCACGCCACGGCGCTTGGCCGCGGCGACGTCAATATTGTTGTAGCCGACCGCGACGTTCGCGACGACCTTGAGGGTCGGGGCCGCCGCCAGGACCTCGTCGTCGATCGTGCTGATGATGTGGCAGATCAGGCCGTCCTTCCCCTTGAGTCGTGAAATCAGCTCCGCCTTTGAGAGGGGCGCGTCGCTGTCGTTGTAGTCAAGCGAGTAGCTCCGGGGGATGAGGCCGACCGAATCTTGAGGTAAATTATTTGAAATAAGAACGTTTTTGGCCATTTGGCCTCCCTGGAATTTTCGCTTGATCTGCCGCGACGGCGCGGCTATATTAGCACTCGCTTTGGTCGAGTGCTAACAGCCCATGAACATGAAGGAGGCAGAGAAGCGATGAAGATTCGTCCCCTGCATGACCGCATTCTCGTCGAGCGGCTCGAAGAGAAGGAAGTGAAAAAGGGCGGGATCATTATCCCGGACACCGCGAAGGAGAAGCCCCAGGAGGGCAAGGTCATCGCCGTCGGCAACGGCAAGGTGACCGAAGACGGCAAGAAGATCCCGCTCGACGTCAAGGCCGGTGACAAGATCCTCTTCGGGAAGTACTCAGGCTCCGAGGTGAAGCTCGACGACAAGGAGTATCTGATCCTGCGCGAGGAGGACGTCCTCGCCATTCTCGAATAACCGACTACATCAGCCACGCGCTAAGGAGGGAAGCGATCAATGCCGAAGCAGCTCAAGTTCGACGAGGAGGCCCGGGCGGCCCTGCTCAAGGGCATCAATATCATGGCCGAAGCTGTCAAGGCGACGCTGGGCCCGAAGGGCCGCAACGTCGTCATCGACAAGAAGTTCGGGAGTCCCACGATCACCAAGGACGGCGTCACGGTGGCCAAGGAGATCGAGCTGAAAGACCCCTACGAGGACATGGGCGCCCAGATGCTGAAGGAGGTCGCCTCGAAGACGTCGGACATCGCGGGTGACGGCACGACCACCGCGACCGTGCTCGCGCAGGCGATCTTCCGCGAGGGGCTCCGCAACGTGACCGCGGGCGCCAACCCGATGGGACTCAAGCGAGGCGTCGAGGCGGCCGTGGGCGCGGTGACCGAGGAGCTGAAGAAGCTCTCGAAGTCCACGAAGGACAAGAAGGAGATCGCCCAGGTCGCGACGATCGCCTCGAACAACGACAAGACGATCGGCAACCTGATCGCCGAGGCGATGGAGAAGGTGGGCAAGGACGGGGTGATCACGGTCGAGGAGTCCAAGTCGGCCGACACGGTCCTGGACGTGGTCGAGGGCATGCAGTTCGACCGCGGCTACCTCTCGCCCTACTTCGTCACCGACGCCGAGCGCATGGAGTGCGTCCTGGAAGACGCGCTCATCCTGATCCACGAGAAGAAGATCAGCGTGATGAAGGACATGCTGCCGCTGCTCGAGCAGGTCGCGCGCGCGGGCAAGCCGCTTCTGATCATCGCCGAGGACGTGGAGGGCGAGGCGCTGGCCACCCTCGTGGTCAACAAGCTGCGCGGCACGCTGCACACCTGCGCGGTGAAGGCCCCGGGCTTCGGTGACCGGCGGAAGGCCATGCTCGAGGACATCGCCATCCTCACGGGCGGCAAGGCGATCACCGAGGACCTCGGAATCAAGCTGGAGAACATCAAGCTCGAGGATCTCGGCCGGGCCAAGAAGGTGGTCGTGGACAAGGACAACACCACGATCGTCGAGGGGTCGGGCAAGGCCAGCGCGATCGAGGGACGCATCAAGCAGATCCGGGCGCAGATCGACGAGACGACCTCGGACTACGATCGGGAGAAGTTGCAGGAGCGCCTGGCCAAGCTCGCCGGCGGTGTGGCGGTGATCAAGGTCGGCGCCGCGACCGAGACGGCGATGAAGGAGAAGAAGGCGCGGGTGGAGGATGCGCTCAACGCGACCCGCGCAGCGGTGGAGGAAGGCATCGTGCCGGGCGGCGGCGTCGCGCTGCTGCGCGCCTCCAAGGCCATCGACCGGCTGAAGGTCGAGGGCGACGAGAAGGTGGGGGCACAGATCGTCAAGCGGGCGCTCGAGGAGCCGATCCGCCAGATCGTCGAGAACGCGGGCCTCGAGGGCAGCGTCGTGGTCGAGAAAGTCAAGGCTGAGACGGTGGCCACGCGCGGCTTCGACGCCGAGACCATGGAGTTCGTGGACATGCTGCAGGCGGGTATCATCGACCCGGCGAAGGTCGAGCGCGTGGCGCTGGAGAATGCGGCGTCCATAGCCTCGCTCCTGCTGACGACCGAGGCGCTGATCACGGACCTGCCGGAGGAGAAGAAGGACGCGCCGCCGATGCCGCACGGAGATATGTATTAGGCGCGTGAGGTGAGGATCACGTGACTCACGTTGGAGCTGAGGGGGGCGACCCCCCTCAGACTCCCCCGACACGCTGACGGTTAAGTTCTAGCCTGCGCGATGCGCGGGCAACGGCCCGGGTCGTGGCGAGCGCCATGGCCCGGGCTGTATCTATTTTGCGGCGTTGACGTTGCAGCGGCTTTGGATGTTTGATACCGTTAGGCGCTCAGCTCAGTTCCGGGGGGTGAGAAAACTGCGACCATACGAGATTCTGGTGATCGTCGACCCACGTCCGACGGACGAGGAGGTCGCCGCGCTGCTGGCGCAACTCGGCGAGCAGTTCAAGGCACTCGGCGCCGAGGTCGGTAAGGTCGACAACTGGGGGAAGCGCCGGCTCGCGTACGACATCCGCAAGCAGCGGGAGGGGACGTACGCGGTCTTCGAGGTCTCTGCCGAGCCGTCGATGATGAAGGAGTTCGAACGGCAGCTCCGCCTCAACGAGAGCGTGCTGCGCTTCCTCTCGACGCGAGTCCCGATCCGTAAGAAGGCTCGGCCGGCGAAAACTCCAGAGGTGCTTGAGGAGGTCGGTTGATGGCGAGCCTCAACAAGGTCTTCCTGATCGGTAACCTGACCCGCCCCCCAGAGCTGCGCTACACGCCGAGCGGCACCGCCGTGGCCGACCTGCGGCTTGCGGTCAACCGCAACTACACGACGCAGGGGGGCGAGAAGCGCGAGGAGACCTCGTTCATCACGGTCGTCGTCTGGGGCAAGCAGGCGGAGACCTGCGGCGAGTACCTCGACAAGGGTAGCCCGATCCTGGTCGACGGCCGCCTCCAGACGCGCGAGTGGGAAGGCAAGGACGGCCAGAAGCGGACCGTGGTGGAGGTGGTGGCCGAGCGCGTCCAGTTCATGGGGCGCGGCAAGCTCGCGGCGCCGGCCGCCGTACCGGCCGCCGAGTCGTTCGCCGAAGAGACGCGGTCCGCCGAGGACGACGTCCCGTTCTAACGCAGTACCAGGGAGGAGCGACCGATTCCGACAGCCCAGAAGCCCGTCAAGCGCCGCCGGTTCGGCCGGCGGAAAGTCTGCAAGTTTTGCGCCGACAAAGTTGACCTCGTCGACTACAAGGATGTGCGCCGGCTCAGAAGCTTCGTCAGCGACCGTGGCAAGATCATCCCGCGCCGGATCTCGGGGAGCTGCGCGCGACACCAGCGCCAGCTGACGCACGCGATCAAGCGCGCCCGCACGGTGGCCCTCCTGCCCTATCTGGCGACGGAGTAGACGGACAGCAATGCGAGTGATCCTGCTGGACGACGTCTCCAAGGTCGGGCGCCGCGGCGAGGTCCGTGACGTCTCCGACGGATACGCGCGCAACTATCTGATCCCGAAAAAGCTCGCGCTCAGCGCCACCGCCGGCAACCTCAAGAACCTCGAGCAGATCAAGACGCAGCAGGACGCCAAGGCGGGCCGCGTCAAGGGCGAGGCCGAGGCGCTGCGCGAGCGGATCGAGGCCCTCGTGTACGAGGAGCGCCGGCAGGCCTCCGAGGAGGGCAAGCTCTTCGGCTCGGTGACCGCGCAGGACATCGTGGAGTTCCTGGAGCGGCACGGGATCAAGGTCGAGCGCCGGCGGGTCGCGCTGGACGAGCCGATCAAGGCGCTCGGCGAGACCGCGGTGCCGATTCGGCTCCATCACGACGTCGCGGCGCAGCTCAAAATTACCGTCGTCCGCGAATAACGCGCGAGACGCGCGACCGCGCGCGGGGCGAGCCGCGCTCCCCGCGTGGGTGACTCGCGGGCGTCGCATTTTTCATTCACATCATCTTCACGCGATATCCACCGCCTATCCACGGTTTCGTCGCACACGACGGTGTTCTCCGCAGATTTTTCTTGACCGGATCGAAGGGGCGCGCTCAACATCGGACCACATGCGAACGCCCTATGGAGAGACGCGCCCGTGAGCCCCCTGGAGTTGCCGGCGCGGATCCCGCCGCACAACCTGGACGCCGAGCGCGCGGTCCTCGGCGCCATTCTGCTGGAAGGCCGCGAGACGCTGCCGCGCGTGATCGAGGTGCTCCGGCCGTCCGATTTCTACACGGAGGCCCACCGGGCGATGTACGCGACGATGCTGCGCCTGTTCGACCGCGGCGAGCCCGTCGATCTCATCACGCTCAGCGAGGAGCTTCGCCGCGCGGATCAGCTCGAGTTCGTCGGGGGGCCCGCGGCGCTCGCGCTCCTGGTGGAGCAGGCGTCGATCGCCGCCCACCTCATCTCCTATGCCCAGATCGTCCGCGACATGGCGGTGCTGCGCGAGCTGATCCAGACGTCCACGCAGATCATCGGTCAGGCCTTCGAGGCGAAGGAGGACGTCCAGGTCCTCGTCGACGATGCCGAGCGTCGGATCTTCAGCCTGGCCGAGCGGCGACTCGAGGGCAGCGCGCTTCCGATCGGCAAGATCCTCAAGAACACCTTCGAGTACATCGAGCGCCTCTACGAGCGCAAGGAGCACGTCACCGGCATCGCGACCGGGTTCGCGAAGCTCGACCTCGAGACCTCCGGGCTCCAGCCCGCGGACTTCATCATCATCGCGGGCCGGCCGAGCATGGGGAAGGCCCAGCCTCTGGACGCGAGGATCAAGACGCTCACCGGGTGGAAGCGCATGGGCGATCTGCGGCTCGGCGACAGGCTCGCGTCCGTGGACGGCCGGCGCTCGGTCGTGAGCGGGCTCTTTCCGCAGGGTCGGCGCCAAGTGTACCGCGTGACGTTCTCCGACGGGCGCTCGACGGAGTGCTGCGACGAGCACCTGTGGCGCGTTCACTCCCGCGACTGGCGCGCGCCGCGGCTGCTGACGACGAAGCGTGTGGCGGAGATGCTGGGGAGGAAGCGCTACCGGCATCGGCTCTGGATCGATGCGCCGGCCGGCGTCGATGGTGACGCCGCGGCGCTTCCAATCGATCCCTGGTTGCTAGGCGCGCTGCTGGGCGAGGGGAAGCTCTCAGGGACCAGCCTGATCTTCTCGACATCCGACGCCGCGATGCTGGAGCAACTTCTCGAGCGGACGCGAGAGGGCTTCACCCTACGCGCCGTCGGCGGCTACGACTGGCGTATCGTCCAGGCGACGGGGGCGCATCGCCGGGGTATCCAGGGCGTCTCGCCGAACCGACTCATGGAAGCGCTCCGGGGGCTCGGTCTCTGGGGAATCCGCAGCGATGAGAAGTTCATCCCGGACATCTACCTGAATGCCTCACGCGAAGCCCGCCTCGATGTCTTGCGCGGCCTCATGGATACTGACGGCTGGGTCGAGCGCTGGGGGAGCGCGCGGTTCTGCTCCACGAGCGAGCGGCTGGCCGGGAACGTCGCTGAGCTGGTGCGCTCCCTTGGCGGCTGGTGTTCGGTCCGAGGCAGGCGGACGACGTACAGCTCTCGTGGAGAGAAGAGGGCTGGCAGACGAGCCTTCGTGTGCAACGTCCACTACCCGGACCCCAAAGCGATCTTCGGGCTCTCGGTGAAGCGCGACAGAGCGTTGGCGTCGCCGCAGCGGCGGTGGCGGCCCGTGTTCGTCTCGGTCGAGCCCACGCGAGTGACGGACACCCAATGCATCGCGGTCACCCATCCGACCCGACTCTACGTCACCGATGACTACGTGGTGACTCACAACACGGCCTTCGCGCTCAACATCGCCCAGCACGTGGGCATCCACCTGCGCGGCCGGGTGCTGGTCCTGAGCCTCGAGATGTCCGCGCAGCAGATCGTCCAGCGGATGCTCTGCTCGGAGGCGAAGGTGGACTCGCAGGCGGTGCGCACCGGCTACCTCTCCTCGTCGGACTGGCACCGCCTGACCGCGGCCGCCGGGCGCCTCAGCGAGGCGCAGATCTTCATCGACGACAGTCCCGGCCTCACCGTGCTCGAGGCGCGCGCGAAGGCGCGGCGCATGAAGGCCGAGCACGGCCTCGAGCTCCTCATCATCGACTATCTCCAGCTCATGCGGGGGCGCGCGGCAATGGAGAGCCGCCAGCAGGAGATCTCGGAGATCTCCCGGTCGCTCAAGGCGCTCGCGAAGGAGCTCGGCGTGCCGGTCGTCGCCCTCTCCCAGCTCTCCCGCGCGGTCGAGTCGCGCGCCACCCGCGACTTCCGGCCGCAGCTCTCGGACCTTCGTGAATCGGGCGCCCTCGAGCAGGACGCGGACCTCATTCTCTTCCTCTACCGCCAGTCGCTGTACAAGGAAGACCTCCCGCCGGACGAAGTCAACGTCGCCGACGTCATCATCGGTAAGCAGCGCAACGGCCCCGTCGGCACGGTCAAGGTCGTGTTCTTGCCGCAGTACGCCCGCTTCGAGAACGTCGCGGAGTCCCACCGGCAGCCGCAGCCGTTTTAGGTGCAAGCGCGCCGCTCGCAGTAATATTGCCCCGTGCGTCTGTATCGGCTGAAGCGGCTCTTCGTCGGCACCCCGCTCCCCACCGCCCAGCAGCGGCACGAGCGCCTCGGCAAGGCGACGGCGCTCGCCGTCTTCGCCTCCGATGCGCTCTCGTCCGTGGCGTACGCGACCGAGGAAATCCTCCTCGTCCTGATCCTCGCCGGGAGCGCCGCGCTGAGCTACTCGCTCCCCATCGCGATCGCGATCGCGATCCTGATCGCGATCGTCGTCAGCTCCTACCGGCAGACGATCCGCGCGTACCCGCAGGGGGGTGGCGCGTACATCGTCAGCAAGGACAACCTCGGGACCTTCGCGGGGCTCGTCGCGGGCGCCGCGCTCCTCATCGACTACGTCCTCACCGTGGCCGTGTCGGTCGCGGCGGGCGTCGCGGCAGTGACCTCGGCGGTGCCGGTCCTCTTCCGGCATCGCGTGTGGCTCTGCGTCGCCGCGGTCGTGCTGGTCGCGCTCGCCAACCTGCGCGGCATCCGCGAGTCGGGCGAGCTCGTTGCCGCGCCGACCTATCTCTTCATCGGGACCCTCGGGGCGCTCCTCGTGTACGGGGGGCTGGGCGCGATCTTCAACTTCCTCCCCGAGGCGCCGTACGTGCAGCACCCGCCGGGCCTCGAGGGCATCGGACTCTTCCTGATCCTCCGCGCGTTCTCCTCGGGCTGCACGGCCCTCACGGGGGTGGAGGCGGTCTCCGACGGCGTCCCCGCGTTCAGGCCGCCCGAGGCCCACAACGCCCGCATCGTGCTGACCTGGCTCGGCGCGATCCTGATCACCCTGTTCCTCGGGATCACCGTCCTCGCGTATGACTTCGGGATCAGCCCGCGCCCGGAGGAGACCGTGGTCTCGCAGCTGGCGCGCCACGTCTTCGGGACGAGCCCGCTCTACTACCTGACCCAGGCGGGGACGGCGCTGATCCTCCTGCTGGCCGCGAACACGTCGTTCGCCGACTTCCCGCGCCTCTCCTTCTTCCTCGCACGCGACCGGTTCATCCCACGGCAGTTCGCGACGCAAGGGGACCGGCTGGTCTTCTCCAACGGCATCGTGATTCTTGCCAGCCTCGCCACGGTGCTGCTCGTCGCGTTCCGCGGCGACACGCACGCCCTGATCCCGCTCTACGCGGTCGGCGTCTTTCTCTCGTTCACGCTCTCTCAGGCGAGCATGGTGCGCCGGTGGCTCCGCCTCCGGGAGGAGGGTTGGTGGTGGCGGACGTGGCTCAACGGCCTCGGCGCGGTCGTGACGGGGCTCGTAATGCTCACGATCGCGGCGACCAAGTTCACGCACGGCGCCTGGATCGTCGTCCTGCTGATCCCGATGCTCGTGGTCGCGTTCCTGACCGTGCACCGTCACTACGAGGAGGTCGCCGCGCAGCTCTCGCTCGAGGGCTTCGAGCCGCCCCCGCCCATGACGAACACCGTCCTCGTGCTCGTGGGCGATATCCACCGCGGCGTGATCAAGGCGATCCAGTACGCGAAGTCGCTCTCGCCCGCGGCCAAGGCCGTGTTTGTCGAGACGGACCCCGAGCGGACGCGGAAGCTGGAGGAGAAGTGGGGGAAGTGGGGGATGGGCATCCCGCTGATCGTCCTGACGTCGCCCTATCGCTCGCTGCTCGGGCCGCTGCTCGAGTACATCGACCACCTGCAGAAGGGCGACGAGAACCACGTCGTGACGATCGTGCTCCCGGAGTTCATCCCGGCGCGCTGGTGGCAGCTCGGTCTGCACAACCAGACGGCGCTGCTCATCAAGGGCGCCATGCTCTTCCGAAAGAACGTCATCGTGACGGACGTCCCCTACCACCTGAAGCACTAGGAATCCTCCCCGAGGATCGATTGCGTCGATTCACTCAGGCTCGCCTCGGGCGTGGGACGCCCCGCGGCTTCGGCCGATGCGGACCGGTGCGGTAACTCTGGTACACTTGATGGCCGCGTGACCACGCGATGAACATCGTCCTCGCTCCGGACGGTCCGCTCCACGCCGGCGCGACGCTCGCGCGCTACCATCTGTGGGGAGAAGATCCCGCGAACCGCCTCGCGGATGGCGCGCTCCTGCGTGTGCTCCGGCGCCACGGGCGACTGGTGCCCTACGAGGTCCGTCCCACGGGCTCGGTGGACGACGCGCGTCTGATGGTGCGTATCGCCCGCGCCCGCGACGCGGCGACGGGCGAGGCCGTCGCGGCGGAGGTCCGCCAGATCTTCGGTCTCGCGTTCGATCTTTCCGGCTTCTACCGGATGGCGAAGGGCGATCCCGTGCTCGCCGCGCTCGTCGAGCCGCTCTACGGGATGCGGCCGACGCTCGCGCCGACGCCGCTCGAGATGCTCGTGGGGTCGATCAGCGCCCAGCAGGTCAATCTCCAGTTCGCGTTCGCGTGTCGGGCCCGCCTCGTGCGCCGCTACGGGATGCCCGTGGCCCTCGGTCGTCACACCGTCTGGGCGTTCCCCGAGGCCGCGACGCTCGCGCGCGCGCGGCTGCGGGAGTTCCGCGTGATGAAGTTCTCGCACCGCAAGGGCGAGTACATCCGCGACCTCGCGCGGGCCGTCGTCTCGGGCCGCCTCGACCTCGACGCGCTCGCGGCGGCGCCGAGCGAGGTCGTGATCGAGCGGCTCACGCGCGAGCGCGGGCTCGGTCGGTGGACCGCGGACTGGTTCCTCGCCCGCTGCCTCGGCCGGGGCGACGTCTGCCCGGCGGGCGACCTGGGAGTCCGCCGGGCCTTCGAGCACTTCTACGGCCGCGCGCGGACGCGGAGCGAGGAGGCCATCCGCCGCCGGGCGCGCGCGTGGGGCGAGCACCAGAGCCTCGCCATCCACTACCTCCTCGCCGGGATGCGGCTCGAGCGGCGCGCGGCGGGCGGCGGCGCATGACCGCGAAGGTCGGCCTCAAGATCCTCGGCCAGCCCGACCCGAACGTCCCGAAGGACGTGCATCTGGTCGGGCGCTACGCGCTCGGCGTGGACTGGGCGGACAACCACGGCTCCATCTATCCGTTCGATCGCCTCCGGAGCGACTGCGCATGCGGCGCGTGCGCGGCGCTCGCGAGCCTCACGCAGGCGATGGCGTGGCCGCACGAGATCGCGCGGACGGACGGCGGGCTCCGGGTGACGTGGGGCGACGGGCACGTGAGCCTCTACCCCTATCCGGCGCTGCGCGGACTGTGTCGCTGCGCCGGCTGCACCGGCGGCCACTGATGGAGGAGCGGGCGAAGCGGCGCATCCTCGTCGGGATCATGCTGTCCGTTTTCCTCGCGGCGATGGAGTCCACCGTCGTCGCCACGGCGATGCCGACGGTCGTGAGAAGCCTCGGCGGGATCCAGATCTACTCGTGGGTCTTCTCGGGCTTCCTGCTCACGCAGACGGTCACGATGCCGCTCTGGGGGCGGTTCTCGGATCTCTACGGCCGCCGGCCGGTCTTCCTGATCGGGCTCGCGACGTTCCTCGGGGGCTCGGCGCTCTCGGGGACCGCGCAGAGCATGGCGCAGCTGATCGTGTTCCGGATGGTGCAGGGGCTCGGCGCCGGGTCGCTGATGACGCTCGGCTATACGATCATCGGCGAGCTCTTCGGGCTCGAGCGCCGCGCGAAGCTGCAGGGGTGGATCTCGGGCGTCTGGGGCGTCGCCTCCCTGGTGGGCCCCTGGCTCGGCGGCGTGCTCTCCGACCACGTCTCGTGGCGGTGGGTGTTCTACGTCAACCTGCCGTTCGGGGCGATCGCGATGGCGCTGATCGCCACCGCGCTCGTCGAGGAGGCGCGCCCCGCGCTCCGGCCCGTCATGGACGTGGCGGGCGTGGCCCTCTTCACCGCTGGCGTGTCCGCGCTCCTGCTCGGCATCGTGCAGGCGGGGCGCGCCGGGTCCTGGTCGGGCGCCGCCGTGCTGAGCCCGCTCGCGCTCGGCCTGACCGGGCTCGTGCTGTTCGTGGTGGTGGAGCGCCGGGCGGCCGAGCCGATCGTGCCGCTCCGGCTCTTCGGCAGCCGCATGGTCATCGCCGCCGTCGTCACCCGCTTCCTCGCGGGCATGGCGATGTTCGGCGCGATCTCGTTCGTCCCGCTCTTCCTCCAGTCGGTCACGGGCACCACGGCGACGGGCGCGGGCATGGTCCTCACGCCGTTCATCCTCGGCTGGGTGGCGATGTCGGTGACGAGCGCGCGGCTGGTCCTCCGGGTCGGCTACCGCGCGGTCGTGATGACGGGCATGGCGTGCCTGACGGGCGCGTTCCTCTTGTTCGCGCGCTGGTCGGCCACCCTCAGCCACGCCGACGCGATGCGCGACGTCCTGCTCGCCGGGGTCGGCATGGGTCTGGTCGTCGTACCGATGCTGATCGCCGTCCAGAGTGCGGTGCCGCGGAGCGATCTGGGCGCCGCCACGTCGATGACGCAGTTCTTCATGTCCATCGGCGGCGCGGTGGGGCTCTCGGTCATGGGCGCCGTCATGGCCCAGCGGCTCGACGCAGGGCGCCCGATGGCCGAAGCGCTCCACGGGGTGTTCCTGGTCGGTTTCGCGGTCTGCGTCGCCGCCGTCGTCTCCACGCTGCTGGTGCCGGCCGGGCGCGCCCGGGATCTGGCGCGCGCGGAGCCCACGCGGGTAGGAGGGTGAACCATGGCCGGTGACGTGCCGCTGCTCGAGCGTCTCGCCCAGCTACCGTCGGTGCCCGCCGCCGAGGCGGCGGACCTCGTGGAGCGGCTCGCCATGCTGCAGGCCGATCCCGTGGTCGGCCCGCTGTTCGGCGTCGACGAGGAGGGCGATCTGGTCGTCAACCCGCTCGTCCCCACCGTGCTCAAGTCGTTGCAGGACAGGACCGATCTCACGTGCTATGGGGCGCTGCTCGAGGGGTTGACCGGGATCTGGAACGCCGCGGTGCGCGCCGGGGTCGTGGCGCGGCTGCGTGCGTCGGGCTTGCCGCCCGACGACCTGCTGCTCCGGCTCGGCGCGCTGTCCCCAACGCTCGGGTTCGCGACGGACAAGCCGGAGTGGGCCCGCGAGTGGCTCGCGGACCCGTTCACGCAGGACGCGCTGCTCGTCCAGCAGTGCGTCGTGCGCGTGCTCCTGGCGCTCCGCACGATGGCCGAGGCGCGGGCGGCCGCGCTGACGACGCAGCTCGGGTGACGGTGGAGGCCGGGGAGGGACCATGCACATCCACGAGCGGATGGGGGAGAAGAAGCGGCTGAACGCGCTGATGCTCAAGTCGCCGATGAGGGTCTACACGGCGTTCGCCGAGCTGGGTAGGAAGGTCTACGCCGACGGGGCACTGTCGAAGAAGCACAAGGAGCTGACGGCGCTGGCCGTGGCGGTGTCGCAGAACTGCTTCGACTGAATCGACCATCGCGTCGAGGAGGTCCTCGACCAGGGGGCGACGGACGCGGAGATCGCGGAGACGCTCGACATCGGGCTCCTGATGGGCGGCACCCTCGCCGCCAAGTCCGTCCGGCACGCGTTCTCGGTGCTCGAACAGCTCAAGACGACCAGGGGGGAGTGAGCATGGCGACGATTCCGGAGAACTACCGCGACCTCTTCACGAAGAAGGCGTTCGCCCACCTGGCGACCGTCGGCGCCGACAACACGCCGCAGGTGACGCCGGTCTGGTGCGACTGGGACGGCACGCACGTGAGGATCAACACGGCGCGCGGGCGGGTGAAGGACCGGAACCTCAGGAAGAACCCGAAGGTCGCGCTCTCGATCCAGGACCCGGACAACCCCTACCGATACATCCAGGTCCGCGGGCGCGTCGCCGAGATGACGGAGCAGGGGGCCGACGCGCACATCGATGCGCTCGCCAAGAAGTATCTCGGCAAGGACAAGTATCCGCACCGTCGGCCCGACGAGGTCCGCGTGCTCGTGAAGATCCTCCCCGAGAAAGTCCAGACGCTTGGGTAGCCGAGAGGCCGCCACCCGCGAACATGATCCAGGTCGAAGAGATCGCGAAGGCGTACGCGGGGCAGCAGCTCTTCGGCGCGCTGTCCTGGCGAATCGCCGACGGGGAGCGCATCGGCCTCGTAGGACCGAACGGCGCGGGCAAGACGACGCTCTGCCGTCTCCTCGCGGGGCTCGAGGAGCCTGACGCCGGGCGCATCAGCCGCCCGCGCGAGACGACGGTCGGCTATCTGCCCCAGGAGGTGGCGGCGAGCCCCGCGGGCTCGGTTCTCACCGAGGCGCTCTCCGGCTTCGGTGAGGTCTGGCGAGTCGAGCGCGAGATGGAGGAGGTCGCCGCGGCGCTCGGCGGCGTCCCGCACGGACACGAGAGCGACGCGCTGACCGCGCGCTACGGCGACCTCCAGCACCGGTTCGAGGCCCTCGGCGGCTACCGGCTCGAGACCGCGGCCAAGGCGATCCTCGGCGGCCTCGGGTTCCGCGAGACCGACTTCGCCCGGCCGCTGGCCGAGTTCTCCGGGGGCTGGCGCATGCGCGCGGCGCTCGCGCGCCTGCTGCTCCTGCGCCCGTCGCTCCTGCTGCTCGACGAGCCGACCAACCACCTCGACATCGAGTCGCTCGAGTGGCTCGAGGGCTTCCTCGCCGACTACGACGGCACGGTCGTGCTCGTCTCGCACGACCGGTACTTCCTGAACCGTATGGTGACCTCGATCGCCGAGCTCGGCCCGTCGGGGGTCACCGTCTATCCGGGCGACTACGACGACTACCTCGTCGAGCGCGCGGCGCGCCGGGAGCTCCTCGAGGCGCAGGCGCGGAACCAGGCCAAGCGCGTCGCGGAGATCGAGCGGTTCATCGAGCGCTTCCGCTACCAGGCGACCAAGGCCCGACAGGTGCAGAGCCGCATCAAGATGCTCGAGCGCATCGAGCGCGTGGAGGTCGGGCGCGAGTCGCGCGGGATCCGCTTCGCGTTCCCCGCGCCGCCGCGCACGGGCCGGCGCGTCGCGGCGCTTCGGGAGGCGCGCAAAGCGTACGGCGACAACGTCGTCTACGCGGGCGTCGCCTTCGAGGTCGAGCGCGGCGAGCGCGTGGCGCTCGTGGGGCCGAACGGCGCGGGTAAGTCGACACTCCTCCGCCTGCTGGCGGGGGTCCTGCCGTTGGACGGGGGAGAGCGCGCGCTCGGCGCCCACGTCGCCGTGCACTACTACGCCCAGCACCAGCTCGACGCGCTGACGCCCGCGCTCACGGTGCTCGAGGAGCTGGAGCGGGCCGCGCCGGAGCTCGGGCAGACGCGGCTCAGGACGATCCTCGGCGCCTTCCTCTTCTCGGGCGACGCGGTGGACAAGAAGATCGCCGTGCTCTCGGGCGGGGAGAAGGCGCGCGTGGCGCTCGCGAAGATGCTCGTCCGTCCGGCCGCGCTCCTGTGCATGGACGAGCCGACCAACCACCTCGACCTCGCGTCGCGCGAGGTGCTGGAGCAGGCGCTCGCGACGTTTCCGGGCACGATCGTCTTCATCTCGCACGACCGCTACTTCATCAACCGTCTGGCCACGACGATCGTCGAAATCGTTCGCGGTACCCTCACCCGTCACCTCGGCAACTACGACGACTACCTCGCCGCCAAGACGCGCGCCGCGGCCGACGCGACGCCGGGCGAGGGGGTGGGGGGAGGCTCGTCCGCTCGGTACCCCACTCGCTCCGAGTCTCCCCCCACCCCCTCGCCGGTACGCGACGCCCGCTCGACGCGAGCATCCGGAGCGCAGCCAAAGCAGCGCAAGGTGGCGAGAGAGGTGCGCGCGCTGCGGCAGCGCCTGGAGGAGGTGGAGACGCAGATCCACGCGCTCGAGGCGCGGCTCAGGGAGATCGGCGCGGCGCTCGGCGATCCCGCGCTCTACACCGATGGCGAGCGGGCGCGGGCCGTCACGGCGGAACGGCGGCGCGCCGAGGAGCGGGTCGCGTGGCTCATGCACGAGTGGGAGGAGCTCTCGGCGGCGCTCGCGGCCCATGAGTGAGTTCTGGGTTCCGATCGACCCGGGCGCGCTCCGGCGCGAGCGCGCGAAGGCGCGTGAGCTCCGTGCGAGCCCGTGGTGGAAGCGTCGGCTCGCCGACGGCGTCTGCTACTACTGCCGCCGCCGGGTCGGGCCCCGCAATCTCACGATGGATCACGTCGTCCCGATGGGCCGCGGCGGGCGATCCACGCGGGGCAACGTCGTTCCCGCCTGCAAGGACTGCAACTCGAAAAAGCAGTCGATGGTGCCGGTCGAGTGGCAGGCGTATCTCCGCTCGCTCGGCGCCGTCTCCGACGACTGACAGGGCGCTGTCTGAATCATTGGACGTTGACGCGTTCCGGTGGGCGCGCGTTCAATGGCATCGCTCGCGAGCACTCGAGTGACGGCCGTGAACGTGGAGATCGTGAACTCGTATCCCGAGGAGGAACGCGAATGATCCGTCGCAGCGCGCTCGTCATCGTCCTGCTGATCGCCGCCGTGAGCGTCGTGTCGTGGCCCGCGGAGGCGGCGCCGCCCGGCCGTCCGGAGCCCGCGGACGCGGCCGAGACGACCGGCGGTACGATCAACATCAACACGGCGGACGTCAAGGAGCTGATGAGGCTCGAGGGCGTCGGCCGGAGGGTCGCCGAGAAGATCGTCGAGTACCGTGAGCACCACGGTCTGTTCCAGAAGCCCGAGGAGATCCGGAGAGTGGAGGGGATCGGCAGCGGTCTCTGGGAGCGGAATCGCGCCCGCATCGTCGTCAAGTAACGCTGGCCGCAGTTTTTCTTTGGCGCCGCAGGACCCCGGTGTAGGATGAGGGCAAATCGACCGGAACGTCACAGCGTTCCTTCAGCGTCCCCGCGGGCAATTCCGCCGGCGGCTGACGTGGTCGAGCCCCGGGCCGGGAGTCGGCATCCGGTTCTGGGTGGGTGGGAACCTGGGCCTGCGTGGCGCCCTTGCCGAGATAGGAGGTGATCCAGCCGATGTGTACCCCTACGGTGATCTGTGAGGTGGTTGCCTCCTAGGCAGGGTCCACGCTAGCTCGAGGTGGCGCGCCTGGGAGCCTCAGGCACCACCGGCCCCGACGGTCCCGCTCTCACCAGCGGGGCGGCGCGACGCGCAGTGAGGAAGTCACCACGCGCCGCAGCCTCCGTCGGGGCTTTTCATTTCCGGCAGCGCGCCTCCCGGCCGCGGCGCACCCCGCGGATCAGCCGGCGACGAGCGGGTGGCCGAGATGGCGCTCGATCGCGCGCAGGCGGTCCTGCTCCTCGGGGGCGGCGAAGCTCGACGCGACGCCGCTCGCCTCGGCCCGTGCCGTCCGCCCGATCCGATGGATGTAGTCCTCGGGCGTCCCCGGCAGGTCGAAGTTCACGACGTGCGCGATCTCGGGCACGTCGATGCCCCGCGCGGCGATGTCCGTCGCGATGAGGACCCGATATCGGCCGCTTCGGAATCCGTTGAGCGCCTCGCGCCGCTCGGACATCGAGCGGTCCGCATGCAGGCGCGCTGCGCGGTGACCGGCGGCCGTGACCGCCCGTGCGACGCGATCGGCACGGTGCTTGGTCCGGGTGAAGATCAGCGTCCGACCGCGCTCGGCGCCGAGGAGCTTGAGCAGCAGCGGGGTCTTCCGCTGCGCGTCCGCCCGGTAGAGCACCTGCGTGACCCCGGCGACGGGCCGGGCCACCAGGCCGGCCTCGATCCGTGCCGGCCGGACGAGATGGCGTCGGACGAGCCGCTCCACCTCGGGTGGCATCGTCGCAGAGAAGCAGAGTGTCTGGCGATCGAGGGGGGCGACCCGGAGGATGCGCTCGACCTGGGGCGCGAACCCCATATCGAGCATGCGGTCGGCCTCGTCGAGCACGACGACGCGGATCGCGCCCAGGCTCGTCGTGCCGCGCTCGAGGTGGTCGGCCAGCCGGCCAGGGGTGGCGACGATGACGTCGGGGCGGTCGCGAAGGGCGGCGAGCTGAGGTCCCATGGACTCACCGCCGATCAGGACGATCGTCCTGACGCCGCGTGTGCGGCCTAACGTGTCGAAGGTCTCGGCGATCTGGAGCGCGAGCTCGCGCGTCGGCGCGAGCACGAGCGCGCGGGGGCCGGAGCCTGGACGCCCGAGCGCGCGTGCGCCGGCGCCGGTGAGCCGCTCGATCGTCGGGATCGCGAATGCTGCCGTCTTGCCGGTGCCCGTCTGGGCACAGCCGATGAGGTCGGATCCGTCGAGGATCGGAGGGATCGCGCGGGCCTGGATCGGCGTGGGCGTGGCGTAGCCGGCGGCCGCGATCGCGTCGAGGCTGGCGGGCGTGAGCGGGAGGTCGGTGAATGAGCGGACCATAAGCATCTGAACCTTTCGGGTTGGTTGTGAGCGTTGAACGCCCGGGCCCGTCAGCGGGCCCGGGCGGGAGCGAGCGCTTGGTTACTGAACCTTCCTGACGTTGGCTGCCTGAAGACCCTTCGGGCCGCGGGTGACTTCGAACTCCACCTTGTCACCCTCAGCGAGGCTCTTGAAGCCCTGAGATTGGATGGCGCTGTAGTGGACGAAGACGTCCTCACCGCCCTCCTGCGTGATGAACCCGTAACCCTTTGCGTCGTTGAACCATTTGACCTGTCCTGTCGCCATACCTCGAACCTCTCCTTAAAGGGGGTCTTCAGGCCCCTGGGTGCTCCCGCCGAGGCGGCGGGGTTGCCTTCCGGAATTGGAAGGCAAACAAAAACGCCGCGCGAACTGGATCCGCGCGGCGTGTGTCTCGATCTCTCACGATCGTGTACTCAACTCCGTTTGTACCAGAACCGTGCCACAGCATCGCACGCCGCTCCAGCCAAGTCAATCGAATTCGACGGGCCGGGTGACAGGTCGCGAGCCGTTCTTGGTGCCGAGCCAGCCCGGGATCGCCACCGAGAACCGGCCCGCCGTCCCCCCGGCGACGACGACGTGGATCTCGTCCGGCGACGGAAACTTGGGGATCAGCTCGTCGAGGGCCGGGGGCGTCTTTCCGTACCTCAAGTTCGTGCCCTCGCCGTGGTCGTCGTCAGGCACCAGCGTGCGGTAGGGCACGCGCACGGTCTCGTGGAGGTGGCGCGCGAGACGCTCCCGGGTCCAGCCGTCGTCAGCGAACGTGCGCGCGTGCTCGGGCCCGACGATCAGCATCGTGTGCGAGTAGAGCGGGAAGTGCTTGCTGTTCCAGATGCCGACCATCGACCAGCCGAGCGAGCCCGCGAGCGCCTTCGCCGTGCGGCTCGCGTGGTCCGAGATGCCGTGCGGCGCCTCGCCGGCGAAGAGCGTCACCGCGCTCGTCTCGGGGGCGACGCCGCGGCTCACGTGGTACGGCGGCCAGGGGCTCGCTTCCTCGTTCTCCGCGATGCAGTAGGTGTAGCGCCCGGGATGGCCGAAGGTGGACATCGACGTCTCGCCCGGCCGGGCGCCGCCGACGTTGATCATGAGCAGCCGGAGCGCGCGCCCGATCGTGGCGTTCGCCCGGTAGCCGGGACCGAAGACGCCGAAGGCGCTGTTGAGGCCGATCCGGGAACGGATCGGGCCGTTCACGACGATCAGCGGCGCGGCGAAGTGCGTCGAGGCGGACATGCCGTGCAGGTTGAACGCCGGGTCGCACGCGCCCTCGGCAGCGGCGATCACGACGGGGAGATACTCGGGTCGGCAGCCCGCCATCACCGCGTTGGTCGCGGCCTTCTCGACCGTGAGGCGCCCGTAATTCGGCGCCATCTCGCCGATGAGCTCGTCAGGGCCGCGGCGCGTCCCGGCGAGCATGCGTCCGACGCGCTCGCGCGTCGGGGGCACCACCGGCAGTCCGTCGGTCACACCCTTCTCGAACCAGATCTCGAACTCGTCGGTCGTCATCCGAGCGCGGGAAATGCTATCACGAGCTCCCCACGGCGCTGGCGTGGCTCGCCCCACACCATAAGGGCTGGAACGGCGATGTGATGTGGTGACTAGACCCAGTGACCATATGACGACACGCCCGGTGGCATTGACGTCACAAAGGGGTGCCATCCTGGACGTCGGGACGGGATGCCCCCGGAGCCGCGTCCCCTACCCACTGGCCCTCCAGCGACGCCCAACTACGTGGTCCCGGCCCCCGTATGCCATCAGACCCCGGTGCGGGAACCCGCTGAAAATCCGGGGGTTTTCTTCGCGGCGGTGGTCCCTCGACTGGCACCGTGGTCGGTGAAAACGCTCTAAAGTCCTGGAAAGACGGACTTTTCGTTTCTCTCTGGCACGGACTGTGCTACTGTGTCGCCTGGTTTCAAGGACGAGGCGGGACGACCCAAAACGATGGAGCGGTGATGTTCTACAACCTGCTGGCCGGAATGTTCTCGAACGACCTCGCCATCGACCTCGGCACGGCGAACACGCTCGTCTACGTGCGCGGCGAGGGCATCGTCCTCAACGAGCCGTCGATCGTCGCGATCCACCAGGCGGACCACTCGGTGCTCGCCGTCGGTCACGAAGCCAAGGCGATGCTCGGGCGCACGCCGGGCAACATCGTCGCGATCCGGCCGCTGAAGGACGGCGTCATCGCCGACTTCGACGTGACCGAGAAGATGCTCCACTATTTCATCTCGAAGGTGCACCGGCGCCGGACCCTCGTGCGGCCGCGGATCGTCATCGGCGTGCCGTCGGGGATCACCCAGGTCGAGAAGCGCGCCGTCCGTGACTCCGCGATGCAGGCGGGCGCGCGCGAGGTGTACCTGATCGAGGAGCCGATGGCGGCGGCGATCGGCGCGGGCCTGCCGATCCAGGAGCCGGGCGGGAACATGATCGTGGACATCGGCGGCGGCACGACCGAGGTCGCGGTGATCTCGCTCTCCGGCATCGTCTACTCGAAGTCGGTGCGCATCGCCGGCGACGAGATGGACGAGGCGATCGTCCAGTACATCCGCAAGCACTACAACCTCCTGGTCGGCGAGCGGCGGGCCGAGGAGATCAAGGTCAAGCTCGGCTCCGCCTACCCGATGGGCGGGGATCGGAGGACGATGGAGGTCAAGGGGCGCGACCTCATCGACGGCATCCCGAAGACCATCGTCATCACCGACGAGGAGATCCGCGAAGCGCTCCGCGAGCCCGTCATGACGATCGTCGAGACGGTGCGGACCTGTCTCGAGCGGACGCCGCCGGAGCTCGCGGCCGACATCGTCGACAAGGGCATCGTCATCACCGGCGGTGGCGCGCTGCTCCTCGGTCTCGATCATCTGTTGCGCCAGGAAACGAACCTCCCGGTGACCCAAGGAGAGGATCCGCTGTCGTGCGTCGCGCTGGGCACGGGGAAAGTGCTCGACGAGCTCGATCTGCTAAAGAAGGTGGCGATCCCCGCCTAGCGCGTCGTCGCGTTCGGTAGTCGGAGGGTTGGGGTGAAGATTCGGAAGTTCGCGCTGCTCGCCGCGATTGTCGGCGTCTGCCTGTTGCTCCTCACGCTCCAGACCCGCGGCTACGGCGCCACCGCCCGTGACCTCCTGGCCCTGGTGACCACGCCGATCCAGGCCAGCGTCTCCCGGGCGCACCGCGCGGCCTTCGGCGCGTGGGACACCTACCGCGACTGGAAGAACGTTCGCGCCGAAAACCACCGCCTGCGCGACGAGAACCAGCAGCTGCGCGTCGAGGCGCTCCGCGTGGGCGAGACCGAGGACGAGAACCGCCGTCTGCGCCACTTGCTGGCGCTCCAACAGCGGCTGCCGCTCACGACGCTGTCCGGAGAGATCATCGCGCGCGACTGGGGCGGCTGGATCCGCTCGCTCACCGTGAACCGCGGGCGTGGTGATCAGGTGCCCCGCCTCACGGCCGTGATCTCGCCGGACGGGCTGATCGGGCGGATCGTAGACGTGCGGCCCGGCGCCTCCATCGTCCAGGTCCTCACCGACCCGGCCTCGACGGTCGGCGCCCACGTGGTGCGCACGCGGACGCCGGGCATCGTCGAGGGCGACGCGCGGGGCACGCTCCGCTTCAAATACATGGCGCGCGACGGCGCCGGGATCCAGATCGGCGACGCCCTCGTCACGTCGGGCCAGGGCGGGCTGTTCCCGCGCGGCATCCCGATCGGACGCGTCCGCGCGGTCGACGAGCGAGGGCCCGCGCTCTTCTACTACGCCGCGCTCGATCCGGCGGTGGACTTCGCGCGGGTCGACGAGGTGCTCCTGGTGACCGGTGATACGCGGCACGACCTCGCCGCGCACTTCCCCACGGGCGGCTGATGCGTGCGCTGCTCGCGCTCACCGTGTTCGGCGGGGGCGTCGCCCACGCGACGCTCGCCCCGGCGCTCGGCATCCACGGCGTGACCCCCGACCTTCCCCTCATCGTCGTCGTGCTCCTGGCGCTCCGTCAGGGCCCCGAGTTCGGGTGCGTGGCGGGCTTCGCCGCGGGGCTCCTCCAGGACGCGACGGGGGGCGGACTGATCGGGGTGCAGGCGCTCACGAAGGCCGTCATCGGCTTCACGATGGGGGCCGCGGGGAGCCGGCTCGCGGTGACCCAGCCGCTCGTCCAGGTGCCCGGGCTCGTAATCCTCACGGTAGCCGAGGGCCTCGCCCGGTTCGCGCTGCTGAAGGTCTTTCACTTCCCGGCGACCTTCGGCGACGTGATGCTCTACGTCGTCCTCCCGCAGGCGCTCTACAACGGCTTCCTGGGCGCCGCGCTCGTGGTGGCCCTCACATGCGTCGAGTCCCTGCGCGCCCGCGCGTCCTGAGCCTCCCCTCGTGAGCCGCGTCTTCGGCCGCCGCCGCATGCCCGGGCGCCGCGACGCCGTGCAGCAGCGCATCCTGGCGATGGCGGTCGCGGTCACGGTGGCGTTTGTCGTCATCATCGGGCAGCTCTGGTATCTCCAGGTGCTGGAGGGCGGACGCTTCCTCGACGCCTCGGACCGGAACCGGATCCGGATCCGCCCGATCGCGGCGCCGCGCGGCGTCCTGTTCGACCGCAACGGCGCGCCGCTCGTCGACAACCGCCCGGCGTTCACGCTCTCCTTGATCCCCCGTGAGCTGCCGCGCGACACGGAGAGCCGCGACGCGGTGCTGGGCCGCGTGGCCTCGCTCCTGCGCATCCCCTACCGGGAGCTCCAGGACGCGGTCGCCCGCGTACAGACCGACTCGTTCCTGCCCGTTCGCGTGCGTCGCGGCCTCACGCTGCAGGACGTCGCGAAGGTGGAGGAGTGGAAGCTCGAGCTCCCGGGCGTGATCACCGAGGTCGAGCCGCAACGCGTGTACCCGACCGGCCGCTTCGCCGCGCACCTGCTCGGGTACGTCCGCGAGGCGAGCGACGACCAGCTCAAACAGGGCCGGTACCGGCGCGGCGAGATGGTCGGCCAGAGCGGCCTCGAGCGGCTGCTCGACGAGTACCTGCGCGGGCAGGACGGCGGCGAGCGTATCGAGGTCGACGCGATGGGCCGCCCCGTGCGCCTGATCCAGCAGAGCGAGCCGCGCTCGGGCGCGCAGGTGATCACCACCGTGGACCGTCGCATTCAGGAGGCCGCGGAAGGGGCGATGGAGGGGCACACGGGCGCGGTCGTCGTGATGGATCCACGCAACGGCGATCTCCTGGCGATGGTCTCGACGCCCGCCTTCGACGTCGACCGCTTCACGGAGTCGATCGATCGGAGCGCGTGGCTGCGCGTGGTCCAGGACCCGCACTTTCCGCTCATGAACCGGGCGGTCCAGGGCCAGTACGCGCCGGCCTCCATCTTCAAGATCCTCGTCGCGGCGGCCGGCCTGCAGGAGGGCTCGCTCACGCCGGGCGAGTCGACCCACTGTACCGGCGAGTTCCAACTGGGCCCGCAGACGTTCAGGGACTGGAAGGAGGGCGGCCACGGCACGGTCGACCTGAAGCGCGCGATCGTGCAGTCGTGCAACATCTTCTTCTACCACGCGGGCCTGAAGATCGGCGGCACGACCATCGTGCGCTACGCGCGCGCCTTCGGCTTCGGCGCATCGACCGGGATCGAGCTCCAGGGCGAGAAGTTCGGCCTGGTGCCGCGGCCCTCGCGCCGCACCTGGCCCCTGGGCGAGACGGTCAACCTCTCGATCGGCCAGGGCGCCGTGCTGGTCACGCCGACGCAGGTCGCGCGCTTCATGGCCGCGGTGGCGAACGGTGGCGTGCTCTGGCGCCCACGGATCGTGCAGCGGATCGAGCGGCCCGAGAGCGGCGTGCTGTACAGCGATGCCGGTCAGGTCAACGGCCACGTGGAGCTCTCCCCGGTCGTGTGGGAGTTCCTGCGCCGGAGCCTGTTGGCGGCGGTGAACGACGGCACCGGCGCCGCGGCTCGCATTCCCGGGCTCGACATCGCGGGCAAGACCGGCACCGCGCAGCTCATCGGGAAGTCGAAGGCGGCGCTCGGCCAGGACACCGCGTGGTTCGCCGCGTTCGCGCCCGTGAAGGACCCCGAGGTCGTCGTGGTCGTGCTCGCCGAACGCGGCGGCCGGGGCGGCGAGGTCGCCGCGCCGATCGCGCGGAAGATCCTGAACGCGATCTTCTTCGAGAAGGTCGCGGCGATCGAGGTCCGCGGCTGATGCTGCACGTCGACCGCCGCCTGTTCCAGAACGTCGACTGGGTGCTGCTCACGGCCGCCTGCGCGCTCGTCCTCATGAGCGTGATGACGCTCGCGACCCTCAGCGTGGGGCGCGCCGCCGGCGTGATCGCGGTGCGCCAGGCCGCGTGGTTCGGCGTCGGCCTGCTCGCGCTCCTCACGGTTGCGAGCCTCGACTATCGGCGGCTCGTGCGTGCCGCGCCCGCCCTGTACCTCCTGGGGCTCGTCGGGCTGGCGCTGGTCTACGCCTTTGGGCGCGCGGTGTCGGGCGCGCGGCGATGGATCGTGCTCGGCCCGCTGTCCGTCCAGCCGTCGGAGCTCTTCAAGGTCGCCTTCGTCCTCATGACGGTGTGGGTGATCACCTCCCGCTGGGCGCAGCCCGCGGGCCGGGCCACGCTCGCGATGACGCTGCCGATTGCCGCGGTGCCCTTCGTGCTCATCATCAAGCAGCCGGACCTGGGCACCGCGCTGCTGCTCTTCCCCGTGCTGATGGTCCTCCTGATCGGTGCCGGCCTCCGGCTCCGGCTCCTGGGCGGCGCCCTCGCCGCCGGGTTCGCGGCGCTGCCCCTGGCGTGGCTCGTGCTGAAGGACTACCAGCGCGAACGCATCCTGGTGTTCCTGGACCCGTTCCGCGATCCGCTCGGGAGCGCGTACAACGTGATCCAGGCGAAGATCGCGATTGGCTCGGGTCAGCTCCTGGGCAAGGGCGTGGCCGGCGCGACGCAGAGCCGGCTCGCGTTCCTCCCGGAGCGTCATACGGATTTCGTCTTCGCCGTGTTCGCCGAGACGTGGGGGTTCGTCGGATGTCTCGCGCTGCTCACGTGTTACCTCCTGCTCCTCCTCCGCGGATTCGACATCGCGGCCTCGTCGCGCGAGCCGGTCGGACGGCTCGTGGCGCTCGGCCTGACGTCGCTCCTGGCGGTGCAGGTGATGATCAACGTGGGCATGGTGACCGGGCTCCTGCCCGTCGTCGGGATCCCGCTGCCGCTCATGAGCTACGGCGGCTCCTCGATGCTCGCCTCCCTGGTGGCGATCGGGCTCCTCCTCTCGGTCCGGATGCGGCAGTTCCAATGAGACGCGACGCGCGCGCGCTCCCGGCGCCGTTCGGCGCGTCAGCGAGGTGCTGCCGTGGGCAAACGGATCGTCGTCAACGCCGGCCTGACCGAAACGCGCGTCGGGGTTCAGGAGGGTAATCTCCTCACCGAGCTCTACCTCGAGCGCCACCGGCACCGCTCGATCGTCGGGAGCGTGTACAAGGGCGTCGTGACGAACGTGCTGCCCGGCATGCAGGCGGCGTTCGTCGACATCGGACTCCACAAGGACGCGTTCCTCTACGCCGGCGACTACACCACCAACCTGGGCGACTACGCGCGTGCCATGCTCGCGGGCGGCGACGAGGAGGGCGACGCGGACGTCGACGTCGAGGAGCTCGAGGCACGGCGGGAGGCGGCGCCCCCGATCGAGGACATGCTGCGGAAGGGCCAGGCGGTCCTCGTGCAGGTGTCCAAGGAACCGCTCGGCACGAAGGGCGCGCGCATCACCGCCTTCATCTCCCTGCCCGGCCGCTACCTGGTGTACATGCCCCAGGCCCGCCATATCGGCGTCTCGCGCCGGATCCGCGACGAGCGCGAGCGGGACCGGCTCCGTGCGGCGCTCCGCGCCATCCCGCTTCCGCCGGGCGGGTTCATCCTGCGAACGAACGCGGAAGGCAAGGGCGAGGCCGAGTTCGCGAACGACATCGAGTTCCTGAGCCGCCTCTGGGCGCAGATCCAGGCGCGCTTCGAGTCGGCCGCGGCGCCCGCGGCGCTCCACGAGGAGGGGGACCTGACCTTCCGTGTCGTGCGCGACCTCCTCTCACCGGACGTGGACGAGTTCGTCGTGGACGCGAAGGAGGTCTACGACAAATGCCTCGGCTACGTCGAGACGCTAGTGCCGGCGCTCGCCGAGCGGGTGCGGCTCCACGAGGACCGCCAGCCCGTGTTCGAGGCGTTCGGCGTCGAGAAAGACATCGAGAAGGCCCTCCGGCGACGCGTCTGGCTCAAGTCGGGCGGCTACATCGTCATCGACCACACCGAGGCGCTCGTGTCGATCGACGTGAACACGGGCAAGTACGTCGGCAAGCGCGACTTCGAGCAGACCGTCCTCAAGATCAATCTGGAGGCCGTGGGCGAGGTCGTGCGCCAGATCCGGTTGCGCGATCTGGGCGGGATCATCATCATCGACTTCATCGACATGGAGCGCGAGGAGCACCGCGAGCAGGTCTTCATGGCGCTCAAGCGCGCCCTCGCGGAGGACAAGGCGCGCACCAACGTGCTGCAGATCTCCGAGCTCGGGCTGGTCGAGATGACGCGCAAGCGTGTGCGCCAGGATCTCCGCGCGCTCCTCTCGATGCAGTGCCCCACCTGCCGGGGCAGCGGCGTCATCAAGGCCGAGGCGACGCTGGCCGAGGAGATCTTTCGCGCGGTCCGCGCGAAGGCCGCGGCCCCCGACGCGCCGCCGGGGCGCGAGGTCGTCGTGCGTGTGCATCCCGACGTCGCGCGCTACCTCGAGGGCGACGGAGCCCAGGCGGTCGAGCGACTCGGCGCGATCATCGACCGCAAGGTCACGGTCCAGGCGGTCCCGAACCAGCCCGACCGCGAGGCGTACGAGGTCCGGGTGCGCACGGGCGGCGTCGACGCCGTTCAGTGACGCGCCAGCGGACGGCGCGCACGCCTCCCTCGCGGATCAACCAAGGGAAGATCCTCGCCAACCTCCGCCTCGCGGCGCGGAAGGGCGACCGCACCGCGCTCGCGCTCGCGCTCGACCAGATGCGCACCCTCGCCCACTCACCGCGCTACTGGGAGCGGTACCTGATGCTGCTCTCGAACCCCCTCGCGCGGCTCATCGATCTCCTCGCGATCAAGCAGGGCGACCGCATCGCCCACCAGAAAGGGTGGAAGCTCCCCAGGCCCGCGCCCGCCGACGCGGCGAGGAAGAGGGCGACGAAGGGAAAGAAGGGCGTCGTCGGGTCTCGGCGCACGCCCGTCTCGACCACGGAACAACCGTCGCTCTTCGACCTGTGAGCCGGTGACCACCGCGCCCGCCCCCGTCACCGCTCTGGACCCGCCCCCCGTCGAGTTGACGCCCCGGTCGCGGGGAGGGATACTACCCCCAGGGGGTATAGGCGTGATCAACGAGGAGACGAAGGCCAAGGTCCTGGGACGGCTCCGCCGGATCGAGGGGCAGGTGCAGGGACTCCAGCGGATGGTCGACAACGAGGCGTACTGCGTCGACATCCTGATGCAGGTCGCCGCCGTCCAGGGCGCGCTCGAGCAGGTCGAAAAGCTCCTGCTGGGCCGCCACATCGAGTCGTGCGTGGCCGACGCCATGCGCTCTGGCTCGAGGAGCGAGCGGCAGCAGAAGATCGGCGAGCTCCTCGACGTCTTCGCCCGATTCAGGGGGAAGTGATGGAGCGGATCACCGCGCCCGTCCGCGGGATGCACTGCGCGGCGTGCGTCAGCAAGGTCGAGCGCGCGCTCACCGCCACGGCGGGCGTGGAGTCAGCCTCGGTGAACCTCGCGACGGAACAGGCGACCGTCGCCTTCGATCCCGCGCGAACGGATCTGGTGCGCCTCCGCGAGGCGGTCGCCGCCGCCGGCTACGAACTGGCCGAGCCGCGCCCAGAGCCCGTGCCGGGCGAGGCGGTCGACGGTGAGCGCGCCGCGCGCGAGGCCGCCCTGCGCCGGGAGAAAGTGAGGTTCGTCGTCGGCGCCGTCCTGTCGGCGCCGGTGCTCCTGGGCGGCATGCCATACGTCGTTCCCTGGGTGCCGGCCCTGCTCCAGAACCCGTGGCTCCAGCTCGTCCTCACGACGCCCGTGCAGGTCTGGGTCGGATGGCAATTCCATCGGGGCTTCGTCCACGACCTCCGCTATCGCACGGCCAGCATGGCGACGCTCGTGTCGATTGGCACGAACGCGGCCTATCTCGGAAGCGTCGCCGTGACGCTCTGGCCCCACGCCTTCGTGTCGCATGGCGCGATGACGTACTACGACGTGAGCGCGGTGGTGATCACGCTGGTCGTCCTCGGCCGGTGGCTCGAGGCGCGCGCCCGTAGCCGCACCTCCGAGGCCATTCGGAAGTTGATGACGCTGGCGCCGCGCACCGCGCGGGTCATTCGCGACGGCGTGGAGGCCGACGTCCCCACCGCGGCGGTGCGCGTCGGCGACTTCGTTCGCATCCGGCCGGGCGAGCGCGTGCCGGTGGACGGGGTGGTCACCGAAGGCGCGTCCACGGTGGACGAGTCCATGCTGACGGGCGAGAGCCTCCCCGTCGAGAAGGCGCCGGAGGCGAAGGTCTTCGCCGGCACCGTCAACCGAACGGGGACCTTCGTCTTTCGCGCCGCGCGGGTCGGCAGCGAGACGACCCTGGCGCGGATCATCAAGCTCGTGGCCGAGGCTCAGGGCTCCCGCGCGCCCATCCAGCGTCTGGCGGACCGGGTCGCGGCGGTCTTCGTGCCGATCGTGCTGGTGATCGCGGCGCTCACGTTCGTCGCGTGGTGGCTCGTCGGCCCCGAGCCCGCCGGCCTCGTGGCCCTCACCAACGCGGTCGCCGTCCTCGTGATCGCGTGCCCCTGTGCAATGGGGCTCGCGACGCCGACCGCGATCATGGTCGGCACGGGTCGCGGCGCCGAGTTCGGAGTGCTCATCAAGAGCGCGGCGGCACTCGAGCTGCTCCATCGGGTCGACACGGTCGTGTTCGATAAGACCGGGACGCTCACCGTCGGCCGTCCCGTCGTCACCGACGTCGTCCCGGTCGGAGCGGCGACCGAGGACGAGATCCTGGCGCTCGCCGCCGCGGTGGAGCAGGCCTCCGAGCATCCGCTGGGCGAGGCGATCGTCGCGCGCGCCAAGGAGCGCGGGCTCGCGCTGCCGCCGATCGCCGAGTTCACGACGGTGCCGGGACGGGGGATCGACGCGATGGCCACGGACGGTCGCGTGCTCCTCGGCAACCGAACGCTGATGGACGCGCGCGGGATCGACGTGAGGCTCCTCGCCGGGCGGGTCCGGGAGCTCGCCGCCGAGGGCAAGACGGCCGTCTACCTCGCCTTCGCTGGTCGGCTCCTCGGCGTGATCGCCGCCGCCGACGTGCCGAAGCCCGACGCGACGCGCGCCGTCGCGGCCCTCAGGCGCCTCGGCGTGAGCGTCGCGATGCTCACGGGCGACCACCGCCTGACGGCCGAGGCGATCGCGCGCCAGGCGGGCCTGGACCGCGTGCTCGCCGAGGTGCTTCCCGAGGACAAGGCGCGCGAGATCAGGGCCCTCCAGGCGAAGGGGCGCCGCGTCGCGATGGTCGGCGACGGGATCAACGACGCTCCCGCGCTCGCCCAGGCCGAGGTCGGCATCGCCATGGGCTCGGGCACGGACGTCGCGATCGCCGCCGCCGACGTGACGCTCATGCGCGGCGATCTCGTCGGAGTCGTCGCGGCGATCGAGCTCTCGCGGCGGACGATCCGCGTGATTCGAGAAAACCTCGTCTGGGCGTTCGGGTACAACACGATCCTGATCCCCGTCGCGGCCGGCGCGCTCTATCCTCTCTGGGGCGTCCAGCTCTCGCCGATCCTGGCGGGCGCCGCGATGGCGTTCTCGTCCGTGTCGGTCGTCACGAACAGTCTCAGGCTCAAGCGCTGGAGGCCACACGATGGCGGTTGATCCGGTCTGCACGATGAACGTGGAGCCCGCGAAGGCGGCGGCGTCCGACACCCCCGAGAAGTGCCTCGCCGCCACGTGAACGAGCCTCCGCTGCTGCGCGGCCGCGCCCGCTACGAGCGCGTCATGGAGGGGTGGGTCGACAACACGCACGTGGACGCGTTCACCCACACCGTGAGCCTCTCGGACGACGACCGCGCTGTGGAGGTCGCGGTGGTCGCGCTCCCGTCGCCGACCTACGAGATCCGACACGCGCGCTGCCGTGCGCTCGCCGGCGGGGTCGCGCCCACCGTGGTCGAGGGCGTCTCGAGGCTCACCGGCACGCCGATGGTGGGCGGTCTCACACGGCGCGTGGCCGTGGCGACCGGCGCGGGCGAGGGTGCTGCGCTCGTGCTGGACGCGGTCATCGAGATCGCGCGACTCGCGCGGCAGGTGGCGAAGTTCCCGCGGGCGCGCGCCGCGCGCGCGGCGGGCGGCGACGCCTGGGAGTGCTGGCAGCTCGACACGACCGGCTGGATCGACCTGCCAAACTCGTGCTTCACGTACAGCGACGCGGGCCGGGCCCTCTTCGAAACCCGCACGGTGGCGACGTCCATGCAGCCCGAGCTCTACAGCCCCCGCCCGGGCCAGCGCCGCGTCTTCGAGCGCCGGAAGGTCGCGCGGCTCGAGCGCGTCGACGACCGGCTGCGGCTGTTCCACTCGATGCACGACAACGTCCACGGCTTCGAGGTCACCTACGAGATCGACCTCGCGAGCGGCACGATCGTCAGCGCCGAGCACCTGACGCCGCGACTGCCGTACATGGGGATCTGCACCGAGCCGCAGCGCAAGATCTCGGCGATGCTGGGCGAGACGGTCGACGGGGCCCTGCGCAAGCGCGTCCAGGCGCACCTCGGGGGGCCGGCCGGCTGCGCCCAGCTCTATGACCTGACCGCCGACCTCCTGAAACTCTTGTCATAGGAACCTCTAAGGGGGGCGCTCGAGCCTCGAGCGGCGATCTTTTGACCCGACACGCGCCTAGCCGAAGCGGGACGCGCCGGGTGCGCGGGGCGCCGCGAGGTAGGTGTCGAGGCAGAGCTCCGGCCTGAAGGTTTCGAGCCCGACGCTCTCGGGCGCGCGCCCGGCGAACGCGGCACGCGGCGCCAGCCCCACGAGCTCGCTCCGGCTCACCCGGGCGTGGCGCCGGCGCGCCTCGTCCACGACGCGATCGAAGGCGAGAGGGATCGAGGTGCGGCGGTAGTCGAGGAGGTTCATCGCGACTTGCGCGATCCCGCGGCTCGCCAAGCGCACGCCCATCGCCTGGACCGCCGGGAGCCCGCCCGACGACTCGCGGACCGCGTGCGCGATCTCGCGCGCGATCGTCGGGTCGTCCGTCGCCAGCCACACGTTGAAGGCCACGAGCAGGCCGCGCGCGCCGACGAGCACGGCTCCCGAGCGCGCGTCGAACCGCGCCGGCCCGTCGTCGGGCGCGCCGTCTGGCGAGGCCAGCCGCGCGGGCAGCCCTTCATACTCGCCCCGGCGGAGTCGCCGCGGCGTCTCCCGTCCCGGGCGCGTGGCGGCCTGGCCGTAGTAGTAGACCGGCAGGGAGTGGCGCTCGCCGATCGCCCGCCCCACGCGCCGGGCGAGGGCGACCGTCTGCTCCAGCGTGACGCCGACGAGCGGCGTGAACGGGAGCACGTCGAGGGCGCCGACGCGCGGATGGACTCCGCGGTGGTGGCGCATGTCCACGAGCGTGACGACCCGTGCGGCCAGGGCGAGCGCGGCGCCTTCGACCGCGTCGGGCGTGCCCAGAAAGGTGATGACCGAGCGATGGTGGTCCGGGTCGGCGTGGACATTCGCGAGCGTGACGCCGGGGACGGCGCGAATGGTCGAGGCCAGCGCGTCGATGCGGGCACGGTCGCGGCCCTCGCTCACGTTCGGTACGCACTCGACCACGGCCGCGGGCCCTCCCGCGGCGGCAGCGCCCGGCATGCGGTGTATACTACTCGGCGGCATGCAGTTCCTGCCAATCGGCAAGCTTGGTGCCGAGACGCTGCAGGCGATCTTCGACAAGCACCCGCTCCGGGATCCCCGCGTCGTCGTCGGTCCGAAGGTCGGTGAGGACGCGGCGGTCATCGACGTGGGCGACCGCTATCTCGTGGCCACCACCGACCCGATCACGTTCGCCACCGACGAGATCGGCTGGTACGCGCTCCAGGTCAACGCCAATGACATCGCCGTACGCGGCGCGCGTCCGCGTTGGTTCCTCGCGACGCTCCTGCTTCCACCCGGCGCGACCACCGAGGCCGCGGTCGCGTCGCTCTTCGACCAGCTCCACGCGGCGTGCGATGAGCTCGACGTGGCGCTCGTCGGTGGCCACACGGAGATCACGCACGGCCTCGACCGCCCGATCGTCGTCGGCGCGATGCTCGGCGAGGTCGCGAAGGACCGGCTCGTGACGACGGGCGGCGCGCGCGTCGGCGACGCGGTGGTGCTCACCAAGGGCGTGCCGCTCGAGGGCGCGGCGATCATCGCGCGCGAGAAGGAGGCCGAGCTCCGCGCGCGCGGCGTGCCGCCGGCGACCATCCGGAAGGCCAGGAACTTCCTCAGGGCGCCCGGGCTCAGCGTGCTCCCCGAGGTCGAGATCGCGTGCGAGCTCGCCCCGGTCCACGCCATGCACGACCCGACGGAGGGCGGGGTGGCGACGGCGCTCGTCGAGCTGGCCGACGCCGCGGGCGTCGGGCTCCGGATCGACCGGGACCGGATCATCGTGCTGCCCGAGGGCCGGACGCTCTGCGAGGCGTTCGGGCTCGATCCGCTCGGCACGATCGCGTCGGGGGCGCTCCTCATGACGCTCGCCCCCGGCGACGCGTCCATCGTCATCCACGCGCTCGCGCGCGAGGGCATCGACTGTCACTTCATCGGCCAGGTCGTGGAGCGCGGCGAGGGCCTCACGCTGGTGAGCGGCAGCCGGCGCGAACCGCTGACCGCCTTCGCCCAGGACGAGATCTCGAAGCTCTTCAGGGGAGCCTGAGGTCATGCCGCAAATCGGCTATTCGCATCGGCCTGTAGCGCTCGGCACGCGGGGGATGGTGGCCGCCGCGCACCCGCTCGCGACGCTCGCGGGCATCGAGACGCTGAAATCGGGTGGGACGGCGGCCGACGCGGCCGTCGCCGTCAACGGCGTGCTCGCGGTGACCCAGCCCAACAGCTGTGGCCTCGGCGGCGACCTCTTCTGCCTCTACTACGAGGCGGCGACGGGCCGTGTGCACTTCCTGAACGGCGGCGGCCGCTCCGGCGCGCGCGCGAGCCTCGGCGAGCTCGCCCGCCGCGGGCTCGACCGCCTGCCGGTGATCGGCCCGCCCACGGTCAGCGTGCCGGGCTGCGTCCGCGCGTGGGCGATGCTCCTCGAGCGCTTCGGCACACGACCGCTCGGGGATCTGCTGCGGCCGGCGATCAGCGCCGCCGACGGCTTCCCGATCTCGGCGCTCGTGAGTCAGGCGATTCACGAGTACGCGTCGGTGACGCCGGATCCAGAGTGGCACCGGGTCTTCGCCCCGGGCGGCCGCGCGCCAGCGCTCGGCGAGCGGTTCGCCCAGCCCGACCTCGCCCGCACGCTCCGCGACCTCGCCGCGGACGGGCCCGGCCTCTTCTACACGGGGCGTGTCGGCCAGGCGATCGCGCGCCGGCTCGAGCCCGAGGGCTTCCTCACGGTGGAGGACCTCGCCACGCACACCGGCGAATGGGGTGAGCCGATCGCGACGACCTATCGCGGCGTCCGCGTCTTCCAGACGCCGCCGCCGACCCAGGGGCTCGCAGCGCTGCTCACGCTGAATCTGATCGAGGGCTTCCCGCTCGCGACGCTCAAGGTCCACTCGGTCGAGCACCTTCACCTGCTCCTCGAGATGGTGAAGCTCGCCTACGCCGACCGGGACCGGTGGATCGGCGACCCGGCCCACGCGCGCCTGCCGGTGGAGGCGCTGCTCTCGAAGGCGTACGCGGCGCGTCGGCGCGCGCAGTTCGACCCGGAGAAGGCGCAGTCGTTCGCGTTCGGCGACCCCGAGGGGGACACGACGGGGTTCGTCGTCGCCGACCCGGCCGGCAACGTGATCAGCGTGATCCAGAGCCTCTTCAACGCCTTCGGCTCCGGCGTCGTCGTGGCGGGCACGGGCGTCGTCCTACAAAATCGTGGCCGGCACTTCAGCCTCGACCCGGCGCATCCCGCCGCGCTGGCGCCCCGGAAGCGCCCCTTCCACACGCTCATCGCCTCCATCGCCACGCGGGACGACCAGCCCGTGCTGGCGTTGGCGACGATGGGCGGCAACGGTCAGGCGATGTTCCACGCCCAGGTCGTCACCAACGTCCTCGATTACGGCATGGACATCCAGGAAGCGATCGAGCGGCCGCGCTTCCTGATCGGCGCGTTCCTGCCCGACGAGCCGGCGGACACGACCCACATCGAGGCGCGCGTGCCGGGCCGCGTCGTGGCCGCGCTGGAAGGGCGGGGCCACCGCGTGAAGACGGCGCCCGAGTTCTTCACGCGGGTCGGCCACGCCCACGGGATCGTCCGGCGTGACGGCACGCTCATGGGCGGCGCCGATCCACGCGGCGACGGCGCGGCGCTGGGGTTTTGACCGTGGCCGGCGGCGCCACGCGAGCGCGGCGGGCGTGGCGAAGCCCGGGTGCCCGCCGCTTCAAGTGGTTCCTGCTCGTACTGGCGCTCGCCGCCTGCCCGGCGGGGGCGGCCGAGTGGGGCCTGATCACGCCGGGCACGACGACGACCGAGGCGGTGCGCGCGCGGTACGGGCAACCGACGAAGACCACGCCGAAGAAGGTCGATACCTACGACACGCTGCAGTGGGTCTACGAGGGCGCCCAGGCGCCCGTGGGCACGTACAGGATGACCGTGGAGTTCGGGCTCCTCACCGCGGACGGCTACAAGAAGGACGTCGTCCGCGACTTCCGGCTCGACACGAAGCCCGGCTCGTTCAACAAGAAGCTCGTCCTCGACGGCTGGGGCGACCCGTCCAAGGTCGGCAATGACGGCGATTTCGAGATCTTCCTCTACGAGGACGGGCTGCTCGTCTACTTCGACAAGCAAGGCTGGGACGTCCAGGCGATGGTCTTCACGGTGCCCCAGCCGACGGCGGCGAGGCTCCAGCCGGCTCCGGAGGCACCCGACCCGCCGGCTCCGAAGGCGCCTCAGCCGTGAAGGACGAAGATCTGCGCGAGGTCGACCTCCGGTCGTAGCTCCACGTAGCCGCGGGGCCCCCGCCACTCGAACCAACGGTCGCTCAGGAGCTCGTGCATCCGGTAGGGCTGGTCTGGGGCGATGCCGAGCTCGCCGATCGGCAGCTCCACGACGGAGGCCTGCGGCGCGAACGGGTCCAGGCTGGCCGCGACGAAGACGACGTTGTCTCGCTCCGGGGTCGTCTTGCCGTAGAAGAGGACCCTCGCGTTGTCGGCGTGGTAGAAGCGCAGATTCGTGTAGAGGTGGAGGGCACGGTTCTCGCGGCGGATCCGGTTGACGCGGGAGACGAAGTCCACGAGGTTGCCGGGGGCGTTCCAGTCGCGCCGCTTCAACTCGTACTTCTCCGAGTCGAGATACTCCTCCGATCCGGTCGCCGCGGGTGTGTTCTCGCAGAGCTCGTATCCCGAGTAGATGCCGTAGAGCGAGGAGAGCGTCGCCGCCAGCACGAGGCGCAGCTTGAACATGGGCCGGCCGCCCTCCTGGAGCGTCGCGTGGAGGATGTCGGGGGTGTTGGGCCAGAGGTGGCCACGAAAGTAGTCGGCCACCGGCGACGTCGTGATTTCGGCGAGATAGTCGGTCAACTCCCCTTTCTCGTTGCGCCACGTGAAATAGGTGTAGGACTGCGTGAATCCCGCCTTGGCGAGCGCCTTCATGACCTTGGGCCGCGTGAACGCCTCGGAGAGAAAGATGACGTCCGGGTGGGCGCCCTGGACCTCGCCGATCAGCCAGGCCCAGAACTTCACCGGCTTGGTGTGGGGATTGTCGACGCGGAACGCGCGGACGCCGTGGGCGATCCAGAACTCGAGGATCCGCCGCATCTCCTGCCAGAGCGGGACCGGGTCCGGGCAGAGGAAGTTGAGCGGGTAGACGTCCTGGTACTTCTTGGGCGGGTTCTCGGCGTACTTGATCGTGCCGTCGGGACGGTGGAAGAACCACTCCGGGTGCTCGGCGACCCACGGGTGGTCGGGCGAGCACTGGATCGCGAAGTCGAGCGCCACCTCGAGGCCGAGGCTGCGCGCGCGCTCGACGAACCGGTCGAAGTCGTCGAGGGTGCCGAGCTCCGGGTGGACCGCCGTGTGGCCGCCCTCCGCGCTGCCGATCGCCCAGGGGCTTCCAGGGTCGCCGGGCCGCGCCGTGAGCGCGTTGTTCTTGCCCTTGCGGTTCGTACGCCCGATCGGGTGGATGGGCGGCAGGTAGACGACGTCGAAGCCCATCGCCGCCGCGCGCTCGAGTTGCGCCTCGGCGTCCTTGAAGGTCCCGCTCGAGCGCGGGAAGAACTCGTACCACGCGGCGAAGCGCGCGCGCTCGCGGTCGGCGATCACCTCGAACTCCCGCTCGCACCAGGTCGCGTCGGTGTGGTCGAGGTGACGCTCCATGAGCCGCACCAGCGGCTCCTCGCTGGCGAAGACGACCGCCGTGTCGGGACCGGGTGCCCGTTCGATCTGCCGCGCGGCCGCGGTGAGGAGCCGGGCGTCCTCACCCCCGGCGCGCGCGGCCGCCGCGCGGATCAGCGCCAGCCCCTCCTGGAGCTCGCTCGTGAGGTCCTGCCCCGCCGCGTGGCGCTTGGCGAGGTCGGCGAGCCAGGAGCGGTACGGATCGGCGAGCGCCTCGATGGTGAAGACCCACCGCCCGACGCTGTCGAGCGGGAGCGTGCCTGCCCAGCGGTCATTGTCGATGTGGCGCATCGGAGCGTCTCGCCACGTGCGCTCGGCGGCCCGCCGGTACTTCAGAGAGGCGACGAGCACCTCGTGGCCTTCCTTGAAGATGTCGGCCGTCACCTCGAGGACGGCGCCCACCTCGCGCTTCACGGGATACCGGCCGCCATCCACCGTGGGGGCGACGGCTTCGATCACGACGGTGCGGCGCGGATGAACGATCGCGCCCACGCCGCGTGCCCTCACGCGGGGAGCTCGAAGCCGAGCGCCGCGGCGAGCGGCTCGAGCACGGCGCGCGCCTCGGGGTGAGCGCCCCAGAGCTCGAAGAACTGGTTCTGTGTGGCCCAGTGGCCGTACGGCAGCGCGAGCGAACGCGCGCCCCGGATCAGGGCCATCGCCGCGGCGACGCGCTCGGCCGTGGGGGCCGCTGCCACCCCTTCGAGCGCGCGCTGGACCGCGCGACGCATCGCGAAGCGCACGGGCCCGAGGTCGAGCTCGACGCCGAGCGTCTTCGCCTCCGCCGCAATCCCGAAGACGCGCTCGGGGATGGCGTCGAGGACGTCGAGGCGCTCGAGCTCGTCGCGCGCCTGCCGCTCGAGCACGTGCCGCGCGACCAGCCGGAGCGCTTCCGGGATCGGCACGTCGACCTGGCGGAGGTCGTGGACAAGCTTTCGGTTCTCCTCCCAGATGCGACGGTACGTTTCCTCGTGCCGGTCGAGCACCGCGTGGATGAGGCTCGTGAGCACGCGCCGGCGCTCGTCGAGGAACAGGTGGGCGAGCGTGAAGGGCTCGCCCGGGAAGTGCTCGTCCATGCCGCGGACGACGTCCGCGACGCTGCCCTGCGCCCAGCGCCGCAGGAGGTCCGTACGCAGCGCGTCGTAGGTCGTCTCGTCCTCCCACGCCCGGATCCCGCACGAGAAGTCGTGACGCCCGTAGTGGGCGAGGGCGTACATCATCTCGCGCGTTTCGCCCGTCGCCAGGGCGCTCACGCGGACGCGGGCGATGCGGAGTGCGGTGTCGTCGGAGGCCTCGCGCGACTCGTCGAGGCGCGCGACCCGGTAGGCATAGATCCGCGCCTCGCTCGGGTGTTCGTCGAACAGCCCGGTGATCGCGTAGTGGGCGATGACGCGACGGAGGTCCACCGCGGTCGGGCGGATGAGCCGACGGTAGACCTCACCGCCGTCGCGGATCGTGGGGATGTTGCTCGGCGCCGCCTCGAGGCGGCGGACGAACTCCGGCTCGAGCCGGCCGCCGCCGAGGTCGCCGAGATACTGGAGCGCGATGGACGCGTAACGGAGGATCTGCACGGGCTCGAGCGCCGAGATCTCGTCGAAGAACCAGCCGCACGAGGTGTACATGAGCAGGCGGTGGCGCGCGAGCTCGAGGAGCCGCCGGGTCTCGATGCGGGCGGCCGCGTCGAGCGGCGTGCGCTGGTGCGCAGCGAAGAACGCGTCGAGGCGTGCCGGGCTCGGGTCGAGGAGCACGTCGATGTAGGCGTCGCGCGCGGCCCACGGGTCCTTGAGATGCGCGCCGGCGCGCGCCTCGAACAAGGGGTCGATCGCGTCGCGCAGCCAGTCCAACGCCTCCCGGAGGGGCGCGCGCCACCCCTGCTGCCAGTCGCTCCGGGTCCGGCAGCCGCAGTCGGACCGCCAGCGCTCGACGCCGTGGGCGCAGCTCCACGAGGTGCGCTCGTGGATCTCCACCTCGTCGGTGGGCGGGTGCGCGGCGAGGAAGGCGCCGTAGTTGGTGAGCGCGACCGACCCTTCCGCCTCGATCTGGCGGACCGCCGCGGCGAGGGCCATCTCACCGAAGCGGCGGTGGTGGCCGTACGACTCGCCGTCGGTCGCGCAGTGGACGAGCTGCGGCCGGTCGGGCGTGTCGGCGAACGCCGCGTAGAGCCACGCGACGAGATGCTCGCTCCGCTCGAGGAGGTTCTCGAACGCGATCCCCCGCGCGATCGGCGCGTGGTAGAAGAAGAGCGCGAGCTCGAGCCCGCGGGGGCCGCGCCAGCGGTAGGCGCGGCTCGGGTCCACGCGGTCGTTGACCTCGTCCCACGCCTCGGCACCGAGCGGCCGGACGCGCCACGCCTGGTGTGGCGCCAAGATCGTGAACCGGAGGCCGGCCTCGGCGAGCACCTCGAGGGTCTCGTTGTCGACGGCCGTCTCCGCGAGCCAGCAGCCCTCGGGCTCGCGGCCGAACCGGGCGCGGAAGTCCTCGACGCCCCACCGGACTTGCGTCACCTTGTCGCGCCGGAGCGCCAACGGCATGATCATGTGGTTGTACACCTGCGCGATCGCGTTGCCGTGACCGCCGCGCGCGCTCGCGCTCGCGCGGTCCGCGGCGACGATCTTGGCGTAGACGTCGGGACGATGGCGCTGGAGCCACGCCAGCAGCGTCGGGCCCGCGTTGAACGAGATCTTCTCGAAGTTGTTGACGATGTCCAGGACGCGGTTCTGCTCGTCCACGCGCCGCGCCGCGGTGTTCGGCGCGTAGCACTCGGCGGTCACCCGCTCGTTCCAGTCGTGGAACGGCGCCGCCCCATCCTGCACCTCGACGGACTCGAGCCAGGGGTTCTCGCGGGGCGGCTGGTAGAAGTGGCCGTGGATGACGATCGCGCGGGTCAAAATTCCTCGAGACCCCTCAGGAACTCGCGACGCCCGCCGCGTGGCACCACCACAAGCCCGGTGCGGTCGACGAAGAACCGCCGCCGGTCCTGCGCAGGATCGATGCCGATCTCGGTGTCCGCGGGGATGATGTTGAAGCGGTCGATGATCGCGCGCCGGAGCCGGGCGCCCTTACCGACCGTCGTGTGGTCCATGACGATGGAGTCCTCGATGGCGGCGCCCTCGTTCACCCACACGCTCCGGCCGAGGATCGAGTTGCGGATCGTGGCGCGCTTGACGAGCGACGCCTCGCCGATCTGGGCGTTGTCGACGTCCCCGCCGATGAACCGCGCGGCCGGACCGGGATGGTGCTCGCTCCGAATCGGCCAGGCGCGGTTGTCGAGATCGAAGCGCGGCGACTCGCCGAGGAGGTCCATGTGGGCCTCCCAGTAGGCCTCGATCGTGCCGACGTCGCGCCAGTAGGCGGGCTCCTCGTACGGCTTCACCCCCGGCACCTCGTTCGTCTGGAAGTCGTAGGCGTAGACGCGCCCGCCGGGCACCAGCTCCGGGATGATCGAGCGGCCGAAGTCGTGGTCGGTCGAGCGCCGTGCGTCGGCCAGGAGCGCGGCGATGAGCGCCTGGCGCGAAAAGAGATAGTTGCCCATCGAGACGAGGGCGCAGCCCGTCTGGTCGGGCATGGGCGCCGGCGTCGAGGGCTTCTCGGCGAACTCGACGACGCACCCCCGCCGATCCACGCGCAACACGCCGAACGCGGACGCGTCCTCGAGGGGGACCGGTCGCGCGGCGATCGTGACGTCGGCGCCGGCCGCCTGGTGGAAGGCGAGCATCTGGGTCACGTCCATCCGGTAGATGTGGTCCGAGCCGAAGATCGCGATGACGTCGGCGTTGAAGTCGTCGATCAGGTTGAGGTTCTGGAGCACGGCGTCGGCGGTCCCCCGGTACCAGCCCGACCCGAAGCGCATCTGCGGCGGGACGACCGTGACGAAGAAGTCGGGCAGCTGTCCGCTCGTGCGCCACGCGACCCGCAGGTGCTCGATGAGCGACTGCGACTTGTACTGGACGAGCACGTAGATCGACGGGAGCTCGGAGTTCATGAAGTTCGACAGCACGAAATCGACGAGCCGGAACCGCCCACCGAACGGCACCGCCGACTTGGACCGCTCGCGGGTGAGGGGCTGGAGCCGCTCGCCCTTGCCGCCGGCCATGATCAGCGCGAGGACCCGGGCCCGCCGCGGCATCGCGCTCAGCCCTGCCCGGGTGGGCCCATGCCCCACGCCGGCTCGAGGTCGGGGAAGCAGAAGTCCTCGCGCTCGAGGCGGCGCAGCGAGTTCGCGTCGTCTGGGGAGAGGGGCTCGCCCGAGGCGAGCCCGCGCGCCATCTCCGAGAGGCGCTTGAACTCCGCGTAGTGCTCGGCCACGCGGCGCTCGGCGTAGTCGCGCGCGGTGCCGGTCGTGATCAGGAACTGCCAGTCGGACGCCTGCAGCAGCAGGAGCTCCCGCGTGGCCTGGGTGAGCGCGCGGGCGAGGTCGCCCTTCGCCGCGCGCGTGGCGGCGAGGTGCGCCGCCCATTCGGCCTCGGCGCTGTACACGCGGTCCCACGTCCACTCGGTGTCGCGATTGAGCCAGACTCGGTGGTCCCCGCCCTCGCCCCAGCTGCCTTCGGGCAAGGCGAGCGTCGCCCGCGGCTCCACGGCGGCCAGCGCTTCACCGAGCGTCGCCGGCGTCACGCCGCCGCCTCGCGCCATCTCACGGGTGACCTGCTCGAGCCAGAGCGGGCCCTCGAACCACCAGTGGCCGAAGAGCTCCGCGTCGTAGGGCGAGCAGACGACGGCCGGCCCGTCGGCGCGGGCCGCGGCGAGCGTGGACGTCACGAGCTCGACGAAATGGCGGGCCTGGAGGCCGACTTTCTGCGCGGCGAGCGCAGGGTCGTACGCGATCTTGCGGCCGAGGTCGCCGGAGTTGTCCGTGATGCGCCAGAAGCGCAGCCCGCCGGGGAAGTGCTTCTTGTGGAACTCGAGGTACGCGTAGTCCCCCGGATAGCCGTGCGCGCGGCTCCAGACCTGGAGCGTGGTCTTCGGGTCGCGGAAGAACGCGACCGCCGTCCCGCTGCCGCCGCGCGACGCGACCCGATACGACGCGTAGGGCGAGCGCGCCTCGGTCCCAGGCACCGACGTGGCGGGCTCGTCGCGTCCCGCCTTGAACGGCACGAAGTCGCGGTAGAGAAAGACGGGATCGCCGGCCGATACGAGGTGCGCGTCCGCCACGAAGTACTCGAGCCCGTGCCTGGCGAGCAATTCCTCGATGCCGGGCCTGACCCTCCGGACGCGGCCACTGTCGCGCCCGGTCGGCGGGGTCCACTCGTAGCGCGGCCGATACGCGCACTCCGGGAGCCAGATGCCGCGGGGCGCCTGGCCGAAGTGGCGGCGGTGCGTTTCGACGGCGGTGCGGAGCTGGAGGTGGATCGACTCGTCGCGGCCGAGGAGCGGGAGGTAGCCGTGGGTCGCGGCACAGGTGATCATCTCGACGTGGCCGCCGCGCTGGAGCTCGGCGAAGGTGCCGGGGATGTCGCCGCCGATCCGGCGGTGCATCTCCCACATGCGCTCGTAGAACTCTTCCCAGAAGGACGCGAGCCGCACGATCTCCTTGTTGCCGCCGCCCTCGAAGTGCGCGCGCGATTCCACGCAGGCGCGCCGGACGTTCTCGTAGTAAAAAGAGAGCTCCTTCTGGAACTCCGGCGAGGCGAGCTGCTCGGTGAGGATCGGGGAGAGGTTGATCGTCCACTTGGGCGAGATGCCGTCGGCGACCAGGCGGTGGGCGGTCTCGAGCAGGGGGAGGTAGCACTCGAACGCGGCCTCGCAGAGCCAGTCGCTGCCGTGAGGCCACCGGCCGTGATTCAGCACCATCGGGAGGTGGGTGTGCAAAACCAGCGCGAAGGCCGAGCCCATAGGTGGTTCATTGGAGCGTATGAACGTGCTGGGCGCAAGCGTTCGTGAAGATACGGTCACCTTCGCCGTCTGGGCGCCCCGGTGCCGGTCGGTGGAAGTGGCGATGGAGGGCCGGCGCCCCCAGCCGATGACCCGGGGCGCGGACGACGTCTTTACCCTGACCATGGCCAACGTGGCGCCGGGCACGCGGTACAGGTACCGGCTGGACGGCGAGCGGTACCGTCCCGATCCGACCGCGCGCTGGCAGCCGGAGGGCGTGCACGGTCCTTCGGCCGTGGTGGACTCGCGGCGTTTCCTGTGGACCGACGAGGACTTCCGAGGCCACGCACCGGGCGACCTGGTCATCTACGAGCTGCACGTGGGCACGTTCACGGCGGCCGGGACCTTCGAGGCGATCATCCAGCATCTTCCCGCGCTTGTCGACTTGGGCGTCACCGCCGTCCAGCTCATGCCCGTCGCCGAGTTTCCGGGCTCGCGTAACTGGGGCTACGACGGCGTCCACCTCTACGCGCCCCAGTCCACCTACGGGGGCCCGCGCGGACTGCGCCGTCTGGTGGACGCGTGCCACGCGGCCGGGCTCTCGGTCCTCCTCGACGTCGTCTACAATCACCTCGGGCCCGAGGGGAACCACCTTGCGGAGTACGGGCCGTACTTCAGCGACCGGTACAAGACGCCGTGGGGTCCCGCCGTGAACTTCGACGGCGAGGGGAGTCATGGAGTCAGACGTCATGTCGTAGAGAATGGGCGCGCATGGGTGAGCGAGTTCCACATCGACGGCTTCCGCCTCGACGCCATCCACGCGATTCACGACGCGAGCCCGGTGCACATCCTGACCGAGTTCGCCGAGGCCGTCCACGAGGAGGGGGCGCGGGGGCGGCGGCGCGTCCACGTGATCGCCGAGTCCCACGACAACGACCGTCGTCTCGTGCTCGCGCCCGCCGAGGGTGGCCTGGGACTGGACGCGATCTGGTCAGACGACTTCCACCACGCGCTTCACCACCAACTCACCGGCGAGACCGCGGGCTACTACGCGGACTTCACGGGCGATCACCACCTGCCGCGCGCCATCGCCGAGGGCTTCGCGTTCCAGGGCGAGCCCTCGCAGTACTGGGGACGGCCGCGCGGGACGGTGAGCCGCGACCTGTCTCCCGACCGCTTCGTGATCTTCGTCCAGAACCATGACCAGGTCGGCAATCGGGCCCAGGCCGCGCGCCTCAGCACGCTGGTGCCGTTTGCGGCGGTGAAGCTCGCGGCCGGGCTGCTTTTCGCCGCTCCCGCCGTCCCGCTCCTCTTCATGGGCGAGGAGTACGGCGAGACGGCGCCGTTCCATTTCTTCACGTCGTTCATCGACCGGGAGCTTGCCGAGCGCGTGCGGCGTGGACGTCTCGAAGAGTTCAGCCGGTTCGGGTGGCAGGGGACGATCGCCGACCCGAACGCGCCGGCGACGTTCGTCGCCTCGCGGCTCAACCACGCGCTCGGCGGGGCCCCGCGCCACCGCGCCTTGCGCGAGTACTACCGGCGTTGGCTCACGTTGCGCCGTACCCACGCGGCGCTCGGCGCGCACGACAAGGATCTCACGCGCGTCGCGCTCGACGACGCCGTGCTCACGCTGACCCGCGCCACGCCGGCTGGCGACGAGGTCCGCCTGATCGCAAACCTCGGCGCGGCGCCGCGCGCCTGGTCGCTGCCCGACACGGCGTGGCGCCTGGTGCTCGACAGCGACGCCGGGGTCTTCGGCGGCACGGGCGCCGTGACGCCGCTCGCTGCGTACCAGCTCCTGCTGTACGAGCGGCTCACGTGACGGCCTCGCGAGGCGTGTCGCCGGCCCGCGCTCGACCCCCCCACGACCTCCTCGATCAGATCCTGGCGCTCGATCCAGGCCGGCGCGGGATCGCGACGTTCTTCCGGCCCGGCGCCGCGCTCGCCGCGGCGCGCGCGCTCATCCGCGCGCGGCGGGTGCTGATCGTGACGGGCTTCGCCGTGCTCCGCGACACGCCCGAGACGGACGGACCGCCGGGCGCCGCGGTGCTCGGGCGCGCGCTCCGGAGCCTCGGCGCCCGGGTGCGCTACGTGACGGACCGCGTGAGCGCGCCCATCGTGGGCGCCGCGCTCGCCGCGCTCGGGGAGCCTCCGGAGATCCTCGTCGGCCCCGACGACGAGGACGCGGTTTGCGCGCTGCTTGCCGCGCAGCGCCCGACGCACCTCGTCGCGATCGAGCGTCCGGGCCGGAATCGCGCCGGCGATTACTTGAGCATGCGCGGCGAGTCGGTCGCGGCGTGGAACGCCCCGCTCGACGGCATGTTCCTCTGTAGCGGGGCCCGCGGGGCCGGCTCCCGCCGTCGGTGGCCCGAGAAAGGTGCGCGGTGGTTCCGCGCGACGACCATCGGCATCGGCGACGGCGGCAACGAGATCGGCATGGGCGTCGCGCGCGCGGGGCTCCGGCGGCTCGGGCCGCTCCACGCGCGGATCGCGTCGGTCGTGGGCGTCGATCACCTCGTCGTGGCCGGCGTGTCGAATTGGGGCGGCTACGGGGTCGTCGCGGCGCTCTCGCGCCTCGCCGGGCGGGACCTCCTCCACACGCCGAAGCTGGAGCGGCACCTGGTGGAGGCGTGCGTCGCCGCCGGGGCCTCCGACGGCGTCACCCGGCGGCGCGAGCCCACGGTGGACGGGTTGCCGATCGAGGCCCACGCGGCGGTCGTCGAGCTGCTCCGGTGGGCCGCGCGTTCGGGTATCATACCGGCATGAAAATCCACGACGAGTACCGCGCCAAGCATCCGAAGTCGGCGGCGCTCTGGGAGCGGGCCCGCGCGGCGATTCCGGGCGGGATCACGCACGACATCCGCCACCTGACGCCGTTCCCGATCTACGTCGACCGCGCCCAGGGTCCCCGCAAGTGGGACGTCGACGGCCACGAGTACGTGGATTACTGGATGGGCCACGGCGCGCTCTTCCTCGGCCACTGCCACCCGGCGGTCGTCCGGGCGGTGCAGGAGCAGATGGCGCGGGGCACCCACGTGGGCGCCTGCCACGAGCTCGAGGTGCGGTGGGCCGAGCTCGTGAACAGGCTCGTGCCCTGCGCCGAGCTCGTACGCTTCACCATGTCGGGCACCGAGGCCACGCACCTCGCCATGCGCATCGCGCGCGCGTACACCGGACGATCCCGGATCGTGAAGCTCGCGGGCCACTTCCACGGCTGGCACGATGGCGCCGTCGCCGCCGTGAATCCGCCGTACGACGTGCCCATGTCGGCGGGCGTCCCGGGCGCCACGCTCGATCAGATCGTGATCTGCCCGCCCAATGACATCAAGGCCGTCGAGCAGGCACTCGCCCGCGGCGACGTCGCCGCGGTCATCCTCGAGCCCGCGGGCGGCCAGGCGGGGACCACGCCGACGATCCCGGGCTACCTCCAGGAGCTTCGGGCGTTGACGACGCGCCGGGGAGTCGTGCTCATCTTCGACGAGGTGATCACGGGCTTCCGCTACGCGCCCGGCGGCGCTCAGGCCTACTTCGGCGTGACGCCCGACCTCACCACGCTCGCGAAGATCGTCGCCGGCGGGCTTCCGGGCGGCGCGCTCTGCGGCAAGCGCGAGCTCATGGGCATGCTCGCCTTCCGCGGCGATCCCGACTGGGACCGGAGCCAGCGTGTGGCCCACGCCGGGACCTTCAACGCGAACCCGCTCTGCGCCGCGGCGGCCATCGCGACGCTCGAGCTCTGCGCGGACGCCTCGCTCCAGGCGCGCGCGAACAAGCTGGGCGACGAGCTCCGGCGCGCGCTCGCGGACGTCATGAAGCGCGTCGGCGCGCCCGGTACCTGCTACGGCGAGGCCTCGATCTACCACGTGTCGTTCGAGGGGAAGCCCGGCCTCGCCGGCCCCGACCGGCCGCGCAAGGGGAGCCTCTATCACCTGCTCCGTTGTGCCTTGCTGAACAACGGCGTCGACTGCTCGGCGAACCACGGCTGGATCTCGGCCGTCCACGCCGAGGAGGCCCTCGAGCGAACGCTTCAGGGCTACGAGAAGGCGTTCCGGGCGATGGTCGCCGACGGCGCCTTCGGGGGCGCATGACGCGGCACCGCGTCGCGCGCGCGGTCCTCGCCGTGGGTGCGCTCGCGCTCGGCGCCTGCACCTATTACCCCAGCATCACGGAGGTCGGCGGCATCCGCATCCAGCCGGCGAACGGGCGGGTCATCCGGGACGGGGACCAGGCCGTGTTCTACGCCGACCTCAACAACACGGGGAAGTTCGGTGACGTGCTCACGCGGGTCGAGACGCCGGTCGCCGGGCGCGCGGAGCTCGTCGGGCCGTCGGGCTCGCCGCTCGGGCGGCTCGAGGTGCCGGGTGGCGTGCTCGTCCGGTTCGAGCCGGACGGCCGGCGCGTCGTGCTCTCGGCGCTCACGCGCGCGCTCGAGCCGGGCGAGGTCGTCATCGTCACGCTCGTTTTCGAGAAGAGCGGGGCGATCGGCGTCGTCGCGGCCGTCGAATAGACAGTCCCGCGCCCCTTTGTTATCCTGTCGCGTCTGGTGGGCAGGTAGCTCAGTTGGTAGAGCACAGGACTGAAAATCCTGGTGTCGGCGGTTCAATCCCGTCCCTGCCCACCATTCTTTTCACTTACGCGCCCCCTGAATTGTCACTGAACGCGGCATTTCGAGGCCGCTGACCCAGAGGACGGCTCGACCGCGGCTACGTCGACCGCTCCGACTACGCCGTCCAGTCGTTGAAGGAGGTCGCGTACGGCAAGTGGCGGGACTACGATCCCGCCGACGCCATCCGCTTCTACGCGCTGCGCCTCCACGAGGCCAACGGCCTAAGACACCCGAGTTGGACGCGGTTTTGGCTAAGGACAGGACTACGTGCCGGTGGGGGAGCCGTAGGGAGAAGAACGCCGCCCCCTCCTAAAGCGCCGGACCCCTCGAGGCCATGATCGAGGAGCGGATCTGGCAGGCCGCGTCGCGACCGACGCGCCGTTAACGCGGTCCGGCTGGAAAGAAGGAGGGTCGCCACGGCTGTAGCCGCGCCCAGTCCGCCGTAGCTACCGCCTCCTCGTCGTACTCGAACACGTCCTGACGTGGGAATCCGACTGGTACTACCTTTTGCCCTAGAGAAAGCTTCTGATACCCCGACTCGTCAGTTACGTACACAGCGTCCTCATCGAAGTCCCAGATCGTTAGGCCTCGCAAACGGAGGCTAGACGATTAGCGGTGAGCGGTATGCGAATCGGGTGGTAGTCCTGCGGCGAAAGTGGTGGCTCGGGTTTCGCCCCGAGGTTTCGCAATGATGATTGCCCCTCGATGGTTGAACTGGACCTGTAGCGCCCCGCCCGGCGGAGCCAATACCACGGGTGCAAGATGAGCGAGGTATTCCAATTCTGGATAGCGCTGGCCCTGAAGGTAAAAGACTCTTGCAAGGATGAGGCTCACAACGCTCGCGACAGCTCCGATAATGCCTACCAGCGGGTTACCGAAGAATCGGCGAAGCCCCGTGTCCTGCCCGACGCTCACGAGACTCACCATAGCGCCTTCCATTCCCCTCGCCTGCGCCGCCTTTGCGAGCGAGGCTAAACGTCCAGATCGCCGATGGCCTGGATTGGTTCATCAATATGCGCCCTGAGCACCTTCTCGACGGCGTCCAGCGTTGATGGTTCGTCGCATTCGAGACGGCCGACAACTTCTCGCCCCCCGTGCTCGATAACGAGTGACAGGCGCTTGGCTATCCTCCTCACGCCCTTGAGCACGCCATCACCGGGGCGCACTAAGGTAGCGCCAACATCCGCCAGCACTTGCGGCGGCCATACAGAAACGACAGCCTCTCGATGCTTTCGCTTTAGGTCGCGAATCTTCACTTCGACAGAGCCTTCTCTTTCTCGCAGCCTACTGGTCCTTCTCCCGGGCCCATTCCGGTGAGCTGTTCGACCGCCTCCGGCCAAGCGCCGGTTTCTCCCGACTTCGTCGTTGGCATCCCCATCCGCCGCAGCCACCGGAAATGCGACGCTAGACCCGTCCGGAATGAGCTGTGCTCTGTGTATTTGATCCCGAACTCTCGACAGGTCTCTTCCACGAGTTTCGAGATCGCGGGATAATTGACGTGGCAGAGCCGGGGGAAGAGGTGGTGCTCGATTTGGAAATTCAAGCCGCCGATGAGCCATGCGACAACTCGGCTCCGCCGGGCGAAGTCCACGGTGGTCTCCGCCTGATGGATGGCCCACGCGTGCTCGACGCGCCCAGTCTCCTCCCGGGGCAGCGGAAACTCCGCCTCTTCCACGCAATGTGCGACCTGAAACACCACACTCAGGGCCATACCCGCCACCAGCCCGGCTACCCCGTAGTAGAGCAGGACGACCCCGATGGAGTGGAACAGCAGCGGGATCCCGAAGGCCATGGTGAAGAAGATCGCTTTGGCGGCGATAAAGATCACCAGCTCCCGGCCCTTCGGGCCCGGGAACGGCTGGTTGCTGATGCGACCGCTGATGAGCTTTCGGAAATCATCAAGAAGCTGCCACTTGATGGCCAGCAATCCGTAAAGCGGCCAGAGGTAGAGGTGCTGCCACCGGTGATACGGGAGACGCCTTTGATGCGGAGTCAGCCGGGCGAGGAGACCGAGATCGATGTCGGTGTCATGGCCCGTGATATTGACATACGTGTGATGCAGGACGACGTGCTTCCACCGCCACAGGTGGGAGCTCCCGCCGATCAACTCCAGCGTCATCGCCATGAGTTTGTTGACCCAGGGGTGGTTGGAATAGGCCTGATGGCCACCGTCGTGCTGGATATTGAAGCCAATCCCGGCCGCCGAGAGGCCGAGCAGCACGGCCAGCAGGAGGCCCTGCCACCAAGTCTGGTCCACGAAGACCAGCAGCGTATACGACACCGCGAAACCGGCGAGGAGGATGGCCGTCTTCACGTACATCTGCCAGCAGTCGCGTGGCCGGCGGCCGGTGGTTCGGAAATACTCTTCGACCCGGCGCCGCAGCTCGAGCTGGAAGGCGTTGCCGTTCGCAAATTTCAGACTGACTCCTGACCGGAGGCCCGCGCCCCCCGTCTCGTATTTATATATTTGATATATAATTTATATTATGATATCTGTCTCATGTCAATCGATCGCGAGGAGCGAGTCTTGAAGGCTCTGAATCCCACGCCGTTCGGCATCCGGGACCCGCTCTTCGACCAGGATGTGGCCTTCTACCCGTTCTGGAGCTCGCTGTATGGCTGGCTGATGGGGGTCCTGGTTTGTCTCGGGTCTCGCCGTCATCGCCGTGTATTTCTGCACCCAGGGCATTCAGGTCTCCCGGGGGGGCGTCTCGATGTCCCGACGGGCCCGCGGTCACCTATTGGTCCTGGCCGCCCTCCTGCTCCTCCTGAAGGCCGCCGGGTACCGGTTGGCCATGTTCGACCTCCTCTTCTCCGAGCGGGGTGTGGCCTTCGGCGCCGGATGGCTGGCGGCCCGGAGCGAACGACCGCGGACGTCTGTGAGGCTTAGCCCGCGTCCGCTCGTTCAATGCCAACAGGGACAACCCGCGCCGTTGGCACTCCGCCCTCGACTATCCGTCGCCCATCGCGTACGAGACGAGGGAGCAATCGCTGGCGTGATCCCGGAAAGCAGCTCACCCTCCACGAAACTGGGTCAACTCCACTCCCAGCTCTTTGGGACATTCACGTAGGAACGATCCAAGGCGGCAATGGATGGACAACCGAGCAGCTTGAGGGTACGCTCCAGATCAGCGCGCAATATCTCAATTGCTCGCGCGATCCCTGCTTCGCCAGATGCGGCAAGGCCATAGGCATAGGCACGCCCACAGAGAACCGCGCGAGCCCCGAGACAAATTGCCTTGACGATGTCGGTGCCCCGGCGAATGCCCCCGTCCATCAATACCTCAACTTGACCGTTTACCGCTGCCACCACCTCTGGCAAGGCACGCAAAGAGGCCGGTACGCAGTCTAGTTGCCGGCCGCCATGGTTCGAAACCGAAATCGCTGCAACGCCTTCATCAATGGCACGACGAGCGTCGTCCTCTGTGAGGACCCCTTTGATAGCGATCGGACCACGCCAAAGGTCGCGGATCCAACGCAGGTCTGCCCACGTCACAGCGGAGCTCGCGAGTGCGGCATTTATATCGACGAGCGGCATCGGCCCCTTGCTAGGAATGACAACGTTCGGGAGCGCCGGAAGACCGCCGTCGAGTAAGAAACTGGTGAGCCAACCCGGACGTGAGAGTACTTGCGGAAGAAAGGGAATCTTCTCCAGGAGGCTGCCACTGATCAATTCCTTCATGCCGTTACGATAGTCGCGCTCGCGAATCCCAGATACGGGTGTATCGATGGTGACGACCAGACCGGCGAACCCAGCGACGCGTGCCCTTTCAATGACAGCCTCGGCGGCTGCACGACCGCCCATCAGATAGAGCTGGTAGAACACCGGCCCGGAGGAACCCGCTTTCACGTCTTCCAGCTTGTGCCCCGAAATGGTGGAGAGAATATAAGCAGTGCCAGCCTTGCCGGCTGCCCGAGCGGCAGCCACTTCACCGCCCGGGTGCATAAGACGGCTGTATCCCACAGGGGCAAGTAAGAAGGGAAGGGAAAGGTCGAAGCCCAAAACGCGGGTCCGCAAATCGCAATCCGAAATCGAAACCGCATGGCGCGGCCGGAATGTCACATCCTCAAAGGCGCGGCAATTCTCGCGAAGCGTAACCTCGCCCTCGGCACCGCCGTCCAGATAGTCAAAAACTGCTTTCGGCACTCTGCGACGCGCCAGAGGCCGGAGATCCTCGATGCAAACAACCCGGGGGGATGCGACTTTGCGGGACGCTCTAGAAGTCATTTCAAGAGTCGCTCGATGCGGCCCGAGAATCTGAGAAAACAGGCGCCGTGTCAACCGGCTTCGGCTAGTCGGAGGATGAAGTGCCGGGCATGCTGCATCTCCCGCAACGTCCCGGAGAGTCGGTCGACGCTCGCTCCGGCGGTCCTTGCTTCCGCTCGGCCCCTCGCTTCCAGACACGACGGACAGGTTCAAGGAATCCAGACTTGTCGGAGTCATTAGTAACCCACTCGCGTTGGGACTTGCACCAGAGGGTCGTGGTAGCCGGCGTGGATCCTTCACGCTCGCGCGCAGGCCGGGCGCGGATGACTTAACCAGCGCGAGTCGCGATCTACGTCCGCGTCTCGACGAGAGGGCAGACTATCGACAAGGAGGAGCGCGAACTCCGCCCGCCGGCGCATCGTGACGGTCGAGCGGACCGTGGAAGCACTCCTTGAGGACTTGAACGACTTCGGCCGGGTGCTTGAAGCCGGTCAGCCGGAGTAGCGAAAGGACGTCGTGCGGTGCTTCATCGAGGGGATCAGGGTCGAGAAAGGGACGCGGAGGGTTATCGTCCGGTGGTATCGCATACCTCCGGTTAAGTTCGAATCCCTTGGGGCCACTTCCGTCGGGCTGTTTTGTGAGTAGTCGAGCAGGGTGGACCAGGAAGCGAACGGTGACGATGTGTCTCCTCTCGGAAGAGTGCGGCCTCGGTCAGATGACCGACCGAGGCCGCTCTCCGTCAGCGCATCGCGCTGACTCAATACATGTCACCGTGCGGCATCGGCGGGGCGTCCTTCTTCTCCTCCGGCAGGTCGGTGATCAGCGCCTCGGTCGTCAGCAGCAGCGACGCGATCGACGCCGCGTTCTCCAGCGCCACGCGCTCGACCTTGGTCGGATCGATGATCCCCGCCTGGAGCATGTCCACGAACTCCATGCTCTCGGCGTCGAAGCCCCGGGTCGGCACCGTCTCGGCCTTGACCTTCTCGACCACGACGCTGCCCTCGAGGCCTGCGTTCTCGACGATCTGGCGGATCGGCTCCTCCAGCGCCCGCTTGACGATCTGGGCACCCACCTTCTCGTCGCCCTCGGCCTTCAGCCGGTCGATGGCCTTGGAGGCGCGCAGCAGCGCCACGCCGCCGCCCGGCACGATACCCTCCTCCACCGCCGCGCGGGTCGCGTTGAGCGCGTCCTCCACCCGCGCCTTCTTCTCCTTGATCGCCGTCTCGGTGGCGGCGCCGACTTTGATCACCGCCACGCCGCCGGCGAGCTTGGCCAGGCGCTCTTGCAGCTTCTCCCGGTCGTAGTCCGAAGTCGTCTCCTCGATCTGCGCCCGGATCTGCTTGATCCGCCCCTCGATCGTACTGGCCTTGCCCGCGCCCTCGACGATCGTGGTCTTGTCCTTGTCCACGACCACCTTCTTGGCCTTCCCGAGATCCTCGAGCTTGATGTTCTCCAGCTTGATCCCGAGGTCCTCGGTGATCGCCTTGCCGCCGGTCAGGACCGCGATGTCCTCGAGCATCTCCTTGCGGCGGTCGCCGAAGCCCGGCGCCTTCACCGCGCAAGTGTGCAGCGTGCCGCGGAGCTTGTTGACCACGAGCGTGGCCAGCGCCTCGCCTTCGACGTCCTCCGCGATGATCAGGAGCGGCTTGCCCGCGCGCGCCACCTGCTCGAGCAGCGGCAGCATGTCCTTCATCACGCTGATCTTCTTCTCGTTGATCAACACTAGCGCGTCCTCCAGCACGCACTCCATCCGCTCGGCGTCGGTGACGAAGTACGGCGAGAGGTAGCCGCGGTCGAACTGCATGCCCTCGACCACGTCCAGGACCGTGTCGGCCGACTTCGACTCCTCGACCGTGATGACCCCGTCCTTCCCGACCTTCTCCATCGCCTCGGCGATCAGGTTGCCGATCGTCTTGTCGTTGTTCGAGGCGACCGTCGCGACCTGGGCGATCTCCTTCTTATCCTTGGTCGACTTGGACACCTTCTTGAGCTCCTGGGTCACCGCGTCGACCGCCGCCTCGATCCCCCGTTTGAGTCCCATCGGATTGGCGCCGGCCGTGACGTTCCTGAGCCCTTCCCGATAGATCGCCTGCGCGAGCACGATCGCGGTGGTCGTGCCGTCACCCGCGATGTCCGAGGTCTTCGAGGCGACTTCCTTCAGCATCTGCGCGCCCATGTCCTCGTTGGGATCCTTGAGCTCGATCTCCTTGGCGACCGTCACGCCGTCCTTGGTGATCGTGGGGCTCCCGAACTTCTTGTCGATGACGATGTTGCGGCCCTTCGGGCCCAGCGTCGCCTTGACGGCCGCGGCCATGATGTTGATGCCCCTGAGCAGGCTCGCCCGGGCTTCCTCGTCGAACTTCAGCTGCTTTGGCATCGCTCACGTCCCTCCTTACTCGAGAATGGCGAGGACGTCTTCCTCGCGCATGATCAGATATTCCTTGTCATCGAGCTTCACCTCGGAGCCGGAGTACTTCCCGAAGAGGATCTTGTCCCCGGCCTTGACGTCCAGCGGGACCTTCTTGCCCTCGTCGGTGACCTTGCCGTTGCCCACGGCGATGACCTTGCCCTCCTGGGGCTTTTCCTTCGCCGTGTCGGGAATGATGATCCCGCCCTTTTTGACTTCCTTCTCCTCGAGCCGCTCCACCAGCAGGCGATCGTGCAACGGACGAATCTTCATCGGCCGGCTCCCTCCTTCGGATTTCGGAATTCGACCCACGTCTCCTCGTGCCGTCCAGCCGCGGCACCCAGCCTCCACCCGCCTCCTGAGCGGATCTCTCCTGACCCCGATGCGCCCCTGCACGCGCTGGTGAAACGCATTTGATGTTCAGCGAGCTTCAGCCCCGGAAACACGCGAGCCCGCCCGAGGGCGTCCTCGCGGAAAGTGAGGAGAACCCTGGTCTTATTCGCGAACATTGCCACCCCCGCCTCCCTTGCTGGCACCGTTCCTAAGCATGCGCGACCTGCGCGGGCCAGATCTTGCGCTGGAGCGTGATCATGAGGACCGCCCCAA
>Ga0209375_1000195_pt1 | contig 56737 bp, 45 predicted proteins | sample GraSoiAngelo_131_FD_185888 | JGI IMG/M metagenome (GOLD analysis project Ga0209375, IMG submission 185888) | Grasslands soil microbial communities from the Angelo Coastal Reserve, California, USA - 14_0929_02_30cm (SPAdes) (version 2) | ecosystem: Environmental > Terrestrial > Soil > Grasslands ...
CCTGGACGCGGTGGCTCCACAGGTGGCGGTCATCTCCGTGGGCGCCATGAATCCGTTCGGGCATCCCCACCGCGCGACACTCGAGGCCCTCCAGGCCGTCGGGGCGGCGGTGTACCGCACTGACGTCCATGGGGCCGTGACCGTGGCCAGCGACGGGGTGCAGGTGTGGGTGCGCACGGTGCGTGATGCTGGCGATCGTTGACCGCAGGGGAGACGGCGTGGCCGATGCCTGACGCGCAGGTGTATCTCCTCCAGGGCGAAGAGGATCTGCTCATCGACCAGGCACTGGCGGTCCTGCTGGACCGTCTCATGCCGGCGGAAGAACGCGACCTGAATCTGGATGTGCTGCGGGCCGGTGAGATCGCGCTGCCCGATCTGGTCACGCGTCTGGATACGCTCCCGTTCTTTGGACGCCGGCGGGTGGTCGTGGTCAAGGATCCCGATGCCTGGAAAGCTCCAGAGCAAGAGCGGCTGGCTGCGTATCTGGAGCAGGGCCCGCCGCCCTCGGCCCTGATTCTGGTCGCCCAGGGCCTGGACCGGCGGCGCAAGCTGTACACCACGATCCGCCGCATCGGACAGGTGCAGGAGTTTCCCCGGATGTCGGTGCGCCAGCTCCCCTCATGGATCGCCGAGCGGGCCCGGCAGGCCGGCCGGCGGCTCGACGCTGATGCCGTGGACGCCCTGGTCGCGCTGGTCGGTCCCGGGCTGCGGCAGTTGAGCCTGGAGATGGAAAAGGCCTTTGCCTACGCGGGCGACCGCGATCGTATCACGCGGGCCGACATTGAGGCGGCGGTGAGCCGCGTGTCGGAGACAACGATTTTTATGCTGGTGGACGCGATCGGAGCGCGGCAGGCCGGGCAGGCCCTGCGTCACCTGACTGACATTCTCCGAGAGGAAGCGCCACCGTACGTGCTGTTCATGATCGCGCGGCAGTTCCGGATGCTCTACCGCAGCAGCGTGTTGCTGGCAGCCCGGAAGCCCCTGGCGATGCTGCAGGAGGTGCTCGGCGTGCCTCCATTTATCGTCCGCCGGATCGCCGAACAGGCGAAGAACTTCTCGCCGGTGTCCTTCCCGCGCATCTTCGCCCGCCTGCTGGAGGCCGACCGGGCCATCAAAGGCACAGGGCATCCCCAGCTGGCGCTGGAGATGCTCATTGCCGACTTGTGCGTGCCCGCAGGCGAACAAACGGGAACGGGGGAACGGGGGATCGCGGGAACGCGATGACAATTGCAGAACGAGGCAGAGGGATTCTTAGGGAGTGGCTTTTGTTCCCGCCTTCCCGTTTTCCCTCGCTCCGCCCCGAGCCGGCGAAGCCGGCGTGGGGGTTCCCGTGGTCAGCTTTGTCATCAGGCGGGAGTTCGTGCGTGCCGCGGTATTGTGGTGAATGATCCCTTTGCGGGCGGCCCGATCCAACTCTGATACTGCCTGGGCCAGCTTCTCGGGATTGGTGCGGGCCGCTTTGGTCAGCGTCTTCAGGCGGGAGAGCACAGCCTGATTGGCCAGCCGCCGTCGTTCAGATTGGCGCTTGTGTTTGAGTCCTGACTTAGATCGTTTGGCCACCGGAACCTCCCTGTCGTGGTCTGGAACCGCTCGGTTATCCTACCACGACCTCACGGCCGCCCACAAGGACGCACACTCCAAAAGGCGTTGGAGGTTGGAGGTTGAAGGTGGAAGGTCGATGCCGGAAGATGGACCGCCGCTCCCTCGTCGCCTCGCGCGCGCTGCGTCGCTCATGGCCGTCGCGACCACCGCCAGCCGTGTGCTGGGGCTGCTGCGCGAAGTGGCCGCGGCGTGGCTGTTCGGGGCCACGAACGCTAAGGCCGCCTATGTCATCGCGTACTATCTGCCGTTCTTCGTCCAGCGGCTGCTGCTGGGCGGCACCCTCAGTATCGTCTTCATCCCGACGATCAGCCGCTACCTCGCCCGCGGCGAACTGGACGAGGCCCGGCGCATCTCCGGAAGTCTCTTCAGTCTCGTGCTCCTGGCGGGGGCGGCGATGGTGGTGGCCGGCCTGGCGGCGGCGCCGCTCCTGGTTCCACTCGCCGCACCGGGCTTCGCCGCATCGCCGGGGTTGCCTGAACTGGCGGTGCGGCTGACCCGGATCATCTTCCCCGCGATGCTGTTTCTCGCGCTCTCCGTTTTCGTCACAGGATTCTTGCAGGCCCACCAGGATTTCACGGCATCCGCTCTGGCCCCGCTGCTGTTCAACAGCACGATCATCGCCGGCACGCTGCTGCTGGGACCCCGGATTGGCATCCGGGGGCTGGCCATCGCCTGGATCGCGGGCACGGCGGCGCAGTTTCTGGTCCAGCTGCCCGCCGCGCGCCGGTACGGGCTGCGGTTGGGTCGGGTCGACCTTGCGCATCCGGCTCTGCGCGAGCTGGCGCGCCTGGCGGTGCCGGCGATGCTGGGACTGGCGATTGTGGAGATCAACGCGTACGTGGACCGGTTCTTCGCGTCGCAGCTGCCGCTGCGGCCCGAGGCGAACCCCGTCGCCGTGCTCGACTATGCCTATGAGATCGTGCAGGCGCCGGCCGGGATCTTCGCGATTTCCATCGCCACTGCGGTGTTCCCGCTGCTATCCCGCCACGCCGCAACGGACAACCACGATGACTTGCGGGGGACCGCGTCACTGGCGCTGCGCACGCTGCTGTTCGTCATCCTGCCGGTGACGGCGCTGGTGCTCGCGCTGCGCGAGCCACTGGTGCGGCTGCTCTTCCAGCGGGGCGAGTTTGGGCCCGTCGCCACACGGGCTGTCGCGGCGACGCTGGGGGGATACGCGGTGGGACTCCCGGCGATTGCCGCGTACTATGTCGTCACACGGACATACTACGCCCTCCAGGACATGGTCACTCCGGTGCGCATCGGGGTGGCGATGGTGATCCTGAATGGCGTGCTCGACTATGCCCTGATGCGGGTGTGGGGCGTGGTGGGCATCGCCCTGGCCACCTCGATCGTGTCGGCGATCAACGTGGCGTTGCTCCTCTGGAGACTGCGCGGGCGCCTCGGCCGCCTGGACGGTAGGCGCATTGCGTCAACCGCGCTGCGGACCGGCACGGCCGCCATCGCAGCCGGCCTGCTCATGGCCGCGGTGGCGGATGCGGTCCGGCCCGCGGGGCTGGTGGAGCGATCCGTGCACGTCGGCGCGGCGGCCGTGATAGGCGCGCTGGTATACGTGGGGGCGTGCCGCCTTCTGCGCGTGGAGGAACTGCGTGTCGCGTTCCAGCTGCTGCGCAGTCCTCCCAGCCGCTCGGCGCGCGCGGCGCGTTGACACTGGTTTTTGCGCGGTGCTATGGTTAGGGGGATTGTTAGCACTCCACCGCGTTGAGTGCTAATGGGCGGTGGTCCCCAGCAGGGGGAGATGCGATGCAGGCTACCCTGGATGCACGCAAGCGAGAGATCCTGCGGGCGGTGATCCGCTCCTACATCGAGACCGCCGAACCGGTGGGTTCTGAGGTGGTGGCGCATCAGGGCCATCTGGGTGTCAGCGCGGCGACCATCCGCAACGAGATGGCAGCACTGGAGGAGCTGGGGTATCTTGCCCAGCCGCACCCCTCCGCCGGGCGCATCCCCACCGATCGCGGCTACCGAGCGTACGTGGATCAGCTGGCGGACACCGACGCCCCGCTATCGACCGGGGAGCGGCTGCGGCTCCGGCGGCGTCTGGCCACCGCGGTCCAGGAACGAGAGCGCATCCCGAAAGAGGCGGCCCGCACGCTGGCCAACGTGACGAAATACACTTCGCTCGTCGCCCATTTGGAACCGGACCGCTTCGTCTTCCATCTTGAAGGCGCAGCCAATATTCTCATCCAACCGGAGTTCCGCGACGCCCGCGCGGCGCGACCAATCCTCGAGGCCCTGGAGCGGGAGGAGGTCATCGCCGGCTTGCTGGAAGGCGCGCCCGAACAGCAGGTCTCGGTCACCATCGGCAGCGAGCACCGCGTGGAGGACCTGCGAGGCTGTAGCGTCGTCGCCGCTGCCTACCGGATCGAAGCGCGGCCGGCGGGAGCTCTGGCCATCGTCGGTCCCACTCGCATGCCCTACGCGAGGGTCATCGCGTTCGTGCGCTATCTGGCCGAGAGCCTCGATGACGTGATGGCCGGGCTCGCGTAGGCGTCCATGCCCGACTATTATCAGGTCCTCGGTGTCGACCGCACCGCCACACAGGACGAGATCAAACGGGCATTCCGCCGGCTGGCCCGCGAGTACCACCCCGATGTGCGCAAGGATGACCCGAAGGCCGAGGAGCGCTTCAAGGAAATCAACGAAGCCTACCAGGTCCTCAGCGACCCGGAGCGCCGGGCCCAGTACAACCGGTTCGGGACGGTGCAGCCGGTCCCCGCCGAGGATGTGGCCGGCGGGGGATTTGGTCCGTTCAATGACATCTTTGACATGTTTTTCGGCCGGCGGAGCAGCCGGGTCGACCGCGATGCCCCCGAAGCCGGCGCCGACCTGCGGTACGATCTCGAGCTGTCGCTGGAAGAAGCGGCAACCGGCGTTGAGAAGACGATTGAGATTGAGCGGTTGGAGACCTGCCCCCGGTGTTTCGGGACGGGCGCCGAGCGAGGATCTGCGCCGGAGCGGTGTCCCACCTGTGGCGGGCGCGGTGAGGTGCAGCACTCACAACGCACGATTTTTGGGTCGTTCACACAGGTCTCCACCTGCCCGAGTTGCGGCGGAACCGGAACAGTCCTCCGCCACCCCTGCACGCAATGCCGCGGCAGCGGCCGGGCCGCGATGGCGCGCACGGTCTCGGTCGGCATCCCGCCGGGAGTCGACAGCGGCATGCGCCTGCGCATCGCCGGTGAGGGCGAAGCCGGGCTCCGCGGCGGTCCGCGGGGCGACCTCTACATGTTCATCCATGTCCGGCCGCATCCCGTCTTCCAGCGGGAAGGGAAGGACCTCTTTTGCACGGTCCCGATCACGATCTATCAGGCCGCCTTGGGAGACGATATCGAGGTGCCGACGCTGGAAGGTCCCATCGGGCGCGCGGTCCCGGCAGGCGCGCAACCCGGAACCGTCATCACGGTGAAGGGGAAGGGGATGCCGGACGCACGCGGGAACCGCGGCGATCTGCATGTGCGGCTTGACGTGCGTGTGCCTACCGATCTGACGGACGAGGAGCGCGCGCTGCTCCGCCAGCTGGCGGCGCTGCGTGGACGTCAACTGAAACCGCACCGGCGCAAGATTTCTGACAAGGTCAAGGATATGCTGCAGTGAGGTCCCGCCGACTCTCTCCAGATGAAATGGGTTGAAATTACCGTCACGACGGCTCCGCAGGCCGTGGAGGCCGTCGCCAACATCCTGCTGGAGTGCCGTACCGGTGGTGTTGAGGAGGCACATCCCTCAGCCGGTGTGGTCCGCCTGCGCGGCTATCTTCCAGTCGGTCCCGCCGTCGAGGTGATTCTGGCCACGATTGAGCGGCGCGTCCGGGCATTGCCCGAGTTTGGGTTAGACATCGCCCCGGGTCGCATCGAGACAACCGTCGTCGAGGACTCGGGATGGGCCCACGCCTGGAAGAACCACTTCAAGCCGTTCCCCGTCGGCCATCGGCTGTGGATCACGCCGACCTGGCGTGATGCGCCGCCGCCTCCCGAGCGGATCGTGATCAGACTCGATCCGGGCATGGCGTTCGGCAGCGGCCTGCACGCGTCGACACAGTTGTGCCTGGCGGTGCTGGAGGATCGCATGCGCGGCGGCGAGCGGGTCTTTGACATCGGCGCCGGGTCGGGAATCCTGTCAATCGCCGCGGCCAAGCTCGGGGCCGGCGCGGTCCTGGCCGTCGATGTTGATCCGGTGGCGGTTGACGTCGCCCGCCAGAACGTGGCCTACAACGGGGTCGCCTCGCGCGTGGACGTGCGCACCGGGAACCTGCTCGATGGGATCGCCGGCCGGGCCGACATCATCCTGGCCAATCTGACCGCCGACATTCACCTTGATTTCCTTTCTGCCGCGCCGGCGCAGATGGCGCCCGGGGGAGTGATCGTGGCCTCAGGGATTGTCGCCGACCGGCAACTCGAAGTCGAGGCGGTAGCCAGAGCCTGCGGCCTGCGCGTGGACGAAGTCCGCCGCGACGCGGAGTGGCGATGCCTGGTCTTGATGGCGAACCGCGAACAGGGAGCTGCGAATAGGGGTTCCAGCGGAGGAGTCTAAGCGATCAGACGTTTCTTCGTTCCGCACGGATCCATCGCCGGGGGGCAGGTGACATTTCCACCGGATCAGGCCCGGCACCTTGCCACTGTGCTGCGCCTGCATCCTGGCGACCGCGTGACCGTGTTTGACGGCACCGGCCCCGAACACGTTGCCGAGCTGGAAACCGTCGCCCCCACACGGGCGGCGGCGCGGATCGTCGAGACCCATCCCGGGCGCAGTCCGGCGCTGCACCTCGTGCTGCTGCAGGGAGTGCCCAAGGGCACGAAGATGGATGGCATCGTGCGGATGGGCACCGAGGTTGGCGTGACCGAGTTTATCCCGTTCACCTCCGCACGCACGGTCGCCGCAGGCCGGGGACGCGTGACGCGCTGGCAGCGCATCGCGGTGGAGGCGGCGAAGCAGTGCCGCCGCAGCGACGTGCCTGTGGTGCACGAGCCGGTGCCGCTACTGGAGGCGCTCGATCGGGTCGCAGGATACGACCTGGTCCTCCTGCTCTGGGAAGGCGAGCAGAGCCGCACGATCGGGCAGGCCCTGGCCGCGACGATCCCATCCAGGCAGATCGCCGTGGCGATCGGACCGGAGGGTGGCTTTGCGCCGGAGGAGGTGGCGCAGGCCGCCGCGCGCGGCGCGGTGCCCGTGACGGTGGGACCGCTCATCCTGCGCGCGGAGACCAGCGGCATCGTCGCGCTGGCGATGGTGGTGTACGAGTTGATCCTGCGGCCGGCGAGGGATCCCCGCTAGCAGCGCATTTACCGTGGGTGCCGGCAGGAGTCAGGGCCGGTTCTCAATAATAACCAGGACGACACGCGCGACCATTAACGGTACCCCGGGAGGGACCATGGTTGCTAGGATAACGGCTGTCCGCCAGGAGCCCGAGTCCCCGGGCTCTTCTTTTGTGCCCGCCGAACCGGCCGCCCTCGTGCTCGAAGACGGCGTGACGTTCCAGGGAATGCGCGTTGGCGCCTCCGGGGACGCGGGCGGCGAAGTCGTCTTCACCACGAGTATGACCGGATATCAGGAGGTGGTGAGCGACCCCTCCTACCGCGGACAGATCGTGGTGATGGCCTACCCCCTGATCGGGAACTACGGATTCAGTTCCGGCGCCTGGGAGGCGGCGGGGCCGCATGTTGCGGGTTTCGTGGTGCGCGAAGCGGCAACGGTAGCCTCGCATTACCTCTCCCGGGAGCCCCTTCACGATTTCCTGCAGGCGCACGGAGTCACCGGGCTCGCCGGCGTCGATACGCGGGCGCTGGTGCGGCACCTCCGGGTGCACGGTCTCCAACGTGGTGTCATCGTCTCCCGCGCAGGTCCGGACGCGGCCGGGCGAGCCGCGGTCCTCCCCTCGCTGTCTCAACAAGACCTGGTCGGTCAGGTATCCCGCACTTCGCCTCTGGTGCTGCCGGGTCCCGGACCGCGCATCGCGCTGGTCGATTGCGGCGTCAAGGCAGGGATCGTCGACGCTCTCCGCCGCCGGGGATGCGAGATCGTGCTGGTGCCGCACTCGATGGCGGCGGGGGAGATTCACGCGTTCGCGCCGGCTGGCGTGGTGCTCTCGAACGGGCCGGGAGACCCGGCCGTGCTCGGGGACGTCATCGGCACGGTCCGCTCCCTCCTGGAGGTATACCCGCTGCTGGGCGTGTGCCTGGGCCACCAGCTCCTGGCACTGGCCTGCGGGGGCCGGACGTACAAGATGAGATTTGGCCATCGCGGGAGCAACCAGCCGGTCAGCGAGGTCGCCACCGGCCGCGTGATGATCACCACACAGAACCATGGGTTTGCGGTTGAGCCTGATGTTCCCACTTCGCTGCAGGTCACGCACGTAAATCTGAACGACGCGACCGTGGAAGGCCTCCGGCACCGGACGCTGCCGGCATTCTCTGTGCAGTTCCATCCCGAGGGACGGCCTGGCCCCACGGATGCCGAGTTCCTGTACGACCGGTTTCTCGAACTCGTCAGGGAGCACGTGCGTGCCTAAGCGCTCCGAGATCAAGAAGGTCCTCGTCATCGGCTCCGGTCCGATCATCATCGGGCAGGCGGCCGAGTTCGATTACTCCGGTACGCAGGCCTGCCGGGCGCTGAGCGAGGAGGGCGTGGAAGTCGTCCTGGTCAACAGCAACCCGGCGACGATCATGACCGATGTCGAGGTCGCCGAGCGGGTGTACGTTGAGCCGCTGACCCCGGAGTTCGTGACCGCGGTAATCGCCCGGGAGCGGCCGGATGGACTCCTGGCCACGCTGGGAGGGCAGACCGGGCTGAATCTTGCCCTGGCGCTGGCCCAGGGCGGGGTCCTGGACCGGTATGGCGTGCCGCTGCTCGGCACCCCCCTGCCGGCGATCCAGGATGCCGAAGATCGGGAGCGATTTCGCACGACCATGATGCGCCTCGGGCACCCGGTGCTGCAGAGCCGGTCGGCGCAGACAGTGGACGACGCGCTCGCGGCCGCCGCAACCCTCGGCTATCCGGTGGTGGTGCGGCCCGGGTTCACGTTGGGGGGAACGGGAGGCGGCATCGCCGCAGACCCGCGGGCGCTGGCTGCAGTCGCCGCCCAGGGCCTACTGGCCAGTCCGATCGGTCAGGTTCTCGTCGAGCGCAGCGTCCGGGGATGGAAAGAGATTGAGTACGAGGTCATCCGCGACGGTGCGGGGACGGTCATCACCGTCTGCAATATGGAGAATGTCGATCCGATGGGTGTCCATACAGGCGACAGCATCGTAGTCGCCCCCTCGCAGACCCTCTCTGACGCCGATTACCAGCGTCTGCGCACAGCGGCGTTGCATATCATCGACGGGCTGCGGATCGCGGGTGGATGCAACATCCAGTTCGCGCTGGATCCGGCCAGCGACGCGTACTTTGTGATCGAGGTCAACCCGCGGGTGTCGCGTTCGTCGGCGCTGGCCAGCAAGGCCACCGGCTATCCGATCGCGCGGGTGGCCGCCAAGATCGCGATCGGCCTCCGGCTGGATGAGATCCCCAATCGGATCACCGGCCTGACGAAGGCGGCGTTCGAACCCGCGCTGGACTACGTCGTGGTGAAGATCCCGCGCTGGCCGTTTGACAAGTTTCCAACCAGCGACCGGCGGCTCGGGACGCAGATGAAGGCCACCGGCGAAGTGATGGCCATCGGTCGCTCCTTCCCCGAGGCGCTGCTGAAGGCGGTGCGATCCCTCGACCTTCGGGTGGGTGGCCTGCGCCTGGACGACGCCGCAGGGTGGACGGAGGCGGAGATCTCCTCCATGGTGGCCGAGGCCACAGACCTCCGCCTGTTCGCGCTGGCCGAGGCGCTGCGCCGGGGCCGGCGCGTTGATGATCTCGTGGCTCAGTCGGGGATCGATCGTTTCTTCATCGCCGAAATCGCACGCATCGTCTCGTGCGAAGAGCGGCTGGCCGGCGGCAAAGCGTCCCTGGCGCAGGCCAAGCGGCTGGGATTCTCCGATGCCGAGATTGCGGCGCTGCTTGGCGCGGGGGAGTCCGAGGTCCGCGCCCGCAGAATGGCGGCGGGGCTTGTGCCTGCCTACAAGATCGTCGATACGTGCGCCGGTGAGTTTCCGGCCGCGACCCCGTACTACTACTCCACGTACGAGGCGGAAGACGAGCGGCCGGAGTTGCACCGGCCGCGCATCGTGGTCCTGGGTGCGGGTCCGATTCGCATCGGGCAGGGGATCGAGTTCGACTACTCCACCGTTCACGCGGTCAAAGCGCTGCGGGAAGCGGGATACGAGGCGGTGATCATCAACAACAATCCTGAGACGGTGAGCACGGATTTCGACATCTCGGACCGCCTGTACTTTGAACCGCTCACGGTCGAAGATGTGCTGCACGTGGTCCGCCGCGAGGAGCCGGACGGCGTGCTGGTGCAGTTCGGGGGGCAGACGGCGCTCAACCTGGCCGGTCCCCTCCGCGACGCCGGGGTGCGCATCCTGGGTACCTCGGTCAGGTCGCTGGACATCTCCGAGGACCGCGAGAAATTCTCTCTCTTGCTGACCGCCCTGGGGATCGAGCGTCCGGAGGGCGGCGGCGTCTGGTCGCTCCCTGCCTGTGAGGCGTTGCTGCACAGGATCGGGTTGCCGGTCGTCGTGCGGCCCTCTTACGTGCTGGGCGGACAAGGCATGGAGATCGCCGACACCGCGGAGCGGGTGCGGGTGTTCGTCGCGGACGCGCTCGCGCGCGACCCCGCGCATCCTGTGTTGATCGACCGGTACGTCGAAGGGCTGGAGGTCGAAGTCGACGCGATCTCGGATGGGACATCCGTGCTGATCCCGGGGATCATGGAGCACGTCGAGCGGGCGGGCGTGCACTCCGGTGACAGCATCGCTCTCTTCCCCGCGCAGCACCTCTCCGAAGGCGTCGCCGCGGCCATCGTGGTGAGTACGGTGCGGCTGGCCCGCGCGCTGAAGGTGCAGGGGTTCTTGAACATCCAGTTTGTGTACGATGGCACCCGCCTGTATGTCTTGGAGGCCAACCTGCGCGCCAGCCGGACGGTGCCGTTCGTCAGCAAGGCCGTAGGCATGCCGCTGGTCCAGGTCGCCACGCGGGTCATGCTGGGTGATACCCTGGCGGACTTCGGGTTTTCCGACGTCCACCAACTCCCGGCTCCGTCACGCGTGGCCGTCAAAGCGCCGGTGTTCTCCATGGAGAAACTCCCGCGCGCCGAGGCCGCGGTGGGGCCGGAGATGAGGTCAACCGGCGAGGTGATGGGTCTGGGTGCCGACGCGGCCGCCGCGCTGCACAGAGCCCTGGTGGCGGCAGGGTGGCACAGCCGGGAGCGCAGCATCCTGGTCTCGCTGGCCGACCGGCACAAAGAGCAGGCCCTGCCATTGCTGCGGGAGATGACGGCGGCGGGGTTCCGGCTTCTGGCCACGCCGAACACGGCCGCCGCACTCCATCGCGCCGGGATCCCCGCCGAGGCGGTGACGTTTGACCAGGCCGCCGAGCTCCCGGTGGGTCTGGTGCTGAACACGCCGACGCGGGGTGCCGACCCCTCCCGCCGGGGCTTTCAGCTCCGCCGCAGCGCGCTGGCTCGCCGCATCCCCTGTGTGACCTCGCTGGATACCGCCGCCGCCGTCCTCGCCGCACTGATCCGTGCGGGAGAGCATCCGCCCGTGGTGTCCCCGCTCGCGCCGTCCGCGCTGCCCTAGCCCCGCGGTTGCATTTTTATTCACATTTAGGTATTATTATCCGCATGTCGATCAGGGCCGCCATTCTGGGGGCATCGGGCTACGGCGGCGGGGAGCTGGCGCGCCTGCTGGTATCGCATCCCGGAGTCGAGTTGGTGTACCTGGGGGCGGAGAGCCGGCAGGGCGAGGCCGTGGCGGACCTGTATCCGAACCTGCGGGGGTTTACCTCCGCCAGCACCGGGGCCATCGACCCAGCGCGTGTGGCGCGCGAGGCCGATGTCGTCTTCCTCGCCCTGCCCGCGGGGAAGGCAATGCAGCTGGCACCGGCCCTGATCGATCACGCCCGGGTCGTGGACCTGGGCGCCGACTTCCGATTCAAAGACTCCCAGGTGTATGAGCAGTGGTATCATATCCCGCACGCGTGCCCGGGCCTGCTGGATGAAGCTGTCTACGGGCTGACTGAATTCCATCGCAGCGGCGTCCGCCAGGCCCGGGTCGTGGGCAATCCCGGATGCTATCCCACGGCTGCGCTGCTGGCCATCGTGCCGCTGCTGCAGTCCCGGCGGGTGAATCCGGCCGGCGTCGTTATCGATGCCAAGTCTGGGGTGTCCGGCGCGGGGCGGGGGCTCTCCCTGTCCACCCATTTCTCTGAAGTGAACGAAAATGTGAAACCGTACGCGGTGGCCGACCACCGGCATACCCCGGAGATCGAGCAGGAGCTCGCAGCGGCGCTCGGGCGCCCGGCAACGGTCAGCTTTACGCCGCACCTCGTGCCCATGACGCGCGGCGTCCTCGTGACCGCATACCTGCCGCTGGCCGGCCGGCTCACCACCGACGAGGCCACGCTGATCCTGGAAGAGGCGTACGCGGGTGAGCCGTTTGCGCGCGTCCTGGCAGGTGACCTGCCCCAGACCAAGGCGACCAGCGGCTCAAATTTCTGCGACATCGCGGTGCGGGTGGATGGCCGCGCCGGTATCGCCGTCGCCATGGCGGCGCTCGACAATCTCGTCAAAGGCGCGAGCGGGCAGGCGGTGCAAAACATGAACGTGATGTTCGGGCTGCCCGAGGACACAGGCCTGCGCACTCCCGGGCTGTATCCTTAGAGATTCGTCTATTGCGTCAATTGGGTCCATGGCGTCTAGTGCGTCCCAGAGCAGCAGTAGACGCAAGAGACGCAACAGACGCAATTAGACGCGACAGACGATGTGGAGGGAATGCGATGGCGACCACCATCTCGCAAGCGGGCGTGGAGATGATTGCGGGCGGTGTGACCTCCCCCAAGGGCTTCCGTGCGGCTGGCGTGCACTGCGGCGTGAAGGCGGCCAAGAGAGATCTGGCCCTGGTCGCCGCCGACCGCTTGTCCTCCGCGGCGGGACTGTTTACGACAAACGCCGTCAAGGCGGCGCCTGTCCTGGTCAGCCAGGAGAAAATCCAATCCGGGGTCGCACAGGCGATCGTCATCAACAGCGGGAACGCCAACGCGTGCACGGGGGCGCAGGGGCTCGGCGACGCGCGGGATATGGCGGCGCTGGTCGCCTGTCAGCTCGGGGTTGCCGAGGAATTTGTTTTGGTGGCCAGCACAGGAGTAATCGGGTCTGTGCTGCCCATGGCCGCGATTCGCGCCGGGATTCCTCGCGCGGTTCAGGCGCTGGGGCCGGAGGGAGGTGCGGATGCGGCCAACGCCATTCTTACCACCGATGCCTACCCGAAGATGGCGGCGGCGCAGCTGGAGGTCGGGGGTGTGCTGGTGACCATCGGCGGCATGGCCAAGGGCGCAGGCATGATTCACCCGAACATGGCCACCACGCTGTGCGTCCTGACCACGGACGCGGCGATCCCAGGACCCCAGCTGCGGGAGGCGCTGCGGAAGGCGGTGGACGCATCGTTCAACTGCATCTCTGTCGACGGCGACACCAGCACCAACGACACCGTGTTCTGTCTGGCCAATGGCATGTCCGGCAACGCCCCGCTGGTGGACCATGATCGCGCGTTCGACCAGTTTTCTGGCGCGCTGGCCGGGGTGGCCACGGCCCTGGCCAAGATGGTGGTGCGCGACGGGGAAGGGGCGTCAAGGGTGGCCACCCTGATCGTGCGCGGAGCGCGCTCCAGCGAGGAGGCGAAGCGAGTGGCCACCGCGGTGATGACATCGCCGCTGGTGAAGACCGCGCTGGGCGGAGGCGAGCCTAACTGGGGTCGCGTGATGGCCGCGGTGGGGCGGTCGGGCGCCGGCGTACATCCGGAGAGGATCGACATGTGGATCGGCGGCGTGCCGGTCGTCCGCAACGGCATCGCCGCGTCGCCCGATCTCGCGGCGGCTGCCGACGCCATGCGCGGAGCAGAGGTGGAGATGCAGCTGGATCTGCACCTCGGCAGCGGGACGTTTACGGGGTGGTTTTCGGATTTGACCGAAGCGTATGTCAAGGTAAATGCGGGCTACCTGACATGAGGGCAGTGACGGGAACCCCCACGCCGGCTCGGGGCGGAGCGCGGCAACGGGGGAACGCGGGAACGCGAACCTGAGGCACAGGACCATGGCGGTCGAGACTCGTGCGGCAATCGATCTGGGCGCGTCCCTCGCGCAGGCGCTGCGCTACGTGAATGCGTGGAAATCCAAGACCGTGGTGGTCAAATACGGCGGCAGCGTGATGACGTCCGGGGTGGGCCGGGCCGATGGGGACACCGTGATCGACGACCTGGTGCTCCTCAAGGGCGCGGGCGTGGACCCCGTGCTCGTCCATGGAGGCGGCCCCGAGATCACGCGCATGCTGGAGCGCCTGGGCAAGGCCAGCAGGTTCATCGACGGGCTCCGGGTCACCGACGAGGAGACGATGGAGGTCGTGGAGATGGTGCTGGCCGGGCGCGCCAACAAGCAACTGGTTTCGTTGATCACGGCGGCAGGGGGCGCCGCGGTGGGTATCAGCGGGAAAGACGGCAAGGTGTTTGTGGCCCGTAAGCTGGACGGGCCCGAAGATCTGGGGCAGGTGGGCGAGGTCGAATCGGTTGATACGACTGTGGTGAAACTCCTCTCGACCCATGGCTTCGTCCCCGTCATTGCCTCCATCGGCATCGGGCAGGACGGGGAGAGCTTGAATCTCAACGCCGATCATGCCGCCGGGGCCCTGGCCGCGGCACTGGGCGCCAGCAAGTTTATTCTGCTCACAGATGTCCCGGGTATCCTCCCAGGTGCGGTCGATGGGCAGCCCATTTCCACGCTGCGCGCGGAGGAGGCCAGGCACCTCATCAGCGACGGGGTGGTCTCGCAGGGGATGATTCCGAAGGTGGAGGCCTGTCTGGCGGCGCTGGCGTCGGGTGTCCCCACCGCGCACATCGTCGGCGGCCGCGAGCCGCACGCTCTTCTCGTCGAGCTGTTCACGGAAGAAGGCGTGGGGACGATGATCACTCCGTAAAATGCGTCTACTTGGTCTACTTAGTCTACCTGGTCTACCTGGTCTGCAAGATCAACCCAAACTGAGCCGGCGCAGTGGCAGGCAGACGAGGTAGACCAAGAAGACCAAGTAGACATAAGTAGACTAAGTAGACATCAGTCCGTAACTCCGAAGGGAGTATGTGATGGATTCGCAGAGTGTCACTGAGATGAGTGAGCGGTACTTGATGCGGACGTACCGCCGGGCGCCTATCGCGTTCGCCTCGGGGCAGGGGGCGCGGCTGGTGGACCTGGAAGGAAAGACCTACCTCGATTTCGTCGCCGGCATCGCCGTGACCGTCCTGGGACACAACCACCCCGCGGTGACCGCCGCGATCCGGGGGCAGGCCGCGCGCCTGCTGCACGTCAGCAACCTCTACCAGATTCCGCAGCAGGCTGAGCTGGCCTGGTGGCTCGTGGACCACACCGGACTGGCCCGCGCGTTTTTCTGCAACAGCGGGGCAGAGGCGAACGAGGCGGCAATCAAGCTGGCGCGAAAGTGGGGGAGGACCCGCGGCGACGGACGCTTTCAGATTATCGTCGCCGAGCATTCCTTCCATGGACGCACCCTGGGATCGCTTGCGGCGACCGCCCAGCCAGCGTATCAGCGAGGATTTGAACCTCTTCCCGCGGGTTTCGTTGCCGTGCCGTTCAACGACCTGGGCGCCTTGCAGGATGCCGTCACACCGGATGTCTGCGCGGTGATGCTGGAACCGGTGCAGGGTGAGGGGGGGATCCACGTGGCGTCGGCGGAGTACCTCCGGGGCGTCCGGCGGGTGTGCACGGACCGGGACCTCCTCCTCATCGTCGACGAGGTGCAGACGGGCATCGGCCGCACAGGCCGGCTGTTTGCGTACGAGCATTTTGGCGTTCTGCCGGACATCCTCACACTGGCGAAGGGTCTCGGCGGGGGCGTGCCCATTGGCGCGATGCTGGCCGGGGGCGACGCCGCTGAGGTGTTTGTCCCTGGCGATCATGGGTCGACATTCGGAGGAAACCCGCTGGCGTGTGCCGCCGCGCTGGCGGTCCTGACCACGATCGAATCGGACGGCCTGGTGCAACGCGCGGCCACGGTCGGCGCCTACCTACTCGAACGGCTGCGTGCTCTGGCCGCCCGGCATTCGGTGATTGTGAACGTACGCGGGCTGGGGCTGATGGTCGCCGCTGAACTCTCCATCGAGGCGGCGCCGGTGGTCGACGCCTGCCGGGCGCGCGGTCTCCTAGTGAACGCGGTCAAGCCCAACACCCTCCGCCTGGTGCCGCCGCTGATTATTACGCCGGCCGACGTGGATGAGGCGGTGGAGATCCTCGATGCTGCGCTGACAGCGGTGACGCAACCAACAGAAGCAACGGTGATTCGTGATTAGTGATTCGTGATTCGGTTTTGTTTCTTTGTCTTGGCGCAGTTGCGAATCACGAATCACGAGTCACTAATCACGTAGTCGAGGAGGAATTCGCATGTCGGCTCCGCGCAAGGTCGTCCTCGCGTACAGTGGTGGCCTGGACACCTCGGTCATCATCCCGTGGCTGAAGGAGACATACGGCTCTGCGGTGATCGCTGTGATCGCGGACGTGGGACAGCCCGAAGACTTTGACGCCCTACGCCGCAAGGCCCTGGCCAGCGGCGCGGATGCCGCGGAGGTGGTGGATGCCAAAGCGGAGTTTGCCACCGAGTACCTCTTTCCCGCGCTGCGGGCCGACGCGGTGTACGAGGGGCAGTATCTCCTCGGCACGGCGCTGGCGCGGCCGCTCATTGCCAGAGTCCAGGTTGAGGTCGCGCTGGCGGAACGCGCGGACGCCCTCGCGCATGGATGTACCGGCAAGGGGAATGATCAGGTGCGCTTCGAACTTGCCTATCAGGCGCTGGCCCCGCACCTGCGAGTCATCGCTCCGTGGCGCGAGTGGTCGCTGCGATCTCGCGAAGACGAAATCGAGTACGCGGCGGCGCACGGGATTCCAGTCCCGGCGACCAGAGAGAAGCCATACAGCGTCGACCAGAATCTCTGGCATCGCAGCGCCGAAGCCGGCGTGCTGGAAGATCCGTGGCAGGAGCCACCGCAGGATGTCTACGCGCTGACACGGTCTCCGGGCGCGGCTCCGGACGACCCCGCCTATGTCGAGATCGCGTTCGAGCGCGGCGTACCCACGGCCCTCGATGGGACCGCCACCAATCCCGTGACGCTCATTCAGACTCTCAACCGGCTCGGCGGGCAGCATGGGGTGGGGCGGGTGGACATGGTCGAGAATCGCCTGGTGGGGATCAAGGTGCGCGGCGTGTATGAAACACCCGGCGGCACCATTCTTGCCCTAGCGCATCGCGATCTGGAATCGATCACCATCGACCGGGACACGCAGCATTACGTGGCGCTGATCGCGCCGCGCTACGCTGAGCTGGTGTACAACGGGTTGTGGTTCTCTCCGCTGCGGCATGCGTTCGACGCCTTCGTCGATGCCGCTCAGCACACCGTGACGGGCACCGTGCGGGTCAAACTGTTCAAGGGCACCTGCACGGTGGTGGGGCGCACGTCCCCGCATGCGCTCTACCGGCAGGACCTGGCCACCTTCGGCGAAGATGCCGTCTATGATCAGCAGGATGCCGGTGGGTTCATCCACCTCTGGGGACTGCCGACACGGGTATTCGCGCAGATGAACCCGCAGCAGATTCGCCGCGGCCTCAGGCATCCTGTGAAGTAGGCCACCCCAATCTCAGCCGATGCCCGGCGCGGACACGCCGCATAGGATGTGGGGCGGCCGATTCCGGCAGGCGCCTGACGCCGGCCTGCTGGAGTTTATCTCGTCCTTCGCCACGGATCACCGGCTCCTGCGCTGGGACATCGTCGCCAGCATCGCACACGTGCAGATGCTTGGCGCCGCCGGGATCATTCCGGCCTCTGATGCCGCGGTCATCGCCGACGGACTGCGCGGCATCCTGGCCGACACCCGTGCCGGCCGTGTACGCGTCGAGGGACCCTACGAAGACGTGCATTCGTTCATCGAAGCGATCCTGTACCAGCGCATCGGGCCGGTCGCGGGCCGGATGCACACCGCTCGGAGCCGGAACGACCAGGTGGCGACGGCCTTTCGCCTCTACGTAAAAGAAGCCATCATCCGCCTGGTCACCCACACGGTCGATCTCATGGACGAGACGGTCCGCCGGGCTGCGGGCGCCGTGGAGATCATCCTGCCCGGCTTTACCCACCTGCAGCATGCGCAGCCGGTCAGGTTAGCCCACCATCTGCTGGCCTACGTCTGGATGCTCAACCGCGATGTCGACCGCCTGATGGACTGCTACCGGCGGAGCAACGTCTTGCCGCTGGGGTCGGGCGCCGTGGCCGGAGTCTCGTATCCGGTCGATCGGCAGCGCGTGGCCGCCGCGCTGGGGTTTGCGCGGATCAGCGAGAACAGCATCGACGCGACCGGCGACCGCGATTTCGCCGTCGAAGTTGTCGCCGGCGCGGCGCTGCTGATGGTGCACCTCTCACGCTGGAGCGAGGAACTGGTCCTGTGGGCCAGCGACGAATTCGGGTTCATCGCTCTGGCGGACGCCGTGACCACCGGGAGCAGCCTGATGCCCCAGAAGAAGAATCCGGATCCTGTGGAACTCATCCGCGGCCGCGCCGGGCGCGCGATCGGCGCGGTGGCCGCGTTGCTGACGACACTGAAGGGACTGCCGGCCGGGTACCAGCGGGACCTGCAGGAGGACAAGGAGATCGTCTTCGACTCGCTGGATCTCGTCACGGCGGCCGTACGCGCGATGCAGAGGTTTCTCACCGGCGTCGAGTTCTCGGCCACACGGATGGAAGACGCGACCCGCCGCGGCCTGCTGACCGCCACCGAGGTCGCCGACTACCTGGCCCGCAAAGGGATGCCGTTCCGCGAGGCACACCAGGCCGCCGGGCGCGTCGTGCAGGAAGCGCTGGCCCGCGGGATGCCGCTGTGGGAGTTGCCCCTGGAGGTGTACGCAGGCATCACACCGCTGTTTGAGCGCGACATCCTGGAGGCCGTCCAACTCGCCGCCGCAGTGGAATCCAAGCGCGCGCCCGGAGGGACGGCCAAGGCGGCCGTGGAAGGCCAGCTCGATAGCGCGCGGCTGCAACTGGAGACGCTGCGGGCGTGGGTGCGAGACGCCGACGGCCGGATGGCGGACGTTGCGGCGCTGGCAGAACGATGACTCCCCGAAACGACACTGCCGATCGCACGCGCAGGATCCGAGACATTATCACAGGCCGGGCGGTGCAGACACAGGCCGACCTAGTTGTCGCGCTGCGGCAGCAGCGTGTTCACGTCACCCAGGCCACGATCAGCCGCGATATCAAGCGGCTGGGCCTCCTGAAAGTGCCGGCGGCGGATGGCCGGTACCGGTACGTGTTGCCGGGCGCCGCCCGGGAGCCCACCCCAGAGGCGGCCACACGCCTTCGCAGCGTCTTTGAGGAATTTGCCCTCTCTGTCGAGAGAGGGTCGGACCTCGTGCTGGTGAAGACGGTGGCCGGCGGAGCCTCGCCAGTGGCAGAGGCGATCGACGATGTGCGCTGGCCGGAGGTAGCCGGCACGGTCGCCGGTGAGAACACGATCATCGTGGTGCCCCGGTCTCGCTCCGCTATCCGGACGGTCCTGCGGCGGCTCCATGATGTGCTTCCGCGCTAAGGCGTCCTCCACGGCCATCGTCGTTTCCCGCTCCTGCTTCCCGTTTCCCGCCGTGGGTTCCGCTATAATAGTGGGCGATGTGGCCCCGCCTGCGACGTCCGTGGACCATTGCGCTTGCGCCGTCACGAAAGGTGGCCATCGGGGCCGCCACCTGTGTCGCTCTCACCCTGGTCACCGGCGCGCAGTACCTTCCCGCCAGGCTACAACTTCGCGAAGGCCGGGTCAGCCCCAGGGACGTCACCGCGTCGCGCACCGTTGAGTTCGTCGACCGCGCCCGAACCGAGGCCCTACGCCGAGCCGCGGCCGAGAGCATCCAGCCGGTGTATCGCCGGTCGGCTGGAGAGATTACCCACGCGCAAGACGTCATTGCCCAGACCGTGGCGGCGGTGGAGCGGGCGCGCCGGGGGGGCGGCCTTTCCTACACCGAGCGCCGCGTGCTGCTCAGCCGCGAATCGCCAATTCCTCTCGATGATCCTGCCGCCCTTGCGGCGTTGACGGTTGATGCCGCTGCCCTGGCCCTGGCCCGCACGACCGCCGAGCGGGTGGTGACGGCCAGCATGGACGCCGGGATCAAACCCGAGGAGCTCCCGCGGGCCCAGATGCAGGCGCGGGTCGCCATCCGCGCGCTCCAGCTTTCCGGCCGGACGATGACGCTGGCGAGCGCGCTTGTGCAGGGGGCGCTGGGACCCAACATCACGATCGATGTGGCTGAAACCCAGCGGCTCCAGCAGCGAGCGGCGGAGAGCGTTGAACCCGTGACCACTCGCATCCTGCGGGGTGAGATCGTCGTGCGCCGCGGGGAGGTGGTCACCGAAGCCCACATGCAGAAGCTCGCCGCGCTGGGTCTGGTGCGCGCCCCATTCTCGTGGCAGCGCCCGCTTGGTGTGGCCCTCATTGTGGTACTGGTTGTGGCGATGAGCTTTGCGTACATGCGCCAGTACCACCCGGACATCTGGGCGGAGGACCGCCTGCTCCTGGTGTGGAGTCTTGCCGTAGTCCTCACCGTGGGGCTGGCCAGGGCGCTGGTGGCTCAGGTCAATCCGTACGCGATCCCGCTGGCCGCCGGCGCCGTGTTGATCGCCGTGCTGCTGCGGCCCCGGCTGGCATTATACACAGCAGCGGTGATCAGCATGCTGGTGGCTACCGTCGTAGGCGCCGACATCCGGCTCGGGCTGGTCACGTTTATCGGATCGTCCGTCGGGGTGTACGCGATCAAGCGCATCGTCCACCGCACCGACCTGATGCTGGCCGGGGCGTGGGTGGGCGGCGCGAACGCGGTCTGCGTCCTGGCCCTCAACCTCATGGATCAACTGCCGTGGTATCCGGACATCGCCACCGACGCGATCTATGGGTCAGCGAACGGGGTCATCGTCGGGGTCATTGCCATCGGCACGCTGCCGTACCTGGAGCAACTCTTTGGGTTGGTGACGCCGATCAAATTGCTGGAACTCAGCAACCCCAGCCACCCGCTCTTACGGCGGATGCAGGTGGAGGCCGCGGGCACGTACCATCACAGTCTGATCGTCGCCAACCTCGCCGAGGCGGCCGCTGACGCCATTGGCGCCGACAGCCTGCTCGTGCGCGTGGGGGCTTATTACCATGATGTGGGGAAACTCCGCCGGCCGGTGTTCTTCGTGGAAAATCAGGCCGGGGTCGAGAATCCTCACGAGAAAATGGCACCCAGCCTCTCCGCCCTGACGCTGCTCTCGCATGTGCGCGATGGGCTCGAGCTGGCGCGGGAGTACGGACTGCCCTCCGCAGTGGCCGATTTCATCCCGCAGCATCATGGGACTAATCTCATCACGTACTTCTATCACCAGGCGCTGCAGCGCGGAGACGCCGTCAGCGAAGAGGGCTTTCGATACGAGGGGCCAAAGCCGCAGAGCCGGGAGGCCGCGGTCGTGATGCTCGCTGATGCCGTTGAAGGAGCCACCCGCGCGCTCCCGAAGCCGACGCCCGACCGCATCGAACAAACCGCCCGGCGGATCATCCGCGACAAGCTCGACGATGGCCAGCTGAATGAATCCAACCTGAGTTTTCGTGACCTGGACGTCATCGCCCGGACGTTCTCCCGCCTGCTGGCAACGATGTTCCATCCGCGGATCGAATACCCCGAGCTGGAGCGCGACCTCCGGGCCGGGCAACGCGACCGTGCTCCCGTGCGGTGACTGCCCGATGCAGGTGTCGGTGGCCCTTTATGTGCGCCGGCCAGGGATCACCGTCCCGCGGCTGCGGCACGTCGTCAGGCATGTGCTCCGACGGCAGCGGTGCGCTCCCGACACCGAGGTGGCGCTCGCCCTAGTGTCCGATGCGACCGTCCGGAGACTCAACCGACAGTTTCTTGGTATCGACCGGCCCACCGATGTCCTGTCTTTTCCGGCGACCCGTGCGCGCGCCCGCGTGGTCGGGAGACGGATCCAGGATCCTGGATCCAAGATCCTGGATCGAGAGGTGCGGGGCTATCTGGGCGACGTGGTGATCTCCGTAGATCGCGCCCGCGTGCAGGCCCGCGCCGTCGGCCATCCCCTGCGCACGGAGATCGCGCTGCTGGCAGTGCACGGGCTCCTGCACCTGCTGGGTTACGACGACCGGCGGCGGACAGACGCCGTCCACATGAGCCGTCGGCAACGCGTCCTGGCGGCAGAGGCCGGGTTCGAGGTGGCAGGATGACTCGGGCGGGATCGCGCCAGGCGTTGCGGCAGGCGCTGGCGTTCGCCCTTGAAGGCCTTCGCTACGCCGCGCGCACGCAGCGGGCATTCCGCATCCAGCTGGTGATCACCGCGGTCGTCGGTGTCATACTCCTAGGGCTGAGAATGCCCGCGCTGGAGTCCGCCGTGACCGTGCTGTCCATTCTGGTGGTGCTGGTCGTGGAACTGATCAATACCGGTGTGGAAGTGGTGGTGGATTTGCTGGTCGAGCGCAACCACCACGCGCTGGCGAAGGTGGCCAAAGATGTCGCCGCGGCGGCAGTTGTCGTCGCGGCGGCTGGGGCAGCGGTTGTCGGCCTCCTCATCTTGGGTCCGCCGCTTGGATCGGCGTTGGGTCTCGGCGCCGGCACCGCGGCCCGCTGGTCGCGTATCGGCGCGGTGGTAGCCCTGCTGGCCGGTGCGGGAGCCCTTCTCTGGATCGGAGCGCGAGGGCGCTCATCCTCTTGAACGCGTGAGAGCGCTGCTGGCGCCAGACCAGCCCCTCAGCTGAGACGTAGACTCTGACCCCCTCACCCTTTGTCCCTTTCCCTCCTGGGAGAGGGGAATGAGGATGGGCGCTGCCGCGCCCCCCTTACAGAGGAGCCCGTCCGGAAACGTCGTAACTTCTCAACGTCCCGCAGCGTTGAAACGCAATACCCAGAAGGCTCATGCTCCCAGGGGGGTGGGGATGTTGCGTAAAGCCGTCGCCTACGCGCTGACGGTTGCGCTGACTGTGGCCACCGTGTCATACGCGGTGCTGGCGCAGCCGCGCAGCCGCGTGGATACCGTGCGCGCGCGTGGAAAGCTGGTCTGCGGCGTCTCCGGTACGACGCCGGGCTTCTCCTTTCCGGATCCCGTGTCCGGCCGGTTGGTCGGGTTCGACGCCGACTTCTGCTGGGCCGTAGCCTCATTTCTCGACGTGCCCGACGTGGAATTCGTCAACCTGACGTCGGCCAGCCGCATTCCCGCCGTGGTCTCCGGCTCCGTGGATGTGGTCTTCCGCACCACGACGCAGACCATCAGCCGCGATGACCAGGTCGACTTCGGGCCGGTCACGTTCTATGACGGCCAGCGCCTCATGGTCCGTGCAGACTCACGGATCAGCGGATTAGATGATCTCAACGGCGCGCGTATTTGCGTCTTCACCGGAACAACGAGCGAACGAAACATCACAGATCAGATGCGCCTGCGCAACTTCCGGTTTCAGCAGATCACGTTTGCCGAAGCCAAGCAGGCGTTTGATGGATTGGCTGCGGGCCGGTGCGATGTTTTCACCACCGACGCCAGCCAGCTCACCGCGTTCCGGGCCACGGCCCCCAACCCGGCGGACTTCAAGATCGTCGGCCGCGAGTTCAGCGACGAGCCACTGGCGCCAATGTTCCAGGAGAACGACTCCAAGTGGGCGGACGTGGTGGCCTACACGGTGTGGGGGATGATTCTGGCCGAGGAGTTGGGCATCACCCAGGCGGTGGTCCGAGATCCCGCGCAGCTGGCCGAGGCGACGGCCAAGGACCCCAACGCGAAGAATCTCATGGAGCTGAAGGGCGGCGCCATCCAGCGCGTGCTTCGGCTGGTCGGCAACTACGGCGAGGTCTATGACCGATACTTCGGGCCGCGCCAGAAGACGGCTATCAGCCGCCCCGGGACGCGGAATGACCTGGCGAAGCGAGGGGGAGCCCAGACCAGCCGGCCATTCAGGTGAGGTCGCGGAGCGACCAACCTCATTCCCCTCTCCCGGAGGGAGAGGGATAAACGGTGAGGGGAATAGGGTCGGATATCTTGCGGACCAGGTCTCCGTTCTGGCGGGATGCCCGCGCGCTGGCCGTCCTCGCGCAAGTCCTCGTGGTCGTCATCGTGGCCCTCGCCCTGGCGGGGGCCATGGCCACGTTACGGCGAAGCTTTATCCGCCAGAACATCCACCTGGATTGGAGCGTGCTGCGCCAGCCGGCGGGATTCGATCTCAGCGCGCTGCAGTGGACGGTGGACCTTGATACCCTGCGCATCAAGCGGTACGAGCCCACCGACAGCAACGCCGAGGCGATCATCGCCGGCCTGATCAACACCATTCAGGTCGCGGTCATGGGAATCGTCCTGGCGACACTCCTCGGCGTGGTGGCCGGCGTGGCCAGGCTCTCGCAGAACTGGCTTGTCGGCAGGATGGCGCTGGGGTACGTCGAGGCGCTCCGCAACACCCCGCTGCTCGTGCAACTGTTCTTCTGGTATTTCGGCATCTTTCTGCAGCTGCCGGATGGATCGTCCAGCCACCCGCCGTTGCGACTGCTGGGGAGCCTGGTGACCCTCACCAACTCCGGCCTCGCGGTCGGTGGGACGCGTGTTGAGCGCTTCGGGCGTCTGGTGGCCGAGGGCGGGTACCAGCTGACCCCGGAGCTGGCCGCGCTCGTGATCGGGCTGGCCGTCTACACCTCCGCCTTCATTGCGGAGATCGTGCGTGGGGGGATCCAGACGGTGTCCCGCGGGCAGATGGAAGCTGCGCGCAGCCTGGGTCTCACGTATCGGCAGGGGCTAAGGCTCATTGTGCTGCCCCAGGCGTTTCGCATCATCATCCCCCCATTGGGCAACCAGTTTCTCAACCTGACCAAGAACAGCAGCCTGGCGCTGGGGATTGGCTACGCTGAGCTGCTGACGGCGGCCAACACCGTGAGCAGCCAGTCGTTCCGCTCGCTGGAGGCGTTCACCGTCGTCACCGTCGCCTACTTGATGGTATCGCTCGTGATTTCCGCTGGGCTGAACCTGATCCGCCGGCGCCTGGCCACATCGTGATGGGGAACACGAGAGGGTGCGGCAGCACCCAACCTTGTTCCCCTCTCCCTGGAGGGAGAGGGATAAAGGGTGAGGGGGCTTAGAGTGACGGCTCCAGCATACGCGCTCACGCCACCCCAGATCCGTCTGTCCGCGCAGCAATGGGCGCAGCGCAATCTCTTCAACGGTACCTGGAACACGCTGCTGACGGTGGCAACCTTCGTCCCGTTGATGCTGGTGGCCACGCGCCTGGCACAGTGGACGGCGCATGCACACTGGGGAGTGATCGCCGATCATCCGCGCTTCTGGCTGATCGGCCTGATGCCGGTGGGGCTCGCGGCCCGGGCGTACTGGGCGGGTGGGCTCATCGCCGTGATGGTGCCCGTCACGGTGCTCCTGGCGCGCGCGCGGGTGCAGCCGGCCGCGCTCGGCGGCGCCTGGGGGGGAATCCTCATCGCGGTCGCCTGGTTCATGTCTCCGGTGCGGCTGGACCAGATTGGCGGTTTCTACCTGACGGTGCTCCTGGCGACGATCGCGATTGCCGGGTCGTTTCCCATCGGCGTCCTGGTCGGGATCGGCCGGGTGAGCCAGCTGCCCGTGGTGCGGGTTCTCTCCATGCTGTACATCGAGCTCATCCGCGGTATTCCATTCATCGCTGTGCTGTTGTGGTTTTCTGTCTTCGTCACCTTGCTCTCGGGGGACGCGCTGAGCCGGGTCGAGCGGGCGATGGTCGCCATGATCATCTTCACCTCCGCCTACGTCGGCGAGATTGTCCGGGCTGGCATCCAGTCGGTGCCGCACGGACAGGTGGAGGCGGCGCGGGCCCTCGGTCTGTCGGGGTTGGCGACGATGCGCCACGTTGTGTTGCCGCAGGCGGTGAAGAACATGATCCCCGCGCTGGTCGGGCAGTTCATCAGCCTGTTCAAGGATACGTCGCTGGCGGTGATCATCGGGCTGACAGAACTGGTCGGGACCGGTCGGGCCCTGCTGGCGATGACGCAATACCTCCACGACGTGCGGGAGGTCTATGTCGTCCTCCTCCTTGTTTACTTTGTGTGCTCCTACAGCATGTCGCACGCGAGTCGCACGCTGGAGCGACGGTTCGGACTTGGAGAGAGGTAACGCGTAGTCGCGATGCCGGGCCTTGAGCCTGCGAAGTATACTTGGAGTGAGGTGAGAGCGTGAACGAGACACCCGTGAGTGCGGGCGCCAACGCGACAACGCGCCAACGCGACAACGGCCCAATCATTTTGCTGGAGGATGTCCATAAGTGGTTCGGCAAGCTGCACGTCCTGCGCGGGATCACCGTAAAGGTCTGGCCGGGGGAGGTGGTGGTCGTCGCCGGGCCATCGGGATCGGGGAAGTCCACGATGATCCGATGCATCAACCGGCTGGAGAGTCACCAACGCGGCCGCATCGTCGTGGACGGGATCGAGCTCACCGACGACGTGCACAACATTGATGCGGTGCGCAGCGAAGTCGGGATGGTGTTCCAGTCGTTCAACCTGTTCCCTCACCTCACCGCCCTGCAGAATGTCAGCCTGGCGCCGGTGAAAGTCCGGAAATGGCCGAAGCACAAAGCGGAACGCGTGGCGGTCGAGTTGCTGGATCGCGTCGGCATCCCCGAGAAGGCGCACATCTACCCGGCGCAACTCTCCGGAGGCCAGCAGCAGCGCGTGGCCATCGCGCGGGCCCTGGCGATGCAGCCCAAGATCATGCTGTTCGATGAGCCCACCTCGGCCCTGGATCCGGAGATGATCCAGGAAGTCCTGGACGTGATGCGGGGGCTGGCCCGCGATACCGGGATGACGATGATCGTGGTGACCCATGAGATGGGTTTTGCCCGCGAGGTCGCCGACCGCATTCTCTTCATGGATGAGGGAGCGATTGTCGAGGAAGGCGCACCGGAGCATTTCTTCACCAACCCGACCCATCCCAGAACACAACAATTCCTCTCGAAGATTCTGCACCAATAGAAACAATTGTGAATTGTCGATTGAAAATTGTGGATTGAACGACCCGTAGTTTCAATTCGCAATCCCACAATCTACATTCCGACAATTCCGTGCGTGTTATAATCAGACGCGATGCTGCGGCGATAGAAAGGTCGTGACGGTCCTCTTTGCAAGCCCCTAGCAATCCGTACGGCTGGCTCATCCTGGTGCTGCTGTTGCTGCTGTCGGCCTTCTTCTCGGCCGCGGAGGCCGCCCTGCTGGCCGCGAACAAGCTTCGCCTGCGGCGGCTCCGCGACGACGGGGATCGTCGCGCCCGCCAGCTCAGCCGCCTGCTCGAGGAGCAACCTGGGCGCGTCCTGACCGCCCTGGCGGTCGGCAACAACATCGTGAACGTGGGCGCCTCGATCCTGGCGGCGGCGCTGTTTGTGCAGTGGCTGGGTCCCGGCCGGGGCCCCTGGCTGGCGGTGGTGGCGATGACGGTGGCCCTGCTGATTGTGGGTGAGATTACCCCCAAGACGTTTGCCGCCAAGCACGCCGACCGGCTCGCGCTCTGGGTGGGCCGCCCGGTGGCCTGGGTCGCGGTCCTGCTTTCGCCCGCAATCCGCGTGCTGTCGCTGGTCAGCGACCTGCTGGTGCGGCCGCTGGGCGGGCGCGTCAACTTCGCCTCGCCGCTGGTCACCGAAGAGGAAATCCGGCTGCTGGTGCGCGTGGGGGAAGAAGAGGGAGTCATCGAGGCCGATCAGCGGCAGATGATTCACTCCATCTTCGAGTTCGGGGACACCGTCGTCCGGGAGGTGATGGTCCCGCGCATCGACATGGTGTGCGTCGAGGACACGACCTCGGTGGACGGCGTGCTGCGCGTCATTTTGGAGGAGGGACACTCACGCGTTCCGGTGTACCACGACACGATCGACCAGATTGTGGGGGTGGTGCACGTCAAGGATCTGCTCAGCCATATCAAGGCCGGTCATCACTCCCTCCCGGCGCGGGAGGTGATGCGGCCGGCCTACTTTGTGCCGGAGAGCAAACGGCTGGATGATCTGTTCCGGGAGATGCGGCGCAAGCGGACGCAGATGGCCATCGTCGTGGACGAGTACGGCGGCACGGCCGGCCTCGTCACCGTGGAGGACCTCCTGGAGGAGATTGTCGGTCCGATCCTGGACGAGTACGACGTCGAGGAGAAGTTGTTTGAAACGGTCGACGAGCACACGGCGATCGTGGACGGACGGTTGAGTATCGAAGAGGTCAACGAGCTGATGAATCTGGACCTGCCCACCGGCGAGGTGGATACGATCGGCGGGTTTGTCTACTCGCTGCTCGGCCACGTGCCGGCACAGGGGGAAAAGGTCATCTCCGGCGGCGCGGAGATCGTGGTGGAAAAGCTGGAGGGGCATCGGATCGCCAGGGTGCGCATCAGCCGCCTCGTCCCGGCGCCCCCGCTGCGCTCCTGACTCATGCGCGCCCGCCTGCGCCGGTACTTTGTCACCGGGCTCATCGTCTTTCTCCCCATTGCGATCACCATCAGCGTGCTGCTCTGGCTGTTTCGCGCCTTTGACAGATTCCTGGGATGGCTGTTCACGCTGCTCTTTGGGGAGCCGGTCCCCGGGCTTGGGCTCGTGGCGACAATCGCCCTGATCTTCCTGATGGGGGCCTTGACCACGAATGTCCTCGGCCGCCGGCTGGTCGGGTGGTTCGACCGGCTCATGTTGCGGATTCCCCTGGCCCGCAGCATCTATTCGGCCACGAAGCAACTCAGCGATAGCGTCTTCCTCCAGCAACGGGCGGCCTTTCAGCGGGCGGTGCTGGTGGAGTGGCCGCGGCAGGGGATGTACACGGTGGGGTTTGTCACCGGGGAGACCGGCGGGCGGACCCAGGAGATCGCCGGGAGAAGGGTCCTCAATGTGTTCATCATGAGCACCCCCAATCCGACAACTGGTTTCCTGGTCCTTGTGCCTGAGGATCAAGTCTATCCGCTGGACATGAGCGTGGAGGACGGAATCAAGCTGATGATGTCCGGGGGGATTGTGTCACCGTCGCGGACCCAGCGACCGGTGGCCATCGAACCCGGGAGACACGAGGCACCGTGAGGCGCCGGAAGGAAAAGCGTCCGCGGCACGACGACGTCGCACCCCTGGTCGCCGCTGCATCTCGCGCCAGGCTCAACGCCTACGCTCCATACTCGCGTTTCCGTGTCGGCGCGGCGGTGCGGACACACGACGGGGCCGTGTACACCGGCGCCAACATCGAGAACGCGTCGTATCCTCTCTCGCACTGCGCGGAACGGGTCGCCATCCACAAAGCGGTCTCGGACGGTCACAGGCGGCTGGACACCGTCGCCATCGTAGCCGACGGGAAGGCGCCGGCCATGCCGTGCGGGGCATGCCGGCAGGTGATGGCCGAGTTCGGCGTCCGGCGGGTCATTGCCGCGACCCCGGCCGGTCGCAGGCGCGTGCGCACCCTGCGGCATCTGCTCGCAGAGCCCTTTCTGGCGGAGAGACTGCCTGGTAGACGCGGCAACGCGAACCCGCGTGGTCGAGCGTGAGCGAGGCGAAAGATCGCGTTCCCGCGTTCCCCAGTTCCCCCGTTCCCGGCTTTCGTTCAGGCTTCGCCGTCCTGATCGGTCGCCCCGGGGTGGGCAAGTCCACGCTGCTCAACCGACTGGTCGGTCAGAAAGTGGCCATCACCGCGGCAGTCCCGCAGATTACGCGGACCCGCCTCTCAGGAATCCTGACGCTGCCCTACACCCAGATCGTGTTCGTGGATACCCCCGGCCTGCATCGGCCCCGGCACAGACTGGGCGAGTGGATGGTCGAGCAGAGTGTGCGGGCGCTCCGGGACGCCGACGTGGTGCTGCTCGTTCTTGATGCCGGTGATGGCGTGACACCTGAGGACCGGGCCGCGATCGCCCGCCTCGGCGGCGTACGCGCTCCCGCGCTGGCGGTGCTGAACAAGATCGACCGGCTCCCGCCCGGCGAGATGGTGGCGCGTTTGGCCGCGGTCGGCGGGCTGCACGCGTTCGCCGGCGTGGTTCCCGTCTCGGGTCTCACGGGGGCCAACCTCGATGGGCTGGTCCAGGCGATCGCCGGGCTGTTGCCGGAAGGCCCGCAGTACTTCCCCCCGGAGATGGTGACCGACCAGCCCGAGCAGGCCCTGGTCCGGGAACTGATCAGGGAGGCCGCCATCAAGTCGACCCGTGAGGAACTGCCCTATGGTATCGCGGTGGAGATCGAGGAGTTCACGAGGCGCGAGGGCAAGGATCTCCTCTACATCCGGGCCACCCTCCACGTGGAGCGCGACGCGCACAAGAAGATGCTGATCGGGAAGGACGGCCGGATGCTGCGGGCCATCGGGCAGCGGGCACGTGGGGACATCGAGACCCTGCTGCACTCCCGCATCTACCTGGACCTCTGGGTCAAGACGTCGAAAGGGTGGCGAGAACGGGAAGAACTCATTAAGACGTTCTATCCTGAGTGACAAGAAAGAGGGAATCCATCCGCAGGCGTGGAAACCGTGCGCGGCCTGCGACGCCTGCGGGGGGCAGTGACGCTGCGATGCTCTATCTCAGCCGGCTCATTCATGCGCCAATCGTCGATGCCGATGGCGTCAGGCTGGGCACCGTCGGGGACGTGGCCGTCGACCTGCGGGATCCGCTGCCGCGGGTAACGGGACTGTGCATGCGTACGGACCGCAGCCGGGTGGCGTTGATCCCCCGGGACGCGGTCGAGAGCCTCGCCTCCCAGCAGGTCCGCCTCCGGGTCGCCCGCCGCTTCCTGCAACCCCGGCCACTCCAGCCGGACGAGATGCTCCTGGGTGACATCCTCGATACGCAGGTCGTCGACACCGATGGCCTCAAAGTGGTCCGGGTCAACGACCTGCAACTGTCCCACGCCAACGGTGAGGTGCGGCTGGTGGCGGCCGATGTGGGGACGCTGGGGCTCCTGCGCCGGTTGAGCCTGGACCGGGTGGTGCAACGGCTGGTGCGGCTGGTCGGCCGGACGCTCCCGGACAAGGTCATCCCCTGGAAGATGGTGGCAACGTTCAGCGGCCCGCTCACCCCGGTCAGGCTGAGCATCTCGCGCGAGCGGCTCCGGGAGATCCACCCCGCCGACCTGGGCCAGCTGATGGAAGACCTCGATCGCGACGAGCGGGTCGAAGTGATGACGGCGCTGGGTCACGAGGCCGCCGCCGAGACACTCGCGGAGGCGGAGCCGGAGGTCCAGACCGACGTGATGAAGAGCCTGCCGAGCGACCTCGCCGCGGACATTCTCGAGGAGATGTCCCCCGACGACGCCACCGACGTGCTCACGGACCTTCCCCCGGCCCGCGCGGAGAAGCTCATCAATTTGATGGCTCCGGAAGAAGCGCAGGATGTGAAAGAGCTGCTCAAATACCCTGAAGGTACGGCCGGGAGTGTCATGACGACCGAATTCGTCGCCCTGCCTGACGGCCTGACCGCGGAGCAGACCTTGCAGCGGCTGCGGCACCTCGCACCTGGTGCCGAGCAAATCTACTACTTCTACGTGGAAGATGCCGCCCACCGGCTCGTGGGAGTTCTTCCTCTTCGCGCGCTGATCGTGGCGCCGCCGGACCAGCGCATTGCTGAGATCATGACCCACCGGGTCGTCACCTTGACCGCCGAGGATGATCTGGAAACGGTGGGCGCCGCGCTGACCAGGTACGATCTGCTGGCACTGCCCGTTGTCGACGCCAACGGCCGGTTGATCGGTGTCGTCACGGTTGATGACGTGATGGAGGTAGTCCTCCGCAAGGGCCGGCGACGCGTTCCCCCGCGCTTCCGGCGCCGGGCCAAGCCCCGTACGAGTCGGTCTGAGAGCGTTGCGCCTTGAGCCCAGCATTGTCATGAAGCGGCTGGGCCCGTGGGTCAGCCAGCGCTGGCTCCGCCTGGCCCTCTTCCTCTCGGTGATGGGTCCGGGGATCATCACCGGCAACGTCGACAACGACGCGAACGGGATCGCCACCTACTCCATCGCCGGGGCGTCGTTTGGCTACCGGCTCCTGTGGACCCTGTTCCTGTCCACCTTTGCCCTGGCTGTGATCCAGGAGATGGTCGGACGCATGGGCGCGGTGACAGGGAAGGGGCTCGCTGACCTCATCCGCGAACGGTTCCGTGCCCGGTTTACGGTCTTCGTGATGATCACACTCGTCATCGCCAACTGGGCCAACACGGTGGGTGACTTCGCCGGCGTGGCCGGGGCGACAGAGATCTTCGGCATTACCCGCTACGTGGCGATCCCCGTCGCGGCCCTCCTGGTCCTGGTGCTCGTGGTCCGCGGGAACTACCGGTTTGTGGAACGGGTGTTCCTGGTGGCGACGTTGATATACGCGACGTATATCCTCTCCGCCATCCTGGCCCGGCCGCCGTGGGGCGAGGTCCTGCGGGCCGTAGTCACTCCGACGTTACACGGCTGGGACGGTAAGTTTGTGGCGATGACCATCGGCGTAATCGGTACCACGATTGCGCCGTGGATGCAGTTTTACCAGCAGGCGGCGGTGGTAGACAAGGGCCTGACGGCAGAGGAGTACCGCCTGACACGGCTGGACACCTACCTGGGGATGATCACCACCAATGTGGTAGCATTTTTCATCATCGTGGCCTGCGGAGCGACGCTGTTTGTGCACGGGATCGAGATTCGCGATGCCAAGGACGCCGCCGTGGCCCTGGCGCCGCTTGCCGGGCGCTACGCGTCCCTGCTGTTTGCCGTCGGCCTGCTCAACGCGGCCATTTTCTCGGTGGCGATCATTCCGCTGTCCACGGCCTATGCCGTGTGCGAGGCATTCGGATGGGAGGCTGGGCTCAACCGGACCGTGCGGGACGCGCCCGCCTTCTTTGGCATCTTTGCGGTTATGCTGGGAGCCGCCGGGCTGGTCGTCCTCATTCCAGAACTCCCGCTGGTGCGGGTCATGCTGCTCTCGCAGATCCTCAACGGGATCCTGCTGCCGTTTGTCCTGATCTTCCTGATCCTGCTGACCAATGACACCCGCTTGATGGGAGCGTACAGGAACTCGTGGGTATTTAACGCCATCGCCTCGGTGACGGTCATCGTGATGGTTGTGCTGACGGCGGCGCTCATTCGGTTGGGGCTCTAGGCCGCGGGCCATGCCGGTCTACAAGGCCGAGGGAATTGTCATCCGCCGCGCCAATCTAGGCGAGGCGGACCGCCTGGTGACTCTGTTCTGTCTTGACCACGGCAAAGTGACGGTGGCGGCCCGAGGGGCCCGCAAGATGAAGAGCCGGTTTGTGGGCCGGCTGGAACTCTTCTCACACGTGCGCGCCTTGCTGGCTGTCGGCCGGACGCTCGATGTGGTGTCTCAGGTGGAAGTGGCCGCCACGTTCTCGATGCTGCGGCAGAATCTGGACCGGCTCGGGTACGCGGCGTTTGCCGTTGAGCTCGTCGACCGTTCCACCGCCGACCGCGAACCGGCTCCCGACCTCTTCAGGAGCCTGCGTGCGGCGCTGGATCTGATGCAGACCGGCGACCCTCAAGTCATCGGATTGTGGTTTGCGGCGCAGGTGCTGGTGCACAGCGGCTACGCGCCGACGACCGACGCCTGTCAGGTGTGCGGGAAGCCCGTCCGCAACGGGGCGGCCTTCAGCCACGCGCTCGGCGGAGTGCTGTGCGAGGCCGACCGGCCGCGGGATCCCGATGCGGTGATGGCGTCTGCGGGCGCGCTGCGGGCGATCGGGTACCTCCTGCACAGCCAGCCTGAGGTGCTTGCCCGACTGGTCCTGGACCCGCGGCAACGGGCCGAGGTGAGCGGACTCCTGCAGCGATATCTCGAGTACCGGCTGGAGACCAAGTTGAAGAGCCTGCAGGTCATCAGGAAAATCACGGGAATGCGGGAACAGGGGAACGCGGGAACGCGGAAAATCAACTCAGGACACCTATCGCATCGTGGAGGAGTGGGAGGAACAGGGTAGGAGCACGTTCACTTGCGTTCCCGTGTTCCTGCGTTCCCGTGTGTTATAGTGTAGAAGGCGGAGGTGACTGTGTTGGAAATTGATCTGGAGCGGGCGCGCCACGCGCTGCTGCAGCTGGGGACGGCGTTGGAAGAGGCACGCGGAGTGATCCGGCCGGGCCCCGACGGGTTGATCCGGGTGAAGACGGACGACCGGGTCGTGGAACTCCCCGTGTCCTGGGCCGTCGCCGGTGCGGTGGCCTTTGCGGTGGCCGCGATCCTTTCCACCGTGCCGATGCCGTCGGTCCGCCGGCGCGAGCGGAACGAAGAACCGCTCGGAATTGGCTAACGATGTTGAAACGTTGGAAAGTTGAATCGTTGAAGCGAAGAGGACGATTTCAATCATACTCCGGTTCAACGCTCCAACGCTTCAACGTTCCAACGTAGTTTTTGCGACAATGATGGAAGAAAGGGAGCCCTCGGTCCCCGAGACGGGTGGGCTTTTTTCATTTTCCTGAGATGTCTGTCCTGACGTTTCAAGACGTGGTCATGGCCCTGGAGCGGTTCTGGGCCGCACAGGGCTGCGTCATCGAGCAGCCGTACGATCTGGAAGTCGGAGCCGGGACGATGCACCCGGCCACGTTCCTGCGGGCGCTGGGGCCGGAGCCCTGGCGGGTCGCCTTCGTGCAGCCGTCCCGCCGGCCGGCGGATGGCCGGTACGGAGAGAATCCCAACCGTCTCTTCAAGCACTACCAGTATCAGGTGGTCCTGAAGCCGTCACCAGACGACATCCAGGACCGGTACCTGCGCAGCCTCGTCCAGTTAGGCATCCGGCTCCGCGAACACGATGTGCGGTTTCTCGAGGATGACTGGGAGGCGCCGACCCTCGGCGCGTCGGGGCTGGGCTGGCAGGTATTTCTTGACGGAGCGGAGATTTCGCAGTTCACATACTTTCAGCAGATGGGCGGGCTGGAGGCCAAGCCCGTGTCGGTCGAGATCACGTACGGTCTTGAGCGTATCACCATGTTCATCCAGCGCCGCTCCAGCGCGTTCGAGATCGAGTGGGCTCCCGGCATGACGTACGGAGAACTGCGCCTTCAGGACGAGGCCGAGCAGTCTGCCTACAGCTTTGACCGTGCTGACGTCGAGACACTGCGCGCAGGCTTCGCGGCCGGCGAAGCGGAGGCCAGCCGGCTCCTGGACGCGGGGCTCGTGCTCCCAGCCTATGATCACGTCCTGAAATGCTCACACCTGTTCAACCTGCTCGACGCCCGCGGGGCGATCGGCGTGGCGGAGCGCACCACGCTCATGGCCCGCTGCCGGCAGCTGGCGCACCGCTGCGCCGAACGTTATGTGGCCAGACGTGAGGAGCTAGGGTTTCCATTGCTGCGCACCGCCGCGAACCGGAGGCCGGGCAGGGCCCGTCCGGCCGCAGGCAGGGCAGGAGGGGCGCGTGCCTGACCTGCTTCTTGAAATCGGGACTGAGGAGCTTCCTCCCCACGACATTGCGCCGGCGCTGCAGCAACTTGCCGAGGGGATGCGCGCGGCCCTGGCCGCGCTGCGCATCGACGCCGGGGTCATTCGGACCTACGGCGCTCCCCGCCGGCTGGCCGTGGTGTGCATGGGTGTGGCTTCGCGCCAGCGTCCGATGGTGCGCGAGGTCCGCGGTCCGGCCGCCCAGGCGGCATTTGATGCCGAGGGCCGTCCCACCCAGGCCGCGATCGGATTTGCCCGGGCTCAGGGCGTGCCGGTGGAGCGGCTTCAGGCACGCGAGGTGGAGGGCAAACGGTACGCGGTCGCAGTGGTCGAAGAGCGCCCGAAGCACAGCGCCGAGGTGCTCCCCGGGGCACTCACCGGGGTGGTCACCCGGCTGTCGTTTTCCAAGATGATGCGGTGGGGCGAGGGCGAGGCACGGTTCGCCAGGCCGATCCGGTGGATGGTGGCGCTCCTGGGGCGAACCGTCCTGCGCGTGGAGGTGGCGGGGGTGCGGGCCGGGCGCACTACCCGAGGTCACCGCATTCTGGGGAGCGGGCCACGGGCGGTCGCCAGCGCGCAGGCGTACCCGAAGGTTTTGAAGTCTTCCGGTGTGATCGTCGATCAAGATGAACGCAGGCGGGTGATTGTTCAGCAGACGACCGCGCTGGCCAAGCAGGTGAGCGGCGTCCCGGTGCTGGACTCGGCGTTGCTGGACGAGCTGATCATGAGCACCGAGCACCCGCAGGCCCTGCGCGGCGCATTCGATCGTGAGTTCCTCACGCTCCCCGGTCCCGTGCTCGTGACCGTGATGCAGCACCATCAGAAGTACTTTGCCATCGAGGACGCCGGACGACGCCTCCTGCCGTATTTCCTGGCCGTGCGAGACGGCGATGCCCGCCACCTGGCGACGGTCCGCCAGGGCCACGAGTGGGTGTTGCGGGCGCGGCTGGCCGACGCCCGCTTCTTCGTCCAGGAAGATCGCAAGCACCGGTTGGAGGATTATCTCCCCAAGCTGGACGGCCTCCTGTTCCAGGCTCAACTCGGCACGATGGCGGAGAAGACGCGCCGCCTGGTGGCGCTCGCCAGGCACGTGTCAGGGCTCCTGCTGCTCGATGGCCGCACGACGGAGGCGCTCCTCCGGGCGGCGAGGCTGTGCAAGGCGGACCTGGTTACCAAGATGGTCGGCGAGTTCCCGGAGCTGCAGGGTGTGATCGGCCAGATCTATGCGGAGCTGGACGGCGAGCCCCCGGAGGTGGCGCGGGCGATCGGGGAGCATTACCGGCCGGCGCGGGCGGGAGACGCTGCGCCAAAGACACAGGTCGGCGCACTGCTGGGACTCGTGGACAAGATTGACACCCTGGTAGGGATCGTCGGCGTAGGGCTGGTGCCGACCGGCTCACAGGACCCGTACGGGCTCCGCCGCGCGGCGCAGGGCATCGTGGAGATCATTCAGATGCTGCGGCTGCGCATGCCACTGCGCGCGCTCGCGGAGGCGGCTGCGGCGGGATACGGCCGGCGCTGGGGGCCGGAAGTGCTCGACCTCGTCGTGGACTTCCTGCGGCAGCGACTGCGGGCCATGTTGATCGACCAGGGCGTCCGGTATGATCTGGTCGATGCCGCCGTGGCCGTCAGCGGGGATGACCTGCTGGCCGCCGCGGACCGGGCGCAGGCGCTCAGCGCGTTCGCCGGGCGCCCCGAATTCGCCCACCTCTATGTTGCATACGATCGCGCCTCCCGGATCCTGAGTGCGGAGGCGGCCTCACAGGTGGATCCCGAGAAGTTTGAAGTCCCGGCTGAGCACCGGCTGCATGAGGCGGCGATCCGGGTCTCCTCACGGGTCCGCACGGCGATTGCCGGTGGCGACTATCTCAACGCGCTGGGCGAGTTGCTGGCGTTAACCGAGCCGGTGGATCGCATCTTCGACGCTGTGCTCATCATGGCGCCCCAGCCGGCGGTGCGGGCCAACCGCCTGGCGCTGCTGCGTCTGGCGGTCGAGGCCTTCCGCCTTGTGGCGGACTTTTCGAAGGTGGTTGTGGCCTCGGATCAGCCGAGCACGCCGGACGGGGAACGGCGAGCGAAAACCACGAAGAAGGTACAGGCCGCTCGCTGACCGCGAGCACCAGATGACGATGAGGTGAGGGTATGGCACAGGTACGGAGTAAGAAGGCCACGCGGGTGCCGAAGACACGGGCGACCCGCGCCGCCTCCGGGGCAAGCAAGCCGCGGAGCGGCCCTGCACCATCCGGCGCAGGGCGGCGCCGATGGACGATGCTCTTTGCAGAGGGCAACGCGACAATGCGCGATCTGCTGGGTGGGAAGGGCGCCGGGCTGGCCGAGATGAGCCGCATCGGCCTGCCGGTACCGCCTGGGTTTACCATTACCACCGAGGCCTGTCTAGAGTACTACCGCCGGTCCCGGCAGTTCCCCGCCGGCCTGATGGATGAGGTCAGGCAGAAGATGCACCTGCTGGAGGAACGGACCGGCAAGCGCTTCGGCGATGCCACCAAACCATTGCTGGTGTCCGTGCGGTCCGGTGCGAAGTTTAGCATGCCGGGCATGATGGACACCGTCCTCAACCTGGGGCTCAACAAGACGACGGTGGAGGGGCTGGCGCGGGCATCGGGCGATGCGCGATTTGCCTACGACTCCTACCGCCGGTTCATGCAGATGTTTGGCAACGTGGTGCTGGGGCTGAAGCACGAGCTCTTCGAGGACATCCTCCTGGCCGCCAAGCGAGCGCGTGGGGTGACACAGGACACCGAGCTGAGCGCCGGCGACCTCGGAGCGCTGACCGAGGAGTACCGCCGCCTGGTGCGGGAGCGTGCCGGCCAGGCGTTCCCCGAGGATCCCTGGCAGCAACTGGAGATGGCCATCCACGCCGTCTTCGAATCGTGGAACAACCCCCGGGCCATCACCTACCGGAACTTTAACAAGATTCCTCATGATCTGGGCACGGCGGTGAACGTGCAGACCATGGTGTTTGGCAACCTGGGGCCAACCTCCGGCACCGGGGTGGCGTTTACCCGCGATCCGGCGACGGGCGAGAAAAAGGTGTACGGGGAGTACCTGCTCAACGCGCAGGGGGAAGACGTCGTCGCCGGCATCCGCACGCCCAAGCCCATCGGCGAGCTGGTCCGGGATCTCCCCCAGGCGTACCGGCAGTTCATGGACGTGTGTGCGCTGTTGGAGAAGCACTACCGCGACGTGCAGGACGTCGAGTTCACCATCGAACACGGCACGCTCTACCTGTTGCAGACGCGCAGCGGGAAGCGCACCGGACAGGCCGCGGTCAAGATTGCCGTCGACATGGTGCACGAGAAGCTGATCACCAAAGAAGAGGCGCTGTTGCGCGCGGAGCCGGCGTCGCTGGAACAGCTCCTGCATCCGCGGCTCGATCCAGACGCCCCGCGCCGCGTCGTGGGGAAGGGCCTGGCCGCCAGTCCGGGAGCGGCCTCCGGCGCCATCGTGTTTGACGCCGACGAGGCGGTCAAGCTGGCAACGCAGCGCAAGGTCATTCTGGCGCGGCCGGAAACCAACCCCGACGATATTCACGGGTTGGTGGCCGCGCAGGGCGTACTCACCAGCCGCGGCGGGATGACCAGCCACGCCGCGATTGTGGCCCGCGGCATGGGGAAACCTGCCGTGGTCGGGGCGGAATCGCTGCGCATCGATGAGGAGGCCGGGCAACTCGCGGCCGGTGATGTGGTCATCCATCAGGGGGACGTGATTACGATCGACGGATCCACCGGTGAGGTCATCCTGGGGGAGGTGCCCGTCATCGAGCCGTCGCTGGCGGGGGAAATCGAGGAGCTGCTGCGGTGGGCCGACCAGGTCCGGACGCTGGGCGTGCGTGCGAATGCCGATTACCCGCGGGACGCACGCAAGGCGCTAGAGTTTGGCGCGGAAGGGATCGGTCTGTGCCGGACCGAGCATATGTTTATGGAAGCCGAGCGGCTGCCGATCATGCAGCAGATGATCATGGCGGCCACGGAGGGAGAGCGGCGGGCGGCGCTGGACCGCTTGCTGCTCTTCCAGAAGGAAGACTTCAAAGGGATCTTTCGCGAGATGGGCAACCGGCCCGTGATCATCCGTCTACTGGACCCGCCCTTGCACGAGTTCCTGCCGCGGATGGAAGATTTGCTCGTCGAAGTCACCGAGATGCGAGCGCGCGGCGAGACGGACGGGTTGCAGGAGAAAGAAGCCCTGTTGCGCCGGGTGCAGATGCTGCACGAGTTCAATCCAATGCTGGGCCTGCGCGGGTGCCGGCTGGGTATCCTCTATCCCGAGATCAATGAGATGCAGGTCCGCGCCATCCTCCTGGCGGCGGTCGAGGTGAAGCGCGACGAGGGCATCGACGTCATCCCGGAGGTCATGATTCCACTGGTGGGCCATCCCAATGAGTTGCAGTTTGTGCACCAGCAACTGGTGACCGTCGCGGCGCAGATCGTGAAGGAGGCCGGGGTGTCGGTGCGCTACCTCTTCGGCACCATGATCGAGATCCCGCGCGCCTGCCTGGTGGCCGATCAGATCGCCGAGATCGCGGAGTTCTTCTCGTTTGGGACGAACGATCTCACGCAGACCATCTTTGGGTTCAGCCGCGACGACGCGCAGGCGAAGTTCCTCAATCAATACCTGGAAAAGGGCATCCTCACAGACGACCCATTCCAGGTCCTGGACCGTAGCGGGGTCGGTAAGCTGATGGAGATGGGCGCGAGGCTGGGGAAGAAGGTCCGCGCTGATTTGGAGGTGGGCATCTGTGGTGAGCACGGCGGCGACCCATCCTCGGTCGAGTTCTGCCACCAGATCGGGCTGGATTATGTCTCCTGCTCGCCCTTCCGCGTGCCGATCGCCCGGCTCGCTGCGGCGCAGGCACGCCTGAAGGAGAAGACGGCGACAGCGAAAGATATCTAACGAACTGCGTCTACTTGGTCTGCCTGGTCTTCTTGGTCTACTTGGTCTCCTTGCTCCACACCACGCGGGGTTTGCAGACCAAGTAGACTAAGTAGACCGAGGAGACTAAGGAGACGGTTTTCGCTTTGCATGCCAACCCCCCGAGAAATCACCGAAGAGCGGGAGCGCGAGTGGCTCAGTCCTCGCGCTGCCCTGGCGTCCGCCTCGAAAGGACGCGAGACGGCTGAGCCGCAGGATGACCTGCGCACCTGTTTTCAGCGCGATCGTGATCGCATCATTCACAGCAAGGCCTTCCGCCGGCTGAAGCATAAGACCCAGGTCTTCCTCGCGCCGGAGGGGGATCACTATCGGACGCGCCTGACCCACACGCTGGAAGTAATGCAGGTGGCCCGCACCGTCGCCCGCGCGTTGCGGCTCAACGAGGACCTCACCGAAGCCGTCGCCCTCGCGCACGACCTGGGGCATCCGCCGTTCGGGCACGCCGGGGAGGACGCCCTTAACGAGATGATGCGACCGGTCGGCGGCTTCCGCCATTACGAGCAAAGCCTGCGCGTCGTGCACCTGCTGGAGATCCGGACGCCGGCCGGCGGAACGCCGGTGCGGGGGCTGAACCTGACATGGGAAGTGCGCGACGGGATCGGGAGTCATTCCAAAGGTCTGGCCGAACTGCCGCCGGCCGCAGACGACCGGCCGGATGGAACACTCCCGGCCACGTTCGAGGGACAGGTGGTCCGGCTGGCCGACCGGATTGCCTACGTGCACCATGACACCGATGACGCGATCCGCGCCGGGTTGATCACCGAGCAGGACGTCCCGGTCCCGGTGCGCGAGGTGCTGGGGGCCGCGCACGGGGGCTGGCTGGGCCGCCTGGTGCGGGATCTGGTGGCGAGCAGCGGAGATCAGCGCATCATCCGTCCCAGCGAAGACGTCCGCCTGGCCCTGAATGCGCTGGTGGATTTCCTCACCGAGCGAGTGTATCGAGGGCCGTCCGCCGTGGTGGAGGTGGCCAAAGCGAAGCGCCTCGTGGCGGCCTTGTATGATTACTACCTCGGCCACCCCGACGAGGTCTCGCCGGAGTACCAGGATCTTATGGCGCGGGGGGAGCCCGTGCGCCGCGTAATCGGAGACTTCCTGGCCGGGATGACCGACCGCTACGCCATCCGCCTGGCCGAATCACTCTTCATCCCCCATGCTTGGTCGCCCTGAGACCAAGGGACCAAACAGGCCGGGAGAACCTCTATGAGTTGTCGAACCTCTAATGGAGAGGTATGTTCGTGGCGCGAACCAGGGAGCTCCGACCGCTTCACGTCATCGTACAGGGCAAGCACATGGATGTCACTCCAGCCCTGCGCGGTTACGCCGAGACAAAGATCGGCAAGATCGCGCGGTACTTCGACCAGGTACAGGATGCCCAGGTGGTGCTGAGCGTGGAGCGCCGCGGCGGGCTGGGCAAGGCGCAGGTGGTTGAGATCACGGTGCGGGGGGACGGCGTCGTGTTGCGTGGAGAGGACGCGTCGTCCGACATGTACGCCTCCATCGACCTGGTGGTGGCGAAACTGAAGAAGCAGATCGAGAAGTACCGCAGCAAGATGATTCTCAAGCGGCGCATCGAAGAGTCCCGCCGCAAGGCCAGACTCCACAGCTCCGCCGAGGCCGCGCTGCGCGCGGGTCCGCCTGGAGGGGGGATCGTGCGGACCAAGCGCTTTGCGATGAAGCCGATGACGCAGGAGGATGCCGTGCTGCAGATGGAACTGCTGGGCCATGACTTCTTCGTCTTCCGCAATGGCAGCACGATGGAGGTCAACGTCGTGTACCGGCGGAACGACGGGGGGTACGGGGTGATCGAGCCGGAACCATGAGAACGGAAACGGGAAACAGGTAACGGGAAACAGGGCCAGGCGACTGAAAGCGGTTGTTTCCCGTTTCCCGCTTCCGTCAGTTGGGGTGTGGGGTGCCAGACGTGCCAGAACAGGGGGGATCGCCGACCGAGGCCGCTGAAGCCGTGCTGCGCAAGTTGCGCGGCGTGAAAGCGGTGCGGGTGGAGACAGACGACGCCGGGGCGATCCGTCTTGTCCACGTCCTGGGGGGTCCGGACCGCAGTCCCAAGGTGATTGCCGTGGACGTCGTCTCCGCCCTGGCGGCTGAACTCGGCGTGCAACTGGAGCCGCGGCAGGTGCGGGTCGCCGCGCAGCAGCGCACCGAGGAGAGCGCCCCCCCGGAGCAGGCGCGCTTGAAGTTTGTTGGGTTGAGCGTCTCCGCCCTCCGCAACGCCGCAGAGGTCAAAGTACAACTGGAGGACGAGGGGCTGATGTACGAAGGCATCAGCAGCGGCCCCAATGCCACCCGCAACCGCCTGGAACTTGTCGCCGAAGCCACCCTGCGCGCGCTCGAAATCTATCTGCGGGCCAGCGGTCTCTTCCTGCTTGACGGGGTGATGCTCTCGAGGATTGGGGGCCACGAAGTGGTCGTCGCCGTGGTATCACTGGCCGGCCGCGAGGAGGAGATACTTGCTGGATCATCCCTCGTGCGTGACGATCCTCGCGGAGCGGTCGTGCGCGCCATCCTCGATGCTACGAATCGGACCGTGTCCTCGCTGCTCGGACGCTGAACGACCTCTTCAACTTTTCAACTCCGGACGAGGTCGCTCGCATCAAGATGCTATAATAACTCCGCTATGAGTAGCATTTTGGCGCGGCTGCTGGGCGATTCCACGGCGCGCGAACTTCAGCGGATCCAGCCACTCCTCCAGATGGCCAACGCGCTGGAGGCGGAGATTTCCGCGCTCTCCGACCAGGCGCTTGCCGGAAAGACCACCGAGTTCAAGGAGCGGCTCAGCGCGGGGGAGACGCTCGACGATCTCCTCCCCGAGGCGTTCGCGGTGGTGCGCGAGGCGTCGCGGCGCACGCTCGGGCAGCGTCACTTCGACGTGCAGTTGCTCGGGGGCATGGTGCTGCACCAGGGCAAGATCGCCGAGATGCGGACCGGGGAGGGGAAAACGCTGGTCGCCACGCTGCCGGTGTATCTCAACGCCCTGGCCGGCCGCGGGGTCCACCTGGTGACCGTGAACGACTACCTGGCCCGCCGCGACGCGGGCTGGATGGGGCCCATCTACCACGCTCTGGGGTTGTCTGTGGCAGCCATTGCGCACGAGTTCAGCGGGCTGTACGATCCCGGCTACGCCGATCCGCAAGCGCACGCCGATGACCGCCTGAACCACTTCCGGCCGGTGACCCGCCGGGAGGCGTATCAGGCCGATGTCACCTACGGGACGGTGAGCGAGTTCGGGTTCGACTACCTGCGCGACAACATGGCGCTGCGGCCCGAGGACCTGGGCCAGCGCGAGCTGGGATACGCCATCGTCGATGAGGTCGATTTCATTCTCATTGATGAGGCACGGACGCCGCTGATCATCTCCGGCATGGTGGAGGGGTCAACCAAGAAGTACTACGACTTTGCCAGACTGGTCGAGCGCCTGGTCGCTTCCCGCGATTACACCGTGGACGAGAAACTCAAGACGGCAACGCTGACCGAGGAGGGGATGACACGCGCCGAGCGAGCGCTGGGTGTCGAGAATCTGGCCGACATCGAGCACGTGGATTTCATGCATCACCTCCAGCAGGCGCTGCGGGCGCACGCCTGCTACAAGAAAGATGTAGATTACGTGGTCAAGGACGGCCAGGTGATCATCGTGGACGAGTTCACCGGACGGCTCATGCTGGGCCGCCGGTACTCCGACGGGCTGCATCAGGCCATTGAGGCGAAGGAGAACGTCCGTATCGAGCGTGAGAGCCAGACCCTGGCCTCCATCACCATTCAGAACTACTTCCGCATGTATGCCAAGCTGGCCGGGATGACCGGCACGGCCAAGACAGAGGAAGAAGAGCTCCAGAAAATATACAATCTCCCCGTCGTGGTCATCCCCACGCACAAGCCGATGATCCGCCAGGACGCGCCCGACCTCATCTACAAAACCGAACGGGCCAAGTTCCGTGCGGTGGTGACGGAGATTGAGGAGTGGCACAGACGCGGCCGGCCGGTGCTGGTGGGGACGCGGAGCATCGAAAAGAACGAGCAGCTGAGCGAGATGCTCCGCCGGCGCGGCGTGCCCCACGAGATCCTCAACGCCAAGCAGCACGAACGCGAGGCGGAGATCATCGCCCAGGCTGGCCGGCTTGGCGCGGTGACGATCGCGACGAACATGGCCGGGCGGGGCGTGGACATCCTCCTGGGAGGCAACCCGCCGGATCAGGCGGAGGGGGACAAGGTCCGCGCGCTCGGTGGGCTGCATGTCATCGGCACTGAGCGCCATGAAGCCCGCCGGATCGACAACCAGCTCCGCGGTCGTACCGGCCGGCAGGGCGACTCCGGGTCCTCCCGCTTCTATGTGGGCCTGGACGACGAGCTGATGCGGCTGTTTGCCGGCCAGCGCGTGGCGGCGATCATGGACCGGCTGGGCATCGACGAGGACACGCCGATCGAGCACGGGCTGGTGACCAGGCAGATCGAGAACGCTCAAAAGAAAGTCGAACAATATCACTTCGACGTCCGCAAGCATGTGCTGGAATACGACGACGTCCTGAACGTGCAGCGCAAGGTCATCTACGGAGAGCGGCGCAAGGCCCTGTTCGGCGACAACGTACGCGAGAACGTGCTGGACATGATCGAGCGGCTGCTGGGGACCCTGGTGGATGCCCACTGTCCCGCCGATGCCCGGCCCGAGGAGTGGGATCTGGAGGGGTTGCGGGAGTTCGCGGCGAGGTTGATTCCGGCGCTGGCCGACGTCCCGGTCGCAGAGGATGCCAGCCGCGAGGACGTCAAGGAGAGGCTGGAGTCCGCGGCGCTGGGAGCGTACGAACGCAAAGAGCAGGAGATCGGCGTAGAACAACTCCGCGAGGTAGAACGGCTGGTGCTCCTGCAGACCATCGACCGGAAGTGGATCGACCACCTGTATGCCATGGAGGCGTTGCGTGAAGGGATTGGGTTGCGCGCCTATGCCCAGGTCAGCCCGCTGATCGAGTACCAGCGGGAGGGGTATGACCTGTTCCAGCAGATGCTGACCGAGATTCAGGAGGAGACGGTGCAGGTGCTCCTCCGGCTCCAGGTAGAACCCGGCGCCTCGCTGGCCCCGCGCCCTGTACCATCTGGTACAGGGCCGCGCCGGCCGGCCGTGATGCCCGGAGCACGCCCTGCCCGCGAGCCGGCCGCAGTCGCCAGCGCGGCGGGCGGCGGGACGCCACGGCACGCCGCGACAATCGACCCGGCTGCGGACCGGCGGAAGATCGGTCGCAACGACCCGTGCTGGTGCGGCAGCGGGAAGAAGTACAAGAAGTGCCACGGCAAGGACGAATAATCGAGTCTCCCCGGTCTACCCAGTCTTCCCTGTCTATCGACTCGATTGAATTTAGACTGGGGAGACTGGGAAGACTGGGAAGACCCGCCCTCGCGATTCTCACCGGTTTCTTTTTGATCCTGAGTTTCCCGCCGTTTGATGTTGGTTGGCTGGCCTGGGTTGCCCTCACACCACTCGTCCTGGCGATTCACGGGCGCCCGATGCGCCAGGTGTTCGGGCTCGGCTATCTGGCCGGGGGCCTGGCATTCGCGGGTATTCTGGCGTGGATCCGCGTCTTTGGGCTGCTGCCCTGGGTGCTGCTGGCGGCGTACCTCGCCCTGTACCCGGCGGCGTTCGCGGTTGTCACCCGCTGGGCTGTGGGCGGCCGCCAGACATGGAGGTGGGTCTGGCTGGCCGCCATCGCCTGGACGGGTCTGGAGTACCTGCGATCCGCTGGAGTTCTTGGATTCCCCTGGGCGCTCTTGGGCCTGACGCAGCATCGGTCTCTCCCAGTATTGCAGGTGGCCCGGTACGCGGGCGTGTACGGCGTGTCGTTTCTGGTGGCTCTGGCCGGCGTATCGCTGGCAGGCGTGGGGCTGATCAGGCGTCCGGCTCCGATCATATTCCCAGTCCTTGCGCTCATGCTGGCCATCGGGTGGGGCATCCGGCAGGTTCACACCGTGCGCGAAGGCCCGGTTGTAATGGCGGCCGTCCAACCGCACGTTCCGCAGGCGCAGAAGTTCGATCCGGCGCTGGCAGCCGATCACATGCGCGCGCTGCAGCGGCTTGTGGGAGACGGTGGCCGGCGTGGCGCTGATCTGATCGTCTTGCCGGAGACCGCCCTCCCGCTGAACCTCTTCGGCCCGGGCGGGGCGCTCGTCGAGGTGGGACGGTGGGCCCACCAGGCACGCGCCACCATCATTGCCAGCAGTCTGGAGAACGGCGCGTCTAACATCGCCGTCGCGGTGGCACCGTCGGGGACGGCGGTCAGCCGGTACGACAAGGTCCGGCTCGTCGCGTTCGGGGAGACGGGGATTCTGCCCGGCACGAGGTACGAACCGCTGTGGACTCCGGTGGGGCGGGTGGGTGTGGCGATCTGTTTTGAGTCGATCTTCCCCGATGTGACCCGTGAGCTCGTCCGAAATGGAGCACAGGTGCTCGCCGTGATGACGAACGATGCGTGGTTTGACGGGACCGCTGGACCCGCGCAACATGCGGTGCACGCGGTGCTGCGCGCGGTGGAGTCAGGGCGCTGGGTCGTCCGTGCCGCCAACACCGGGCTGTCGATGGTGATCGACCCGGCCGGCCGGGTGCGGGCGACCCTCTCGCCGCGTCAATCCGGCGTACTCATCTCACGCACCGGACTCGTGGATGCGCCGACATTCTACGCCAGCCGGGGTGACGTGCTTGTGGGGGCAGGTCTCGGGGCGCTCCTGGTTGCGGCCGCGCCGGACCTGAGGCGAGCGCTGGCGCACCACTGGAGGCGGCCGGCCTTTCAGTCTGTCCTCAGCGCCGTAGGGCTCCCGTGGTTTGCGGCGATGATCCTGCTGCGCGCGCGGGCGCCGTGGTGGGGGCTGCCCGCGGTCCTCTCCGGATTTCTCGGCGCTGCGATGTTGTTTCAACCAGCGCGGGGTCTGGGCCCGCACATGAGAGGACACCGTCCCCGCGGGCATGGCGCCCCGATACTCTCTGCGCTGGTGGGTGGATCCGTCGCAGTGGTCGCTCTGTGGAGTCTGACGGTAGCCGCCTTCCGCGCGTCGGGCATGATGCTGCCCGCTCTGCCACTTCCCGGTGGGTGGCTGGTTGTCGGCGCGCGCCAGCTGTTCGCGGCCGCCGCGATCGAGTTCTGGCTTCGCGGCAGCGCATTTGCGCATCTTCTAGAATGGCAGGGGCCCGGTGCCGCCGTCGCCATCACCACAATGCTGGGAATGTCGCTGCAGGCCGGATTGCCACCGGAAGCCTATGCGTGGGCGATTGTCACCGGCGCCGCGTTCGGTCTGATCCGCGGAAGAACCGGAGACTACGCAGGGCTCGTGATCCCCCATGCGATCGGCAATATCCTCTTCTCGGCCATCGCCGCAGTGCGCTAGGTGCGTGCGGCGCGGCTCCCCTCGCATCTGCTATGATAGGGTGCGATGACACTCGAAGAGATCAAATCGACGATCGACTCGGACCGCACGCGCCTCGAAGAGATCCGGAGGCATCTTTGACGTTTCCGCGAAAGAGGCACGCATCGCCTGGCTCCAGGACCAGATGCAGCGCCCCGATCTATGGAGCCATCCCGACCAGGCCAAGAAACTCGGTCAAGAGCTGAGCACTCTGCGCGCGCAGGTCGAAGATTTCACGCGCCTGCAGCGTCAGATCGAAGACCTGGCCGTGCTGGCCCGGCTCGCCCAAGACGACCCCGCGGGCCTTGATCCTGCAGAACTCGCCTCCGACGCGCAGCGTGTCCACCAGCAGCTCCAGCGGCTGGAGTTGATGACGTTGCTTTCGGGCGAGCACGACGCCAGCAACGCCATCGTCTCGGTGCACGCCGGAGCCGGCGGCACCGATTCACAGGACTGGGCGCAGATGCTCCTGCGCATGTACGCCCGCTGGGCCGAACGCCGCGGCTTTACCACCGAGATCGTCGACCTCTCCCCCGGCGAGGAAGCCGGGATCAAGAGCGCGACGATGATCATCAACGGTCCATACGCCTACGGCTACCTGAAAGGGGAACGGGGAGTCCATCGCCTGGTCCGCCTGTCGCCTTTCGATGCGGCGCACCGCCGCCACACATCGTTCGTCCTTGTCGATGTCATCCCGGATGTGGAAGAGGTCGAGGTCGCGGTGCGCGACGACGAACTGAAGGTAGAAACCTACCGCGCCGGCGGGGCGGGCGGGCAGAACGTGAACAAGGTGGAGACCGCCGTCCGCATCACGCACCTGCCCACCGGCATCGTGGTGCAGTGCCAGAACGAGCGCTCCCAACACGCGAACCGCCTCACCGCGATGCGGCTGTTGCGCGCGAAGCTGGCCGAGCTGCAGGCGGCACAACGCCAGCAGCGGCTCGCCGAGTTGCGCGGGGAATTCAAGGAGGCGGCCTGGGGCAATCAAATCCGCTCCTATGTCCTGCACCCCTACACGCTGGTCAAGGACCACCGCACCGGCGAGGAAACCGGCGACGCGGAGTCGGTCATCGACGGCAATTTGGACCGGTTCATTGACGCCTACCTCAGACGCCCCGTCCCAACCCCGTAAGTCGATGCCCAGAACCTTGGTCGGCGCAGTCGGCGCAGGGCTGCTGGCGGCATTCGCCGTGCTCGCGATGCGCGCGTCGGTCGAGTCATCCTCCCGCGATGTCGAGATCGCTTTGGACGGCCCAGACTGGGAGGCGCTGGCGAGGCGGGAAGGGCAGGACCCGCTCACATTATTTGCGCGGGCCCGCGAGCACGGGGCGACGGCCGTGGCGGTGTATGAACAGACGCTTAAGCGTCTCGCCGAGCAGGGTGAGGTTGCCTACGCCACCGGCGGACAGGTGCTGAGCCGCGCGCGGATGGGATCCCTCCCTGGCGCGTTCCGCGATCTCGTGGCCGCCGGGGCCGCCCGGCCCGGGAGGCTGTACATTGCCGCGTCACCGGAGCTGCTGGGATTCGTCGGGACCGGTTTCGGCGAGGTGCTGGGCCCGGCGCAGGTGCGCAGGATCGGTGGGCTGCTCGAGGTCCCCGGGCTGCTCGAAGAGCTGGAAGAAGCGCCGCTGGGCTACATGCCGCGGGATCTTGCACCGTACACGCGCCTCGGCCTGCACCCGCTCCTCCGCCTGCGCAATTATCCGGGGATGGCCGCCTCTGGCCTGCGCGCCAAGATGGCTCGGTTGGCGCAGCTGGGCCGCGGGTATCCGGTCGTGTTCGACAAGACAGAAGTGCTCGGGTATGCCGGTCTCATTCCCCAGACCGCAGCGGCGCTGCAGTCGGCCCAGTTTCCGTACGGGCGCATCGAGGTGTTCTCGGTCCGGCGTAAGCAGCGGGGGGAAGACCAGCTCGCCGCGCTGATGCGTCCTCATGTCATCCGGCTGTTCAGCCTGACCGCCGACGAACTCCTGGCGCTGACACCGGAGTCGGTTCGAGACAAGTTTGTGCTGGCGGCGCGGGAGCGCAACATTCGCATCCTGTACCTGCGACCGATCCTCCCCACCGCCGGCAACGTCGGGACCAACGCCAACCTGGTGCTGCTCGATCAGATCACTGGCGACCTGACGCGTTTTGGACTTCGCCCTGGGCCCGCGCGGGCGTTTCCCGACATCCGGATTCCCCGGGTGCTGATGCTGGGGGTGATCCTGGGCGCGCTGGCGGCCATAGCGCTGGCCCTGATGCCGCTGGGTCGTGCCGTGGGGATTGCGGTGCCTGAGAAGGTAGCCTGGGCGCTGGTGGGGATCGGAATCGTGGTGAGCTTGCTCACCATGACGGGTGGGTTGTGGGTCCTGTGGCGGAAGATCCTGGCGTTGGGGACGGCCTCGGCCGTGCCTGTGCTGGCCGTGGCGGTTGCCTTCCCCCGCGCAGGAGTCCGTCCGGGCCTGGCCTCCGTGGGCGCGCTGTGGGTGGCGTCGCTGATCTCGCTGGTCGGGGGCGTTCTGGTGGCCGCGCTGCTCTCAGGCTGGGAGTTCATGATGGCCGCCGATGTGTTCCTGGGCGTGAAACTGGCGCATCTGCTCCCTGTGATCCTGGTGGCCGTTGTGCTCGCGACGGCGGACCACCCGCCCCGGCACTGGCGGGAGGGCGTGGCGCAGTTGTGGGCGTGGTCCTCGCGGCCGTTGCTCTTCCGCTACGCGGGCCTGGCGGTTGTGGTGGGCCTGGGTGCGGTGATTCTGGTGGCGCGGAGTGGCAACTTCGGCCTGCCTGTGCTGCCCATCGAGGAGCGGTTGCGCACGCTCACCGGAGACCTGCTGGTAGCGCGACCGCGGACGAAGGAGTATCTGATCGGGCATCCGGCGCTGGTGCTGGCGGCTGCCGCGGCGGCAGCGGGATGGCGGCTAGCGGTCGCCCCTCTGGCCGCAGTCGGCGCGATCGGACAGGCCGGCATTATCAATAGCTTCTCTCACATTCACACCCCGCTGTTGTACACGGCCTGGCGCACGGCGAACGCGCTGGTACTGGGGAGTCTTCTGGGCGCCGCCGCGCTTGGGGTCGTCCGCCTCGGCTGGATCCTCGCATCTCGCCCGGACCGCTCAGCGCGGCGCAGGCGCCAGCGTTGACGCGCATCGTCGTGTCAGGATATTACGGCTTCGGGAACAGCGGCGACGAGGCAATACTCGGAGTCATCGTCGGGGCCCTCCGTGCCCGCCTCCCCCAGGCCCAGATCGTGGTGTTGTCCGGCAATCCTGAACAGACGAAGGCTCTGCACGGCGTGGCCAGCGTCTCCCGGACCACCGGGGCAATTCAGGCCATCGTCGGCGCGGACCTGTTCATCAGCGGCGGGGGAAGCCTGGTTCAAGACGTGACCAGCGCCCGAGGCGCACTCTACTACCTGGGACTCCTGGGGCTGGCGACGCGGCTGGCGCGCGCCACCATGGTGTTCGCGGCGGGGATCGGTCCCCTCCGCCGTGGGTGGCTGCGCGCGCTGGCTCGCCGGATCCTCAACCGCGTGACGCTCATTACAGTCCGCGACGAGGGCTCCCGCCGCCTGCTCCAACAGCTCGCGGTGCACCGGCCCGTGCAGGTGGTCGCCGACCCGGCGTTCGCGCTGGATCCTGCCCCGATCGCAGAGATCCGCGATCTCGTGGGCGCGCCGCGGTCCCCGCGCATTGGAGTGGCGCTGCGGCCATGGAGTGATGGACGTTTCCTCCAGCCGCTGGTGGATGGAGTTCGGGAGGCCTGCCGGGAGATTGGGGCTGAGGTCGTCGCCCTGGCGTTTCATCCAGACCATGACCTGACCGTATGCGCGCAGGCCGCCCATGCCACCGGCGGGCGGACCCTGGCAGGGTTGTCCCCCCGCGAGATGATGGCCGTCGTGGGCGCGCTCGACCTGATCGTCGGGATGCGGCTCCACGCGCTGGTCTACGCGGTGGCCTGCGGTGTCCCGCCGATCGGGGTCACGTACGATCCCAAAGTTGAGGAGCTGCTGCAGCGCGTCGGGGTGGGGCGATTCCTCCCGCTGCCGGCGCTGACCACCGATGACGTGCGCCGGCAGGTGTGTACCGCATGGGATGAGCGATCCACCGTGCGGGCCCGTCTCGTGGCGCAGACGGCGGCGCTGCGAGAAGCGGCGCTGCGTGCCGCCGATCTGGCCGTGGCTCTGCTGCCCGCCAGTGCCGGAGGGCGCGGTGCATGACGAAATTCGGCCTGGTACCGCCCGGACGGGCTCCAGAAGGAATTCGTTGTGGGCATACGAAATAGTGGAAGTCCAATGGATAGGGTGGTGATCGGAGCAGTGAGGGAGCATGCTCCCATGCCGGAGGTGCTCAAGGTCGGGGCGGACTCGAAACCCAAGGCCGTCGCGGGTGCGCTCGCGGCCGTGCTGCGGGAGAGGGGATCGGTTGAGTTGCAGGCGGTTGGAGCGGGTGCGGTGAACCAGGCGGTCAAGGCGATCGCTATCACCCGCGGATTTGTGGCCCCCAATGGCATCGACCTGGTAACCATTCCCGCGTTCACCAAGGTCATGATTGAAGGAGAGGAACGAACGGCCATCAAGTTTCTGGTGCAGGCCCGCTGACTGTCTCGCCCGCCGCGTGTCCCACAGCGTCCCTGTTGGATCGTGATATATCTTGGGTTCCCGCGTTCATCCCGGTCCCGTCCTGTGCCCAACGGCAGCCGGGGGGCCGTGAAACGATTCGTGGTAATGTAGAGGCGGTATGGCGGAGAACAACGCTTACGGCGAACTGAAACTCTTCTGCGGCACGGCCACTCCCGCGTTGGGTGAAGAGATCGCGGCGTATCTCCAGATTCCGCAGGGCCGGGTCAACATTGCACGGTTCGCCGACGGCGAGATTTACGTGCGGTTCGAGGAGAACGCCCGCGGCGTCGATGCCTTTGTTCTTCAATCGACCTGCCACCCGGTCAATGAGCACCTCATGGAACTGCTGATTATGGTGGATGCGCTGCGGCGGGCGTCGGCCGGGCGGATTACCGCGGTGACGCCATACTACGGCTATGCGCGCAAGGACAAGAAGGACGCCCCCCGCGAACCGATCACCGGCCGCCTGGTGGCCGACCTGCTGATGACGGCTGGGGCCCATCGCATGCTGGCGGTGGATCTCCACGCCGGGCAGATCGAGGGATTCTTCAACATTCCCGTCGATCATCTGCGCGCCATGCCCCTGTTCGCGGACTATGTGCGGGACAAGGGACTGTCCAACGCCGTGGTGGTGGCGGCCGACGACGGCGCCGTGAAGCGCAGCAAGGAGCTGGCGGACCGGCTGGACCTGCCGCTGGCGATCATCTTCCAGCGCCGGGTTGGGAAAGACGTGAAGGAGCCGGTGGAGATCGTCGGCGAGGTGGAGGGCAAGACGCCGATCATGATTGAGGACATCATCGACACCGCCGGGACTCTGTCGGGGGCTCTCGACGTGTTAATGCGCCGCGGCGCCCGCCCCGAAGTCTACATTTGCGCGACGCATGCCGTGCTGGCGGGTCCAGCCGCCGAGCGGCTGGCGCGCCAGGAAATCCGCGAGGTCATCGTCACCAACACGATCCCCGTCCCCCCCGCCGAGCAGCTGCCCAAGATCATCGTGCTCTCCGCGGCGCCGTTGCTGGCGGAGGCCATCCGCCGGATTCACCTGAATCAATCGGTGAGCATGCTCTTTACCTAGTGATTCGTGACTCGTGATTCGTGATTCGAAACTGAGGTGTGCGGGCTGATGCCAGGAGTCTTTGACGAATCACAAATCACGAATCACTAATCACCATCACGTTTGCCGATATCCATGCAGAAAGTCCGAACACGGTACGCACCCAGCCCGACAGGGTATCTGCACATCGGCGGCGCGTGGATGGCCTTCTTCAACTGGTTATTTGCGCGCAGCCAGACGGGAGCGTTCATCCTCCGCATCGAGGACACCGACCGCACCAGGTCGACTGAGGAGTACGAGCGGGCGATCCTGGAAGACTTTCACTGGCTTGGGCTCGATTGGGAGGAGGGACCCGACGTGGGCGGTCCCGCCGGGCCGTACCGCCAGACCGAACGGTCGCACCTGTACCGGCAGTATGCGCAGGCCTTGCTGGACCGGGGGGCGGCGTACCACTGCTACTGCACGCCCGAGGAACTGGAGGCCGAGCGGCAGCGCGCCCGGGCGGCGAAACAGCCCTATCGGTATTCTGGCCGCTGCAGGAACCTCACGCCCGAACAGCGCGCGGAATTCGAGCGCCAGGGCCGGCGTCCCACCATCCGGCTGCGCATCCACGATGATGGGGAGACCATTGTGGTGAACGACCTCGTGCGGGGCCGCGTGGAGTTCGACCCCGAGCATCTGGATGATCACATCATCGTGCGTTCCGACGGGTCGCCGCTGTATAACTTTGCCAACGTCGTTGACGATCACACCATGGCCATTACGCACGTGATCAGGGGAATCGAGCACCTTTCCAACACGCCCAAGCAGTGGATCATGTATCAGGCGCTGGGATGGGAGCCTCCCCAAGTCGCGCACCTCTCCAACATCCTGGGCACCGATCACAAGAAGCTCAGCAAGCGGACGGGCGATACGGCGGTGCGCGACTACAAGCGGGCAGGATTTCTGCCCGAGGCGCTACTGAACTTCTTTGCGCTCATGGCCTGGTACCCGGAGGAGAGCCGCGAGATCTTCTCTGTGCGCGAGCTCATCGAGCGGTTCCGTCTGAAGGATCTGGGCAAGGCCTCGCCGGTGTTCGACATGGCCAAGCTCACCTGGATGAACGGCGTGTACATGCGCGAGTTGCTTCAGCGCGACCCGGGCCGCGTGGTGGACGCCTGTTTGGAGCCGCTGCGCCACGCCGGGTTGCTCGACGGTCAGGTCACCGCCCAGACCCACGCCTATATCCGCCAGGTGGTTGAGGTGCTCGGCGACCGCATCAAAGTCGGCCGCGATATTCTGACCTACGGTGACTTCTTCTTTACGGACGCCGTGACGTACGAACCCGACGCGGTGAAGAAGTACTTCAGCCAGAAGACCGCAGCCACGATGCTGGCCCAACTGCGGGACCGCGTGGCGAAGGTGGACAGGCTGGATGCCGCCGCGGTGGAAACGATTATCCGCACGATGGCCAGCGAGCTACGCATCGAGAGCCGGGAGATCATTCACCCCGCCCGCCTGGCGCTCACGGGCAAGACGGCGGGCCCGGGATTGTTTGAATTGACCGCGCTGCTCGGGCGGGATCGCGTCGTCCAGCGGCTCGATAGTGCCGTGGAGTGGATTCGCCGCCTTCCTGACTCACGCGGCGTGTGAGGGCTGCGGGGTCCTAGACGCGCCCGCGTCCCTCCCGTTTGGCCCAGGAGTCGCGCAGGCTCACAATGCGGTTGAACACAAGCCGCTTCGGGCTCGCGTCCGCTGGATCGCGCCAGAAGTATCCCAGCCGTTCAAACTGATAGCGGAGCTCCGGCGGGTCGTGCAGCACGCTGGGCTCGACATACCCCTCCACGACCGTGAGGGACTCCGGGCTGAGGGAGGCGCTGATGTCGCCGTCACCCGCTTCAGGGTCGGCCATCCTGAAGAGCCGGTCGTAGAGGCGCATCTCCGCCCTCACTCCGTGGCGCGCCGAGACCCAGTGGATCGTCCCTTTCACCGGGCCTCCCGCGGGCGCGCGGCCCAGCGTGGCCGGATCGTACGTGCACCGCAGTTCCACGAGATTTCCCGCCGCGTCCTTCACCACATCGTCGCAACGGATGACATAGGCATGGCGCAGCCGGACCCGGCCGCCGGGGATCAGGCGATAGAATCCCTTGGGTGGGTGCTCTCGAAAATCGTCGCGCTCGATGTATAGCTCTCTTGAAAACGGCACCGCCCGCGAGCCTTCATTCGGCACGTCGTGTGGCCAGTAGGGCGCCTGGAGTTCCTCCACGTTCCCCTCGGGAAGGTTGGTCAGCACCACCTTCAGCGGTCTGAGCACCGCCAACACGCGCGGTGCGCGATAGTTGAGGTCGTCCCGGATGGCAGCTTCGAATGTGGCGAGATCCACCCGGCTATTGGCCTTGGCGACGCCGATGCGGTTCGCAAACTCCCGGATCGCCTCAGGCGTCACCCCGCGCCGGCGCAGCCCGGCGATCGTCGGCATCCGTGGATCGTCCCAGCCCTTCACGTGTCCGTCCTCGACCAGCTTGATGAGCTTGCGCTTGGAGAGGACGGTGTAGTCCAGGTTGAGGCGGGCGAACTCATACTGGTAGGGGCGGGGGGATGCGGGCAGGCCGCACTTGCCGCGCAGGTGCTCTACCAGCCAGTCGTAGATGGCGCGGTTATTTTCAAATTCCAGCGTGCAGATGCTGTGCGAGACGCCCTCGATGGCGTCGGAGAGGGGATGGGCGAAGTCGTAAAGCGGGTAGATGCACCAGGCGTCGCCGGTGCGGTAGTGGGCGGCGTGGACGATCCGGTAGAGCACCGGATCGCGGAGCTTCATATTGGGGCTGCGGAGGTCGATTTTGGCGCGCAGCACATGCGCGCCGGATGGGAATTCGCCCTTCCGCATGCGCGCAAAGAGGTCGAGGTTCTCTGTCACGGTCCGGTCGCGATAGAGACTCGGCCTGCCGGGTTCGGTGATGGTGCCCCGGTACGTGCTGATCTCCTCCTCTGAGAGACTGTCGACGTAGGCTGCGCCGTCTCGGATGAGCTGCACGGCACACTCGAACAGCCGCTCAAAGTAGTCTGAGGCGTAGCATTCCCGGGCCCACCGGAAGCCCAGCCACTGGATGTCTCGCTTGATGGCCTCGACGTACTCCGGACTCTCGGTTTCGGGGTTGGTATCGTCGAAACGCAGGTTGCACTCCCCGCGGTAATCGAGGGCGAGACCGAAATTCAGGGCGATGGATTTTGCATGCCCGATGTGCAGGTAGCCGTTGGGCTCGGGCGGAAAGCGCGTGACCACCTTCGGGTAACGGCCCTGTTGCAGGTCTCCGTCGATGACCTCGGTGATGAAGTTCGGGCTGACGTGCCGCCCTTTGGGTGAGATTTTCTCAGTCTCAGTACTCATGGTGTTATAGGACCTTAGAATACACTGCAACCTGTCGCCGAAAAAGGGGACGCCTCCCGTAAGGGCCTGACTCCGCCCGGTCGGTCCCAGACGCCATCCGCCCGCCTCAGGCGCCTGCTGGCGCTGAATTGCAGACCTCCGTCATGCCCTCGCCTATCCTCTGGACGAGTTCGCGCGCACAGTGCGAACTCGTCGAGGAGGTGAAGGCGATGAGGAACGGAGGGGTTGCCGTCTTGC
>Ga0209375_1000199_pt1 | contig 56260 bp, 42 predicted proteins | sample GraSoiAngelo_131_FD_185888 | JGI IMG/M metagenome (GOLD analysis project Ga0209375, IMG submission 185888) | Grasslands soil microbial communities from the Angelo Coastal Reserve, California, USA - 14_0929_02_30cm (SPAdes) (version 2) | ecosystem: Environmental > Terrestrial > Soil > Grasslands ...
TTGTCCTCAGCGGACAGTCGGAGGCGCAGAAGGTGGCCTTCTATGACCGGCGCCCCGTCGGATCCAAACTTTTCATCTTTGGTGCGGTACCCACAAACTTGAAAGATTCTCTAGCCAAGCCAGAAACTCTTGAGCCGAACCCTGCGGATAATTATCACCGGTGGTGGAATAACTCCTGGAATGTCGTGGAAGCTGGTGGTCCCGCAAAGGCGGGCTCGTGGACAACCGAGAAGAACGAGCGCGTAATGGAGCTCGTGAGCTACGCACACAAACAAGGCCTTTGGATCCGCTTCTATACGCTCGATGGAGCAACACCCGCTGAATTGAGTTGCCACGGCTGGTTCCGCAGCTATAACTTTGGTTCGCGCGCGGCTGTGGATTTGCGTTGGCGGGCGGCGGTCAATGCCCACGTCGATTACATTGCGACGGACCAGTATGAGGATTTGGGAGCCTTCCTGCGTGACCAGCCGGCCGCGGCAAATTGATGTTGGGACAGAACCTCCACTGCCAAATCCTTTGCCAGTTGCACAACCCAGTGGAACGGAAACTGGCGAGATCGAAATTTGAGACGACTTCAATAACCGTTTTTGACGAAACAAACCCTGTCCCGCTGAGGTATTCGATATTAAAGAGCAGCGAACTTGCGCAGTGTCTCCTCAAATTCTGCTAAGCGGCCTTGTTTCATCTTCGCCATTGAGACACACTTACGAAGTCGGGTCCGGGGAAGAAATCTGGGGTGCTCAAAATGCGCGATGAAAAACGTGGGTCTCTTTTCGTCTACTTTTGCACTTCGAGTCTTGTGGCGCTGGTCGTCCTCTTCCTTCTAACCTGCGCACCAGCCACGCGGGCGCAATCAGAATCGATCAACGGCACCATTCGCGGTCGCATCAGCGACCCCAGCGACCAACCTGTGGCCAGCGCCAAAGTCACGGCCCTTAATAATGCAACGGGGTATTGGCGCAACGTCGATTCCGGCGAAGACGGCTACTATGTGATTGTCTCGCTTCCCCTCGGAACATACACGGTAACCGTAGTGAAGGACGGGTTCACCACGCTCAAGTTCACTGAAATCGTCCTCCAAGCAGGCCGCGAAGCCGTGGTAGACGGCGCGCTCAAGTTGGGCGCGGTGAGCACGTCGATTGAAGTCAGCGGCGGCGCGCCCGTCCTTGATCCAGCGCGAACGAATATCAGCCGAACGATTAGTGAGGATGAGGTACAGAGTCTGCCGTTGACCTCGAGGAACCCGTATAACTGGATCATGTTTCAGCCCGGAGTCAGTGGACATCCCAACCCGGAACTGGGCATCCCGCGCACGCTAAACACCAATGGCTTCGTGGATCGCATCAACTATCAGATGGATGGGATGGTAGACACGGAGAGTGATCGCTACGGTCTTCGCCTGTTCCCGATTTCGTCCGTTTATGTGAGCGAGGTCCAGACCGTAAGTAACAGCTTCGCTCCCGAGTTTGGCGGCACCACAGGAAACATCTATAACGTCATCACAGGTTCAGGCACCAACGATCTCCACGGCATGTTCCAATGGATTCGCGGACCTGTCGATACCACCGCGAGACCAATTCTTCTCTCCTCAACCTTACCGAAGCCGAACTTGCTTATGAATTCCTACGGCATGAATGCCGGAGGTCCTCTTAAGAAAGACAAACTTTTCCTCTTCGGTGCTTACGAGCACCTGTACCGCGCGCTACCTGTGCCGATTACGGTCAACGCCGCAAACCAGACGGCCCTCGAGGGCGCCGGCATTCCCACCTCGCAGTTCGGGACTGCGCCTTCCGTGCAGCATGCGCAGTTTCTGGATGTCCGCGGGGATTGGGATATCAATCAAGAGAACCGCGTCTTTGCTCGCGTCAATTACTTCCGGAACGAGTATCCCTTCAACACCGCCGTTGGCGGGATGAACCTGATTTCCGCGGAGTCAGACTTTCGGGACCGTGCACACGTCGGCGGACTACAATGGGTGAGTACGATATCACCGCGGATGGTCAACGAGTTTCGCTTCTCCTATCCCTACCGGAATGAGAAGCACATCGCGGGCGCTCTGACGGGGGCTCAGCCCGCAGTAACCATCTCTGGGATAGCTAATTTTGGCGGAAGCGTCTCCACGGGCGATGTGTTTGCGGAAAAAATCCCAAGCTGGAACGACAATCTCACCTACATCCGCGGCCCACACACTTTCAAAGGGGGGTTCGGCTATTCGCGCATTATCGACGTGCAGCAGGGCGACAGTTTCACGCAGTACGTCTTCGGTTCGGTCGCTGCGTACCAGGCCGCTGTGAGCGGTGCGAACCCAAAGTCCTATGACACGGTAAATGCTTTGATCGGCAATACGCGCGTGGGCTACATTTCCAATTTCTTCAATTTCTTTGGGCAGGATAGCTGGCAGATACGGCCGTCTTTGCTGGTCACCTACGGGATTCGCTACGATCGCTTTTTGTCTCCTTCGCCGAACGCGGCCGCCCCTTTTCCCTTCTCGCGGGACTTTCACAATCCGGCCGGCGACGTGTCGCCACGTCTGGGCTTAGCCTGGAGGCTTGGTAGCAAGACCGTGGTGCGCGCTTCGTGGGGGATGTTCTACGACGCGCCTCCGACCAATCTGTGGTTCAACGCGCTTTCTAACGACGGTTCTGGCCGGTCGTTCAACGCGTCGCTGTCTCCCTCATCGCCGGGGGCGCCTTCTTTCCCGCAGCCATTGACGACAGCGACTGCTCCGGCGATTCCATCGGTATTCACAGTCACGCCGAATTTCAAGAACGCCTACGCGATGACCGCAACCCTCCAGATATCGCGGGAGCTTTCAAAGAACGATGCCTTGACGTTCGCGTATGTGAACACGGGCGGGCGGCAATTGCAGTGGCTGCACAACATCAATCTCATTAATCCGCTGGGTTTTCTGCTCGATGGCCGACCCGTGTTCGACCCAAGGGTGAATGCGGGAACGCGTGCAAACCCGGCGTTCAACAACGTGACAATACAGGACGTGGGCACGAGCTCGAGCTATAACGCGCTGGAGGTCAACTACGAACACCGCTTCTCGCTCGGCCTGGTGGCAAGCGCAGCGTACATCTATTCGCATACCATCAGCGACGCTCCCGACGTTAACGGCTTTGAGCAAAACCTCGTGTACGTCGAAGATGCGACGAATCGACTGCGTGACCGTAGCAACAGCTACATCAATCGGCCACAGTCCTTCACGGCCAGTGTGGTGTGGTCTCCTCGCCTGAAGGTCGAGAACTCATTGGTGAACCGCGTGCTGAATGACAACGAGTTGGCCATGCTGACGAACATCGCCTCGGGCGACGAACAGAACGTCACTGCAAACGCCAACCTCAACGGTGACTCACTTGTGACCAGCATCACGCGGTCGCTCGGCATTGGACGCAACACCCTCCGCGGACCGAACGTTTATCAGTTTGACCTACGCTATACGAGAACGCTCTTCACCCTGAAGGAACGAATCCGGGCACAGTTTTTGACCGAAGCCACTAATATTTTCAATCACCCCAATGTCACAAGCCTGAAAACGGGGGGAGTCCTGGTAGATACCACAGGTTGCCCCAAGACTGCCAATGGCTTTACCTTGGACCCCACGCATTGTGGACAAGTCACCGGTTTTCCGTCGGGCTTCGGCACACCCTCAGCCACAGTCCTCCAGGGCCGAATTCTCAATTTCGGATTGGGAGTTAGATGGTAAGGCCACTCGATGTTTTCTAGTGCCGCTGCTAGACTCATGCGCGGGCGAGTCGAAGAGAGGAGACCTGCGGGATGACTCTCTCCTTGGCTGGGGCCGCCAAGCGCCCAGCGGCTGATAGTTCTGCGTTTTCCTTAGTGGGGGGTGCGCTCCTTGAATGAACTGGACCACCCCTCCGAAGCGCCGTCCAAGTCTTCCGACCGCTTTCCCGCCCCCGTCTATGCTGAAACCGTTCTGGCCGTGAATTTCGAAGACGCCAAGAAGTATTTTCTGGATGCGCTGCTCGAAATCCATTCGGCTCACACCTTGATGCTCGCGCGTCAAAACATTATTCCGACGGCGGATGCCCGCCGGTGCCTGGAAGCAATCGCCCGTCTCGATCGTCCCAAGATTTTGGCGACGCGCTACGACGGACGCTGCGAGGACCTGTTCTTTTACGTCCAAGAACTGCTGGTCGAAGCTTGCGGCGAAGAGGTAGCGGGCAAGATTCACACCGCGCGCAGCCGCAACGACATCGATCTTACGATGTACCGCATGTGGTTGCGTCGCGAAATCCTGAGAATTGCGGAAGAAACCGCGGACGCGCGCCAGGTGCTGCTCGATCTCGCCGCGTCACACGTGGGAACCATCATGCCCGCTTACACGCACACGCAGCCGGCCCAGCCGACCACGCTGGCCCACTATTTGCTTGCCGCCGTTGAATTCCTGGGTCGCGACATCCAACGATTGCGCGCTGCCTTTGCCACTATTAATCGGAACCCCCTCGGCGCCTGCGCCATTACGACGACTGGCTTTCCCATCGATCGCGATTATACCGCCCGTTTATTGGGCTTTGAGGGGCTGCAGGTAAATTCCTATGGCGCCATCGCGGCGATCGATTACCTTCTAGAAGCGGCCTCGGCTGTCGCCGTGCTGGCGCTCAATTTGGGAAAACTCGTGCAGGATTTGCTGTTGTGGTGCACGGAAGAGTTCGGTTTTCTGCGCTTGAGCGACGCTTACATCCAGATCAGCAGCATCATGCCGCAGAAACGGAATCCTGTGGCTTTGGAACACGTGCGCATTCTGGCGAGCAAGGCATTCAGTCAGGCCCAGGCGGTGCTCAGTTGCGCGCACAATACTCCCTTCGGGGACATCGTGGACAGTGAGGATGACCTACAACCGCTGGCGTTTTCCATGTGCGCCGACGCCGCGCGCGCGCTCCGCCTTTTCGCTGGCATTATGAGCCACGCCGAAGTGGATCGCGAGCGGATGCGCCTCCGGGCTTGCGGGAGTTTTCTTTGCGTCACGGAGTTGGCGGATACTCTCGTCCGGGAAGAAGGCATCAGCTTCCGCACGGCCCACGGCCTGGTAGCCGCGGCTGTCCGCGCCGTTGGCCGCGAGTACTCTGCCGAACGACTGGTGACCGCAATGAAGGGTCTCGCAGCCGAAACGTTGGGAAGAGAACTCGGCAAGCCCCGCGAAGTCTGGATGCGGGCGCTCGACCCCGACCATTTCATCAGTATCCGAAAGATTCCAGGCGGCCCGGCCCTCGAGGCTGTACAAGCGCAGATCGCAACCGCCCGGACAGAGCAAGCAGAGACGAAGGAATGGCGCGACGCCAGGCGATCCTTGCTAGAGCGCTATCCTCAACTCATTCGCACTGACATCGGGGCACTCAACAGCGCCCCGCGATGATCGCGCCAATCTGTTCGCTAATCTCATCCTTGTAAGGAGCGGATATGTGAATCATCCGTATGGGGAGCCTTTCGAGCACGTGACAATGTATATCTGCCGCGGCGCGAGAGTCTCGCTGGAGCAGTAAAGGCTTTGGAAGTGAAACTGCGATTTCGTGATATGGTCTGATTTTGGCAGCTATGAGAATCGCTCAGGTCTGTCTGTTCCGGCCCTGACTGCACCACCGATTCGATGGATCCAAGCTTCCTCTCGCGAGCCACGCGCTACTCGATTAATATAATTTCTGGTCTGCTCGGCTTGACTGCGCTGTTTCTGATCGCCTATTCGGGGGCAGTCCTAGGCACCGGCGATTCTTTTCCCGCGAATTACATCGCCGGAAGTCTGATTCAGCTCAATGACAACGGCGCATGGTCTTGGTTTATGGATCCGCGCGTCGTCGTGGATGACGGCAAACTGATTGTGGGTTCGGTGCGTGCGGTCGGCACCTTCCAATCGGGCGCTTCTGACCCACGATGGGGCAACGTCGAAATAGCTGTCTATGACCTCGCCGCAAAAAAGACCGCGACGATGGTTCTGCATGCGCATCTCGAGCAAGATGATCACGATGCTCCCGCCTTCCTTGTGCGGCCCGACGGCCGATACATCGCGATGTACTCGAAGCATGCCGCCGAGCGAAAGATGTATTACCGCATCTCCGAACCCCACGATGCGCTCGCGTGGGGTCCCGCGCTGAGCGTTGAAACGCCCGGTTCCGACACCAAGTACGCCGGCAACAACGATACCTATGCCAATCTGTTTCGTCTGCCGGACGGGCGCATATTCAATTTCTATCGCGGCCTCCATCATGAGCCTAATTACATGGTCTCGAAGGATGAAGGCCAGACATGGATCTATGGTGGCCACTGGCTCTACGGCAAAGGTGGCTATAGCCCATACCTGAAGTACGCCGAGGATGGCAAAGGCACGATTCATTTCGTCGCCACCGAGGATCATCCTCGCAATTTTGACAATAGCCTGTATCACGCATATTTGCGGAACGGCACCATCTACCAATCGAATGGGACGCCGGTTGGCCCGTTGAGCACATCGACCGACGCAAAAATCGCCACTTGGGAGCTCACCAAAATTTTCCAGGGAACTCCGGATGACGTCGCGTGGATGATTGATTTGGAATTGGACCGCAGCGGCCACCCTTACGTCTTGTTTTCTTGCCAAATCGATGGCCGAGGTTTGCCGCGTGGTCAGGGTGGCATGGACTTGCGGTATCACTACGCGCGCTGGGACGGCGCCGCGTGGCATAGTGAGGAAATCGCCCACGCGGGCACGCGTCTATATCCCGGCGAAGACGACTACTCCGGTTTGGGCGCGCTCGATCCCAAGAATCCCGACATCGTTTACATTTCGACCGACGCCGATCCGGTGAGCGGCGCCCCAATCGTCAGTCAGGCGGACCACCGCAGACACTACGAATTGTTTCGCGGTACACGCAAGCAGCACTCCGGTAAATGGACGTGGACTCCGATCACACGCAACTCCACGTACGACAATCTCCGCCCCATCATTCCCAAGTGGAACGACTCCCGAACCGCCCTCGTCTGGATGCGCGGCTCCTACTTCAACAACCACGGACAATGGACCACTGCCGTAGTCGCGGTCATCCTCCCACCCGCAGAGTAGGGCAGGAATGGGCTTCTTTGCACATTGCCAAAGCATAAGTGTATCTATTCTAGGGACTTACGAGAGTTCGTTTTGCAATTTTGCTCCCGTGGGGACCGATGACGAGTTTCCCTTTTTACTTGACACAAACCAAGATAACATGTATATACATCTTATTGTGGATATGCCGATTCACGACGATCATCCCTCGAACGCGCTCTTTGCGCTCCCTTGCGCCTGTCAGAACCTTCGGCGCGTCACCCGACTTGTGACCCGCATTTACGACCAGGAGCTCCGCAACGCCGGCATCGAAATCAGCCAGTTCGGTCTGCTGACCGCACTTGCCATTGTGGGCGAGGCAAATCAGGAGGCCCTGAGTGCCGGTTTTGCCATGGACAGCACGACCCTCACGCGCACCTTGGCCCTGTTGCGCAAGCAGGGCTGGATCCACGTCAGGCCCGGGAAGGATCGCCGCGAACGGGTATTTCGCCTAACGGAAGAAGGAAAGAGGCAAATGGCAATGGCTCAGCCACACTGGCAGGCTGCGGAACGTCGCTTGCGAAAGGCGTTGGGACCTTCGGTTTGGAAGCAGATGCAGGCCACCGTCACCCGAGTCACGAACGCGGCGGCAGGGGCCTGATTTTTTGTACCCATAGTAGATGCATATACATCTATTCTAGCTGGATAAGTTCCCGGAAAGGATTGCTCTCATGCGAAAACTTGTTTCTTTGTTGGCAGTGGTGGCGCTCGGCGTAGGCTTCCTGGCTTGGGCGGGAACAAATAGGACGGTCGGGGGTGGCGCCAACGGGAATCAATCCGGCTCTTCCCGCCCGGAACTCGAATACCTGAAAGCGGTAAACAGCGCCGCACCGCCACAAGATCCGCAATTGCTTTTTCTCCTCATGGGGGCATATGCGAATGCCAACCAGCAGGCGGAAGGAGCCGAGTTCCTCACCGCGCGGCTAAATGAATTCGGGCCCCGCCTCACCGACGCGCAAAAGTCGTTTTATTTGAGCGCCATCGGTTTGCTGCGCGCCCGGCACGCCTCCACTATCTCCTTGCTCCACCGCATCGGCTATGTGAGAGACACCAGCGCAATGCTGGACCAAGCCAAGCGGCTCTCCGGCGGCCAAATCTATGTAGTGAACTGGATTTCCGGAGTCGTTCGTTCCCAACTCCCGAGTTTTTTCCATCAGAGGCAGGCCGCACAGGATGATTTGACTTGGTGTGCCGCGAACATCGCTAAAGCGCCAGACATCGGCTGGCTGCGGGAAGTGGATTTTCGTTTGGCATCGCTTGCTCTCACTGATGGCGACCAGGTCAAAGCGCAGGATTACCTGCGCCAGAGCGGCTACAAATCTTTCGACAAGCCGGTTGTCCTTACCACCCCATTTTCAGAAGACCCGTTGTCCGGGCACGCTTTTGCTTCACGCCGCATCGCGGAGATTGTTCCCGGCCGGGTCTATGCACTCTCGGGCTTCGAGTTCACGGAGTACTATTTCGTGGTCTCCGACAATCGGCGAGAGCTGATCGGAATAGACGAGGGAACCCGCACCGATTCCGCAAAGACTGCCTATGAAGCATTGCGCGCCTACGCCCCCAATCTGCCGGAGCTGACCACCATCTTCGTCACACATTCGCATTGGGACCACATCGGCGGACAAACCTATTTTCGCGGTCTGAATCCGAAGCCCCGCTTCTATGCGAGAAGCAATTATCAGGAAGAAATAGCAGGCGAGATCAACGGGCCCGAGTCCATCGCGAAACACTTCTTCGGCGAACGCTTCAATCTCGAGGATGTCCGGAATTTTAGGCCGGACGCAACCGTAGACCGCCCCACTGAACTAAAAGTCGGCGGAACGCGCATCGAGTTGTTTGCCGTGCACGGGGGAGAAACGCGTGACGCCATGTTCATCCATCTGCCCGATTTGGGCGTGCTCTTTGTCGGCGATTTCATCATGCCTTACATCGGTGCGCCGTTCGTTGTAGAAGGAGACCTGCAAGGTCTGCTCGATGCCATTGACGTAGTGGTAGAGAAAAATCCGCGCTACATGCTGCACGGTCACGAGCCGCTGACGCGGAACTTCTCCTCTCCCGACATGTTGGCCCAGTTGAAGACAAACCTCAGCTGGCTGCGCGATCAGGTGCTTAACGCAATCCGCCGCGGTGACACACGCGCTGAAATCCATCAGGCAAATCTCATTCCGCCCGGCCTCCTCAGCGGCCGTCCCGACGCGCTCTTGCCTTACCTGATCCTGCGCGAACATGTGATTGACCGGCTCTATCACCAGAATGTCGGATATTGGCAGGCCGACCTCGAAGGCCTCGACCATCTCGGCGATTCCGATCATGCGGAACTCTTGGTGGATTACCTTGGCCTCTCAGAAAAACAGCTTGTGAAGGCCGTGGAAAAAATGGCCGCCGATGGCAAATACGAACTTGCGGCCTCGCTCCTCGAATCGGCCAGCGCCAGGTTCGGCCGCACTGAATCGATCGCCAAAGCCGAGCGGCTCGTCTATCTCAAACTGATGGAAAAATATCAGAACACCGACCCGTTCAAATACATTCTTTACTCGGCGAAAATCGGCGAGCAGACCCCGGCCATGGCGGCAAGCGAATGATCAGATGTGGATGAATGCTGATACGCCATTTTCTGCAGGTGAAACTGTTGGCTCCGCCCGTGGACCCGAAACTCTTGGGTCGTTTCTCAATCCCGCCGTAGCACCAGCCAAGTTGGCCCAAAGCCGATACTTAACTTCGCCGAAGAATGGGCCTCTGGCAAAGATCAGCAAAGATCATTCAGGTGTCACACAAGGAACTACCTGGCGACTATGGCGGCGGTAGACCCGGAAATCCTGGTCGGTCGTCAGAATGACGGGATCAGCAAGCGTTTCGGTCATGCGAACCAGGCATGCGCCGGCGAGGCTCATCGGAACGTCCGAGTACTTTTCGATCAATCTCGCAACGGGTTCTACGCTGTCGGCAAGTTCGAAGGCGACCAGCAGAGCACGACGGCGAAGCAGTGCGCCGAGATTGCGTGCGCCAAGTCCTCCGAGAAGGTGGAAGGACTCGGATAGAACGGCTTCGCACGTGGACCAAGGTGGAGGCAATTCGGAGGCTTGGGTCACAGCCCATTCGTGGTGATTGTCGCGGCTGCTAAGCAGCGCCACCACAAATCCAGCATCAACGAGAACGTTTTTGGCCATAACCCATGTCTCGCAAATACTCCTTCTTGCGGGCAGTGAGGTCGGTCGGTAAGCCATCCACGGAGCCGATGAGATCGGCGATGGCATTGAGGGACGTAGTGCGCCGCCGCTTGCGGGGAGCACGCTCGAGCCTTTCGCGTACCACATCGGACTTCGAGATCTTGCGCCCGCGCGATTCCGCCTCGATGTCTGCCACCAAGGGCTCGGGCAATCGTACAGTGAGAGTCTTCATGAAGTCAGCGTATTACCTATCCGACAGCTCTGCAAGACAAACAGCCGAACCAGCGGACAGCGATATCGTGAGCGTCCCCACTCCTCCGCCACTACCCCCACTGGCGTACCCGATTGCCAACACTCCGGCGCCTGCCAGCACCGCTGCCAAACTCCCTTTCCCGTAAAAATGACGAATCTGCACGGCACGCACCCCCATCCGGAGCCCTTGGCATTCTCATTACGCCGAATCTAAGAACTATTGCCGCATGAGCAGCTGAATCAATTCCTGCACAAGATGCGCGCATGTCTTGTCGAGGCTAGGCCAAAACGACCTCGGATTCGATTGGACCCGGAGGCGCACATGGCTCTTTGCAAGCACGTCCTCGCCAGAGACAATTGGCGCTGTCAGAGTTGCGGGGCGTCTGAAACCCTGCAGGTCCATCATGTCCGGTCGCGAAGCAAACTCGGACATGACTGCTCGGAGAACTTGATCACGCTTTGTGCCGGCTGCCACGAGTCCCTCCACAGCAATCGCCAAGAGTCGTCTAAGCGTGTCCTTTCGGCAAGCCTATCTGGGTGAGTCTGGCGCGTCGGCACTTGCGCCCAGAGGCCATAACTCCGGCGCGTTTTTCAGCCCGAAGATCGGGCCGCTCGCTTTTTTCTTCCATGCAGTACCTGGTTGATCGCCTCGATGGAGAACTTTTTCGGATCGTAGTCTTCACCCACCCATTCAAGGAGTTCTTCGTGTTGAGGGTGACGCGGATTCTGTAGCGACTCCAACAAACTATAGAATCCTCCGATGCCACCGCAATCTTCAGGCGGACAGGCGCCTCGACCGCCCGTGGCCGCCGGATAGGCCATGTTTGGGTCTACCGGCAAACCCTTTTCGAGGACTATGCCATGCTCCCAACCGTCGCCGAAGTCGTACGTATAAACGATCTTTGCCCCAACTCGGACCAGTAATTGATTGAGCCGTACTTTGCGCTCGTCGATCGCCTCCGCCACACGCCTCTCCGGACCGGTCGGGCCATAGCACTGCCCGCGAAATAGGAACTCGTGCAGGTGAGAGTCGGTCCAGCCCATGGCGAGTTGCAGCAGGTCGTGCAGGTTGGACAGTGTGATATCCGAGGGTACCAACAGGCGCCGCCAGACGGGCGGCACCGTCCGCAACAGCGTAACTTTGATCTGGTAGATTTCGTTGCCAGAGCTTTTCTGTTCGGTCGGCATGGTCAGCATTCCTTTGCTAGAGAAGGTCTAACCGGCAGCGATATTATCTCAACCCCCGGCACTCATTCGAATAACGTTCGCTCGTTCTTCTGGCTGGACGACGACACCATCGCGAAACGCAACAACTCTGCCGGAATTGGCGGGGACGCGCTCACCAGGAACGACGATGCCGGCGAGATTCAGAGGATCAGCCGCAGAGACGGTAATGATTTCACCGGTCGGCTGCTGGTTGCGCATGGCGCGCAAAGACTCGACGGCCACAGGCAAAGCAAATTGCTCTCCCAAAAAGCCGCTGACGAATCGGCCACCTCGAATCTCAGCGCGATCTTCCAGGCGCCGCAGGGTTATAAGCAGCTCACGCCACTTGGGAAGTATGGTCTCGCGGGTAAGAAGTTCCCTAAAGACGATTCCGTAACGACCGAGCAGCATCCAGCAAATGGCTTCGAGTGCTCGACCGTGGTCGTGAGTCTCGCCCGAATAGAGCAGCGACCATCGGCCCGCGCTGTCCCGCGGACGTGAGCTGCGTCCGCTTCCTTGGCCGGAGCGGCGCTTGGGATCGATGAGCGCACGCAAGTTATCAAAACCGTCTGCGGTGAGCAGCCCCGCGGCAACAAGTTCCCAGAGTGCTGTTTCCACTTCCGACTTTAGCTTGCCGGTGCCGCGCACGATATCGGCAAAGAAAGAAGCACCGCGCTGCCGCAAAAACCGCAGAACTGCACCGGCGTCAGAGCCGAGACCAGTGAATTCCGCTTCGCCGGCTGCGCGTCGCAGAATCATCCAATCCGCGTCTTCTCGCACAAAGAAAGTAATCGGCGCGACGCTGGTGGGGATAACGCGGCGTTTTCCGTCCGTGAACGCTTCGAGCGTGGCAGGATGCAGAGAGAGGCGGCCCCAGCCAACCGCCCCTGTCAGGCAGAGATGGTCCAGCACCTTGGGGTCGAAATCGGCCACGCGCCGTCTGAGGATTTGCGGTTCCCAGGAATTCGCGGGTGCCTCGAAACCCTGGATTTGGCGAAGCGCTTCAAGCGTGCCCCGTTCGCCGAGGAGCTGCGTACCGGTGGCCACATGGTGCCAGCGAAGCTGCCAGTTCATAAATTGCGCAGGGGTAACGGATTGGATTTCCTTTCGGAGTTGTCCAAGCGTCAGCCGGTGGATGCGCGCGAGCAATCGGCGTTCGCACCATTCGGTTTCGTCCGAGCCCGGACCCGTGAACTTGCCGCGCAGCACGACGCCGCTAGCCTCAAGACGCAACAAAGTCTTCTCTAGGTCCAAGACAGCAAGGGTGAGGAGGCTCCCAAGCTGGTTTGCGGTGACCGGGCCGCCATGAACAATCCACCCCGTTACGAGGGCTAGAAGGGCATCCTCGCGCGAAACCGGCGATGATTCCACATTCGGTAGCGGCGCTTCGAACTGTGCCGACGGGAAGATTTCCATGAATGTGTGGATGCGTTCCGTCGCGACCCAATACGATTGACTGTCCACTTGGGCCCGACCGACACGGTGTTCTGCTCCAAGCTGATCGAAAAATGCGCTCCATCGAGGCAGCGATTCCTCGAACTTGGCACGCAAACGATTTGTTACGTGCGCGTCTGCTTTCCTGCGGGTAGGCAACGCAATCAAGGTGAGCAGCGCATCGTGGAGTTCTTCGGCGTCACGCACATCAGGCCAGGCATCATCGCACACCTCGGAGATGGCCGCGGGATCGAGCCGCCCAATTTCTCCGAGCACCGCATCGGGCAGGATGCGACGCATTTCGACGGCACGAGCGCGGCGCTCTTCGAGCGGCGCATCGTCGAGATACGCATAGGGATTGGCGTTCAGAATTTCGTGGGAAAACTGTGACGGCATCGGTGTATCCACTGCGAGACACGTGATTCTACCGCCCGTGAGGTCGCCGAGCACGCGCTCCAGCCCTTCGATGTCCAGCGCCTCCGTGAGAACATCCTTCATTACTTCGCGGATCAGCGGGTGATTCGAAATAGGGATATCGCTCGGAAGATTTTCCTGGCAGGCGAGGGCCTCGGGAAAGACGGCGGCCAGCAAATCTTCAGCGCGCATGCGCTGGATCTGTGGCGGAATTTTTTTCCCTCCACGAAAGCGAAGCAAGGCCAATGCACGCCCGGCATCCCAGCGCCAGCGGGTGGTGAAAAGCGGGGAAGCCAGTACCGCCTGTTCCAGAATGGAGCGCATAGAATTTGGATGGAGAAAATGAAAAACATCCGCAAGCGGGAAACTATGTTGCTCGCTGAGCGAGATATTCAGCCCGTTGTCAGTAGCCGCAGCTTGCAATTCGAAATTGAAGGAGCGGCAAAAGCGCTTGCGTAGCGCCAGGCCCCAGGCCTTGTTGACACGCGCGCCGAACGGGGCATGGATGACCAGTTGCATGCCGCCGCTTTCGTCGAAGAAGCGTTCGGCGATCACCGTCGTTTGCGTGGGAACCGCGCCCAGCAATGCGCGCCCGGTAATTACGTACTCGACTGCCTGCTCCGCTCCCGCGTGGTCGAGGCCGCATTCTAATTTGAGCCAGCTCACTGCGTCGGCAATCCCTTTGGCAGCGCCGTTTGCATCCGATGCCGAGCGCGGAACGAACGCGCTGATCTTCTCGCGCAATTCCGAAACGTGCGCGGAAAGTTCGTCGGTACGCGCTGGAGCTTCGCCACGCCAGAACGGTACGTTCGGAGGCGCTCCCTGGGCGTCTTCCACCAGGACGCTCCCGGACTGCACGCGGCGAATGCGCCAGGAAGTGTTTCCCAGCAGCATGATGTCGCCCGCCAGGCTTTCTACCGCGAAGTCTTCGTCCACCGTGCCCACGACGGTGCCTTCAGGCTGCGCGACCACGGTGTACAACGAATTTTCGGGAATGGCGCCACCACTGGTGATGGCCGCAAGGCGGCTGCCGCGGCGGGCGCGTACCACCCCGTTCACGCGGTCACGATGCAAGTATGCCGCGTAACGTCCACGCGCGCTGGCCATGCCTTCGGAAAGCATTTCGACGATCTCTTCAAAGTCCGCGGGCGCAAGATGGCGATATGGATAAGCTCGGCGCACGGCTTGGAACAAATCATCTTCCCTCCAGTCTTCGGCGGCGCACATGGCCACGATCTGCTGCGCCAGAATGTCCAGAGGCGCTTCGGGAACGGCGATGCGGTCGAGATCCCCCTGACGAATGGCGCGCACCAGCGCAGCGCATTCCAGCAAGTCGTCGCGGGTAGTCGCGAAGATGCGGCCTTTGGGCACGGCGCCGCGCCAGTGACCCGCGCGGCCGACACGCTGCAAGCCCACCGAAATGGACCGCGGCGAGCCAATCTGGCAAACCAAATCAACGCTGCCGATGTCGATACCCAATTCGAGCGAAGCCGTCGCTACGAGCGCGCGGATTTCTCCAGCCTTCAACTTTCTTTCGGAGACCAGTCGCAGCTTGCGCGACAAGCTGCCGTGATGCGCGGCAACGGCTTCTTTTCCGAGGCGTTCGGCAAGATGATGCGCCATGCGTTCTGCCAGGCGACGGGTATTGACAAAAACAAGCGTGGAGCGGTGTTCGGTCGCGAGGGCGGCAATGCGATCGTAGATTTCGTCCCACATTTCGTTGCTCGCCACGGCGCTAAGCTCGCTGCCGGGAACTTCGACCGCGAGATCGAGCTCGCGCCGCGGGTCAACTTGCACGATCACTGGATCAAGCCGGTCGGTGCCGGTCAAAAAATGGCCCACCAGCTCAATCGGCTTCTGCGTAGCGGAAAGACCAATGCGCGTGAGGCGCTTTCCGGTCAGCTGGTCCAGGCGTTCTAGGGATAGCGCCAGGTGGACGCCGCGTTTGTCGTCGGCTACGGCGTGGATTTCGTCCACGATGACGGATTCCACCGTTCTCAGGACCTCGCGGCTCTTTGCGGCAGTCAGCAGGATGTAAAGGGATTCCGGAGTGGTGACCAAAATGTGCGGTGGACGTGCCAGCATGGCGCGACGCTCGTGCGCGAGCGTGTCCCCGGTGCGCACGGCGGTGCGAATTTCCGGCATGAGCATTCCGCGTTGTCCGGCGAGCAGTAGAATTTCACCGAGAGGAATCTCCAGGTTTTTCTGAATGTCGTTGCTGAGCGCCTTGAGGGGCGACACGTAAAGAACTTCGGTGCGATCGGTCAATTCCCCGCCGAGCGCCTTCCGCACCAAGCGGTCAATGCAGATCAGAAACGCCGCCAGCGTTTTCCCCGAACCCGTGGGGGCGGAAATCAGCGTGGTTTGTCCGGCGAGAATCGACGGCCAGCCTTCTTGTTGCGGCTCCGTGGGCGTGCCAAAGCGACTGACAAACCAGTCGCGGACGAGCGGATGTGCCCATTCCAAGCCAGAGGAGATCGTTGGTGAAGTTTCGGTGTTCACTGCTTAACGCTGCATTATATCTCGAACGTTTCTAGACTCGCAGGTGGCAAGGGTAGTTTCGGTGCACGACATTAGGATGAGGGTACTGCAGGTCTCCTTTTTTGCGGTCTGTATCTGAAAGTATTATATACTTACAGATATCTGCCTGTACCATAAAGGAGCCTTCCCTATGTCCGATACCTTACCCAATTTGCTCAACCTCAGAGGCGATTTGCTGCGACAGGTTTCCCAGCTCGGCGACTTCCAGCCGGGCTCAGTCACCCGCGTCCACCGCCGCTGCGGCAAGCCCAATTGTCATTGTGCCAAGCCCACTGATGCTGGCCACGGCCCCCAAGTTCAACTGACCCACAAGATGAGCGGCAAAACCGTTACGCAAACCTTGTCTTCCCTGGCAGCAGTGCGCAAGGTGGAAAAGGAGATCGCCGCCTTTCGCCGATTTCAGGCGCTCACTCATGACCTGGTGGAAGTTAACCAGAAGATCTGTCGTCTGCGCCCGGTCGAAGGGCAGGAGCAGAGTGCCCAGGAAAAAAAACGGCGGAAGCGATCCAGCAGGAAATCATCCGCGAAGTAGAGCATCTGCTGCAGCTTATCCTCGGCGAACACCGCAACCAGCGGGGGCTGGACCTAGAAGCGGTCGAGATGGCCATTCGTTCCGCTATGCACCAGGCAGGAGCCGCCGCGCTAAGCGCATTGCTGCGGTTCGATCCACCGGGCCTCGAGCAGCGCCGGCTTCCTTGTCCCTGCGGTTCTGCGGCCCACTACTTGGAATTACGTTCCAAACCGGTGCTGACCGCCGTGGGGTGGGTGGAACTACAACGCCCGTATTACCTATGCCCAGACTGCCATCAGGGACAATTCCCGGCTGATCGAGAACTGGATGTGGAAGGCACGGAGCTTTCTCCTGGCGTGCGACGCATGTTAGCGGTGGTGGGCCATGAAGCTCCCTTCGATCATGGTCGCGAGCAGATGCACCTGCTGGCCGGCCTCTCGGTCACCACTAAGGCCGTCGAGCGAACCGCCGAGGCCATCGGAGAAGATATCGCTGCTCGCCAGGCAGAAAACATGCAGCGGGCGATGCAACTGGAATTGCCTATGGCGATGGGGCAGCGCATCCCTATCCTCTACGTGCAGATGGACGGCACGGGCGTTCCCATGGTCCGTGCGGAAACCGAAGGGCGGGCCGGCAAGCGGGATGGCCAGCCCGCGCACACGCGCGAAGCCAAGCTGGGCTGTGTGTTCAGGCAGACCACCGTAGATCGGGACGGCCGGCCCGTGCGCGAGGAAGGTTCCACCACCTACGTGGGAGCCATCGAGACCGCCGAAGAATTCGGTCTACGTCTTTATACCGAGGCTGGGCACCGGGGTTGGGCTCGCGCGGAGAAGAAAGTGGTGATCGGAGATGGCGCCGAATGGATCTGGAACATCGTTCAGCTGCACTTCCCCGACGCCATCCAGATCGTGGATCTGTATCATGCGCGCCAGCACCTGTGGGAACTCGCGGCCAAACTCTACCCCAACGATGCTCCCCGCCAGAGGCGCTGGATGATGACCAAGCAGGACAAACTGGACAACGGTAAAATGGAAAGCTTGGTCGCCTCACTGCGCTCTCTGGCTACTTCCCATCCGGAGTTGGCAAAGCAGATCCGCACCGAAGCGGACTATTTTGAGACGAATACCGAACGCATGCGCTATCTCAAGTTTCGCCGGCAGAAACTGTTCGTCGGCTCCGGTGTGATCGAAGCCGGGTGCAAAACGATCATTGGGACTCGGCTCAAACAATCGGGCATGTTCTGGACCGTGCGCGGAGCCAACGCCATCATTGCCCTCCGTTGCTGCCGACTCAGCGGTAGGTTCGAGGATTACTGGGAAGGCCGCCGACGTTGATCTCACTTATATGTCGCGCACCGCTTACTGACCCCGCCCTTGACAAATGACAGGTCTGCGACGGCTCTCGGGAAGCTGTTTGGAGGCATGCTGCCCTGGCCCTTTTGAACTTCAAGCTTCCCGATGGAAGGTTCTTGATTCCAACACCACAAATCATTGACCGCTCGAAGCCTCTCGCCGTGCAGGGCCTTTCTGTCTTTACAAAACCTTGCCAGTTCGCGGAAAGCCAGGTATTAGCCAACGTGGATTACAATGTTTCAGCAAGGAGCCGATTCGCTGGACGGCTTTTCCTCTCAAATGACAGCGAAACCGTCACCTTCCCTGGCAACGGTCTAAACGCGTCAGGTAACATCCCCGGCTTTCCGAGTCCCAGCGACTCGGGCTTTAGAGTTTTTTCTCTCGAACACACTTACGCACGAACCAGTAGCTGGCTGAACCAAGCGCGAGTGGCGTATGTTCGTACAAGAACGCGTACTGACGCGACTACTCCGTTCAAGTGGTCGGACGTCGGCGTCGCAGAGGGTGGTATGAGCGAAAACAACCAACTGCCCAGCCTGAGCATTCTTGGCTCTATCAGTGTTGCGTCAGGGTTTCCACGAAGAATCACGCAAAACAGCTTTGTGTTTAATGACATTCTTAGCTTTACTCGCGGGACTCAAACCATGCGATTTGGAGGATCAATAACGAGATATCAAGACAATGTCAATCTCGTGGGCCTCGGGTCATTCCTACACTTTCTCAGCTGGCCAGATTTCTTGCTCGGCCTCAACGCATCCGGCAACGGCACGGCGTACAGCAATGTTTTTGCTTCGTTCGATGTGTTCGGACTGACAGATCGCGAGTACAGAGCATGGGAGGGGTCGGCCTTCGCAGAAGACGACTACAGGATCAGTAGATCAGTGACCCTTAACGTTGGGTTGCGTTACGAACGCTTCGGTCAATTTGGTGACCGGCTCGGGCGGAACTCCAGCTTCGATTTCAGCAAAGCTGACAAAAACCCATCACCGGATGGGAGTCTCGACGGGTATATCGTTGCTTCAAATTTCTCAAGCGATCTTCCGCCGGGAGTAATACATACGAGTAATACGTTTGCGAATTATGGCAAAGGACAGAACTCGCTCGCCCCGCGAATCGGTTTTGCATGGCAGGTCTTGGAACATAGAATGCCACTGATACTCAGAGGAGGATACGGAACCTTTTATTCGCGAACCACTGGACAAGCCTTTTATCAAAGCGTGTTTGGTGCCCCGTTCTCCTTGTTTCGGTTGAATGCAGGCACGGCAAACGCCAGCGCGACATTTCAAGCTCCCTTTCCCCAACCATTTCCTACGCCGGATTCTTTCCCCCTGTTCCCCGCCTATTCACCCACTACTACGACAACCATTTATGCCGTCGCGCCCGGCTTTCGTCCTGCCCTGATTCAACAGTTTTCACTGAATCTTCAGGCAGAGATGCATGCAAATTGGCTTTTAGAAGCGGGATATGTGGGTACTCGTGGCTCGCACCTGATGCGTCAGCGCTCTTTGAATCAGGCCCTGAACGCCTCAGCAAGTAATCCGATTCGCGGCGAGACATCAAATACGATTGCGAACATTGGCGAACGAGTTCCCATTCCTGGAGTGCCGCCTGACTCGCTGCTAATCATGGAATCTGAGGGCAGTTCTTGGTACAACGCACTTGAGTTAAGCCTTACCAAGCGCTTGAGCCATGGTCTTGAATTTCTTGCTTCCTACACCTTTTCCAAGACTCTGGATACCGACGGCGCCGATATTAACTCAACCTCTTCAGGTAACGGACTCACACTAGGGGACCAGAATTCTCCCAGCCAGCGTTGGGGGAGAGCGAGTTTCGATCGCACGCACCGGTTCGTGTTCAGCCAAACGTGGACGCTGCCCAGCCCATCTTCCGGACTCTCACGTTCGGTCCTAGGAGGGTGGGACCTGGCGACAGTAATCACCATCCAATCGGGCAGTGCCCTTACCGTTGCGGATACAAATCCGAACAACGTCTTTGGCATCAGCGAGGATCGAGCCGAGCTGAGCGGTAAGTGTCCAAAAAACCAGCTTGTGACGACCGGACCAATCGGGTCAAAACTTAACAATTATTTCAACGCTTCTTGTTTCACGACGCCGCGCGTGATCGGCGCCGATGGCATCGGGACGGCTTTCGGAAACAGCGGAACGGGAATCGTAGATGGACCCGGCGAAGCGAATTTAGATCTGGCTGTTTCAAAAGCCGTGGTACTCGAATGGCCACATGAAAATAGCACGCTTCAACTTCGCGCCGAGTTCTTCAACGCTTTCAACCATCCGCGGTTCGCCAACCCAGACACCAACTTCTCCTCTCCGACGTTCAGCGTTATTAGCAGCACGTCTGTAAACGCACGGGTTGGGCAATTGGCCCTGCGATTCAGCTTCTAATCCTCGAAGTTCAATCCGCTTAAGCAGAGCGTAGCGGCGCCACTACTTCTTCACCTCTGGGGGATACTTTTTTAGGAGTTTCTCGACAGCTTTGTTGATGTTTTTCTGTTTCTTTTCCGGCTTTGCTTTGGGATCCAGTGTCTTCGAGGCTGACCCTCTCCAAACCAGCTGTTTTGCTGTGGGGTCGTACATGCTCAAATCCAATTGCCCCACGTATACGGTAGACGTCGAACCGTATGTCGTAGTTGAGGTCATACCGCCATAGCCATACCAACCAGATCCCCAGCCGGGACCGTAGCCCCAGCCTGTGTTAAACGAGGTGAACTCCTTCTCTTGACCGAGAGCTGTCTGATACCCAATATACAGGTCGGCATTGTCCGAGTCCGTTTTCGTCAGTCCCTTCGCGCCGAGTTGAGCGTCCAGCGCGTTTGTTATTGCCCTCTGAGTTAGGTCATCGGGAAGCTCCGCGCCCTTGATGGCTACCCACTTATACGTCTTGTACTTCGAAAAGTCCTTGTCCTTGTCGAAGTCGTAGCGAATGTCCTGCGCTACTGCCGAACTTGCTGCCAGCAACAGAAAAGCGCTTATTAGTAATCCTGACTTTTTCATTTCTTGAGTTCTCCTTTGAAAACACCGGACTAAACTCGTGGCCTTTCACCAGTTGTCATCCGTGCGCCTCCACGTTTTGTCCGGGTTGTAGAGCTGCATGTCTTTAAAAACGCGGAGTGTATCCGGGCCCAAATCTTTCTGATAAACAACGCCTTCGTAGCTAACGATGAAGGTCTGAACGCCAGTGACGCGGTATTCTGCCGGCGCAGCAGCAAGAGCAAATCCGCCGATCATCGCGCCATTCACAAGAAAGTCCATTTCTCCAAGCAGTGCCGCCGGGCCTTGTCCCTTCAGGATTTTGAAGAAATACCCGTGATAAGGTTGACTGCCACTTGTATAGCCTTGCGTCAATGCTTTGGCGACTCCCTCGCCAACAGGACCTCCCCAGGTTCCGTCGGCATTCTGCCAGGCAAGACCATCCTGTTTTCCGAACGTACTGATGATTCGCTGCGCGTACTGGTTCACCTCGGACCCGTCATGCTTCTCCTGAGCATATTGTTTTTGCGCCTCGACGTATCCCCGGCAGATTTGAATTACATCCAGTTCGTTGGCGCCAATCCGCCGTAGCAGAATCTCTCTCCGGCCAGCGCTCGTATCAAAGATCCACTTTCCCTCTTTTTGGACAATGGGAATGGGTAGCGGCCAATCGTCGTTTCCGACCAATAACGCGGCGCGGTTAGGGTTCTTAGGGTTGACAGCTATCGAGCTCTTTTCCCGAGCCAGCGCCGCAAACGCTGCAGCACGGTTTTTGTCCTGTACTGGGTCTTGCGAGGAGACTAGATCGGCACTCTCGGGCCCGAGAATCTCCTTCAGAGATGGCACATTAAAGCTTGCTGCTGCCTGGATCAGGGCATCTGCTGCTTCCTTCGGCGTAGTGAATGTTTTTTGCGGGGACTGAGAGGCTCCTTCGGCGGCTTGGCTCGCTTGAAAGCCTGCATGCCCAGGCGTGGCAATTGAAGCAGAGTGCGTGAGTACCATAGAGGCCACAGCGACGCTGCAAGCGATCAAGATAGCTTTCTTTTTCATTTGCTTTTCCTCAACGATGGATTGGACTACCTCCGTCTACCGCCGCCACCCCGTCCACCCCCACGGGACCCCATGCTGGATGCGCCGCGCGAACTGCTTGCTCTTGCGTTGGCTCCGCTCGATCCACCGGAGCCGCCAGCAAAAGCTCCGCCTCCCTTCGACCCGCCACCTGAGGAAACGCTGCGATTGCCGATGCGATCTCCGCCACTCCCGCTACGATTTCCCGGGCTATTTGTGCCACTGCCTCCTCGATTGCCCGCACCGGACTGCTGGCGGCCACTGCGGTCCATGTTGTTCGCCTGCGCCCCCTGGCCCCTGCCTCCCAGTTGCCCTTGGTTCTGGCGCGCATTGCCCTGCCGGTTGCCAGCGGAATCTCCACGAGTCGTCCCACCATATTTGCTCGCAGTGGCACGGTTCGAGTAAGGAGTACCTCCGCGGTGCTGGGAATTGTGCTGCCAATTGTTGCTGCCTGTTCGATTGCCGCTCCGATTTGAAATGTTGTTCTGTCTATTGGAGTTATTCACGAATGTGTTGTTGTTATTGATGTTTATCGAATTGTTGCCGCCCCAGCCGCTGTTGCAACACCATCCGCCACCCCAAGCAGCGCCTACCATCATCCCCACACCGAAGGAGATAGCCATGCCCGCGGCGTAGTAGCCGGGAGGCGGGTAGTAGATGGGCGGGTAGGGATACGCTGGAGGCCCGTAAACTACGGTGGGATCGTAACTTGGGACATAGACAACATCAGGTTTGGACTGCTCGACTACGATTACTTGCTTATGTTCGATCACCTTAGTTTCAACCGTCATCTGGTCGTTAGACTTCAAATTCCCTTTGTCCTTTGCTTTTGCGCGCATTCGCTGTACGGCATCCATCACGTCGGATTGCTGCGCCAGAACGGCGTTTCCGAGGTCCGTTGTCCACTGGATGTCGTCTGAAAGTCGCTTGACGACATCGGGAAGAGCAGCCAATGACTGAACCGTAGGATCCCAGGGCTGCTTCATGACCGCGTCTTGCAAAGCTTTGTCTTTGAGATCCTTGTGTTTGGTCAGCCATTGTTGGAGCTGCATGATCTCCAGTGGATAAGAAGAGGCCGCTAAAAGCTGTGCCAAAAGGGGGTCAGGGTAAAGAGCGATGGGCGCAACTAGAGAATCCAATTGATCATTCGGGATCTTGGGAGCTTGTTCCTCGGGAGCACTACCTTGCTGTGCGGATATGTCTAAGCCTACTGCTGACAGTCCCTGAGGAATTAGCAGCATGGAGCACACCACTGCAGTCAGCTGACATCGCAAGCGTCGGGCGAGGGTCAACATTTCATTCACCTTTTACTCATTCGCATTCCCTTGTAGTCCGTTCATCTTGTTGGGAGTACTGGCAAAATTACCAGTCAGGCGCATGAGACTAGGGCGGATTTCCACCTGTAACTTTTGATAGTGCACGGTCGGCCAGACATCTTCTAGGGTAGAGGTTGAAGGCGGCGACAGGTGCAATTTGTCGCCCGTACGCTGGCTCAACGGACGAACCACGCTTTAAGAAGATGACGTGAACGAGAGAAGCAAAAACGCGCTGCACAGCTGCAACCTCACGCTGACAGCGGTCACCCTTATAGACGTCCGCGCAAGCACTGGTCAACTTTCTCTTGGCACCGACGAATGCCAGTGGCTTCCTAACGGGAGCGAGAGAGTGCGTATGCAACGCTTGGCTGGCGTCTGTTAGGAGGTTGGCACTAGTTATGGATCGCCGGGGAAGAGTCCGGACTTTCCATCCTCTAGGTACAAGGACCGAAACAAGAGGCGCTAAGGATCTTGCGCCGGGAAGGACTTCGCTCGATGGCCAAATGCCTCACAATCGTTAACGACGCGGGAAGACTAGACGTTGAGAATGAACTTAGGAGGCAGATCTGTAAAGCTGGACGACGCATGTATGGAAGCGGATTTATTGTCGCGTGCGAGGGCAATTTGTCCGTGCGCCTTGATCCGGACCGGATCCTTGTGACGCCTGCGGGTGTATGCAAAGGGCACCTTGCGCCACAAGATCTTTTGGTAACCGACCCGAACGGGATCGTTAAGTGGGGAACCGGACGGCCATCGTCGGAGATCTTGATGCATCTTCTTTTCTACCGCCTGCGACCTGAAGTGCAGGCGGTATGCCATGCTCATCCTCCAACAGCGACTGGATTCGCGGCCGCGGGGCGTGCACTCGACGAGGCGGTCCTTCCAGAAGTAATAGTGGATCTCGGGACTATTCCCTTGGCGCCATACGGAACGCCTGGTACTTGGGAGCTCTGCGAGAGTCTTGAGCCGCTTGTAGCGAAACACGACGCAATTCTGCTTGAGAATCATGGTGTAGTGACTTGCGGCCAAGACATAACCACAGCCTATCAACGGCTGGAAATTGTGGAACAATTCGCGCGGATCTCGCTTACGGCCCATTCGCTGGGAGGACCGCATGTGCTCTCTCACGCAAACGTGCAGAAACTAATCGCTGCAAGGCCGCGTTACGGAGTGCCGCGTCGTGGAGACGGCATGGAAATGCCGCTCACGGCCGAATCCCTGGAAGGCAGAAGCATCGTGACGCGGGGAACTCGAGTCATGCCCTGACAAGGCTCCACTGAAGGGCGCTGATTTAGAAGAGCTTCCTATCTCACAGTTGCGTAGCGGACGGTCCTTCAGAGTTCTAGCTATCCCACGACGATCCGGTTCTTTACAGCAAATTGGATGAGATCGGCATTTGTTTTAAAGCCAAAATCCTGCATGACGCGGTATTTGTGAAAGGCCACAGTCCGTGGTGTGACCTTCAAAACGCTTGCCACCTCTTTCATCGACTTCCCTTCTGCCAACAGCTGGACGACTTCTCGCTGACGCGGCGTCAGCGATCTGGCGTGGCCCGCGCCCTGAGGGTTACGAATAAAAGACTCTTGCATCCCTCGGGCAATCTGCGGCGTGATATACGATTTGCCTCGAAGGGCAAACTCCATGGCTTGGATCAATTCTGAAGCAGCAGATTTCTTCAACACGTATCCGGATGCGCCCGACTTCATAGCCTCGACGGCAAGTTCAGGATCTTCGTTCATCGTCAGAAAAACGAACTTGACGCTAGGCATTTTCTGTTTCAGTTGCCGAAAAGCGTCCAGCCCATTCAACAGAGGCATTGCAACATCAACCACAATGACGTCGGGCTTCAGGGCTGTTGCAGAAGAGATGAGCGCATGCCCATCGGCTACAATGGCGACCACGTCGAAACGCAGGGCAATCAAGCCGCACAGTGCTTCCGCCACCAGGGTGTGATCATCGGCCAGAATCGCGCGGGGCAATTTCATGATCCTTCTCTCAACGTGGAACGGCAGCCTGCAAACAAGACTAAGCGCGAGGTACTAAACTGTAGCACGGTCACCAATAACAGGCTATGCGACAATCAGTACTGCTTCGCGCGCGGTTACTGCCGCGCAAGCCAATACCACAACAAGCTAACAACGATTAGGACGTATCACGCGTGTGCAATTCAGGGCGTTCGGCCGGATTCCAACTGCTGTGTACGGCCGCTGGCAATTCGGTTTTTCAGGGCTCTAGATATCGAATACGGCACCGCAATCAGTATGGGTCCCAACAACAACGCTGCGCCCGGATGAACCTCGCGGAAAATAAGCAATTGCGAAATCACATCAAGGATTATGGCGATGGCGACTAGGTCGCGGACCGATACGACTGCACTTTCCCACAGAGCGCGCCTGTGGGCGCCGTGGAGGACCAACCCTAAAAGAAAAGGGGGATGTCCTGTTCGCGAGTCTCGTTTACCGTCCCGCAATCCCAAGAGGACTGCTACTGTCGGCTGCACGATGAACCGCAAGCGCCCTGGTCCCGAGAGACGCGCCCACAAATCTAAAAAGAATTGCCGTGTGAATAAGTAAAGATTACCGCTTTGTATGATCCTGCGAATCGTCCCTGGTAGCGCTGACATGAGAATTACAACGGCAATCGCAGCTAGAACAGTGCTTCGCGAAAACGAGATCTTCATCTATGGAGTGCCTGTCACCCGCTAGACTAGGGGTCCATAAGGACCGACGCATCTGGCAGAACTTACAGTGATGTAGAGGGGCGGTCTTTGCATAGCCTACGATGAACAATGTTCGCGCCCCGGAAGATCTGGATCGCGTTTTTCAACGCCTACACCAGACAGCTCAATGACTAATGTGTGCGCTGAATCGAATGCTTTTCGAGAAGCTCAGCTAAAAAGTGAGCGTCTCCGGATTCGTATCGTCCTCGGAGTTGCCGGTGCAGCCATTTTGCTCCGGGTGCTTCGGACACTCGTGGTCGGTGGTCATGAGAATGTTACTTCATCGCTCATGATGTGCGGGCTGGTGGCGGTCTTCTCAGCATATGAATACTTCCTGTTGCGTGCGGTGAACCGTGCTATTCAGAACGGCCGAGAATGTGGAAATTGGGTGTGGCTCAGCAACATTATTTTAGAGACTTGCCTGCCCGCTCTTGCAGTTGCATTCCTATCGAGCGGATCGATTGACCCAATCTATCGTCCTCTTGCAAATCCAGCAGGACTCGCTTTTTTCTTGCTCATCAGCCTTTCCACTTTACGTTTGAATCCCTTGCATTGCAGACTTTCTGGATTGGCGGCGGCCCTCAGCTACCTCGTAGCATCGGCGTATTTGGGCTGGAGACCCGCATTGACTCCTGGCACATCCCTCATTTCCCCTCAAAAGGCAGTATTCGGCTATGCCATTGCTTTGGTCATTGGCGGATTCGTTTCCGGTATGGTCGCAGGCGAGATCCGCAAACAGGTAGAGGCGGCTCTGCGAGAAGCAGAAGCGCAGCGCCAAGTAGATCGGTTGGAACACGATCTCTCGGTTGCGCGGTCGATACAACAGTCGCTGCTACCAAACATCACACCGGAAATAAGTGGCTTTGAGATGTCAGGCTGGAACCAGCCTGCGGAGCAGACCGGCGGGGACTACTACGACTGGCAGGTTCTCCCGAATGGGACTATGGTTGCAGAATTAGCCGATGTAACAGGCCATGGAATTGGTCCCGCCTTGCTCGCGGCCGTTTGCCGTGCCTATGCACGAGCTATTTTCAGCCGGGGGGTCAGCCTGCATGACGCAATCGTGCAACTTAATGCTGAACTCATTGGCGATATGGGAGAAGGACGCTTTGTAACGTTCGTAGCGGCAGTTTGCGTGCCGGGATGTACGCGAGTAGAGCTGCTCTCAGCGGGACATGGGCCTTTATTGGTCTATTCCTTGGGTGAAGATCGCTTTGAAGAGATCGGCGCTCAAGGGCTTCCCCTAGGAATCTCATCGCAATTTGTATCTGATCCTCCAAAGCTATTGGAGCTAAATAAGGGCGACTTGCTAGTCCTGGCCACGGATGGTTTCCTCGAATGGACCAACGAAGAAGGCGAACAATTCGGAGTCAAAAGAGTAGAGGAAACCATTCGTAAATCGAAGGAAAAACACCCGAACGAACTGATCTCGACCCTTTATGCGGCGGTCCTTGCGTTTTCCGGCGGCACAAAACAACAGGATGATCTGACGGCAGTAGTTATCAAACGAACTTAGATTATGCGCTATTCCGCTTTGATGACTCAGGTTACATCGTCATCAAGGCCCCTAACGCTGCGGCTTAAATACCGCTTGCCGACACGAACCGATTCGAGGCTCAGCAGCAGTTCGGTTGACACATCTTCTTTGTAGACGTAGCCCCATCCGCCCGCTTCTAACGCCTCCAGCACGATTTCGGGCTGCAACTGCCCAGTAAGAAAAATGATCTTGCAACGAGGGTTGAGCTGACGGATTTTTCGCGCGGTTTCGATGCCATTCAGCTTCGGAAGGCTGATATCCAAGAAAACCAAATCAGGTTGTAGATCCTCGACTTTCTGAAGAGCTTCCAAGCCATTCGATGCGAACCCTACGATCTGCACTTCAGGATGACCTTCGAGATGGAATTGTACGCATTCTTGCCAAAGTCGAAAGTCATCGACGACCAGTAAACGAACTAGAGCCATTCGTGTTTCCCCTGTACGCTCGTTAGGGCAGGACCTGCCCTGAGCAGATTCAATCCATGCTTCCAAAGGCAGAATCACATATTGGAGATGGCCGATCGTTGCTCGGGAACATCCTTGAACTTGCTCAAGAACAAGGGGGGAAACTGGAGCAAAAGTAAGACTTAACGATATTTGTGGGTCAGATCGTGTGGAGCAGAAGACGTTGCGGAGAGCGAAGCAGAACCTTGCCACGACGCTTTAGGATGGCCCCGTTATTTTGCCACCCGCTCAACAAGCGGCTTGCCGTGAACGCTGTGACATTCGCCGCACCTGCCAGCTCTTCGTTTGTAGCCTCGAACTCGAATCCGCCCGCGACTTTTTCGCCAATGCCTTGGGCCAAGCAGGTCAACACGCCGGCGAGTCTCTCACGCGCAGTGTGGCTTACCAAAGCCACGTGGGCTGCGACATACCATCCCAAATAGTCGTAGCCGATGAGCATCACATTTTCTACCACACGCGGAAAACGAATTGCCAGATTTCGGAGAGTCGCGCGGTCCCACACAAACATCGAACTATCTTTTAGCGTTTCCGTGCTGACCAGATAGCAGGAAGGGGTTGACAAGAGAGCCGCTCCGCCGAAGATTTCTCCCGGCGTCAACCAATGAAGAATGATCTTTTTCCCTCCCTGGGTATTGAAGAAAAATCTAGCGCGCCCCTTTGTCAGAAGGAACAAGCAATCAGCAGGATTCCCTTGGTTTACGATGACGGAATTGGAGGTGAAATGGCGCAGCCTGGCTGCCGCCAGAATCACCTTAAGGTCAAGAGGCGAAAATCCCTCAAGGAATTTGGATCCTAGGTCGGCAGCTAGGGTAGGAGTGTTCGAAAGGGGCATAGGTCAGTGGTTTCAAGTCTTCGCTGCCAATAACAGCCCTTCAGGACCATGATTCCGTTCGTTCGATTGGAATTGAAACTGGTAATTCTGACAGACAATCTACCTCCAGGAACGACGTGTTATGCCTGGTTGCGATGTGGCAAGTATTGGGAAATGAGGATGTTACCTGCTAGCGCATGACGAATGGCGGGGACGAGCTCAGTGGCAATTCTGGATTTCAACACATACCCAAGAGCCCCCGTGGAGAGGCACTTGGTCACAAAATCGGTGTCGCTGTGAACACTCAAGAAAACAATGCGAGACGCACAGCCAGACTTCTTCAAACGTTCTACAGCCTCAATTCCATCAAGAATGGGCATGGATATATCGGTGATGATGATGTCCGGTTTTAATCGCATGGCCTCTTCGATCAACGCTTGGCCGTTGCCGACCTTGCCAACGACTTCAAACTCGGGCTCCAAGAGGCGTGCCTCCATCTCGGGAAAACGCGGGTGATCATCCGCCAGTAGCACTCGTGCCTTCATCAGTTAGCCCACTCGATGAATGCGCGTCCAAATGGAGGGCATGTCGTTCATGGAGCGCACCGTCCCCACCGCTCAGAAGGCGAGTCGCCTGCACCGCGGCGGCTCAAATGTCGGAGCCAAGGTTATCCACAAGCGAATTCCCCACCTACTGTCAACAATGGCAGCGGGTTGTGAATATGATAAGGAGGAAGAAAAAGAAGCTACCAAGACTCGAATCGTGTGATCGCTTCTCGAGAGCGCCTGATAAGTGCAGTAGAATGGCTAATGTGTTAGAATTTCCCAGACTAAGGAAAAGGTCGCGTCGCGATTGCGAGCACCGATTTGGTGTGACAATGGCTTGTAAAGTTTGCAATTCCGAGAACGTGCAAAAGCTGGATGGGGACCTGACAGTCAGTCTCCCCAGTCCAAAGGACCTGAAGGTCTCTTCCGTCTATGTTTGCCAAAGTGTTTTGGTCTGCTTGGACTGTGGCTTCACGGAACTTTCCATTCCTACAACCGAACTTCTGCCCCTCAAAAAGGCAAAGGCAGCAGCTGGCCTTTAGAATGGCGGCATCAACTAGAGGCGTTCATCTACGAGCCGGTAAGGACGCAGGCTGCTGCAGGCCAGTGAGACGATGCACCAAGGTGTGCTACGCAAGTCCTTCCGGAGATATGAGATGCAGGAAGGTCCCGCAGTATTCTGGGGAAACTCTGGAACTGCCTCCCTTGGCAATCTCAGAACCGTTTCCCTACCCAACTCCGGCTCTACCTGTCACTTCTGCCAGTGTGCCGCGCATAACACACGGAATAGTCTTTTCGGAGAGCACTTAGGGACAGCCCAGCTCCGGGAAGAGGGTTTACGGCTTTGACCCAACGCGGGTCATTTCCTCGCAGCACCCAGAGAGCGAACGATTGCAAAGCCTTTGATCGGCTTGCTGTCTGCCTCATAGTCACCTTTTTTTTCTTCCCCTTTGAATTATTCTTGGACGAAATTTACGCGCAAACGCCCGTCCCCCGAACGCCCGCAGCGCATTTCAACTCTTCGAGCGGTGCTAGGCAGTGGCAGCAGAAAGAACCTCCCGAAATCCCTCCGAAGCCATCAGAGGATCAAGGAATTGGCTTGCCTAAGATCGCTGACCGCGCAGAGGAGATGGACCGCCTCCTACGCGAAATCAGTAACCAGCTCACACCAAAATCTGAACTTATAGAAACAGAAAGAAAAACGGCAGAACACAGCGAAGAGATTCGTCGACGAGCGCTGCAAACCAAGGAACTTCTAGTGAGTACTCTCACGCCGCTGGAACTAGAAGACGAACAGCGGTACTGGCGCTCTCGAAATCTCGAGTATGGGGAAGAACGTCGACTCCTAACGCTGCGCGCCGCTAAACTGGTAGAGCAAATTCAAATCCTCGAAGCCCAACAACCAGAGTGGCTGGCCACCTGGATGCGCATTCGTGAATCCCCTGGGATTGAATCAGTTGTCGATCGCACCAAAGGGCAACTGGATAAGATTCAAGCAGCAAAGTCACTGGCGCAAGAGCAGCTGAATATTGTGCTTACGTTGCAAAATGAGGTCGCTCAGCAGGACCAGCAAATCTCGGATATCTTGCTCCAGGTCCGTGAGGCGCGCAACGGGGAACCTACCCGCCTCTTGGAGCCAAATAGTCTCCCTTTATGGAATGCTCACCGACTGCCCCAACTGGATCAAAGCGCAGGACCCGTACTTCAGGGTTCCTTTGATCGGTCATTCACAACAGCTAGGGAGTTCTTGCGGACTCGCAAGCTCGCCATGCTTTCAATCGTCGGGGCTTATCTTTTGGCTCTTCTCGCCGTTTTCAAACTGAAACGCTACGCGGCGCGGAGGACACCGCTGGAGGTCACATCTGAGGCTTCACACGTGTTGGGCCGCCCATTCTCTGTAGCACTTTTGCTAACCCTGATCGGCACCATGAAATTTGTGGCCTCTATTCCCATTGGATTCGCATTCGTGTTTTACCTCGCGTATGTGATTCCGGTATTGCGAATCCTGGCCCCATTGGTCGAGCGCAGAGCGCGGATCTTTCTCTATGTTCAAGCTACACTCTACGGGCTCGAAGGTGTCTATCTGTTAGTTCAGCTTCCACCTCTTCTAAGGCGCGAGCTTTACGCTGTGCTTGTTCTCATAGCGCTGATCAGTCTCGCGTGGCTTGTACGTCCATCGAAGATGTCTCAAGCTATGGTGGCACGCCCAGGCCAGCAAATGCTAGTGATCGGGATTCGAGGGGCTCTTCTATTGCTTGCCGGGTCTCTCCTTGCCAACATAATTGGGTTTGTTTCTCTGTCTCAAGTTTTGGGGTTGACTGCCTTGGTTGGCCCTTTCGTTGCCAGCGCCCTCTATTGTGGTGCGCGAGTCCTCGCTTTGATTCTTGGCGTTGTCCTGCGCACTCATTTCGCACGAGCAGTGCTGAACCTGCGCGTTGACGCAATGGAGCGGTGGGGTAGCCGCCTCGTCATGCTCGGCGCCTCATTGTTCTGGTTGAAGCTGATGCTACAACTAGTCACATTCTACGACAGCGTAATAGAGGTCTCGACGAAACTACTTAGACATCCGATTTCTTTTGAAAAAATCCATTTCACCCTGGGCGACGCGCTCGGCGTGCCACTCATACTGTTCGGTGGCTACTTTCTCGCTAGCGCCTTCACTTTTCTCCTAAAGAATGTCGTACTTCCAAAATTGCCCTTACAGCGTGGTGTGCCTTACGCCATTTCTACAATAACCTATTATGTTCTTCTCCTCCTGGTCGCCCTGGCAGCTTTGTCTGGCGCGGGTATTGAGCTAAACAGGTTTACCGTGCTCACCGGCGCCCTAGGCGTGGGTCTCGGGTTCGGTTTGCAGAATATCGTGAATAACTTTGTTTCCGGATTGATTCTGCTCGTCGAGCGGCCCATTCACGTCGGGGATACAGTGGACGTCGGCGGGTTGGTTGGCATTGTTCGCCGGATCGGCGCACGCTCCAGCACAGTCGTAACATTTCAGGGTGCTGAGGTGATTGTTCCCAATAGCAACCTGCTTTCGAACCAGGTCATTAATTGGACCCTGTCGTCACAGTGGCGGCGTGTCGACGTGCCCGTCAGAGTTGCTTACGGCACAGATCCTGAAAGAGTGATCAAGCTGCTCGTTGCCGTGGCCGAATCTTATCCGGGAGTCTTACTTGATCGACCTCCGATGGCCTTCTTCATGGGATTCGGCGAAAGCGCACTGAACTTTGAACTGCGCTTTTGGTCTGCCTGGCAGGATACCTGGTTTCAGCTCCAAAGTGATGTGACGGTCGCTGTCGCCAAAGCCTTGCGAGAGGCTGGGATCGAAATTCCCTTTCCTCAGCGAGATTTGCACCTGCGCAGCTTAGAAGCATCTATGGCAGAAAACGTGTCAGAAAAAGACATTCGCGCCACGTCTACGGACGATTCGTCGGGCAGAAACGTCGTCAGTTGACTAGAGTTGTATCCTTGTCTGGCCAAGGCCCCGCGACGGGCTGCTGTGGTGCCTTTTTGGCCCTTACTGTATCTGTGAAGGCTGCCTGTGAAGAGCGAGGGGGCGGTCACCTATACTGGTGCCCCGCCGAATAATCCGTTTCAGCTGAAGAAACACGAGACTGGCTCCTTGCCACAATAAAAGGAAGGCAGTCAAAGTGATCCATGCAAGAGTGAGAATGACGGCGATACCAAGCAGAACTGTGAATGCTTCCTCCACCAAATACAGGACCAATCGTTGCCAGCTTGCAACGATGAACGAAAGGGCGGCAAGGATCATCAGTCTGGCCTTCCATCTCACGTTTGGCCCCTTCGCTTCGTCTGGCGGGCCCCGGATTGCTGGCTAGACAGACGATTGGGGCAACTGGTTCTTTGCACCTTTCATCGTGGAGTTGATCAGACATGTGAATAACTGTATCTTTTGCCAGCGTTACTGATTACCTCTACATTATAGACTACAGTGATTAACGTAGCAATTTTGCGTCTAAGATCAGTCTGCTGTGTTCAGCTGTTGGATGCTCAAACTGTTAGAAGTTACAGTGTATGCCACAGGTGTGTTCCTCATAGCATTCCCAATGTGTGGGTGAATACATGACGCGACCTCGAATCATGTTGGCCGATGACCACACTATTCTCGTGGAAGCATTCCGCAAACTCTTAGAGCCTCACTTCGAAGTAGTGGGTACTGTGTCTGATGGACGTGCCTTGCTGGAAATGGCGCCGCAGCTCAAACCAGACGTGATCATCGTGGACATTGGCATGCCGCTCATGAATGGTCTGGAAGCTGCTTCGAGATTGAAGGAACTGATTCCCGCAGTAAAGCTCATTTTCCTTACGATGAATGAAGACCCCGACTTGTCAGTAGAAGCGATACGCCGGGGAGCGTCCGGTTATCTGTTAAAGAGCTCAGCAGCTTCAGAATTGATCCGCGCGATTCAAATGTCTTTGAAGGCAAAATCTTACATTACCCCCAAGATAGCCCGAGGGATGCAGCGGGCGTTCATCAATAATCCGGGGCCAAGAGCACGCGCAAAAACTCTGACTCCTCGGCAGCGTGAGGTCGTGCAACTCTTAGCCGAGGGAAAATCTATGAAGGAAGTCGCGGATGTCCTGAACGTGACCCCACGGACCGTAGCGTTTCACAAATACCGGATAATGGAAGTACTGAGCCTCAAGACGACCGCGGACTTGATTCAATTTGCAATCAAGTCGCGCATTCTCGTCACCTGAATCACGTTGCTGGGCCTCTTGAACGTTTGTGTCTTTGCGTTTCCACCAGCTCGCCAGTCGATGAGTCCATGCGGATGAAACAAGGGCCTAAGAGCGACGCACACCAGTAAAGTCTGTCACTTTTGACAGTTATTGCGCTGCGGCAGAAGGCCTAAGTTAGCCTGCGTCGAGGGATGCGCATTTAAATCCAGAAATGAGGAGAAACGAAATGAGAGTAAGAAGTCTACTAGTTTTGGGAATTGTTTTGCTGTTTGGATCGGCCGCGTTCGCTCAGGATTACGCCAAGGTAGAAATTCCCTTGGATTACTCCTACATGCGATTCAATCCGGAGAATAGCCACATCATTAGCGGCCTTTCCTTGAACGGCGGGGGAGGCGGGGTGGCAGTGTACATTAATCATTGGCTTGGAATCCAGGGAGACTTCCAGGGTTATGGCAGCTTCAACAGGACCTTCGTTTTCCCTGCAACCGCTAATAGCCCGTGCCCCGCAGGTTGTAACGTGAAGGCCAGCGGAAATCTGTTTACCTACAACGTGGGTCCTGTCCTGAAATATCGGTCGGAGCACTTTGAGCCCTTCGTAGAAACGCTGTTCGGCGGAGCTCATTCAAACACCTACCAGAATCTGCAAAAGGCTTGTCAGGCCACCTGCGTGACCACCCAGAATCCAAGCAACAATGCGTGGGATTTCATCATTGGTGGAGGAATCGATATCCCCTTGAGCAAATCCATTTCCATCCGACCGGCACAGTTTGATCTCGTGCTGACTCGGTTCGGCAGCGCCTTTACGGCTGGCAATAACAACCAGAGCAACTTCCGGTACAACGGTGGTATCGTTTTCCGCTTCTAGTTGGGAATCGTTGTTTTCACACGTCTAAGAGGCTGCGGATGGAAGACCGGGACGCCCTTCGCAGCCTCTCGCTATTGCTCCTCTGATAGCGCCAGGCGACCCGCACCCATAGGGCTGCCTTTGTTCGAAACTGACCTTCCTCCGCACCCTGGTACTTTTGACAGGTCCGACGACTACCACTGAAAACTTATGCTTCCCCAACCGAACCACAGCAGGGGTTCGGCTCGAGGCTTCACCCCTGAGGCGCGTCAGTGACTTCTAGCATTCCATCTCGGGCCGGACCCCTATCAATGCGGGTATTGACGTCACTTCCCTTGCTCGGAAAATACTCGTTCTGTTAAGGAAAGCAGCCCTGCGCGTCTGGGCCAGACCTTGTATCCAGGGCTAGATTGCCTACCTTGCGTTTGGAAATCTGTCTGTCAGTTTTGCCAGTGTTGCAGTTATACCCTTGCCCATAAGATCTAATTGTTGATTGAAGTTGACCGTTCGCGTGTGGGAGGTGGATCCAATGAAGCATCGAGTGTTCGGAACTGTCTACGGCATACTTGGCGGCTTGATTCTACTCAGCGTGGCCGCTTTTGCACAAGACCTTAACCCCGGTAAACTGAAGATAACAGTTCACCCAAAGCAAGCATACACATTCGTCGACGGAAAAGCGATCGGTCCCCACAACCGGACGATCAAGCTCGATGTTGGAACCCACCATTTGGTTGTGGCGAACTACGGCTATAAATTTGTTGAGCGGGACATCTCCATTGATTCACATCAGACTCTCCCCTTGGATATACAACTGGAGCCAGCAGGTGGGGACGTGCCCGGCCCACGAGGACGCATCCAAATCGAGGTTGGGATGAGGCGCGCGGGTGATGCGGCCGTTCTGATGAACGGTAATAAACCTCAGTACTTCGTTGGACACGTCGACGAGTTTAACAACGACATTATCAAACATCAAGAATTGGTCGTGCCGCCAGGCAGGCATGAGGTGACGGTCACAAGATATGGCAAGGAGCTGTGGTCCGGCTTGGTCACGGTTGGGGCCAATCAGCGGGTGATTGTCGACATCTCAAATGGAAAACAAGTCGTTAAAGATTGGCCGCGTGGATCAAGTGATCTCGGCGGTGGCGTACAACGCTTCAGGGCGGGAACTGCTAGTGCCACAGTTGCCGTCGCGCCTGTAAGCGGAACGGTTTCGGCTAATCCGCCAAATATCAACTGCAACCAAAACACTCAGTTGGCTTGGACCTCAAGTGAAACCGTCGAGGCCGATATGAGTGGTTTGAGCCCCGTTCCGACGACAGGCGAAAGAACAGTTTCACCCCGACAAACCACTGTGTATGAACTTACGGCTACAGGCCCAGGGGGAGTAACCAAACCGAGCACGACTGTCGAAGTGAACACCACCGTGAAGTCTTCCCTGAGCGCCTCGCCGACCGACGTGCGTTACCGCCGCATCGGCGACAGGGTCATTGAGCAGGGAAACACAACACTCAACTGGTCGTCATCCAACTCCGATGCAGCTTCCCTTGTCCCGGTCGGGTCCGTGGACAGCACGGGCACCAGGTCTCTAACGCTCAGTCCAACACAGACCGGCAACGGCCCCGTGGATGAGGAGTTTAAGTACACTCTGACAGCTACGAACGTTTGTGGCGGATCCGATACAAAAACTGTAGCGGTGCGCTTGAAGGGCTCCATCGAACCAATTCCGGCTGTGCTGCTCAACAGTGTCTTCTTTCCTACGGAATATCCTACGAAAAAAGACCCATCGCTTGGACTTGTTCGCAGCCAACAAGAAACGCTGCGGACTCTTGCTGATGGATTCAAAAAATACCTTGAATATGACCCGGAAGCGAAACTCGCATTGGGAGCCTTTGCTGATGAGCGTGGCGAGAATAAATATAACCTGGCACTGGCAGAATTACGGGCTCAGCGTGTGAAGGACTTTCTGGTTTCAGAAGGTGTTGCCGTAGAGAAAATCGACACATCGGCCTATGGCAAAGAAAAGCAGCTTGATAAGGCGACAGTCATTGACTTGCAGGCGCGGAATCCCAATCAGACTCCGGAAGAGCGCATACATAGCTTCCGCGCGACTTGGCTCGCCTATAACCGCCGTGTGGACATTGTTTTGCTACCCACCAATGCGGAATCTGCCCGCTTCTACCCCCAACAGGCTCCAGATTCAGGAATTCTTTGGCAGAGGCCGAAGCCTAAACGGGCTGTCATCGAAAAGAGCAATTAGATATCCCTGGAAGGCGGATCCGTTCCCGAGTTAGTCGGGCACCTACCCCACGGCCCGCTCTGCCACAAGAACAGGCGGGCCGTCTCTGGATATTTACCTCGAGGTCTGAGTGAACTGCCCCTCAATTAACGTGCGCTCATCTCGGTTGGCCCTCTTGCTTCTCCTCCTCTGCGGATTGCACTGGGCCTTTGCAGCCAAGCTCGTTAAGGCTCAAGAGACGAAAGTCAACGGGAGGCCGAATACTCCATCCCAAACAGCCGGTGAACGGCCTCCGCATCCAGAGCCCCCTGTTCTGCAGGAACAACCGCCTAAGAAGGGACACCGGGAGCGCGGGTCTCTTGTTGCCGCGCCCCTCCCAATTTCTAGCCCAGCTTTGGGTTCTGGAATCGTCCCTGTGCTCGCATATATTTTCCCCGTCAGCACCACCGATAAGATCTCTCCTCCTTCTGTGGTCGGAGCTGTAGGTCTCGTCACTGATAACGGCAGCCGCGCAATCGCTTTGGGTGGTGAGACGTACTTTAAGCAGAACACTTATCGCACGACCGCTATCTACACTCGAGGGAATCTGAATTACAACTTGTATGGACTCGGCTCGGGTGATTCACAGCCAAAGCTACCCCTGAAGCAAACCGGTCAACTAGTTTTCGGAGAGTTTCTGCGTCGCACATGGTGGAAGGTCTTTCTGGGGCCTAGATTTCTTTGGGGAAGCTCGCTCATCACACTTAGGCCCAACAATTTGGATGCGATCCCGTTGCCACCAGACCTCGGACTCAATACAAATCTAACCGCCGTGGGCTTTCGCTTGATCCGTGACACTTCTCCCAACCGTTTCTATCCGACCGCCGGAACATTTTTGGATTTCACCGCGGACTTCTTTTCTCAGGGCTTGGGAAGCAAATATTCGTTTCAAAGTTACAAATTCAACTTCAACAAGTATTGGGGTTTGACACCAAACCAGATCCTTGCATCCGGCTCGTTCGTTTGCTTTACAGGCGGCGAACCTCCGTTCTATGGAAACTGCATTTATGGCACAGACAGCAAATTGCGTGGGTACACTGCGGGTCGTTATCTCGATCGCTACATGTTTGGCACGCAGCTGGAGTATCGGTTGGCCTTACCCAAGAGGTTCGGCCTTGTGGGGTTTGGCGGCTTGGGAGGAGTAGTGCCCGGAGGCAATCAGCTGTTTAGGACCAAAAACTTTCTTCCGGGCGGAGGAGGAGGAGTTAGGTTTGAACTAAGCAAGAAGTATCACGTAAATCTGCGCATTGACTTCGCCCAAGGCAAGGACAGTCATACGTGGAGCGTGGGTGTAGGCGAGGCTTTCTAGCCTGCAACGTCGCCACTCTTATCAGCTCATGGTCTGTCAATTCTGACAGGTGCAACCCTTCCATTATGGGCAGTACAAATCGTGCTCGTACCCTCAAGGGAAGAATCTCGGAAATTTGGGGCACATTCAGGAGGAGTACGCGACATGCGAAAAATGATTCCACTTATTTTGACCTCCCTAATGTCTTTCTTTCCAGGTAAGACCTGGGCGCAAACGGAAACCGGCCAGATTAGTGGCACGGTCCTCGAACAGCAAAACAACGCGATCCCGAACGCAAGAATCGCGGTTCGCAATGTCGGCACAGGCGCCTTGCGCGAATCAACGTCCGACGATCATGGTGCTTTTATCGTTACAAATTTACTCCCCGCAAGGTATTCCGTCCTAGCGGAGGCACAGGGATTCGCCAAACTTGAACAACAAGTTGATCTGCCCCCCGGCGGCAGGGTTGCACTGGAACTAAAGCTTCAGGTCGGCAAACTGAACGAGACCATTGAGGTGACTGCCACGTCCGTGGCAGTCAACACCGCGAACCAGACGGTCGGTCAATTGATCACTTCGAATGACATCGCGAACCTACCCCTTCTAACGCGCAATCCTTATGACCTGGTTGGCGGAGCGGCCAACGTCTCCAGTGCTGCCGACGCCGGACTCACTATGCGTGGGGCAGGATACAACATCAACGGATTGCGATCTGCCGGCACGAACATCCTGCTGGACGGCGCTGCAAACAATGACGAGTTCACAGCTTCAGTTGGCCAGACTGTTCCGCTGGACGCCGTGCAGGAGATTAATGTTTTGACTAACAATTTCACTGCGGAATACGGCCGCGCATCAGCAGGCGTCGTTAACGTGACCACCAAATCTGGTACGAATGATTTCCACGGCACTGCCTACGAATTTGGCCGCTATTCGGCATTGGCGGCCAACACCTTCGACAACAACGCCAGGGGAATTGCCAAGCCAGGTTTTACGCGGAACCAGTTTGGCTATTCGGTGGGCGGCCCGATCAAGAAAGATAAGCTATTCTTCTTCCAGAGCACCGAATGGCTCCGCGTCAGGAGTTCTGCGACGGCCATCGTCGCCGTTCCAACGCCGCAACTCATCGCTGCTGCAAATCCGACCACCCAACAGTTCTTCAACGCGTTCGGTACACTGCGGTCGAACTTCATACAGCTCAAGACCTACACGCGCCACGAGTTGGGGGCCGCCGGGATCACTGCTTGCCCGCCGGCACCCAGCAAGTGCGACACAGACTTCCCCGTCGCCAGTACGACGCCGATATTCGCCCAGGGCCAATACTCGGTTCCCGCTGATTCCGGCGCAGGTTCTCCCCAAAATACGTATTACATCGTGGGCCGGGCGGATTGGAACATCACTCCAACAACTCAGTTGTATGGGCGCTACGCGCTGGAAAAGGGCAACCTGTTCACCGGCACCGTGACCAACAGCCCTTACGCCGGATTTGATTCGGGGCAGTCGACCACGAACAATAGTTTCTTACTCTCTTTGATTCATACCTTCAGCCAAAGATTGACCAGCCAGTCGAAGATTGTTTTCAATCGGCTCAACCTGCTCCAGCCGCTGGGTTCCAATCCAGTCGGCCCGACACTGTATATGAACGCATTTTCAGCTCCCAAAATCGAGGGGAACCTCATTGGCATGCCGGGGTATTCCCCCTTCACGCCAGGCAATGCCATCCCCTTCGGGGGCCCACAAAACTTTGTCCAGGCTTACCAGGATCTCAGCTCGGTCCATGGGCGCCACACGTTCCGTTTCGGCGGCAACTACACCTACATCCGAGATAATCGGAGTTTCGGTGCGTTCGAGGAAGCCGTCGAGTCTCTCAGCACTACAAATTTCAGCACAAGCATGGAGAATTTTCTGAATGGAGTCCTCGGGCAGTTTCAGTCAGCCATCGATCCACAGGGGAAATTCCCGTGCGGCGCCGCTGGAGTTGTACCCAGCTGTACCGTAACGCTCCCTGTTAGCCCGCCAGTCTTTGCTCGGAGCAATCGTTACCATGAATTCGGCACGTATTTCGAGGATTCGTGGAAAGCAACGAACCGTTTGACGTTCAATTTGGGACTACGTTGGGACTATTTTGGTGTTCAACATAACAAAGATCCCAACCTCGACTCGAACTATTATGACGCCCAAGGCGGCAATATCTTCACCAACATCCGCGATGGTAGCGTGGCTACGGTTCCTAACAGTCCAATTCATGGGTTATGGAAAAAAGACTGGAACAACTTTGGTCCGCGAGTTGGCGTTGCCTACGACCTCTTCGGCAATGGTAAGACAGCTCTACGCGGAGGGTGGGGAATCTCCTACGAACGAAACTTCGGTAACGTAACCTTTAACGTCATACAGAACCCACCAGCCTACGCTGTCATTTCGATTCTGCCCAGTGACGTCGGTGGCACCATTCCTATCACGACTGACAACGCAGGTCCTTTGGGAGGTTCGACCGGCTCAAAGGCCCTTCCCAAAGTCAGCCTGCGAAACGTGGACTCCGGTATCGCCACCGCATACGCGCATCTCTGGAGCGCAGTGCTTGAGCGGCAGGTGACACCCAATTTCATGATGGCTATTGAATACAACGGGTCTAAGGGCGTGGATCTTTATTCGATTGAAAACCCCAATCGGCCGGGCGCTGGCAATGTCTACCTGTCAGATGCGTGCACGGCGGTATCCGCAGTCAGCCCTAATAACGGTCAAACGTTTACCATCCCAGCCTACCCGTGCTTCAATTCTGTAAAGTTTGACGATCGTTCGGCGAGTGGTTTCGTCGTTGCGAAGAACCAGCTCACGCGGCTACAGAATTTTCAATACAGCAATATCAACCGCCGCGGCGACAACGGCTTCTCTCACTACAACAGCGTGGCAGTTCGCGTACAGGTAACGAACCTCAGCAACACCGGACTAAGCCTGCATTCGAGCTATACTTATGCACACGCCATCGACAATATTAGCTCGACCTTCAGCGAGTCCAACAACAACGCAAATCTCGGGCTTCTCGATCCGTTCAATCCCAAGATTGACAAAGGCAACTCCGATTTTGATCAACGTCACCGCTTCGTATTGTCCGGCACCTGGAACATTCCTTTCGCGCGGGACATGTCTGGCGCTGGAAAGGCATTCTTGGACGGATGGACGGTCGCCCCCATCATCACGATCCGCGGTGGCTTCCCATTTACGCTGTTTGATTGCACGAACGCCTTCACGACTTGCATGAGGGCGGTCCAGACATCCACCCATGCGAAAACTGGGTCCGCCAAGCCGGACCCCAACGGCGCCGCGAACACTTTCGATTACTTTAACTTCAGCTCCGGTTTTGACAGCTCGTATATCAATCCTATCGCCGGGATCTCCGACTTCGGTCCATTTCCAAAAAACATGCTGACCCGTGGCTACTTCTATGGTCCGGGCGCTTATACCATCGACCTTGGCGTTTACAAGACTACAAAAATCAACGAGCGACTCAGTCTGCAGCTTCGTGGCGAATTTTTCAATCTACTGAATCATTCCAACATGTGGCTGACACTTAGCGACAACGACCTATCATCGACAACTACGGTTCATGCCCAAAAGGGTGTGCCCCCGGTGAATGCGGACGAGCGCCGGAATGTCCAGCTAGCTCTCAAGTTGATCTTCTAGTTCAAACTAAATCTGTCCCTTCTTCGCCGGGAGGTCCTCGGGCCTCCCGGCATTTTGCTCTATGTACTTGGCACGGCTTTGGAGGTTTTGCTAGAATCCGCTCAACGCAGCGGAGGCCGCCTTGCGGCCATATTGCAAAACCACACATAATCAGTCCCGGTATTCACGGCTTGTGACGGTTGCAGCCTTGTTGATCTGCATCTGCTCGCTCGGTTTCGCCCAATCCACTGCCGCCCAGCTATCAGGCACCGTGGGGAAGGTCCTCATCCGCATTCGCGATCGCGGCAACGAACAGCAGCTTGCACAGGTCCAGGTACAACTCATTCGTTTCCCAGATGGGATTGTCGGTGAACAATTCACGGGCTCAGATGGAAGCGTTCAATTCTCGGGGCTGTCCGTCGGTGCCTTTACCATCCGGGCCTCGCGACAGGGTTACGAACCAGAAGAGGTTCAGATTGATCTGCGAAATAGCGATCGGACGCTCCAAAGCGTGGACATTTCGCTCATGCCTCGCAAGGATAAAGGAAGCGGGGCACCCCAAGGCATTGTTGCAGCCGGTGTTCTGAAAGTCCCGGATAATGCCAGGAAAGAGTTTGACCGCGGTAGTCGCCTACTTAACGAGAAAAAGGATTTTGATCGCAGCATTGCAGCATTTCAGCGAGCTATCAAACTGTACCCTGGGTATGCCGACGCCTATTTTCTAATGGGCACAGCACAAATGCAGGCCAGTGCCTCTGACGCGGAAGCCTCCTTGCGCAAGGCGATCGCACTGGATGCGCGGTTCATTGCTCCGCACTATCCTTTAGCGCTCCTATTGTATGCACAACAGCGCTACGCCGAAGAAAAGGAGCTTCTGCTTGAGGCGCAAAAACTGGATGCAACCGACTGGCGGTGGCCCTTCGAACTTGCTCGTTGTCACGCGCAGCAAGGTCAGTGGGAAGGTGCACTGCGGTACGGTGTGACGGCCAGTGGGAGCGCTACTGCCCCTCCAAAAGTTCATTTACTGTTGGCTGATATTTACGCGAACTCTAGTAGACCCCGTGACGCGATCGCGGAACTCGAACTTTTCGCCAAACTTGACCCAGAGAGTTTCTATATGAAACGCGTACGCGAAGTCCTTAACGTTCTTCGCCAACGCTCCGTTGCCTCTGCTTTCCCATCTTCAGAACCTCGTTGAGAAGGCCCAAGAACCACAATAACCCAAAACTCCGAATGCGAGTGTTAGCTAGGTTCTAGGGACTTCGCCCATACACTCACCTGTCAAATTTGACAGCTGCAAAGCTCCTTGGCTAACCGCTACAAATTGTGCCCGTGAGCGGCTATAGGCTCGAATCCTGAATAGCGCAAATCAACAGCTGAGGAAACACGATGCCGTCGATGCAGGAAGGAATTGCTCACTCGAGATTAAATTCCTGGGCAGCGATGGGCTTGTTCGCAATCGCCCTGTTTCTGTTCTCGACTTTGTCTTGGTCGCAAGAACACGACATGGGCAATATGCCGGGAATGAATATGAACGCGCCGACAGCATGCGAAAACCCCGCGCAAGCGGCCAAGCATTTGGCGGATAAACAAGAAAGTGAGTTCAATCATCGTCTGGTTGGGTCCTTTGTTATAGTCGCAGGGATTTTCATCTTCCTGGAGAGCTGCTTGGCGACACGCTGGTCTCTGATGCGCTATGTTTGGCCTATGTGCTTCGTCGCTGCCGGGCTCTTTGTCCTGGTCTTTAGTGACACTGAGATTTGGCCTTTCGGCCCCCAAACCCCTTGGTATGCTCTTACGCACAACCTCGAGGATCTCCAGCACAAAATCTTCTCTATTATTCTGTTGGCCATTGGGTACGTTGAACTCCAAAAAGCACGCGGCCGTTTGAAGGCACAATGGGCGACCTGGTTTTTCCCAGTTGTAGGAGTCGTCGGCGCAATTCTGCTGCTGTTTCATGTCCATAGCGGCGACATGCAGGCCCCCCATGCCATGGAGACAATGGAACACATCCAGAAACAACATCGCTGGTTCGCAGCCGCTGGGCTCGGAGTCGCCTTAGCGAATGGACTAGCTGGAACGCCCCAGAAGTGGCAACAACTTTTCGAGAAGGCTTGGCCTGTATTACTAGTTGTCCTTGGCGTCTTGCTAGCACAGTACACGGAATAGCAAATTTCAGGCCGTCGGTCAGCTTCTGACGCGTGCGCGGAACGCGCAAGTCGCCTCATCTACAACCGTAGATATCATGACGTGGTCAAGAATGACTAATGATCTTTGGCCATACTGGGATATGGCCCTTCAAGCAGTTTTCCGCGAAAGGTTCCTATCTCAAGGAGAACACCACTGTTAGTGCCGAGTCCAATCTTTACCGCACCCAATGATGAAACTCTTCTGTGGAGTGGAGAGACGGACACTGTTTATTCTGAGAGTTCGGGAAACTTGCCAAAGAGTACGCCAACACGCTTGTCAAACAGCAACAAAAAGACAAGGTCATCTAGAAAGGTAGGGGGCGTCTCACGGGGGAGTGGTCTAATTTGGTTCGGAGAGAGGTCGCCCCCTTTGCCTCAAGCAGTAGACTTCTCAACTATCTAGCGAAACTGTCAGAACAGACAGGTTGTAAATCGTCGACTGGCTTCCAAAAGCCCGATTGAACTGACAGCAGAGTCCTTTGTCATTCCGGCGCCTGTCAATTTTGCCAATGAGAGCTTCTTATTGGTCTCCTGAACATCCTTGGGGCGGATTGTTGCAGAATCCGTATACGTCTATCAGATGCCAACTATCGCATTGCAGAAATCTCTGCCTTCCGCTTCAGCGGCTGGTTGGAAATGGAAATCCAAAGATGCCTTGATATCCGCAGATCAATTACAGGCGCCCCACCGCTCGGCCACCTGTTCGACTATCTCCTTGCCAGTAAATTCATAGTGCCTGTGCGGCCCATGTCGTTAGCCAAATAGATTTTAGGGCCATTGACTAACCGTGACTACCATTCTTAAACCGCGGTAACCATTTCATCTTCAATGAAAATGATTGGCTTTGCGTAGCCGGAATCAGGCGCAGGCACCCTGCTAGTTTTGACAGTTCCGGCATCGGAAGCCGGTGACTACTATCCGCACCCAGTGAGCGCTTTTAATCCCACGTGCGCCCACGCACGTGCGGTGCCAGATTTCGTGTGCCCAGTCTTTGGCGCGAACGCTTTTGGACCGAGCACTGCGCCTTTGTGGAGCGTGAGTCATGAAAACGAAGCCATTACGATTCGCTCTGGCCCTTTGGGCCGTCACAGACTGCTTGGCTGGATGCGAGACAAAGCAACAGGCAGCGTCGGCTCCTCCGCCAGTGGAATTTGTCGTGGTTATGCAAAAAGATGTGCCTGTAGCTAAAGAATGGGTGGCTACTCTCGATGGGTTTGTCAATGCCCAGATCCGCGCTCAAGTAAAAGGCCTCCTCGTTACGCAGAACTATACGAATGGCGCATTCGTCCAAAAAGGCTCTCCTCTCTTCGAAATAGATCCGCGGCCCTTCCAGGCCACACTTGATCAGGCAACGGCAAACTTGGAGCAAGCAAAAGCCAATCTTCAGCGGGCACAAGCGCAACTTGGGAAAACGGAGCTGGACGTTGCTCGCTATACACCCCTTGCCAAGGAAAGTGCCATCAGCCAGCAGGAACTGGACGATGCAGTCCAGGCGAATCTTGCCGCCAAGGCTCAGGTGGAACAAGGAAAAGCGGCCATCGAGTCCGCCCGTGCAGCGGTGGAGTCTGCCGCACTTGATCTTAGCTTCACCAAAATTATTTCCCCGATTGACGGTGTTGCCGCAATCGCCACAGCCCAGATCGGTGACTTCGTTAACCCACCCGGCGAGCCCCTGACGACAGTGTCAACGATCAATCCGATTCTGGTGAATTTCACCGCAAGCGAACAAGAGTACCTGAACGCAATGAAACAGGCCGCAGCTCTGGGCAATGACGAGCATGCAGTATTGAATAAACTCGAATGGCAATTGCGCCTTTCGGATGGATCTGTCTATCCGCAAAAAGGCCGCTTTTATGCGCTTGATCGCCAAGTGGATGTGAGGACGGGAGCAATTCTCGTCAAGGTGCAGTTCCCGAACCCAGGAAACCTGCTACGTCCTGGTGGATTTGGCAACATCAGCACAGTAGTGAGAATTCAGAAGAACGCCCTGCTTGTTCCCCAACGCGCTGTCAATGAAATGCAAGGCGGGTACCTTGTTGCAGTAATCGGCGCCGACAACAAGGTGAGCATTCGTCCGATCAAAGTGGGGCCTAAGGTTGACACCATGTGGATTGTCAACGAAGGCCTGAAGCCTGGTGACCGAATCGTGGCGGAAGGAGTGCAAAAGGTGCGCGAGGGAATGGAAGTTCACGCCAAGCCATTTCAGCCAGAGTCCTCTATAACAGAAAAGGCGGACACTGCAAGAAGCTCTCAATAGGGTCAATCGTGCACAAGTTCTTCATAAATCGTCCTATCGTGTCCATGGTGATTTCGATCGTTATGGTCATTGTCGGCATTGTCGCTATGCTGGGCCTGCCTACCGCGCAATTTCCTAACATCACGCCTCCAGAAGTCCAAATTAAGACCACGTATGTCGGTGCCGACGCTTTGACAGTGGAACAGTCTGTAGCTACTCCCATTGAGCAGCAGATGAGCGGTGTGGACAACATGAACTACATGTATTCTAACAACGCCAACAATGGTCAAATAACCCTCACTGTCAATTTCGATGTAAAAACGGACCCGAATACGGATCAGATTCTTGCTCAGATGCGTCAGGGGCAGGCGGCATCCCAGTTGCCTTCCGAAGTAAACAGCTACGGTGTAACGGTGCAAAAATCTACTGCTGCCCCCCTGATGTTGTTCGACCTCTACTCCCCGAACGGCACTTATGACTCGGAATTCCTTGCGAATTATGCCTATATCAACTTAAACGACCAACTCACGCGTGTTCCCGGAATAGCCAGCGTCTCGGTTTTCGGTGCAGGCCAGTACGCCATGCGCTTTTGGGTCAAGCCTGATCAGCTAGCAAAGCTCCAAATCACAGTCCCCGAAATCATCGACGCGATTCAGACGCAAAACAATGTCAATCCCGCGGGTCAAATTGGTAGTGAGCCTGTGCCACCAGGCCAGGAGTACACCTACACAGTTCGCTCCCAGGGCCGCCTTGCGACGGAAGAGGAGTTCGGCCAAATCGTAGTTCGTGCCAAGTCCGACGCTTCCATCGTGCGTCTGAAGGATGTGGCTCGCGTGCAACTGGGCGCCCAGGTCTATAATTTGCAAGGTCGGCTCGATGGCAAGCCGGCAGCGGTCGTTGCTATTTACCAACTTCCGGGATCGAACGCCATCGCCGCCGCCAAAGGCGCAAAAGCCTTAATGGCTGAGGCGAAAAAGCGGTTTCCACCTGGACTTGACTATGCTGTGGCTCTCGATACGACTCTTCCGGTGACCGAAGGCATTGTCGAGATTAATCACACCTTTATTGAAGCCATCATTCTCGTCATTCTCGTAGTGTTTATCTTTCTTCAAGGATGGCGGGCTACTTTGATTCCTCTGCTGGCTGTGCCGGTGTCGCTGATCGGAACTTTTGCCATCTTCCCTGTACTCGGTTTTTCCATTAACACACTTTCCTTGTTTGGCTTGGTGCTTGCTATCGGCTTGGTTGTGGATGATGCCATCGTTGTAGTGGAAGCGGTTGAGCACAACATCGAACACGGACTTTCCCCCAAGGAAGCTTCCTTCAAAGCAATGGAAGAAGTCTCTGGCCCGGTGATCGGCATCGCCCTGATTCTCGCAGCCGTGTTCGTCCCTACGGCGTTTATTCCGGGCATTACCGGCCGTTTGTATCAGCAATTCGCCGTGACGATCGCGGTGTCCATGCTTCTCTCTGCGTTCAATGCCCTGACGCTGAGTCCCGCCCTTGCTGCGCTTTTACTTCGTCCTAAGAAGGAAGCGCGCGGGCCACTCGGGAGATTTTTCGCATGGTTCAACAAATGGTTCGGCCGCATCACCGATGGTTACGTCAATTGGTGCGGCCTGCTGATACGCAAGCTGGTGTTCACTGGACTCATCCTAGTTGGGTTTACAGTGTTGGCCGGACTAATCGGTACGAGGTTGCCTAGCAGCTTCCTGCCCGACGAGGACCAGGGCTATGTATTCGTGGCCCTGCAATTGCCCGATGCCTCATCGTTGCAACGCACAAGCCTCACGGCCAGGACCGTGGAAGATATTCTGATGAAAACAGCAGGTGTCGATCATGTGACCAGCGTTGTTGGCTACAACATGATCAGTGGCGTTCAGAATACCTTTAGCTCCTTCTTTTGGGTCACGCTCAAGGAATGGAGTGAACGCAAAACACCGGAAGAAACCTACGATGCGATCAGAGCTCACATCAACGGAGAACTACGACAGCTTCCCGCGGGCGTCTCGATTGCTTTTTCTCCTCCGGCAATTCCCGGAGTGGGAACTTCTGGCGGCGTCACCTTTATTTTGGAGGACCGCGGTGGGCATGATGTTCGGTTCTTGGCTGACAATACCAATGCGTTCATGGAAGTCGCCCGTAAACGCCCGGAGCTGGCGTCGGTGTTTACAACCATGTTGGCAAATGTTCCGCAGGTTTATGTCAACGTCGAGCGCGACAAGGTTCTGGCCCAAGGCGTCAACCTAGGCGATGTATACAAAACCCTTCAATCTTTCATGGGCGGTGCGCTTATTAATTATTTCAACCGTTTCGGCCGCCAGTGGCAGGTCTACATTCAAGCGGAAGGCGATTTCCGAACGCGGGCTGAAAACCTGGGCCAGTTTTACGTGCGCAATAGCGCCGGCAATATGGTGCCGCTATCGGCGGTTACTTCCATTCAGCACCGTGCAGGTCCGGAATTCACGATGCGCTATAACCTGTATCGCTGTGCACAAATCAACGCCAGCGCGGCCACCGGTTATAGTTCCGCCCAGGCCATGGAAGCGCTCGAGCAGGTTTTTGGTCAAACCATGCCTCCTGACATGGGGTTCGACTACCTGGGTATGTCTTATCAAGAACAAAAGGCTCGGCAAGGCGTGCCGCCTTCCGTAATTTTTGGTTTCTCAACGCTTTTCTGTTTTCTGATTCTTGCGGCGCTTTACGAGAGCTGGACTCTGCCGTTCAGTGTGCTCATTAGCGTTCCAATAGCCGTCTTTGGAGCTTTCTTCGCCCTGTATCTTCGTCGACTTACAAGCTTCTCCTTTGAGAACAATGTTTACGCACAGATTGGCTTGATCATGCTCATCGGACTCGCCGCTAAGAATGCCATCTTGATCGTGGAGTTCGCCAAATTGGAGCACGAGAAAAAGGGCAAGCCGCTCGTCGAAGCCGCTTTGGAAGGCGCCAAGTTGCGCCTGCGCCCGATTTTGATGACCTCCTTGGCGTTCCTCCTGGGCTGCGTGCCACTTTGGACAGCATCTGGTTCTGGCGCGGTGTCTCGCCAGGTGATGGGCACAGCAGTCATCGGGGGAATAGCTGCTGCCAGCGCTATCGCGATTTTTATTATCCCGGCGCTGTTCTACGTTATTGAAAGAATCGGTGGTGCAAAACACGAAGTAGCTAAGGTGTCTTTGCCCCCCGCTCCGGAAGCGCGTGCTGCCCCCGCTGGAGATGACTAAGCACGTAATTGGGGGAGGTAAAGCGAACTGCCATGATAAACACGATTCCGACCAGCAACGGTGTGAGGCAATACTCGAAACCTTCGAGCCGACGAATGGCAACTCAAGCCCAAAACAGCCGCCAGAGCGTCGGCCTTCTGTCTGTCTTGTTTCCGCTTAGCTGTCTTCTGTTTCTGCTGCCTGGCTGCGCAGTTGGCCCAAATTATCAGCGCCCCAAAGTAAACGTTCCGACCGAGTATCGCGATGCAGAAAAGTTAGCTCAGCAAGCATCTATCGCTGACCTGCCTTGGTGGGAAGTCTTTAAGGACGAGCGGCTGAAGAACCTCGTCCAAACTGCACTTGCCAACAACTATGACCTGCAGATTGCCGTGACGCGTATCGAACAATCGCGCCAAGTCGCCGCGCAGGCTCGGGCTCAGTACTTTCCTTTCCTCAATTACTCCGTGAGCGGCAGCGATGGTAAAAATGAATTTGTCGGCACTGTTGCTCCCAACGGAGGCCAGGAACGCGGAGCTTTCGCGGCCGTGGCAACCGCTGCTTGGGAAGCTGACATCTGGGGCCGTCTCCGCCGCGAGAATGAAGCTGCCCGTGCCCAGTATCTCGCCACGGAAGAAGCTCGCCGCGGTGTGCTCCTTTCTCTTGTAAGCGATGTCGCGCAAGCCTACTTCGAGCTTCTCGAATTAGATCTCCAACTTCAGATCGCAAGAGACACAACGGATTCATTCACGCAAACCCTAAAGTTGTTCACCCAGCGGCTCGAGGGGGGAGTAGCTTCGAAGTTGGATACATCTCGGGCTGCTGCAGCCCTGGCGACGGCGGCCGCAAGCATCCCGGAGCTTGAGCGCCAGATCGCGATTAGGGAGAATCAAATTAGCGTGCTGCTGGGCAACAACCCCAGCTCCATACCACACAAAGCCAAACTTCTCGAGCAAGTTGTCCCCCCGGATATTCCTGTCGGCTTGCCTTCGGCATTACTTGAGCGTCGTCCGGACATTTTGACTGCTGAGCAACAATTACGATTCGCCAACGCTCAGGTAGGAGTCGCAACGGCCAATTTCTTCCCGCGTATTGGCCTTACTTCTCTGCTTGGCCGCGCCAGTTCTCCGCTCAGTTCGTTATCGTCGGGGCAAGCTACGGTCTGGAGTGTTGCCGGCAATGTTACCGGCCCCATCTACCAGGGTGGAGCCCTGAGAGCCCAAAAGCGCCAAAGCGTGGCGTTCTGGGAACAAACCAAACTTCAGTACGAGCAAACGGCTCAGGTTGCGTTCCAGGACGTATCGAACGCCTTAATTTCGCGTCAGAAATTCGAAGCGATTCGCGGTGAACAGGCGCAAGCAGTACAAGCCTACCAAGAGTCAGTGAAAGTCTCGTTCCAGCGCTACGTGGCAGGAAAAGCGAGCTATTTTGAAGTGCTAGATGCTCAACTCCAGCTATACCCCGCGGAGAATGCTCTTGCCGCTACAGAGCTTAATCGTCGAACAGTCATTGTGCAGCTTTACAAAGCCCTGGGCGGCGGTTGGAATCTGAAGGATGCAGACTGGGCGGGACCCACATCCTAGCGGCTAAGCATAGGCACAAAAGTACAAACAGAGCGGCTCCGCCAGGAAAGCTAACACCGGTCGTCCGAGGTCAGACTACAATACGTACTAGCTTCAGTTGATGCTATGGTAGCTCCGCTTGTAATACGGGAGACTATATCCTCTAAATTTCTCTTTCGGATAGAGCCGAACTACAACTTTATGTTGCCTTGAATCACCGGTGCCACGGACTGGCCTATAAGTGAGAACGTACCTATATCTTTCCGCTAGCCCAATCGTTCGAACGATGCGTGGCAAGTCCTCTCCATCTCGGGCAGTAAACACGCCACCCCCCGTCGCTTCTGTTAGGACCTTCATGTTATGAGGCCCGCGCCGTTCTGCGGGCCCTATGTAGTCCTGGCCTGCAACCGAGATTGGTTGCTTAGGAAAAGGCGTGTTAGATCCACCCGAAGGGAATCGGCTTTGCTTCTTCTTCTGCGGGACAAACATTTCGGGGAGTTCAAATGAAGGTCCAGCCATCACAGCAAAAACGGGTATGTCAGCCTCCTCCAAAAGCTCTCTGGTCTCCCTTAGGTTGTACCTGCTGTGATTATCGCCTCCATCAGTGATGATGATCACCGCGCGATGTTGATTCGCCGCATCCCGGTGTGCCGTATTCACTCCCAGCCAAATCCCGTCAAATAGAGCCGTGCTCTCATTGGTAGCTGTCAGCAGTAACGGTAGTCTACGCTCAAGATCATGCTCATCAACGGTGAACGGCATAAGTACTTTGGACTGCTTCCCAATGCCCAATACGGAATACTCATCGCGGTACTGATCATGCTCTTCCAGTGAGTCTAGCAATGAAAGAGCCGCCTCCTGAACGAAGGGAATCTTTCTCGTCATGCTGGAACTCAAGTCCGCGAGAACTACGAATGAAACCGGTACACGCTCTCGTTCAAAGTAAAGTATGTTTTGTTCAATTCCGTCATCGAACAGCCGAAAGTCGTTCTTCTTTAGATGAGCCGCAACAGCACCTTTATCGTCGAAGATGGTTACGGGGATCTGCACCAGCTCAACGTTTGCAACGATAGTTGTATCCGTGCGCACCTGTGCACGCACAACAGGGCCCCACTGAACCCATGCAGACACCGAAAAAGCGAGAAAAAGGACTACTCTGCGATGTACTACCATGAGCCCCCCGAACCTTGCACCTTGACGTCACCTATACCGCTCAACTCCGATTCTGTCAATGACCATGAGCACACCATGAGCAAGCACAACTCCGGTCCCCGTTTCCTAAACAAGAAAGCGCTACATTACAATTACCTCACAATTACCTCGATATTAATAGCCAATCGCAAGAATCGACTGGGTGGCATGTTCTAATAAAATGAGTTAATTGAATGGGCCTTGACCTACTCCTGTCGAACGTCGACTCGATGCCCAGTTCAATCCCCTGTCATTTTTGGCAGTGTTCTCTACTTTGCCCAGCACATATCGTGTGGGCAGCAGGTAACCATGCGCGATCTCAAATCGAGGACAGGTGTGATCCTATCCGTAGATAAGGCGATTCGGTTATTCAATCAGGGCGATGCCAAAGCTTTTGAGTTTATCTATCGAAGCTACCGCGAGTTCGTCCATCGTATCTGCCTGCGCACGCTACGGGATCCGGTCGAAGCCGAAGACGCCGCTCAGGACGTATTCGCCTGCGTATTCTGCAAAATCAATACCTTTCGAGGCGAATCAGCGTTTTCATCGTGGCTCTACCGCTTGGCAACGAACATCGTTCTTATGCGCTTCCGCAGGAACAAACATAGGTGGATTCCTTTAGAGGAGTGCAGAGGAGATGACAGCGACTCTTGTATCGAGATCAGCGCGACGGACCTAAATTTGAGCGGCTTGTTGGATCGGATCGACCTCCAAGCCGCGGTTAGTGTGTTGCCGCACGGCTACAAAACAGCGTTCGTTTTGCACGACGTTCAAGGTTACCGTCACAGCGAAATCGCCAAGATGTTCGGTCGCTCGATTGAAACGTCAAAGTCCCAATTGCACAAAGCTCATCTTCGGTTGCGAAAGCTCCTTGGCGGTACTCCCAAGAAGGAAATCCCGCAAGATTTAAACCGGTCTGTGTTAGCTGAAATCGCTAACAGTTCTGCAAAAGGGATGCGTTGACTTGAGATTAGCCGAAGAGCAGCGGACCGTTAGCACCTACCTGCTGGCCTCTTTGCCGCGACAGGCACCCGTATTTGATTGGTACCGAGTGGGTTGTGCGTGGTTGCGTGCGTCGCCTAGGCAACGCCAGGGAACTTAAGGAGGGTCTAATGGCTAGCGGAATTTGCAAATGCGCTGTCATTAAAGTCAACGATCTTAACAGGCGGAGGCCCATAGCCGCTGAGACAAATCGTGAGCTCGCCAGTTTTGCGGCCCTGCGGTGGCAAACCCGAAAGCGGACCTTCTGGCTAGGTTGCATCAAGATGGAGTCAGACAACGGATCGGCAACCAAGCAAGATGTCGACGCTTACCTAAGATCTATCGAATATGAATTTTCGCAAGGGTGCGAGCATATGTCGGAGCGATCAGGCAACGAGTGCCGAGGAAAGGAGTCAAATAAAGTTCCGTCTTCAAATTCCTTCACTTTCCTCTGGGGTCTAGTGGCGATAGCTGCAGGATGTTTCTGGGGGCTCGCCAGGATCATTCTGGAAGCGTTGAACTGATAAAGTCTGCTAGGTAATGTGGCACGGCGTAAAAGTCGATCTCGCGGCTGAAGCTGTCATTCTGCATGACTAGCTGTTGCGCGTAGGCGGCGAGAAGAGGCGCTCTGGCCTTCGGTCAACTGGTAACTCCGCCTCACCATCTAATCCCCATTGTAACGGGAAGTATCTGCGTGGAAACTCGACCGCCTTGAGGTGAGTAATGGTAGCGGGCTTCAATATAGAATTTGGCGCCAGCCGTCATCGCGACTGTAATACCAACCCCCCCGTTTATGCCGCCAGAACTTATGCCGCTGCTCGCCAGGACGGTATTCGAGACAAATCCGCCCTGGCAAGCATATCCCCACCATGACCAAGCCGGGTTGCACACCGTGCCAGCTGGCACGGTAAAATTCTTTAGTTGGGCCTTACGATAATACCAACCTCCGCCTCCAATGGCATAGTAACCGAAACGTTTTCCATACTTGTGGTACATATAGTTTGCCGTTAGAGCGTAGACGTTATCGGTTGCGTTTATGGAAGCTACGGAACAAGCGGTACTTGGCGGTACTGGGGGATTCAGTAGACAAAGAGCATTCAGGACAGGTAATAAAGCACTTTGATTAGGGGGCAGAGCGTGCCACATGAATTCACCGACGATCGAATGCTGACTGCCAAGATTTGGCCCAGCCCCGGCCTGGAAAGTGCCACCGATTCCAGCAAACTTGCCCGTCGGGTCGAGCGGAACTCCTATGCCTCCACCTATATGGAGATTAACCTGACTCTCAACCGGACTCGGTTGAGTCTCGTCCGCATGGACGGGAATAGCAAAAAGCGTGGCCACTAATCCGACGACTATCAGGTTCTGCTTCGCCATCCGATTACCCCTTCCTTTTTAGATCTTTCGCGTTTGTCGCACGCAGCTTCTCTTAAGTAGGGCTCTCGACTGCTTCGGCCCCATCACGCGCTATACTCTGCTCTCCCGCCCGAGCGGAGAACTGTCAAATCTGACAGCCCTTTTCTTCGGTAATGTGAACCATCGATTGAACTTGCGAGGCAGGACGTAAGGTACATACTTCATCTTGTTCTACGGGGTTATTACGTTAACGCCAGACTTTGAACGCCCGTTCCGGAGCGACGACCGTTACTTGTAATCCAGCCTAGATTTGACACGCCTTTCAAAACCGATTCGTGTTGCGCCGAGAGATGAGGCAACAGGGAAGTGTCCGTCACAGGCGCCCGGTAAGCTCTCGTAACTCAAAGGAAGCCACGCGGAAAGGGACCATCTCAACTTTACGCTCGTTGGTTGCAACCTCGAAGACCATGCCGCCCCCCTCCCTTAATCGCCAGGCTCGATGGGACTCAATTCTCTGTTTGGCTTTTCGTTTCCGTTTTGGGCTCTGAGATGCGTTGCTTTTCATCTACGGAGAAAAGCATGTAATTGCTGAAGCTGTAGCGCCGGTGCATACGCTTACCTCTCCAGTCGGAGTACAGTTCGGCGCTTTGGGGCAGCCACATTTCCACATCTCGGTTTTTGAATCGCACTGGGCCATATTCCACCACCGTGCGATCGGCAAAGAGGCGGATTTCCGGCAGCGTGTTCACGAGATCTGTTTCCAAGCGCACAATCTGATAGCTATCCGCAGCGATCCACGCGCGTCCTCGCAACGCCACTAGATAAGAAACACCGTTCTCGCCAATCCTGTACGCGCGAGTCGTATTCGGCTTGTCCGGCCTCTGGCGGAAATGGACTTGCCAAGCCGGGGCTCTGTTCCATTGACCCAAACCTTCACAACTCATTGCAAAGTTCCCGGCGTTATTCGGATGGAAAATAAGCACCATCGACGGTAGCCCACGTGTTTCCACACCGTCTGGAGACTGAGCAGGCGAATATTTGTTGCCCCGATACTCTATCACGTCGAAGTATCCTGGCCTGTATTGCTCGATGCTCACTACATAATCGAACTTGCGAGTTTCCGGAAGCTGCGCAAACCCCCACTTATCGATAGATTCGTGTTCCAGGAATTCAGTGGCCGTAAAGCGGTCCACATTTGTGACGAATTCCTCGATTCGTATTCCTGCCTTCTGAACCACTTCCTCCAGTAAGCACACAGTCTTCGGTTCCACGGGAGGTACCCTTTCGTCTACGTCGGGCGGCAACCAGTTCGACGGCAGGGGCAGTGCGATGGCTGGTTCTATCCTCTGAGCTGGCATGACCCTGTCCGCAGATGCATCGCTAC
>Ga0209375_1000209_pt1 | contig 54531 bp, 68 predicted proteins | sample GraSoiAngelo_131_FD_185888 | JGI IMG/M metagenome (GOLD analysis project Ga0209375, IMG submission 185888) | Grasslands soil microbial communities from the Angelo Coastal Reserve, California, USA - 14_0929_02_30cm (SPAdes) (version 2) | ecosystem: Environmental > Terrestrial > Soil > Grasslands ...
CTCTCCCGCGGGCAAGTGGGCGAGGATAAAGGGCGGAGGATCAGCGTGACGATCCAGACCGAGAACCGCATACGCTGCGGAGGGCTGCAGGATTTGCTGTCATACGCAGGTCGGCCCATTTCACGTTAGACCGCAGCGGTCGGATTTGACCTTGGTGTCGAATCTGGCTATATTCTAGCCAGAATGCGGTATGAGGTCGTCCTGGCCCCCGAGGCGGCTAGGGCCTACAGGTCCCTGCCGGCCTACCGCCGGGCCGAAGTGCGGGACGCCCTCGAACGGCACTTGCGTCACGAGCCCACCCGGGTAAGCAAGAGCCGGATCAAACGCCTGCGGGGCTTGAGCCAGCCGCAGTATCGCCTCCGGGTTGGGGAAGTGAGGGTGTTCTATGACGTCACGCGCGAAGGTGTCGAGGTCCTCGCAATCGTCACGAAAGCCGAAGCGGCCAACTGGCTTGCCGAGCACGGGACGCCCGGTACGCAAGGCGGCGCTGGCTGAGGTCAAGGACGACCTGTCGCGATTCCTGCGCTTGGCCGAGTCCGAGGAAATCCTTATCACGCGGCACGGGAAGCCGGCTGGCGTGCTGATCGGCTTCGAAAGCGAGGACGACTGGTTCGACTATCGGTTGGAGCACCATCCCGAGTTTCTGCGGCGAGTAGCGCAGGCGCGAGAAGCTCTCAGGAGCGGTCGCGGTGTCCGACTCGAGGATCTGCCGTCATGACGAGCGGTCTAACAGCAGGCTTGAGCGGGCCGGCTCGACGCCGGCCGCTCAGCCTGATCGTTAGCCCGATCGCTGGCGAGTGCTGATGCGACTCTGCTGAAATAGGCAAGAGGCGAGTCTTCTTTGAGGTGATGCCAATGAGTGTGCAGTCGGGCGATAAGGTTCGAGTCATCGGTGGCCCGTACAGAGGCTGGGAGGGCGAAGTCTTGAGAGTCGAGGAGGACCGAGAACGGGTAACCGTCGTGATCCCCGTCTTCGCGAAGCCCACTGCCATCGAACTCCGGCCGTCGCAGATCGAGCCAATCTAGTGACGCCTCGCCGCCAACGACGGACATCGTCGCAACCTGTGAACGGGCTAACAACAGGATGAACCTGGCGGCGCTGCGCGCCGCACGTTATCCTGACCGTTAGGCGCCACGAACTTATGGCCACGTTTCAGTTCACACAAGTCAACGTTTTTTCGGCTGATCCACTCGGGGGAAACCCGCTTGCAGTCGTGCATGCTGCAGACGGATTGAGCGAAGCACAGATGGCCGCGCTCGCACGATGGACCAACCTCTCGGAGACGACGTTCCTCCTACAGCCAACGAATGCCGGTGCCGATTACTACGTACGCATTTTCACGCCCAGCAGCGAACTGCCCTTCGCCGGACATCCAACGCTCGGCTCATGTCACGCATGGCTCGCGTCGGGCGGGAAGCCGCGCGAGCCGCGTGTTGTCATCCAGCAATGCGGCGTGGGTCTCGTAAGCGTGCGCTGCGACGCTCCGCGCCTGGAGTTCGCCGCGCCACCTTTGCGCCGGACCGGCGTGCTCGAGTCCGACGTGCTAGCGAAAATTACGAGGGCGCTCGCCCTGGCGCCATCGGACATCGTTCACCACCAGTGGGTCGACAATGGGCCGGGCTGGTGCGCGGTGATGCTTCGCTCCGCGCGACAGGTGCTTTCGCTCAAGCCGGACTGGACCTCGCTACATCCGCTAAAGCTAGGCGTGGTCGGTCCGCATGACGTCGGCCGCGACGCGGCCTTCGAGGTGCGGGCGTTCATTGGCACCGGCGGATACGAAGATCCGGTCACCGGCAGCCTCAACGCGAGCCTCGCACAGTGGCTCATCGGCGCAGGACTTGCCAAATCTCCGTATGTCGCGACCCAAGGCACCGCCCTCCAGCGCGCCGGCCGCGTCCATCTGCGCACGGAAGGCGGAGAGGTCTGGGTCGGGGGCGACGTCGTGAGCGTTATACACGGTGAGCTCAATCTCTAGATGAAACAACCAACCCACGATGATCGAACGCCTAACAGCGCATTCCACCTGACGGCCGGGCTCGCGTTCGCTCGCCCGCCCGCAGGTGAATTGAACGGTCGGGGAGATAGGTAACAAAAGAGTCCGGGGACATGGGTTACACATGTCGATGACGATAGAGTCTCCCGTACGCGTCCTCAATCCTCATGCGCCGCTCGTGCAAGCGGCCCAGCTTGAGCGGCCCGAAGTACACGTTCCAGATCCCGTCGTCGATTTCCTCCAGCCCGACGTACTCGCCGACGCAGACGATCGACACGTTCACCCAGCGACTATTCCACCGGATCCCCCCGTTGGCGCTGACGTACCGGACCTCGAAGCGATCCGGGTACTCGAGCGGCGGCAGCCGGGCAGGCATCGGCCGCGGCGAGGGCGTGTAACACGAGGCTGGCGTCTGCTGGTCGAGCGCCTCGTGCGGGCGCTCGTGATTGAACTCCTGGCGAAAGACGTTGAACTTGCGCTGCTGCGCCGCAAGACTCCCGGCCGCCGGCCGGGTCGTCTCTGCCTTCAGCGTGCGATGCATTCGTTCATGGCGCCCGTTCTGCGCCGGCCGGCCAGGCTCGATCAGCTCGGGGAGAATGCCCAGGCGCACCCACCACGCCGACAGCGTCGACAAGCGGGCCAACGTGTTCGTCGCGAACGGCACGCCGTTGTCGGAGCGAATCCGTTTCGGCAGTCCGTACTCCTGGAACAGCCGCGTGAAGATCGGCTTGGCCCCCTCGCCGGCCGTCGACACCAGCGCCTGGCAGCCCAGGAGATAGCGGCTGAAGCCGTCCGCCACCGTCAGCGGATAGCAGTACCGCTCGTCGCCGGTGCGGAACGGCCCTTTGTAGTCCGCACTCCAGACATCGTTGGGAGCGAGGATCTCGCTCGTCGGCTTGCCGGGATGGCCGATGCGGCGTCGGTAACGTTTGATCGGCACCATCCCATGCCGCTTGAGGATGTCGCACGCCGTCGAACGGCCGGGCAGCGGCCATCGCGGCTGGCGCTTGTGCAACAGCGCCAGCAGCTTTTTGCCGCCCCAGGTCGGATGCCGGCGCCGGGCGGCCAAGATCGCGCTCACGATCTCGTCGGACGTCTGATTCGGCGAGCGGCGCGGCCGCCGCGAGCGCTCCTCCAAGCCCGCCGGCCCGTGGCGCAGGTAGCGGTCAATCCACTTGTAGCCGGTCTTGCGGGCGACGCCGTACAGCGCGCACAGCTCCGTGAGCGACAGCGCGTCGCGAAGGAAGTCGGCGATGAACTGCGTTCGCTGGTCCATGGGTGATGCAGCCCTCCACGGCATCGGCACCTCCTTGGTGCCTTGCCAGTGTTTTGGATGTCACCCATGTCCCTGGACTAAATTGTTACCGATGTCCCTGGACCGTACCAATGCGGACGTTATGCGCACCGCGAAAGGTCGATGGTGGAGGGCTGTGACGTTCGGCTGGGTGATGGGTTCTCACCCGGCAGGTGGAGGTCTCTATGAGTGACCCACGCGCGAGCTGGAGCCGACGGAAGTTTGTGAATCGGTTGACGCTTGCCGGAACGGCGGGGCTCGTCGGGCTGCGACCAGAACCCGTCGTCGCAGAGCCGCCGCCCGAGACGACCCGAATCCGGCTCGTTCGGAGCCCGGCCATCTGCATCTCTCCGCTCTACTTGGCGGAGGATCTGTTCCGACTCGAAGGGTTCACCGAGGTCGAGTACGTTCAGGTCAAGAGCGGGAACCTCTTCACGCAGGCGGTGGCCTCGGGGCAGGTGGACTTCGCCCTGAACTTCATTGGGCCCCTCGTGATCAGCGTGGATCAGCAAGCCCCGGTTGTGATTCTGGCCGGGATCCATGCCGGCTGCTTCGAGCTGTTCGGATCCGAGCGTATCCGCGCGATCCGGGATCTGAAAGGCAAGACCGTTGCGATTCCGGGCAAGGGGGAGCCGCAACATGTCTTCCTGGCCAGCATGCTGTCGTACGTCGGTGTCGATCCGAGCACGGACATTTCCTGGGTGACTCAACCGTTCGCCGAGTCGACCCGCCTCCTCTCTGAGGGCAAGGTCGATGGGTATCTCGGCATTGCGCCCGAGCCCCAGCAACTGCGCGCCCAGAAGATCGGTCGGCTGATGGTCGATAGCGCCGTGGACCGACCGTGGTCGCAGTACTTCTGCTGCATGGCGTACGCGAACCGCGACTTCGTGCGCCGGCACCCTGCGGCGACGAAGCGAGCCCTGCGAGCCATCCTCAAGGCGGCCGACCTCTGCGCGACGGCCCCAGCCGTGGCCGCGCAGACCGTCGTCACCAAGGGCTACACGCGCGAGTACGACTACGCGTTTGAGTTGATCAAGAAGCTCCCGTACAACCTGTGGCGCACGCAGAATCACGAGGACTCGCTGCGCTTCTACGCGCTCCGCCTTCACGAAGCGGGGATGATCAAGTCGAGCCCTCAGAAGATCCTCGGCCAGGGCACCGACTGGCGGTTCCTCGACGAGCTGAAGAAGGAGCTGAAGGGCTAGCGAGGGACAGAGGTCTGGAGCTCGGAAGCGGGCCAATGCGGCCCATAACGCTTCAACGGGCCGAGGCTCGCGCTGCTCGCCTCGGCCGCTGAGCGTGAGCGTTCGGCGGCTTCCAAATGACCACAGTACGCGACCGAGTTGCGATGCCACAGAAGGGTACCGTCAGTTCACGAACCGTCGTGCTCATCGGCCTCGGCTGGCTCGTCCTCGCCACCGGCGTCGGGGCCTTCGGCATCGTGAGCACCCTACGGCCGCCAGCGCTGCCTCTGGTGTTGTTCGGGCTGACGGCGGTCGTCCTGGGGGCTGGGCGGTTTTCCACAGGATTCCGCGCGTGGCTGTTGGCAATCGATGTGCGGTGGCTCGTTGGGCTGCACCTGACTCGCTTCGTCGGGGCCTACTTCCTGTACCTTTACGGGCGCGGACAGTTACCGTACGCGTTCGCAGTCCCAGGCGGGTGGGGCGACATCGCGGTGGCGAGCCTGGCGGCGCTGCTGCTGCTGTCGGGATCGCCAGCGCGGGCCGGGCGCCGCGGGGCTTACATACTGTGGAACGTGTTAGGATTGGCGGACATCCTGTTCGTGGTGGTGACGGCGGCTCGCCTGGGGGTGGCGGATCCGGAGTCAATGGCGGCGCTGCTGCAATTGCCACTGAGCCTGCTGCCGACGTTCCTCGTGCCGTTGATCATCGCGAGCCACGTGATCCTGGGGGTGCGGCTTGCTCGCTGAAGCGGTGTGCACGAGGTCTCAGTTCAGGTGTCGGCTGGCTAACAGGCCGTTAGAGCCGCCGGTCAGCTTCGCCGCCCGCGGCTCAACGCCTTTGCGGTCGGCGCCACAACCTATCAGAGGAAGACCGGATGCAGATTACGGTGTGTGAGTTTCCCAATGAGGCCAGCCGCCATGAATCCGCCTGGACCGAGTTGGTCCGCTTTCTTCAGGCACGCCCGACAGACGTAGTCGTGCTGCCCGAGATGCCTTTCTGTGACTGGCGCATGTTCATGACCAAGACCATTGATCCCGCCGTGTGGGAAGCGGCCCTCGACGCCCATGACGCCACCATCGCCCGGTTCGCGGCACTCCAGACAACACTTGTCCTGGCCTCGCGCCCGGTGCAAATCCACGGGAAGCGCCTCAATCAAGCCTTTTGCTGGACGCCGGACGGGGGCTATCGGGGTGCGCACGCCAAGTACTATCTCCCGGATGAACCCGATGGCTGGGAGGCCACTTGGTTTGCGCAAGGGGACCGCCAGTTTGCCCCCATCGCTGTAGGGCCGCTGACCGTGGGCTTTCAACTCTGTACGGAATTGCTGTTCACCGAACCAGCGCGGGAGATTGGCCGGAGCGGTGCGCATCTCATTGCGGCGCCGCGGGCAACCAGCGGACACCGGCGTTGGCCTATGGCTGCGTGCATGGCGGCGGTGATGTCCGGGTGCTTTGTTGCCTCCGCCAATCGCCGGTCCTACGATAGTGAGACGTTTGCCGGTCGCAGCTGGCTGGTGTCGCCGGAAGGCGAAATGTTGGGCGAGACCAGCGCGGACATGCCTTTTCTGACCGTGGAAATTGCCCTAGAAGAGGCGACGCGTGCGAAGTCCACGTACCCGCGGAATCTTCCAGTCCCATGAAGGCGCGGGAGCAACGGCGCAGCGACCGCGCCGAACAAACGCATGGAGCCGACGCGCAGGGGCGCGCGGCTCATGCCTGGCGTCAGGCAGAAGAGGAGCCGAGTGCTCTGTGCCGGGAATGCTGAATGACCCCTGAGCATCGCGCGATCCTCCAACGGATTCGGTCGTCGGCCGGCGTCGTGCGGCGCGCCGTTGAGGCTGCGTCGCCTGGCCGGTTTGGCCAGCCGCCCCGGGAAGGAGAGTGGTCGGCGCTGGAGACGTTGACCCACCTGCGCGATGTCGTCGTCCACGTCTACGGGCTCCGGATCCGGCGGCTCCTCTACGAGGACGCTCCCGTCTTCGCCGACTTCGACGAGGAGGGCTACCGCCACGCCTGCCTTGCCCGCGGCGAGGTGATCGGAGACCTCCTGGACATGGTCGTCGCCGAGCACGAGCAGCTCGCACGGCTGCTCCAGAGACTGCCCGACGCGGACTGGTTGCGCGAAGGTCGCCACCCGTCGCTCGGCGTCATGTCCATCGAGTTACTCGCCCGACGGGTGGGCGAGCACGCCGAGGAGCACGCGGCGCAGATCGCAGAGGCAACCGATACCGGCCGAGCGGGAGGAACCCGGGCTGGCACCTAACGCGACAAGTGACGGTGAAGGAACCATGGGGAAGCATTCAATGCTGGCCGTCGTAGCAAGCCTTGGAGGCCTGATCCTCCTGGGACAGGGCGGCGGTGTAGAGGCGAGCGAGATCAAAGTATTGAGCGCCGTGGCCATGAGGGCGGCACTCGACGAGCTTGCCCCGGAGTTCGAACGCCAGACCGGTCAGAAGGTCGCGATCACCTACGCCACGGCCGGTGTCCTGAGAGACCGGATCCAGGGCGGCGAGATGGTGGACCTGACGATTCTGCCGAGGCCTGCGATGGACCCGCTGGTGATGCAGGGCAAGATCGCTCCGGGCACGGTAACTATTTTCGCCCGCTCGGCTAATTCGGTCGCGGTTCGGGCCGGCGCGCCCAAGCCCGACATCAGCACGGTGGAGGCATTCAAGCGCGCAATGTTGGCCGCCAAGTCGGTTGCCTACGCTGATCCGGCGAGGGGCGGTGGGAGCGGTATTCATTTTGCGAGCGTCCTTGCCCGCCTGGGGATTGTCGAGGAGATGAAGCCCAAGACCAAGCTGACGCCGGGTGACGAATCGGTCCAACTCGTAGCCAAGGGAGAGGCCGAGATCGCGGTCGTGAATACACCGGTCATCCTCCGCGAGCCTGGTGTCGAGCTCGTAGGGCCGCTCCCCGCGGAGTTGCAGAACACGACGGACTTTGTGTTCTTCGCAGGGGTGGGCGCCACGGCCAAGGAGCCGGAGGCGGCCAAGGCGTTGATCAACTATCTCGTGGCGCCGGCCGCCGCGCGCGTGATCAAAGCGAAAGGTCTGGAGCCACGCTGAGCGAGGCAGGCAACGTGCTGGCCGCGCGCCGCGGCTGAGCCAAACCGCTAGATAGCCCTTGGGCTCGGAGCTTTTGCAATGATGGATGACTTCGAGACTACTGAGATCCAGACGGGCGAGACCAGTATCTTTGCGCGCTGGTCCGGCTCCGGGTCGCCGATCCTCTTGTTGCACGGTTTTCCGCAGACACACCTCATGTGGCGCAGCGTCGCGCCGATGCTTGCCCGTAACTTTACGGTAGTCTGCCCCGATCTGCGTGGCTATGGGCGCAGCGGTTGCCCGGCCTCTACCCAGGACCATGCACCATATGCGAAGCGCGCCATGGCGCAGGACATGGTGATCGTCATGGAGCGGCTTGGCTTTGCGCGCTTCTCTGTCGCCGGGCATGACCGTGGCGGTCGCGTTGCTTATCGCATGGCTCTTGACCATCCGAATCGCGTCGACCGCCTCGCCGTCCTCGACATACTACCGACGGCGACGGTATGGGATCGAGCCGATGCGAGGTTCGCGTTGGCCTACTGGCCCTGGTCGCTGCTCGCTCAACCTGAGCCGCTTCCGGAACGCATCTTGACGGTGGCATCTGACGCTATCGTCGACAATGCCCTCGGAGGATGGGGTTCTCCCGCGGCTGTATTCCCCCCGGAGGTGCGTGCGGCCTATGCCCAGGCGATCAGGGATCCCGCGCACGCCCATGCGATCTGTGAGGAATATCGAGCCGCCGCGACGCTCGATCGCGAGCATGATAAGGCGGATAGCATGGAGGGGCGACGCATCGCCGGCCCTCTACTCGCCCTCTGGAGCGCTCGCGGGGCGCTTGATACTTGGTATGCGGCGGCCGGTGGACCAGTCGCGCTTTGGCAGGCCTGGAGCGATGATGTTCAAGGCCACGCGCTCGACGCGGGCCATTTTTTCCCGGAAGAATCTCCCCAACACACGGCCGAAGCGTTGAACCGCTTCTTCGCTTCTGACTCGCGCGGGCAATCGAACACCCTGTTACAGCCGGCCGGCCAACAGCAGCCGGCGGCTGAATGCTGAATAGGGGAGCATCTCAATTAGCCGGCGCTCGACGGCCGCAGGCGCTTGTAGAACAGGAGCTCGCGGTAGCCTTGGGGGAGGTTGTCGATGTAGCCGGAGGGGGCGAAGCCGAGCGCCGTGTGCATCTTGATCGAGACCGCGTTGGTCTCCTCCGTCGACGAGAACAGTCGGGGGCTCGGCGAAATCTCTTCGACCATCCGGTAGAGCGCCCGTGCGACGCCGCGCCGGCGGAGGTTCGCGTCCACGGCGACCAGCCCGACGAGCGTGCACTGAAACCAGTCGGTCCGGAACGCGAGGACGCCGGCGATCTCGCCGTCCTCCTCGGCCACGAGCAGGTGGTGGCGCTCGGCGTGTGAGCGGACGAACGTGCTCGCGCGCTCGGCGCCGACGACCTCCGCCGCCAGCGCGATGACGCGCCCCAGGTCGGCCGGCTCCGCGTGCCGGACCCTCACGCCGTGAGGAAGTCCGCGAGCTCGCGCCGGACCGCGGGGTGGTCGCCGAGCACGACCGTGTAGTGGTTGGTGTTCGGGACGACGACCAGGCGGCAGTTCGGGATCGCGCGGGCCATCGCCTCCGCCTCCTCCTGGGTCATCAGGCAGTCGTCGGCCCGCAGCAAGCCGTCGGGCGCACGGAACAAGAGGGTGGGCGCCTGGATCTGGTGGTGCCAGACCCAGAGACGTGTGCGCTGGAGGTTCGCCACCTCCTCCTCGATCGCGTGCCGGGCGATCTTCGACCGAACGCCGCCGCCCGGTCCGGGCTCGACGTCGTACGTGTAGTGCCGGACCAGATGGTCGTTCCACCGCCCCTCGAACATCGGCAGGTTTCGGAGCATCTCGAGGAACTTTGGAAGCGACGGGAACTCGATGCCGAGCCGGTCGATCGCCGGCGCCAGCGAGTCCAGAATCTCGGCGCGCACGTCGAGCCCGCCGTCGAAGAGGACGAGCTTGGCGACGCGCTCGGGATGGAGGGTGGCGAAGCGCACGCCGATGTGGGCGCCGAGCGAATGCCCCATGACGATGGCGCGGTCGAGGCGGAGGCGGTCGAGCAGCGCCCCGAGGTCGGCCGCGTGGTGGGCGAGGCTGTAGCCGGCCGGGGGCTTGTCGCTGTCTCCCCGGCCGCGGAGGTCGTAGGCGATGAGGCGGTGGCTCCCGCCGAGCGCGTCGGCGATCGGGTACCAGACCGTGTGGTTCGATGTGAGCCCGTGGATCGCGACGATGGCCGGGCCGCGACCCGGCCACTCGTGCGTGGCGAGCGTGATGGAGTCGACCGGCACTTGTTGCACGCGGCGCCCCCTAGTAGGTGCCCGGGCGGATCTGCTTGTAGAGGTCCTTCAGCCCCTCGGCGGAGAACCCCGCCGACTGGCAGTACGAGATGATCTTCCGCTCGTCCGCCTCGATCTTGGCGACCGCCTCGGGGAGGCGGTCGGCGATCTCGGGCGGGACCGTGAGCGCGCCGTGGTGGTCGGCGTGGATCAGGTCGCCCGGCTTGACCCAGAGACCGCCGACCTTGACGGGCAGGCCGAAGTCGACCATGTGCACGTAGGCGTGCGACACCGAGACGTGGGCGGCGGCGAATTGGAAGCCGAGCGTGCGCACCTCGTCGAGATCCCGGACCGAGCCGTCCGTGAGGACGCCGGCACAGCCGAGCGCCTTGTGGATGTTCGCCTGGACCTCGCCCCACTGGGCGCCCTGGCCGCGCGGCTCGTCGAGGTCGTGCACGACGACGACGCGCGGCGCCGGGATGGAGCGGACGTAGTCCCACCACGCGAACGTGGACGCCCGGTGCCCCTCGAGGGGCGCGGGCTCGGCGCGGATGAGCGCGGTGACCGCGTAGCCGACAAGCGGCCCCAACTCGGGGAAGAGCGCGCGGATCTCGGAGGACATGAACCCCTGGCTCCGCGGGCGGACGTTGAACGTTTCGATCCCGTTCGCGAGGCTCGGGCTCGAGATCTTCTTGAGGGCGTGGATCGCATCCATCAGATCGAGTCCTTTCGCCGTCGGATCAGCAGGGCCTTCAGCTTGTCCGCGGCCTCCTGCACGGAGGACAGGTTCGGGTTCACGGCGAGCGCGCGCTCGAAGTACTCGAGCGCCCGCGTGGGCTGATCGAGCTGGAGGTAGATCATGCCGTAGCCGGAGAGCGCGCCGAAGTGGTACGGATTGCGCTTGAGCACCTCGTCGCAGTCGGCGAGCGACTTCGCGTACTCGCCCAGAAGGTAGTACACGGTGGCGCGCTTGTTCCACCCCTCGGCGAACTCGGGGCGTCGCGCGATCACCCGCGCGAAGGTCTCGACCGCCGCCTCACCGTCGTGCGCCTGCATCTGTTCGACGCCGAGTGCCAGGAGGCGGTCGGCCTCCGCGTCGCCCGAGCGGCTCCACACCTGCCACAAGGCGCTCTCGGCCGACGCCCGGACGAGCGGGTCGGCGTCGCGGAGCGCCCGGGCGAGCGCGGGGACGTCCTCCATCGCGCCCCGCTCGCCAAGCGCGTGGGCCGCTCGTCGCCGCGCCTCGGCGTCGGGGGCGCCCGTGAGCGTCCGGAGCGCCTCCTCGCGCGTCGGCTCACCGGCCCGGGCCACGGGCGTGACGGAAGCCGCGAGCAGGAGGACGAACGCCAGCGCGCGCCCGGGCGTCACGGCGTATAGGCCTCGTTCGCGTCGCTGCGGGCCAGGCCCGGCTCGGTCCCGCCGCCGACGACATAGATCCGGTTGCCGACCGCGACGGCGCCCGCGCCGTGACGGGGCGTCCGCATCGGCTCCTTGCCGATCCAGCGGGTCCCCGCGACTTCGTACATCTCCGTCGCGCTGAAGATCCGAAGCGGCGCCTCGCCCCCGAAGGCGAAGACGCGGTCGCCGAGGACGGCGGCGGCGAGACCGCCGCGGGCGGTGGGGAGCGGCGTTCCGGCGAACCAACCGTTCGTGGCGGGGTCGTAGACCTCCACCGCGGCGTACTGCGTGCCCAGGAACGCCTCGCGCCCGCCCAGTGCCCAGAGGCGCCCCTGGAAGGCGACCGCGGCGAGGTGATCGCGCGCCGTGGGCATCGGTGGCGCATCCGCCCAGCGGTCGGTCGCCGGATCGTAGATCTCGTGGGCCCCTGTCGCGCTCGCGCCGCTGCCGCCGACGGCGTGAAGACGGCCGTCGAGGGCGACGAGGGCGAGCGCCCCGCGCGGGGTCCTGAGCGGCGCGCGCGTCGCCCAGGAGTTCCGCGCCGCGTCGTACTCATAGACCGTCGCGAGCGGCGTCCAGCCGACGCGCCCCGCGTACCCCCCGGCGACGAAGAGGCGACCGTCCACCACCGCCGCCGCGAGGTGGTGTGCGGGCGCGGGCAGGGACGCCCGCGCCTCCCAGCGGTCCGTCCCGGGGTCGTACACCTCCACCGTCGTGACGGGCTCGGCGCCGGCGCCCAAGCCGCCGATGACGAAGATCCGCCCGTCGAGCGCTGCTGCGGCGACCTCCTGGCGCGCCGTCGGCATCGGCGCGCGCGCGGTCCACGACCCCGGGCTCTGGATGTCGAGCGGCGCCGAGGTGTCCGTGGTCTTGCCGACGCAGGATATCGTCGCGAGGGCCGCGAGCACGGTGAAGACTCTGGATGGTTTCATCGCTCTTCCACCAGCGCGAGGAATTCTTTCTCGTCGAGCATCGTCACCCCCAGACGTCGCGCGTCGTCCGCCTTGCCACCCGGCGACTCGCCCACCACGACGTAATCGGTCGTCTTCGACACGGAGCCGATCACGCGCCCGCCCCGCCGCTCGATCGCCTCGCGCGCGGCGTCGCGCGTGAGCGTCGTGAGGGTACCCGTGAGGACGAAGGTCTTGCCCGCGAGGGGCTGTGGCCCGGCGTCCGTCTCGGGCTCGGCGGTCACGACGCCGACGTCCTCCAGCCTCTTGATGAGCGCGCGGTTGGTCGGGTCGTCGAAGAAGGCTCGGACCGAGCGCGCGATCGTCTCGCCCACGCCGTGCACCTCGGCCAGCTCGGCCTCCGGCGCCTTCGCGACCTTCTCGAGGCTGCCGAAGCGGGAGGCGAGGAGCTGCGCCACGCGCTCGCCCACGAGGCGGATGCCGAGGGCGTTCAGGAGGCGCGCCAGCCCCCGTGTCCGCGAGGCCCCGATCGCCCGTGCGAGGTTCTCGGCGGATTTCTCGGCGAGGCGGTCGAGGCCGGCGAGCTGGTCGACGGTGAGCGTGTAGAGGTCGGCGAAGTCCTTGACCAGCCCACGGTCGACGAGCTGGTCGATGACCTTTTCGCCGAGGTGCTCGATGTCCATCGCCCGGCGCGAGCCGAAGTGGCGGAGCCGCTCCTTGAGCTGGGCCGGGCAGCCGCTGTTCATGCAGCGCCAGTACGCCTCGCCCTCCGGCCGGAAGGCGACGCCGCCGCACGCGGGACAGCGCGTCGGGAACCGGAACGGCTCGGCTCCCGCGGGGCGCATGGCCGTGACGACCTGGACGACGTAGGGGATCACGTCGCCGGCGCGCTCGATGAGGACCGTGTCGCCGACGCGGACGTCCTTCTTGCGGATCTCGTCCTCGTTGTGCAGGCTGACGTTGCGGATCACGACGCCGGCGAGCTCCACCGGCCGGAGCTTGGCGACCGGTGTGAGGATGCCGGTCTTGCCAACGCCAACCTCGATCGCCTCGATCACGGTTGACGCCTGGCGCCCGGCGAACTTGAACGCGATCGCCCAGCGCGGGTGGTGGGTGGTGGATCCGAGGCGCCGCTGGTGCTCGAGCGCGTCCACTTTGACGACGACGCCGTCGGCGTCGTAGTCGAGGGCGTCGCGAAGCGACTCGAGGCGCTCGCAGTACGCGATCACCGCGTCGAGCGTCGCGCAGCGCTCGGCCCTGGGGTTCGTCTTGAAGCCGGCGGTGCGGAGCGCCTCGAGCGTCTCCCAGTGGGTGGCGAAGGCGAGCGCGTCGGCGCGGCTGAGATGGTAGAGGATGATATCGAGCGGGCGCCGTGCCGTGACGGCGGGATCCTTCTGGCGGACGGCGCCCGCGGCGGCGTTCCGCGGGTTGGCGAAGGTCGTCTCGCCCGCCTCCTCGAGGGCGCGGTTCAACTTCGCAAACTCCGCGCGCGGCATGAACACCTCGCCACGGACCTCGAACTCGTCCACCGCGGCGAGCGCGCCGCGAAGCACCATCGGAATGGACCGGATGGTTTTGAGATTCGGCGTGACGTCCTCCCCGACGCGTCCGTCGCCGCGGGTGGCGCCCCGCACGAAGCGGCCGCGCGCGTAGAGGAGCGCAACGCCGAGCCCGTCGATCTTCGGCTCGCAGACGTACGTGAAACGGGCGCCGGGGAGGGCCCGGCTGATCCGCGCCTCGAACTCGCGGAGGTCGTCCGCGGCGGTCGCGTTGTCCAGGGACAGCATCGCGACCTGGTGCTCGACCGGCTTGAAGACGGCGGTGGGGGTGCCCGCGACCCGCTGGGTGGGACTGTCGTCCGTGATCAGGTCGGGGAAGCGCGCCTCGAGGTCACGGAGTTCCCGTATGAGCCGGTCGTACTCGGCGTCGGCGATCTCGGGGCGCGCCTCGACGTAGTAGAGGTAGTCGTGGTGGTGGATGTGCTCGCGCAGCTCGGCGATTCGCTGCGCCGCCTCGGCCCGCGTCATGAAGGAAAGGATAGCAGAAGCGGCGCGGCTCGTTTGTTGCCGCTCCCGGGCGGGACGGCTATACTCGGGGCGACGATCCCACGGTGAGGTTGCGGGTGGCCAAGGTGTCCGCTCTCAAAGCGCGCGCTGCTCCGAAGGACACGACCGCGTCCGTCCAGGACTACCTGGCCGCGATCTACGACCTCCACTCGAGCGGCAAGCCCGTCATCGGCGCGCGGCTCGTGAAGCACATGGGCATCTCGGCGCCGGCGGTGACCGAGGCGATCCACCGGCTCTCCCGGGCCGGCTACGTTCGCGTCGGCCGCGGGAAGGAGCTGACGCTCACGCCGAAAGGGCACCAGGTCGCCGAGGTGATGGCGCGCCGCCACCGCCTCCTCGAGCGCTGGCTCACCGACACGCTCGGCCTCAACTGGACGGACGCGCACGAGGAGGCGCACCGGCTCGAGCACGCGCTGTCACCGCGGGTCGAAAACCGGCTCGCGGAGCTCCTCGGCATGCCGAGCACGTGCCCGCACGGAAACCCCATTCCCGGCATGTCGAAGCCGACGCGCGTCGAGCCGTTCCCGCTCGCCCAGGCGAAGGAGGGGGTGACCGTCGTCGTGGAGCGCATCACCGAGGAGGCCGAGGCCGACAAGAAGCTGCTCGAGCACCTCTGGAAGAACGACGTGCGCCCGGGCCGGCGCCTGAAAATCACCGAGGTGGCGCCGTGGGCGGGGACGATCACGGCGGCGAGCGACGGGCAGACGATCACGCTGGGGCTGCCCGCCGCCGCGAAGATCTGGGTCTACTTGCCGCAGCCGTGAAGGTCACCTTCTGGCTCTTCGTCGCGCTGGGCTTCGTCTACGCGTTCTACGTGGGCGCCGTCGGCGTCTACTCCTATTACCAGGTCACGGACATCGTGAGGGAGAGCGTCAAGGAGCGCGCCGCGGTGGACCGCTCCGAGCGCGCCGACCGGATCAAGCAGGACATCCTCACGAAGGCGCCGGAGAGCGGCGTTCCCCTCAGCGAGCGCGACGTGCGCGTCATCGAGGAGAACCGAACGCTGCGCGTGCTCATCCGCTGGTCGTACCCGGCGATCTTCTACAAAGGCGACGCCGTCCTGTCGATCCCGCTTTCCTACGAAAAATCCTTCGAGCTGCCGAACAGCCGCTGAGCCGGTCAGCGGCGTGCCCTGGCCTCGGCGATCAGCTTTTCCACGCGGGCGCGGTCTTCACCAGGGGGCGCCACGGCCAGAAATTTCTCCCAGGCGCGGATCGCGCCGGCCGTGTCCTGCTTCGACTCGTAGAGCACCTGGCCGCGGTAGAGCAGGGCGGGCGGGTAATTGGGGTCGATCGCCAGCGCGCGGTCCAGCGTCTCGAGCGCGGTGTCGGCGTGGCCGCCGAGCGCGACAATGAGGCCGAGATGGGTCAACGCGTCCACGTTCTTCGGGTCGCGCTTGAGGACCGCCTGATACGCGGCGATCGCCTCGCCGTACCGTCCCTCGAAGAGACTCGCGCGCGCGGCCCGGAGCATGCCCTGGAGCACCTCGGGCGTGACGGCTCGCCCGGCCCCGGGGGGACCACCGCCGCCAGGCGTGGGAACCGGCGGCGCGAGCGGCGCGGCCCCGACCCTCGGCGCGGCGGCGGGCCGGTCGGGCTCGGTGTAGCGAACGACGCCAGCGCCGATCGCGATCCCGAAAAGGACGAGCAGGATGGCGCCGGTCGCGAGCGCGGCCGGATGGCGCCAGGCGGAGCGCGATTCCGCGACGCCCGTCGGTGGGCGGGACGGCGCAGGCGCCGCGGGGCCGAGGCGGTCGAGCTCTGTGAGGACCGCCGCGGCCTCGCCCTCGTAGCGGGCGGAGAGCTCGGCATAGTCGGCGTCGCCGATGTGGCCCGCGTCGTGCTCGAAGCTGAGCTCGCGGAGCGCCCGAAGCGTTGCGGCCTTTCGCTCGGCGAGCTCGCCGCGCCGATCGGGCGGGAGCCTCAGGAGCACCTGCGACCGGCCGCGCGCCCCCAGGAGGGGCCACAGCGCGAACGCGAGGGCCGGGACGCCGAGGACCAGGGCCGCGACGAGGATCCCCGTCACCGCTCGGCCTCCGTCTCGCGCCGGATCCGCTCGCGCATCGCGGGATCGACGGGCAGCGCGGTCCCCGACGACGCGGGCGCTCGCGCCCACCGCCGGACGAGCACGCTCACGATCGCGAGGCCGACGGCGACGGCGACGAGCGGTGCCGCCCAGACGAGGAGGTTGAACCCGCTTCGTCGTGGTGAGAGGAGGATCCACTCGCCGTAGCGGTCGACGAAGTACTGGACGACCTCCCCCGGACTCTCGCCGGCCTCGAGCCGCTCGCGGACGATCGCGCGCATCTGACGCGCCATCTCCGAGGGGGAGTCGGCCACCGAGAGGTTCTGGCAGACGACGCAGCGGAGTCCTCCGGCGACCTCGTGGACTTCGGACTCGGACACGACGCGCGCGGGCGCCGGGGCGCCGCGGGCGGCGCCGGCGAGGAGCGCGGCGAGGACCAACGCGGTCAGGCGGGTGCGCCGTCCCGTCATGACGCGGGCTCCGCGAGCAGCCGCTCGACGTGAGTCCGGACGACCTCGTCCGTGAGCGCGCCGACGTGCTTGGCGCGGATCCGCCCGCGCCGGTCGAGGAAGAAGGTCTCCGGCACGCCATAGGTGCCGTAATCCACGGAGACCTTGCCGGTCGGGTCGGGCGCGTTCGGGAAGCTCAGGCCGAAATCCCTCATGAACTTGCGCGCCGCCTCCACGGTGTCCTGGATGTCGACGCCGACCACGAGGACGCCCCGGTCGCGGTACGCGCGCCAGCTTCGCTCGAGGACGGGGGCCTCCTCGTAGCACGCGGGGTAGCACCACGACGCCCAGAAGTTCAGGACGACGACGCGGCCGCGTTGGGCTTCGAGCCCGAGCGGGGTGCCGTCGAACGCGGTGAGCGTGAAGCCGGGAGCGGGCCGGCCGACGAGCGGCGAGGGAATCGCGCGCGGATCCACGCGGAAGCCGTAGGCGAGCAGCGCCAGCACGGGAAGCGCGGCGAGGGGGATGAGCCAGCGCCACGGCCGACGGCTCACGCGGTCCTCTTCGTCTCCGGCAGGATCGCGAGCCCGGCCCCGGCCGTGAGGACGAGGCCGCCGATCCAGATCCAGCTCACGAGGCGGTTCACCTGGAACTTGACCGTCGCCCGCGAGCCGTCGCGGGCGAAGTCGCCGAGGACGAGGTAGATGTCCTCGCGGAGCCCGAGCCGGTAGTCCACGTAGGCGATCGGCGACTGCTCCTGGGGGTAGAACTTCTTCGCGGGTCGCAGGACGCCGAGGACGCGACCGTCCGAGACGGTGAAGGTGCCCGCGACCTTGAAGTGGTTCGACTCCTCGGAGGCCGTGAGGTCTTCGAAGCGCACGCGGTAGCCGGCGAGCGCCGCGGACTGGCCGCGGTCGAGCGTCGTCTCGGTCTGCACCGACCACGCCTGCGAGCCCGTGACGCCGACCGCGATGATCAGGATGCCGAGATGGACGACGAAGCCGCCGTAGCGGCGGTTGTGGCGACGGAGGAGCCCGCCCATCGCCGGGAGGAGCGGTTCGCCCAGGCGCGCTCGCGCTCGCGTGGCCCGTGCGAAGTCCAGTGCGATCGTGGCCGCGACGAAGACGGTGAGGGCGAGCGTCAGCACGGCCAGCGCCGATCGCACGCCGAGGGCGAAGAAGAACGTCGCCGCCGCGACCCCCGTCAGCACGGGTCCGAGGAAGTTCCGCCGGAGATTGTCCACGGTCGCGCGCCGCCAGGCGATCAGCGGCCCGACACCCATGAGGAAGATGAGGCCGAGGAAGAGCGGCACGTTCACCTGGTTGAAGAAGGGCGCCCCGACCGACACCTTGACGCCGCGCAACGCCTCGGACAAGAGCGGGAAGACCGTGCCGAAGAAGACCGTGAAGGCGGCCGCGACGAGCATGACGTTGTTCAGCAGGAACACGGACTCGCGCGACACGACGGAGTCGAGCGCGCCCTGGGCGGAGAGCGCCTCCCAGCGCCACGCGAGCAGGCCGAGCGCGCTCAGCATCACGAGGGCGAGGAAGCTCAGGAAAAAGGCACCGATCGTGCCCTGGGTGAAGGCGTGCACGGAGGCGATCACTCCAGAGCGCGTGAGGAACGTGCCGAAGAGGGTGAGACCGAACGTCAGGATCACGAGCGCGAGGTTCCAGAGCTTCAGCATCCGTCGGCGCTCCTGGATCATGACCGAGTGCAGGAACGCGGTCGCGGTGAGCCACGGCATGAACGCCGCGTTCTCCACCGGGTCCCACGCCCAGTACCCGCCCCAGCCGAGGACGTGGTAGCTCCACCAGCCGCCGATGAGGAGCCCGAGCGAGAGGAAGTACCAGGCGACGATCGTCCACCGCCGCGTCATCGTGATCCACGCGTCGCCGACGCGTCCGGTGCAGAGCGCCGCCATCGCGAAGGCGAAGGGGACGGTGAGACCGGTGAAGCCGAGGTAGAGCGCGACGGGGTGCGTGATCATCCCGGTGTCCTCGAGCAGGGGGTTGAGCCCGCGGCCGTCCGCGGGCACCGGGGAGAGGCGCGCGAACGGCGGCGCCGCCACCGTGATCACCAGCAGGAAGAAGGCGAGCACCCCCAGCATGACCGTGAGGACCCACGGATAGAGCTCCCGGGCGCTCTCGCGGTGCCGGAGGATGACGATCAGCGTGTAGAGCGCGAGCATCCACGTCCAGAGGATGATCGAGCCCTCGAGGGCTCCCCAGACCCCGGTGATCCGATAGTAGAAGGGCGTTCCGAGGTTCGTGTTGGTCGCGACATAGCGCACGGAGAAGTCGAAGGTGAGGAAGGCGTACGTCAGGAGCGCGAAGCACGCGGTGACCAGGACGAAGACGCCGACCGCCGCGTGCTGGGCCGACAAGAGGAGCGCCGGACGCCCGGTGCGCTCGCCGAGCGCCGCGGCGACGGCCCCCCACAGGGCGAGGCCGAGCGCGACGATCGCCGCACCGTACCCGAGCTCGGGGATCACCGCCCGTCTCCTTTGAGCGTCCGGATCAGCTCCTTGTAGCCGGCCTGACTCGGGCCGTGCGGCGCCTTGTACTCTTCGGAGTGCTTGGCCAAGATGAGGCTGGCCCTGAAGTAGCCGTCGGCGCTCCACGTGCCCTCGACGACGGCGCCGCGGCCCTCGCCGAAGAGATCGGGCGGCGTCCCCTTGTGGCGGACGGGTACCGTCGCGGTGCCGTCGCCGAGGGTGAAGGAGAGGTCGAGCGCGCGCGGCTCCCACCGGAGCGAGCCGGGCTGGACCATGCCACCGAGGCGGTAGGCCTTGCCCGCGACGGCCGCGGCGCGGAGCTCGGCGGGCGTCACGAAGTAGACGGCGGACTGCGTGACGCCCGCGTAGATCATGTAGGCGAGCGCCGCGGCGATGACGGCGCCGCCAACGACGAACTTGGGCCTCATGGCAGCCGGGTCATCGTCGCGGGATCGGCGGTCCCGGAGGCGCATGGGCCGGCCGGGGCTCGTCGCGCGCGGCCCCGCGCCGCCGCTCGCGCGCCGCCAGCTCACGCTCTCGACGGAGGAGCCGTCGCCAGTAGCCGCCGAGGACGAGCGCCGCGAGCCCGTAGGCGGCGAGGACGAAGGACCAGTTGTCGGGCATCAGGCGAGGACCTCCTGCTCCTGCCTCAACAGGCGCACGCGCTTGGCCACGAAGTAGCCATAGAGGAGCACGAACGCGACGAGGTTGACGATGAGGGCGAGGACGAACGGTGGGTCCATCGGGGTGCTGCCGGGCCGCAGCAACGTGGCGGGCTGGTGGAGCGTCCGCCACCAGTACACCGAGAAGTGGACGAGCGGGATGTCGAGCGCGGCGACGATGCCGAGCACCGCGGCGAACCGCGCCGCCCGCTCGTGATCCTCGATCATCGCCCGCAGCAGCAGGTAGGCGAGGTAGATGACGAACATGATCGAGACGCTCGTGAGGCGCGCATCCCACGTCCACCACGTGCCCCAGGTCGGCTTGCCCCAGATCGCACCGGTGGCAATGTTGATGGAGGTGAAGACGACGCCGACCTCGGCCGAGGCGTGCGCGAGCCGGTCCGCGCCGGCCGCGCGTCCCCAGAGGTAGATCACGGAAGCGACCAGCACCACGCCGAACGCCAGGTAGGCGACGAGGATGGCGGGCACGTGCAGGTACATGATGCGCTGGACGTTGCCCTGCGTCGCCTCGCGCGGGGCGACGCCAAACGCCATCACGAACCCCGCGGTGAGGCCGAGCCCCGCCACCCATCCGAGCACGCGCTCTCGGCTCGTCATGCTTCCAGGATGGCGTCGAAGGTCAGGATGCCCACGGTGAGGTAGATCGCGTCGGCGGCGGCGAGGAGTCCGAGCCAGTGCCCGACGGCGCCGAGCGGCTCGCCCAGCAGTACGGCCTCGGTCGCCTCCACCGCGCCCAGGAGCAGGGGCACCTGCACCGGCAGCAGGAGGACGGGAAAGAGCACCTCGCGGGCCCGCACGTGCGCCGTCATCGCCGCGAAGAGCGTGCCGACGGCGGCGAAGCCAAGAGTGCCCAACCCGATGACGACGGTCAGCCGGAGCGGATGGGCGCCGAGGTCGACGTCGAAGAAGACGGCGAAGAGAACGAGCAGGACCGCCTCGACGAACAGCATCAGCACCAGATTGCCCGCGACCTTGCCGAGGTAGATCGCCGACTTGTCGCCGGGGGCCAGCAGCAGGCCCTCCCAGCAGTCGTTCTCGCGCTCGGCCAGGAACGCCCGGCCGAGCCCGACGAGTCCGCTCAGGATGAAGCCGAGCCAGAGGAGACCCGGCATCGCCGCCGTGAGACGCTCGCGGTCGGCGCCGAGCGCGAACTGGAAGAGGAAGAGGAGCAGCAGCGCGAAAAAGAAGAGCGCGTTCAGCGTCTCCTTGGAACGCCGCTCGCTGAGGAGATCCTTCCACAGCACGATCCAGCTGCGACGCGCGTAGGTCATACCCCGTCCTCCACGGAGGCCTCGTAGAGCCGCCGCACGTCGTCGGGCGTGAGGCCACCGAGGGGAGCGTCGAGCGCGAGGCGACCGGCCGCCAGGATCGCGATCCGGTCGGCCACGCCCAGTCCGCGACCGAAGCTGTGCGTGGTCATGAGGATCGCGCCGCCGGCCGCCTTGAATCCGCCGAGATGCGCGTCGAGCCACTTGCCCGCACGCTGGTCGAGGCCCGCGTGGGGCTCGTCGAGCAGCAGAACGGACGGGCGGGCCAGGACGACGCGCGCGAGCGCGAGCCGACGCTTCATGCCGAGCGAGAAGGTCCGCACCCGCTCGTCGGCGACGCGGTCCAGCTCGACGGCCGCGAGGGCTCCGCTGAGCGCGTCCCGGCCGTGTGGGAGCCCGCCGAGCGTCGCCCAGAATCGCAGATTTTCGACCGGGGTGAGGTCCTCGTACACCCAGGCCCCGTGCGCCAGCAGCCCCACGTGCGCGCGGACGCGCTCGGCCTCCCGCGCACAATCGTAGCCCGCTACCCGGGCCATGCCGCGCGAGGGCCTGAGGAGCGTCGCCAGGATCCGGAGCAGCGTCGTCTTGCCCGCGCCGTTCGGCCCGACGAGAGCGACCGCCTCACCGGGACGGACCTCGAGGCTCACGTCGTCCAGCACGACGTGGGCTCCAAACGCTTTGCGGAGGCCGATCACCCGGATGGGTGGATGAAGCGCCATGCGTTGACCGGCTCATTCTCACGTAGCGCCGGGAGCCGGTCAAGGAACCCGGGCGCGGTAGTGGGCCAGGCCGCCGGGCGGGGTCGCGCGACCACGCGGCTCGCGCCCGCATAACTCGTCGCGGGTGGCGCTCCCCCGAACGCGTTGCGCCCGCAATCGCACGGCGGGAACGGGTCTCGTCGACCCCGCCCGACAGCCCAGGCCACTACCGCGCCGCGTCGCTCGTGAAGACCTGGTAGAGGAGGAGGATCACCGCCAGCATGTCGACCGCGCCTCCGACCGCCCACATGACGACGCCACCCAGGGCCTGGTCCTCCAGCGGGGAGAGCGTCCCGGGCTCGCGCGGGGCCGCGTAGGTGGGATAGAGCACGACGGGGCTCGCCGCGAGCAGGAGCCCGAGGGCCGCGCCCTGGAGCGCACCGGTGACGAGGTAGACGACGCGGAGCGCCGGATGGACAGGCCGGCCGAAATGGGGCGCCGGGCTGACGACGGGCCACCAGAACAGGATGGCGCTGCCGAAGAACACGAGGTGCTCGAGGTCGTGGAGGAGACGATCGCCGAGCGCCGACTCGTAGGGCCACGGCAGATGCCAGGCCCAGAGGACCCCGGCGTGGGCGATCCACGCGACGGGCATCCGCGTCAGGGCCTGCCAGAGCCGCCGCACGGGTGCCCCACGCACGAGGAGCCGCCCGGCCCGGATCCGAGCCCGCGCCGGCAGGGTCCAGAGGAGCGCCGCGAACGGGTCGGCGAGGAGCAGGGCCGGCGCGGCGACGGCGACGAGCAGCATGTGCTGGACCATGTGGGCCGCGAACCGGCGATGCGCATGGGCGTCGAGGGGGGAGACGAGCGCCAGGGCGAGGCTGCCGAGGCCCACCAGGGTCAGCGCCGGGCGCCACCACGAGACGCGCCGCCGCGCCCGCCGTGCGAGGCGCCACCACCCGGTAGCGTAGGCAGTCCCCAGGAGCAGGAGGACGACGAGGAGTGCGGGCCGGTGCGTCCCCGTCAGCGGCGGCGGGCCAGGATCGCGACCCACACGAAGAAGGTGATGGTGCCCACGAGGAACAGGCCGAACGCGAGCTTTTCGACGGCGCTCACAGGCTCACCCTACAACAGCGCCGCCAGACCCGACAGCGCGTTGAAGAGGACCTCGAACGCCAGGACGATCAGATTCAGAATCGCCAACGGGATCAGGATGCGCTCGGCGCTCATCACCCGCCCTACCGGCCCACGGCGAGGCCGGGCCCGAGCCCTCCCCAGTACTTGAAGAGATAATAAATCCCCCAGACGGCGAGCGCGGCGTAGACCACGACCAGCCACTTGTTCACAATGCCGTGGTACGCGCGGATCTCCCCGCGGGCGTACTCTTCGACGGCGCCGTACTTCGGATCGGGCTCAGGCGCGCTGTCGCTCATGATCCTCGTCGGCCTCCACGTCGAGCACCTGGTACTTGATCGCTTCAACGTCTCGAAACGCGCCGCTCACCGCCCCCCAGACGAAGGCGCTGAGGGCGGCGAGCCCCATGAGCAGCGCGACGACGAACTCGCCCAGGGTCAGGTGCTCGAGCATCCGGGGTCTCCTTACTCCTGGATTCCGGGGTAGTACACGCGCGGTTTACGGTCGCTGACCCGAGCGACGCCAGTCGACTCACCCGCGGGGTCGAGCGCCAGCCGCGGATGGTCGGCGCGGACGCCGGGCGAGTTGAGCGACGCCTTGGTCTCGGGGGAGAGCCGGAGCTTCTGCCCGGTCAGCGGATCTGCCCAGGCGGAGAACGAGAGCACGAAGTAGGAGATCGCCCAACGCTCCTCGTTGTTCATGGAGTCGGCGAACGAGGGCATGGGCGTGCCGTCCAGTCCGAGCGTCATCGTGCGGTAGATGTCGGTGACGTGGGAACCGCCCTTGAACTGTCCCTTCGTGAAGTCCGCGGGGCGGATCGGAAACTTGAGGTCATCCTTGAGCTGATCGGCCGACGGTCCGTCGCCCCGTCCGGTATCGCCGTGGCACTCCCAGCACTTGGCCTTCACGTAGAGCTCCTTGCCGCGGGCGAGGAGCGCCGGTGTGGCGGGCGGCGGCGTCGGGAGCACGACCGGCGGCTCCGGCTTCTCGTCCTTCCACCGCTGGGACAAGGTCTTGATGTACGTGATGACCGCGAGCCGATCCTTGTCGGGGATCTCATGCCACGTCGGCATCGCGGTCCAGCGGACGCCGCGCGTGATCGTGCGGAAGAGGTCGCCGTCGGTCGGCAGCGACCCGGACGGCGTCGAGCGGAACTTGAACACGCCGAGGGTGAAGTCGCGCGGCCGGGGGAAGAGGAAGGTAGCGGCGAGCCCGTTCCCGTCGCCCTTCGCCCCGTGGCAGCCGATGCAGTGCTCCGCGAAGACCTCCTCGCCGTGGGCGACAAGGTCGGCGCTCTGAGGGATGCCCATCACGGAGAGCGCCACGTTCTGCGGCTCGAAGACCTCCCGCCATGCCCCGCGATTCGTGCCCAGCTTCTGAACGTACCGCACGAGCCCGACCAGCTCTTTCGTCGGGACGACGAGGAGGACGGACGTGAGGACGGGCGGTTTGTCGGCGAAGGGCGTCAGGTCGAGGACCGGCGTGCCGTCGATCGGGAGCTCGCCGTCGGGGCGCGGGCGGACGGACACGAGCCCGGTCTCGTTAGGGAAGAGCAGCACCGGCTTGTCCTTGTTCATCGTGAAGTACCGCGCGACGGCCGGCGTCCTCTCGAGCTCGAGCCCCTCGCTCGTCTTGCGCACGGGGACCCGGGCCTGCTCGAAGAGCCACTTGAAGCTGGGCATGATCGACTCGGGCACCACCAGGCGCGGATCCCAGTGATGGGCGTAGTGCCAGTCGTCGGCGTACTTGAGCCCCACGCGCGTCAGGTCCGGCCCGATGCGCCGGGTGGAGAAGAGGTGGGGCAAGTCGAAGGCGTACTCGCCAGCCTCGGAGACCGGGCCCCACCTGAGCTCCTCGCCGGCGACCGGCCGCACGTACTGGCTGTGGCAGTACCAGCACCCCTCGCGGATATACACGGCGCGGCCGAGCGACTCGAGGGGGGAGTAATCACTCGACTCGTACCGCACCCATTTGACGTCGCCGAGATCCGTCCGCACCGCGCGGCTGACCTGCTTCGTGCGGGACTCGGGCAAGATGGCCGGGAGAAAACCCTGGACGAACATCGCGAGCGTCACGAAGCAGAACCCGGCCCCGACCGCCAGGGATTTGATCGATCTCATCGCCGCCGTCGCCCCTAGGCCGCCCGTCGCGCGAGTGAGCCCTTCAGCAGGGTGTACACCACGAGCGACATGCCGGTATCCATCGAGATCCCGGTGAAGGTTCGGACCCACCAGTACGGGCGGATCGCGGTGACCGTGTCCAGAAACTCGCTCTGGGCCATCAGCATAAAGCCCTGTTGCAGCCCCTGCGCGCTCAGCACGAGGCCCATCGCCCCAATGCCGAGCGTGACGAGCCAGAATCCCCAGTTGGCGAGCGTGAAGCTCCAGAGCGCCGACTCCGTGATCCGCGGCCAGACGTAGATGCTACCGGCGATCGCCCAGACGACGAAGGTGCCGAACACGGTGAGGTGAGAATGGGAAATGACAAAGTCCGTGAAATGAGTCGGCTGCTGCAGCGCGCGCAAGGCCTCGAGCGAGCCCTGAAAGCAGCCGAGCAGATACATGATCGATCCAACAATCAGGAACTTGGCCGGGAGGTTCCGGCCGAACTCCTGCCACCTGCCGATCATGGTGCCGAAGAAGTTCTGGAGCACCGTCCAGACGGGGATGATCAGCATCATCGAGGAGACGATGGCGATCGTCTCGGCCCAGTCGGCGATCGGAGAGTAGAGGTAGTGGTGGATCCCGACGAAGGGGTAGAAGAACGCGAGCGACCAGAAGCCGATCAGTGACAGCTTGTGGCTGTAGATGGGGTTCCGAACGCTCGCCGGGAGAAAGTAATAGATGAGGACATATCCCGCCGGCGTGATCCACAGCCCCACCACATAGTGGATGAACAGGCCGTGCCAGGCCGCATTGTTGATTCCCGGGATGTTGTACGGGCCCAGCATCAGGAGAACCAGGTTCACGTCGGTCCAGATGAACGCGGCGATGAGGTACCAGAGCGAGACGTAGAGCGGCGTCTCCCGGCGGTTCTTGATCGTCATCAGGAACTGAAGGGTCAGCACGAGCATCGCCAGGAAGAGGACGATCACGTTGACCAGGGCGAACTCCCCCGCTTCCCAGCCGCGGTTCCAGCCGGCGGCGAGGAGGATGACGGCCACGGCCAGGTTCGCGTTCCACACCCACAAGAGCCCGTGGCTCCAGCGCCCGTTCCAGAGCCGCACTCCGCAGAGGCGCGGCACGATGTAGTGGCAGAGGCCGATGAACAGCGTCGAGAACGCGCCCCAGATCACGCCGTTGACGTGGATGGGACGGATCCGGCCGAAGGTGAGCCAGGAACTGTTGCCGAGGAACTCGGGGTAGGTGAACTTGGTGGACAGGACGACGCCCACGGTCGGAAAGACGAGCAGCCAGAAAAACCCGCAGGCGAGCCACCTGCGGATCACCTCCCGGTCGATGACCTCGTCGTTGAGGCGCCGCGCGTCTACATTCACAGACTCGCCTCGCCTCCGGCTGCGGCTCGCACTACCAGATTCACAGACTCGCCTCGCCTCCGGCTGCGGCTCGCGCTACCAGATTCACAGACTCGCCTCGCCTCCGGCTGCGGCTCGCGCTACCACATTCACGGCTACCGTTGCCATATCACGAGAAGCGAATGGAGTGCGAGGCCTCGAATCGCCGCCCGAGGTTGTTCGTCAGGACGACCCGGAGCGGGCCCTCGGCGCGGGCGCGAAGTCTGAACGTGATGAAGGGATGATCGCTGAGGGCGGAGGTCAGCGTGAACCGACTGACCGGCGCGTCCCCGTAGAAGACGTTCAGCTCCTTCAGATAGAGGGGCTCCCCGGTCTGGACGAACTTCCCCTCCCGGAGCTCCAGCCCCGTTCGGCTCGGGTGCTTGATCTTGACCTGGACGTCGATGATCTCGCCGGGCCCGATCCGGCCATCGGCGATGAGTTGCGGGATCCGGATCGCGGGCGGGCCGAACTCGTCGGGGCCCGTCTGGCCCGGCGGCGGCGCGGTCCCGGCGCACCCACCCGCACCCTCGGGGATCGTGATCGACCGCGAGGCCCACCAGCGGGCGTGGCGACTGCACTCGGCCGTCGCCGCGACCTCGGAGACCCCATGATCGAGCCGCATCTGGAAGGCCAAGTAGACCTGACCATTCAGCGGCGTGAAGTGGAACACGCCCTTGAGGGGAACGGGATCGCGCTCGTTCACGACGCTGACACTCGTGACGTAGTGGGCGGGATCCATCGGGTGGGACATCTCGACGGCGACCGGCACCTTGGCCCCGTTGCTGGTGAACGCGGGCAGCTTGAGCGTCGGCGAACGCAGGCCCTCGGAGGACGGGCGGGCAGCCGGATCGCCGTCGGGCGAGGATTCGGAGCGTCCGAAGACGCTCCGAACCCCACCCACCGCCACCAGCCCCACGGCCGTCGGCACCACGCCCAGGACGTTACGCCTGGACAGCCGCGACCGTGAGGCGCTTTGCGGGTTCATTGGTGAAGCGAACGTCGTTTCTAGTGTCGCCCGGGGTCGAGCTTGGAGCCCTTGTTGGACCAGTAGATGTAGGTCTCCAGCGCCTTCATGGCGTCCCCGTCGGGATCGATCTTCACCCCCTCGTTGGGCTTCTCGATGCACCAGTTGATCATGTCCCGGAGCGTCGCGAACTTGTTGATCTGCTCCTGGAACTTGGGGAATTCGTAGGGATGGTTGTCCGAGCCGAACGGATGGCACATGGCGCAGGCCATCCCGGTCTTGGAGAGCGTGACGCGAAGCTTCTTCTCGGTGGCGCCATCGCCGTGGAAGAGCAGATCACCGATCTTGACCTGCTCCATGAACACGTCTTCGAAGGCCTTGAGCTGGTCGGGCGTGTGCTTCTCCTTGTGGGCCAACGCCTGGTCCGTCCCCGAGCTGGCGAGCATGACCAGCAGGCCGAGGAAGACACCCGTCAGTACGTATCGAGTCCCTTTCATCGCCCTCCCCCCTCCGTGGGCGTGTGCTCCGCCGGTGGTCACTTGTAGGCACCGTAGTACGGCCACTCGCGGTCCGCGATGCGCGGCTGCAGTATCTGATTGATGTTGTCGGCGCACCCGGAGTCCCATGGGGCGTCGGCGAAGATGTCCTTGTCTTTCCGCCACATCACATACTGGTTTTCGATCTTCCCGGCCGCGGTCATGGTGAGCCTGGACCATCCCACGCCGTCGAAGTGGTCTCCTGGATCGACCCGCACCTTGCACCGGGTCAGCACGGGCACGCCCTCCGGCGGGTAGGGCCACGTCCACGAGGTGGCGAGCATGCCGATCGACCGCATCTTCCCGATCTCGTTATAGAGCACCTGGTGGGTGTGACCGTGGACGTTGGTGACGTTGCTGTAAGGCTTGAGGACCTCGTGGACCTCGCGCCAGTCCCGCACCCAGAAGTTCCAGGGTGGGTAGTACTCGTAGAGCGGGTTGTGGGTGAAGATGACGATGGGATTGGCCTTGGGCCAGTTGGACAGCGTGCGATTGAGCCATTCGAGCTGATCGCGGCCCACGCCGGCCCACGCCCCGGCCACCGAGCCGTCCAGCGTCGCCATGTGGCCCATCCGCTCCTTGGGCGTCATCTTCTTGGCGGTCCAGTAGTCTGGGCCGCGGCTCACCGTGTCGACCCCGACGAAGCGCACGCCTTTGTGGTCGAAGGTCCAGTTCGGCGGCCCGAAGAGCTGCTGCCACTTGGCGCCCATGTCCAGGTACCAGTCGTGCTCGCCCGGGATGAAGACCTTCCGGATCTTCACCTCCTTGAGAATGTCGCTGCCGAGATCGAGCTCGACAGGATCGCCGAGCTGGGCGAGGTCGCCCCCGTGGATCAGGAAGTCGGCCGGCGGCGACATCGCCTGGACCTCCTTGACCGCGCGGGTGGCCTTCTCGACGAAGCGCGTGTTGACGTTCTTCGGGTAGAGGTGGTTGTCGGAGACCCAGGCGAACTTGAAGGCCTCGGCCCCGAACGCGAGGTCCAGGGTGTTGACGAGGGGGAACCACCCGTACGTCGCCGCGCCCGCGGTCGCCCCCGCCAGGAGCGATTTGTGCAAGAAGATGCGACGGGTGATCGCGAGCGAGGGATCCGGGCGCTCGCCCGGTCGCCTCAATTCCTGGTCCATCTCTTGCCGCGTGCGCCGGATCTCGGAGGACGCGCGGGCCTTCCGCCACCACGCCCTCCTGGCTTTGTCTCTCGCGAGCTCGAGTCGATCATGATCGTCCACTGCGGTCGCCTCCTTCCCACCGCGTCCAGTCGTGTCGGACGGAACCGAGTGACGCGCTACTTCTTGAGCTCCACCGTAACGGGCACCACCTCCTTGGCCTTGACGCTGACGGGGGTCTCGGCCTCCCCCGCGTACTCCTGCCACGTCACGAGCGTGTAGGAGCCCGGCGGGACGTTGGCGAGCGTGAAGGTCCCGTCGGTTGCGGTCACCGCATAATAGGGGTTGTCCGCGACGTAGACCCAGCCGAGCATCCAGCCGTGGGCGTCGCACTCCACGCGGACGAGCCCCGACTTCTTGAGCTGCCGCTTGATCCGCTGGTTCTGGTTCGGCAGGGCCACGTTGAACGCGGTCAGCTTCCCGTAAAACCCGTGCGTGTTGTGCAGCACGGGATCCGAGTTGACGATCTCGAAGTCGCCGGCCGGGACGACCTGCACGTGCGGCTTGAAATCGCATTTGACGTTGTCGATGTGCGGGGTGCCCGCTGGCTTTTCCCAGGCCTTTCCTTTCTCGACGTTCTTGAGATACACCACCGCGTCCTGGACCGCCTTGTCAGGTCCGACCAGGATCAGTTCCACCTCGCGCACGCCGCTGCCGCACGTCTCTCGATCCTTGGTGGGGATGACCTTCCGCTTGTCGGGAGGGCTCCCCTGGAAGAGCACCTTGCCCTTGATGGTGCCCCCGTCGCTCACGGCCACGACCTCGTAGGGCTCTCCCGGGACCGGCCACCCGGCCGCCAGGGCGGCGACCGCGAGCGCCAGGGTTGTCACTCGAGCACGCGTCATGACCTTCCTCTCCTTCTCGAGAGACGCCAGGGTCATCAGAGGTGAGCCGACGGACGCGGCAGGGGCTCGAGCTTCTCTTCTGGCGCGTGGCACATCAGGCACGCCCGATCCCCGATCTCCGAGACGAGCGTGTATCCGGCGCCCTGGGACCGCCAGATCACGACGTCGTAGCCGCGGTGGCTGACCACCTTGAACCGCGGCTTGTCATTCAACCGCAGCTGGCGGTAGGCCTCCTCCGGGATGATGAAGAGCGAGACGTTGTTCCCGTCGACTCGATACTCGAGGGCCGCCACTTCAATCTCCCGCAGGTGGGAGATCCGCCCGCCGAGGAAGTGGAGACGCTCGGTCTTCAGCTCCGGCAGGCTCACGTTGAAGGCGAGCCGTTTCTTGAACCACTCCTCGGCGACCTTCGGCGACACGTCCTTGATATCGGGCGGCAGGAGGTCTCGGACGAGCTTCTGATGCTGCTCCACGGCGGCATCCGCCAGCTCGGCGAGCGTGGTTCTGGTTCCGACGTAGGACTGCAGGGCGATACCGACGCCCAGTCCGAGGGCGAGAAGGAGCACAGCGGCCGCGCCGACAGCGAGTCGCTCGATCCGGCGCCGTCCGCGACCGGGGCGTCGCCCCTCGCCGAGCCCGCGCAGGAGCGTGGCGACGCGCTCGCGCACGGCCTCCGGCGCCGGGTCCGGTGAGAACCGCTCGACGTAGGTCTCCCGGAACGCGACCTCGAGGTCGGCGAGTCGACGGCACGCGCCACACCGCGCCAGGTGCGCCTCGAGCTGGTCCCGGACCTCCGGGGGGAGCTCCGCGTCGACATAGGGGAACAGTTTCGACTTCGCCGTACTACAGTCCATCATTCCGCACGCCGATCTCCGTCTCACCGGGCCGCTGCGGCGACTCGATGAGGTAGGTTCGGAGCAGGTTCCGGCCGCGATAGAGTCGTGACATCACGGTGCCCACCGGGCGGCTGACGATCGTCGCGATCTCTCGGTACGAGAGACCCTCGATGTCGCGGAGCTCGACGATCTCCCTGAGCAGCGGGGGCAGGTGACGGATCGCTTCCCGCACCTGCTCGACCGTCTCACGACGGAGGAGGATGTCCTCGGGGGCGAGGGGAATGGCGCACAGTGGACTCTCCATCGACACCACCGGCTCCCTTTCCTTCTCGCTCCCCAGAGGTTCGTCCGCGGGGTGGGTCCGCCGCCGCCGCTGCCGATCGATCTGGGCGTTCCGCATGATCGTGAAGATCCAGGGCTTGAAGCTCTGCGACCGGTCGAACGCGTGGAAGGCTTCGTAGGAGCGGACCAGACTCTCCTGGAGGAGGTCCTCGGCATCCTGCCGTGCGAGCACGAGCGCGTAGTTGTACAGGGAATTGAGGTACTTATCGACCAAATCCTGGAACTCGGATCTGTTGTCCACAGCTCCCCCGGAGCGTGCCCGGCCACCACTCACTAGTACTACGTGCGCGCGGCCAGCTTATTCCCTGAACCGCGACTCTGGAAGGTGGGAGGAGGATGCTGCCAAGGGGGCGGGGCCCCCCGAGGCGCCTAGAACCGCATCGTCCGGAGGCGTGCGATCCGCTCCTCGAGGGGTGGGTGTGTCGAGAAGAGCCGCATCAGGACATCGCCGCGGAGCGGATTCACGATGAAGAGGTGCGCGGTCGACGGGTTGGCCGCCATCGGCGCGACCTCGTTGGCACGCTCGAGCTTCTCGAGGGCGCTGGCGAGCCCCAGCGGCCGGCCCGCCACACGCGCGCCGGTCGCATCGGCCTGGAACTCCCGCGCGCGCGAGACGGCGAGCTGGACGAGCATCGCCGCCAGTGGTGCCAGGACGGCCATCAGGATCAGCCCGAGCGGGTTGCCGCCCCGATCCTCGTCGTCGCTCGCGCGCCCACCGCCGAACATGGCCGCCCACTGCGCCATGTGGGCCAGGTAGGTGATCGCGCCGGCGAGCGTGGCCGCGATCGTGGAGATCAGCACGTCGCGGTTCTTCACGTGCGCCAGCTCGTGCGCGAGGACGCCCTCGAGCTCGTCGTCGTTGAGGAGGCGCATGATGCCCTCGGTCACGGCCACCGCCGCGTGGTGCGGGTCGCGCCCCGTCGCGAACGCGTTGGGCGTGTCCGTCGGGATCAGGTAGACGCGGGGCATCGGCAGGCTGGCTCGGGTCGTGAGTCGTCGGACGATCGCGTAGAGACCGGGCGCCTGCGCTTCGTCGACGGGCTGGGCGCGGTACATGGCGAGCACGATCTTGTCGGAGAACCAATAGCTCCCGAGGTTCATCAGGAGCGCCAGGACGAAGGCGACGAGCATGCCCTGGCGGCCGCCGAACGCGCCGCCGATCAGCACGAGCATGGCCGTGAGGACGGCCAGCAGCATTGCGGTCTTGAAAATGTTCGACATCCCGGTGTGAGGGTAGCAAACGGGTCAAGGAGGGTCAAATACCTTGACTTGCCCGATTCGCGCACATATACTGGCCCAAGTTAGTGAAAAAATCTTTAGTTGACTGAGACTTAGCGCCCATGATCATCCGTCCAATGATCATCAAAGTCTCCGACATCCCCGACGAGGGTCTAACGATCGAGCGAGCGGCCCTCGCAGACGCCCCGTTCTCGGACCCCGCCTGGCGGCTCGACGGCCTGTCGCTCCGACTCGAGCGCGACCGGCTGGACGTCCTCGCCCAGGGCGAGATCCGCGCGACCGTGCCCCAGATGTGCGGCCGCTGCCTCGAGCCGTTTGGAGCGCGCGTGACCGCGGGCGTGGATGTTCGGGTGGTGCCGCGCCCGGCCACCGGGGACATCGTCGAGCTCGCCCCCGACGACCTCGACGTGGAGTTCTACGAGAAGGACGAGCTCGACCTCAACGTGCTGGTCGAAACGGAGACAACGCTCGCGCTCCCGATGAAGCCACTCTGCCGCGAGGACTGTCTGGGCTTGTGCCCCGTCTGCGGCGGCAACCGGAACGTGGTGACCTGCGGCTGCCGGGATCGCGCGCCCGACCCGCGGCTGGCCGTGCTCAAAGACCTGGCGGCGCGACGCTCTCGCTAGGGAGGCACCTCCATGCCGCTGCCGAAACGACGCCACTCGAAGACGCGCGGGCGCAAACGCCGCACGCATTACAAGCTCGCGGCGCCGCCGCGCTCGCTCTGTCCGCAGTGCCGCGAGGTCAAGCTGCCGCACAGAGTCTGCCCGCACTGCGGTTACTACAAGGGCCGGGAGATCGTCGCCGTCGAAGGGGCCTAGCCTGAAGGTTGCCGTCGACGCCATGGGGGGCGACCACGGCCCCGCCGTCGTCGTCGCGGGCGCGGTGGCGGCGGTCCGAGAGTTCGGCGCTTCCGTCATTCTCGTGGGCGACCGCCCCGCCATCGAGCGCGAGACGACGCGCCTGGGCGCGCAGAGCCTCGGGCTCGAGGTCCACCACGCCTCCCAGGTGGTGGGCATGGGGGAGAGCCCGTCGCACGCGCTCCGGCACAAGCGGGACTCGTCGCTCCGGGTCGCCGCCGGGCTCGTGAAGGAGGGCAAGGCGGCCGCCCTCATCTCGGCCGGGAACACGGGCGCCGCGATGGCGATCTCCATGTTCGTGATCGGGGTGCTTCCGGGTGTGGACCGGCCGGCGATCGCCGCCGTCCTCCCCAACCTCAGGAAGTTCACGATCCTCCTCGACGCAGGCGCTAACGTGGACCCGAAGCCGTGGCACCTCCTGCAGTTCGCCGTCATGGGCCACGTCTATGCGCGCGACATCCTCGGGCTCGACAACCCGCGCGTCGGCCTCCTCTCGGTCGGCCAGGAGGAGGGCAAGGGCAACGAGCTCACCAAGGAGGCGTACGAGGAGCTCAAGGCCTCGTCGCTGAACTTCGTGGGCAACGTCGAGGGGCGCGACATCTACAACGGGAGCTGCGACGTCGTCGTGACCGACGGGTTCACGGGCAACGTCGCGCTCAAGATCTCGGAGAGTCTCGCGGAGATGCTCACCGGAATGATCAAAGAAGAGCTGACGCGCGACACGCGCTCGAAGGTCGGCGCCCTGCTCGCGCTGCCCGCATTCGAGCGCCTCCGTCGGCGGATCGACTACACGGAAGTGGGCGGCGCGCCGCTCCTCGGGATTGACGGCGCGGCCATCATCTGTCACGGTGCTTCACCGGTGAAGGCGATCAAGAACGCGGTGCGCGTGGCCCAGGAGTGGACGACCGCCGGCCTCAACGAGCACATCAAGGCCGCGATCGAGGCCGAGGTGGCGCGCAACGGCCAAGGGGAACGCGAATGACGCGGGCGAGGATCATCGGCGTCGGGTCGTACGCACCCAAGCGGATCTTGACCAACGCCGACCTCGAGAAGATGGTGGAGACCAGCGACGAGTGGATCTTCCAGCGCAGTGGCATCCGCGAGCGCCGGATCGCCGACGAGAGCGAGGCCACCTCGGACCTGGCTCTCAGGGCCGCCCAGCAGGCCCTCGAGCGCGCGAACCTCGTCCCCGAGGACGTCGAGTTCATCGCGGTGGGGACGACGACGCCGGACATGTTCTTCCCGACCGTCGGCAACATCGTCCAGCACCGGCTCGGCTGCAAGAACGTCGGCTCCGTGGACCTGCTCGCGGCGTGCGCGGGCTCGGTCTACAGCCTCGTGTTCGGTTGCCAGCTCGTCCAGACGGGTAAGTACCGGCGGGTCCTCTGCATCGGCGCCGAGACGCTCTCGCGGATCACCGACTTCACCGACCGGGGCACGTGCGTGCTGCTCGCCGACGCCGCCGGCGCGGCGGTGCTCGAGGCGCACGACGGCGACCGCGGCATCATCGACTTCGATCTCTACTCCGACGGCCGGTACGCGGACCTGCTGTACATGCCGGCCGGCGGCTCACGGCATCCCGCCACGCGCGAGACCGTCGACGCCCGCATGCACTACGCGAAGATGAAGGGGAGCGAGGTCTTCAAGGTCGCCGTCCGGATGTTCGCCGACTGCGCGGAGCGGATCCTCTCGCGGAACGGCGTCACCGTCGCCGACGTGAGCCTGTTCATCCCGCATCAGGCGAATCTCCGCATCATCGAGGCCGCGGTGAAGCGGGTGGGCCTCCCGATGGAGCGGGTGTTCGTCAACGTCGACCGCTACGGCAATACCGGGGCGGCGTCCGTCTACGTCGCGCTCGAGGAGGCCATCGCAGCCGGTCGTGTGAGGCCGGGCGACCTCGTGCTCCTCGCCGCCTTCGGGGGCGGCTTCGCCTGGGGCGCCGTCCTGATCCGCTGGTGACCCGCATCGCGTTCCTCTTCCCCGGCCAGGGTTCGCAAGCGGTCGGGATGGGCAAGGGGTTCTACACGACGTCCGCGAGCGCCAAGGCGGTCTTCGAGGAGGCGAACGACGCGCTCGGCTTCGACCTCGCGCGGCTCATGTTCGAGGGGCCGGAGGCGGACCTTGCGCTGACGGCGAACACCCAGCCCGCGGTCCTCACGGCGTCCGTTGCGGCCTCCGCCGCGTGCGCCGAGCGCGGGCTCGAGCCCACGCTCGCCGCGGGCCACAGTCTCGGCGAATACTCCGCGCTCGCCGTGGCCCGTGCCCTGCGGTTCGCCGACGCCGTACGCATCGTGCGCAAGCGCGGCGAGCTGATGCAGCATGCCGTGCCCGTCGGGACGGGCGCGATGGCGGCGATCATGGGGCTCGACCTGACCGAGGTCGAGCGGGTGTGCGCGGAGGCGGCGCAGGGGGACATCGTCGGGGTCGCGAACGTGAACTCGCCCCAGCAGATCGTCGTCGCGGGCCATCGGGCTGCGGTGGAGCGCGCGGTCGCGCTCGCCAGCGACCGGGGCGGCAAGAAGAGCGTCCTGCTTCCGGTGAGCGCGCCCTTCCACTGCGCCCTCATGACGCCCGCCACCGCGGGGCTCGCCCGCGAGCTCGACGGGGTCTCGGTCGCCGATCCGGTGTTCCCGGTGGTGCGCAACGTCGACGCGGGTGTGACCCGCACCGCGGCGGAGGTCAAGCCCTTCCTCCTCAAGCAGGTCGCGAGCCCCGTCCGGTGGACCGACTGTGTCGGCCGCCTCGCCGCCGAGGGCGCTTCGACCTTCGTCGAGGTGGGGTCTGGACGCATCCTGACCGGGCTCCTCCGGCGGATCGTCGACGGCGTCCGTGGACTCTCGGTCGAGGACCCGGCGGGACTCGAGAAGGCGCTCGCCGCGATAGAGGGCAAGGCGAGTCTATGACCCTCGCCGTGCGGAAGGGCCCCCTCGACGGCCGCGTGGCGATCGTCACCGGCGGGAGCCGCGGGATCGGCGGCGCGATCGCGACGTTGCTGGCCGAAGACGGCGCCGCCGTGGTAGTCTCGGGCCGCGATGCGGACCGGCTCCAGCGCACGGCGAAGGAGCTGGAGGCGCAGGGCGGCGCGGTCCTCGGCGTCGTGGCGGACGTCGCGATCCGGGAGGACGCCGAGCGATTGGTCGACGCGGCCAAGCAGCGATTCGGACGCGTGGACATCCTCGTCAACAACGCCGGCGTCATCCGCGACGGCCTCCTCGTACGCATGAAGGACGAGGACTGGGACCACGTCATGAACGTCAACCTCCGCGGCGCGTTCCTCCTGACGCGTGCGGCGACGAAGCTGATGATCCGGCAGAAGAGCGGCGGCCGGGTGATCAACATTGCATCGACGGCGGGCGCCATGGGCAACGCGGGACAGGCGAACTACTCCGCGGCCAAGGCGGGGCTCATCGGGTTCACGAAGGCGACGGCGCGCGAGCTGGCACACTGGTCCATCCTGGTCAACGCGGTGGCGCCGGGGCTCATCGAGACGGATATGACGGCGGGGATCTCCCCGGAGGCACGCGCGGAGCTGCTCGCGGAGGTCCCGCTCAAGCGTATCGGGACGCCTCGCGACGTGGCCGAGGTGGTACGATTCCTCGCCGGCGACGGGGCGGCGTACATCACGGGCCAGGTGGTCCACGTCAACGGCGGACTGTACATGTAGCGCATCTCTACCGTGGAGGTGACGGGTTCATGGCGAAGTCGGTGGAGGAGAAGGTGAAGGAGATCATCGTCGAGCAGCTCGGAGTGGAGGAAGACGAGGTCACCCCGAACGCGAAGTTCATCGAAGACCTGGGCGCTGACTCGCTCGACACGGTTGAGCTCGTCATGGCTCTCGAGGAGCATTTCGACATCCAGATTCCGGACGAGGACGCCGAGAAGATCGTGACGGTCGGCGACGCGGTCCAGTACATCAAGGACAACTCCTAGGTCGTGGACGCGCGGCGCGTCGTCGTCACGGGGCTCGGAGCGCTCACGCCGGTGGGGAACACCGCCGACGAGTTCTGGTCCGCGCTCCTCGGGGCACGGTCGGGCATCGGCCCCATCACGAAGTTCGACGCCCTCGTCAAGAACGCCCAGGGCGAGTTCCTCTACCCGACGCGGATCGCGGGCGAGGTGCGGAACTTCGACCCGCTCCAGTACGTGGACAAGAAGGAGGCGCGGCGCCTCGACCCGTTCCTCCAGTACGCGATGGCCTGCAGCGTGATGGCCGTCGAGGACGCGGGCCTCGACACCACGAGGGTGGACGGCGACCGCTTCGGGGTGCTGATCGGCTCGGGGATCGGCGGCATCCAGACCCTGCTCGCGAACCACGAGACCCTGCGCGAGAAGGGGCCGGACCGCGTGTCGCCGTTCTTCATCCCGATGATGATCGTGAACATGGCGTCGGGGCTCGTGTCGATGCGCTTCGGCGCGAAGGGGCCGAACTCCGCGGTCATCACCGCCTGCGCGACCGGCAACCACGCGATCGGCGACGCCCTCCGGCTCATCCAGCGGGGCGACGCGGACGTCATGATCGCGGGCGGCGCCGAGGCCATCATCATCCCGCTGACGATCGCGGGCTTCTGCTCGATGAAGGCGATGTCCACGCGCAACGACGCGCCGACGAAGGCCTCGCGGCCCTTCGACGCCGGCCGCGACGGGTTCGTCTGCGGCGAGGGGGGTGGGGTCGTCGTGCTCGAGGCGCTCGAGCACGCCGTCCGCCGCGACGCGCGGATCTACGCGGAGGTCGTCGGCTACGGGCTGACGGGCGACGCGCACCACATGACCGCGCCCGACCCCGAGGGGGACGGCGCCGCGCGCGCGATGGCGGCCGCCCTGCGCGACGCGCGGCTCGACGCCTCCGAGGTCGGCTACATCAACGCGCACGGGACGTCCACGCCGTACAACGACAGATTCGAGACGCTCGCGATCAAGCGCGTCTTCGGCGAGCACGCCCGGCGCCTCGCCGTCTCGTCCACGAAGTCCATGACCGGCCACCTCCTGGGCGCCGCCGGCGGCGTGGAGGTGATCGCGACCGTGCTCGCGCTGCACCACGGCGTCCTGCCACCAACGATCAACTACGAGACGCCGGATCCGGACTGCGACCTCGACTACGTGCCGAACCAGGCGCGCAAGCAGGACGTCGAGGTCGCGATGTCGAACGCGTTCGGCTTCGGTGGCACGAACGCGACGCTCGTCGTCCGCAAGTACCTCAAGTAGTGGACGTCGTCCGCGTGGCGGAGCTCGAGCGCCGGCTCGACCACCGCTTCCGCGACAGGCACCTCCTGGAGCGGGTGTTCACCCACGCCTCGTACGCGAACGAGCACGCCCCGACGCCCGACCACGAGCCGCTCGCCCTGCTCGGCGACGCCGCGCTCGGGCTCGTCGTCGCGGAGCACCTGCTCGCCGCCGACCCCGGCGCACCCGTCGGGGTCCTCACGCCCCGGCGCGCCGAGCTCGTGTCAGGCGAGCGCCTCGCCCGCTGGGCGGCCGAGCTCGACCTCGGCACGCTCGTGCGTCTGGGTCGGGGCGAGGAGCAGACGGGCGGGCGGACGCGCGGGTCGATCCTCGGGACGACGCTCGAGGCACTGCTCGGCGCGATCTACCTCGAGGGCGGCCTCGAGGCGGTGCGGCGCGTGGTCGGCCGTCTGGCGCTGTGGTAGGCTGAGCCCATGCGGTTCTGGCCGTTTCGCGGCCGCCCGGCCGCCGCGCCACCCCCAACCAACGACCTGCTCGCCACCGAGGAGCTGCTGCGAAAGAACGTCGAGGACCTCCTCGTCGTGCGCGAGCGCCAGATCCGGGGCGGCGTCATCGTCTTTCGCGGTGAGCTGCTCCTCTCGCCGTCGCGGGCGGTAGACGCCCTCCTCGAGCGCTTCCGCGTCTTCGGCTACACCCCCTTCGTCCACGCGGACGGCGATGGCGTCGTCGTCCAGGCGTGGCCGCTGGCGGAGGTCGTCGAGCGGCCCCGTGTGGCCGTCAACGTCGTCCTGTTTGTCTTGACGGGCGCGTCCACGCTCGTCGCGGGCACGATGTTCTCGGGCTCGCCGACCTTCGACGCGTTTCGCTCGGCGTCCGGACCCGCGTGGCTCCTCTCCGGCGTCCCGTTCGCCTGCACGCTCCTCGCGATCCTCGGCGTGCACGAGTTCGGCCACTACTTCACGGCGCGCCACTACGGCGCGCAGGTGAGCCTGCCGTTCTTCATCCCGGCGCCGCCTCCGCTCTTCCTCTTCGGCACGATGGGCGCGATCATCCGGATGCGATCGCCGGCGCGCGACCGGAACTCGCTCTTCGACATCGCCGCCGCCGGGCCGCTCGCCGGCCTCGCCGTCGCGCTGCCGGCGGTGATCATCGGCCTCGCCTGGTCCACGGTGATGCCGACGCCGCCCGGAGGCTACCTCGCGTTCGGCGATTCGCTCCTCATCCGCTGGCTCGTCCACCTCCGCTTCGGATCGATCCCCGGCGGGGCGATGGTCTTCACGCACCCGGTCGCCGACGCCGCGTGGGCGGGGTTCCTCGTGACCGCGCTCAACCTGTTCCCGGTGGGACAGCTCGACGGCGGGCGGATCGCGTACGCGCTCTTCGGCCGCCACCACCGCGCGGTCGGAGTCCTCACCGTCGCCGGCCTGATCTTGATGGGGGTGCTGACGTGGTCGCCCAACTGGTTCGTCTGGGCGGCGCTCCTCTTGCTCCTGATCGGCTTCCATCACGGCGCGATCCTCGACGACGTGACGCCGCTCTCACCCGGCCGGCGCGTCGTCGGCCTCGCGTGCTTCGTCCTGATGGTCCTGCTCGTGCCGCCCGTGCCGATCCAGTTCGGCTAGCTGACTCGGAGGGGGCTTCGCCTCCCTTCCGACAGTCGTCGCGCGCCTCTCGGCGCGCTCTCAGAGCGTGGCGGGGGGCTCGTTGCCCGCCTCGACGACCGCGCGTCTCACGTCCACGCGCGCGAGCACGGCGAGGCCGAGCAAGAAGAAGACCGCGAGCGAGAGGATCGCGATCCGGTAGCTCCCCGTGAGCTGCAGCGCCAGGCCGAAGGCGAACGGCCCGAGCCAGCTCGTTCCCCGCTCGCTCACCTCGTAGAGGCTGAAGTACTCCGACTCCTGTCCCTTCGGGATCATGTGCGAGTAGAGCGCGCGGCTGAGCGCCTGGCTGCCGCCGAGCACGATCGCGATCACCGCGGCGAGGACGACGAACTGCGCGCCCGTCCGGAGCCAGCCGTACGCGTAGCTGACCGTGGCGACCCAGATCACCAGGCTCACCATGATCGCGCGCTTGGTGCCGACGGCCGCCGCCACCCGGTTGAAGAGGAGCGCGCCGACGAACGCCACGAACTGCACCATGAGGATCACCGCGGTGAGCGTGGCGATGGGCAGCCCGAGCTCCTCCTGACCGAACTGCGCAGCGAGCGCGATGACCGTCTGGATGCCGTCGTTGTAGAGGAGATAGGCGACGAGGAACGCGACCGTGTGCGGATAGGCTCGCACGCGACCGAGCGTGCGGCGGAGCTGGCGGAACCCGACCGTCAGGTAGCTCTCGCCGGGCGCGAGCCCGCGCGCGGGCGTGCGGTTCCTGAGGGTGTAGAGCGGGATCAGCGTGAAGGCACCCCACCACACGCCCGCCGACGCGAGGTTCAGCCGCACGACGACGCCCGTGGAGAGCCCGAGCGACACCGCCTGCGACAACAGCGCGAGGTTCAGGGCGAGCAGGAGCCCGCCGCCGAGGTAGCCGAGCGCCCAGCCGTAGGAGGACACAGCGTTGCGCTGCGCCGGCGGGGCGATGTCGGGCAGGAACGCGTTGTAGAAGACGACCGATGCGCCGAAGCTCACGTTGGCGATCAGAAAGAGGAGGCCGCCCGCCAGATAGCGGGTCCCGCCGACGCTCCAGAGGGCGAGCGTGGCGCCGGCGCCCAGGTAGGCGAACAGTGCAAGCATTTCCTTCTTGCGGTGGGAGGAGTCGGCGACGGCGCCGAGGATGGGGAGCAGCACGACCTGGCCCAGCACCGACAGCGACACCACGTACGGGAAGAAGGATCCCGCGTGGACCTTGACGCCGAGCGGGTAGACGAACCCGTCGGCGTCGGCGGCGGCCCTGGTCACGGTGGTCAGCCAGGGCCCGAGAAACACCGTGACCACCGTCGTGGGGAACGCGGAGTTCGCCCAGTCGTAGAAGTACCAGCCGATCCGCTCTCGCCGCTCGCTCACGGGTCGCGCACCAGGCGCGCCGACGAGGATGACACGGGCGGCTGCCGTGCGCTACTATCCGCGTCATGCCGGGCCGTCTCGCGCTCAAGCAGCTCGATGCGCTCGTCCGGCGCGGCGAGATCGACACGGTGCTCACCGTCTTTCCCGACACGTTCGGCCGCCTGATGGGCAAGCGCGTCGTCGGGAGCTACTTCCTCGACCACGTCGCCGACGAGGGTGCGCACGCCTGCATCTATCTCTTCACCGTCGACATGGAGATGGAGCCCCTGCCCGGGTTCAAGCTCACGTCCTGGGAACGCGGCTACGGTGACATGAAGGTGGTCCCGGACCTCGGGACGCTCCGCGTCGTCCCGTGGCTGGCCAAGACCGCGCTCGTCTTCTGTGACGTCTACACGGAAGAGGGCGAGCCGATCGAGGAGGCGCCGCGGTGGGTGCTCAAGCGGCAGGTCGCGCGAGCCGCGGCGCAGGGCTTCGTCGTCAAGACCGCCGCCGAGCTCGAGCTCTACTGCTTCAGGGAGTCGTTCGAGGAGGCGCGCGCGAAGCGCTATCACGCCTTGACCCCCGTCGCCGGCTATCTCGAGGACTATCATATTTTGCAGACGACGAAAGAGGAGCCGCTGATCCGCGCGATCCGGAACGGGATGGAAGCGGCCGACGTGCCGGTCGAGACCTCGAAGGGCGAGTGGGGGCGCGGCCAGGAGGAGATCAACCTGCGATTCGCCGAGGCGCTCGAGATGGCCGATCGCACGGCCCTCTACAAGCACGGGGCCAAGGAGATCGCGCATCTCATGGGCGCCGCGGTCACCTTCATGGCGAAGTACGACATGGGCGCGGCGGGCTCGTCGTTCCACCTCCACTCGTCGCTCTGGGACAAGACGGGGCGGAAGGCCCTCTTCGCCACGGGCGCCGGCGCGGCGGCGCGCGGGGGCTCGCCGCTCTTCGGCCACTGGCTCGCGGGCCAGCTCGCGATGGCCCGCGAGCTCGCGTACTTCTACGCGCCGGGCGTGAACTCCTACAAGCGCTACCAGGCGGCCTCGTTCGCGCCGACGCGCATCGTCGCGGGGTGGGACAACCGCACGTGCGGCTTCCGGCTCTGCGGCGAGCGTCAGGGGCTGCGCGTCGAGAACCGGATCCCTGGCGCGGACGCGAACCCCTACCTCGCGTTCGCCGCGACGATCGCGGCGGGGCTCCACGGCATCGCGAGCCGGCTCAAGGCGCCCAAGCTCTACGAGGGCAATGCGTACGAGGACACGACGCTCCCCCAGGTGCCCAAGACGCTGCGCGAGGCGATCGCCGAGCTCGAGCGCTCGAAGGTCGCCCGCGCCGCCTTCGGCGAGCGCGTCGTCGAGCACTACCTGCACACCGCCCGGCTCGAGCAGCAGGCCTTCGACCAGGTGGTCACCGACTGGGAGCTCATGCGCAACTTCGAGCGGATCTGACGAATGCGACGGCTCAGATCGGCGGCGCGAGTAATCGCCACGCATAATTGCGGCGGGGCACGGGCGTGGCGACAGCCCGGGGAGGGACAGCCCACTGGGCTGTCCCTCTGCCCAGTTCAATAGAGATGGCCGGCCGTCTCGCGGGCCGGGTCGCGTTCATCACGGGCGCCGGCATGGGGATCGGGCGGGAGGCCGCGCTGCTCTTCGCCGAGGAGGGCGCGGGCGTCGTCGTCGCCGACATCGACGCGAACGCCGCGAAGGAGACGGTCGCGCTCGTCGAGCGGCGTGGCGGGCGGGCCCTCGCCACGATCGGCGACGTCGCGCTGGAGGCGGACGTCCGCCGCATGGTCGCTGACGGCGCCCGCTCCTTCGGCCGGCTCGACGTCCTCTACAACAACGCGGGCGTGCTGTGGAAGGACCGTGACCGCTCGGTGCTGGAGACGGACGAGAAGTCGTGGGATCGCGTGATCGCCATCAACCTCAAGTCCGCCTTCTGGGTGACGAAGTACGGGATCCCCGAGCTCCGGCGCGCCGGCGGTGGCTCCGTGATCCTGATGGGCTCGGTGTCGGCCCTCGCCGGCTTCACGCGCGCCCAGGACGCGTACACCGCCGCCAAGGGCGCGCTCATCTCGCTGACGAAGTCGCTGGCGATCCAGTTCGCCAAGGACCGGATCCGCTGCAACATCATTCACCCGGGGATCGTGGACACGCCGCTCCAGGCCCCCTACCTCACCGAGGCGCTCCGCCGTGAGTTCGAGAGCGGGATCCCGCTCGGCCGGATTGCGCAGCCGCGCGAGATCGCGTCCGTGGCGCTCTTCCTCGCGAGCGACGACGCCGCGTTCATGACCGGCGCCGAGCTGGTCGTCGACGGCGGCTTCACGGCCGGGTAGTCGAAGGAACGGGATGGACGCGGCGACCGGAGGCACACGTTCCCTGGTCGGGCCACCGACGGTGATCTCGGCCTCGCGGACGCCGCTCCCGCTCGTCGCGGCCGCCCTCCTGCTCCTGCTCGTCGTGTTCGTCGTCTGGCCGGTCCTCCGGGTGCTGGTGGCGAGCCTCACGGGACCGACGGGGCTCACCCTCGCCCACTACGCCGAGTTCTTCAGCTCGTGGCGCCTCGTCCGGATCCTCGTGCAGAGCCTCGTGGTGTCCGCCGTCTCGACGGTCATCACGGTCGCCGTCGCGCTGGTCCTGGCGTACGCGGTGACGCGCACCGACATCCCGGGCAAGCGCTTCGTCTCGCTCATGAGCCTCCTGCCGCTGATCTCGCCCCCGTTTCTCGTGTCGCTCGCGTTCATCCTCCTCTTCGGGCGGAACGGCGTGATCACGCAGGCGCTCCACCTCGACTGGTCGATCTACGGCTTCACGGGCATCGTCGTCTCACAGGTGTTCACGTTCGTGCCGCAGGCGTATCTCTTGATCGCGAATGTCCTCGGTAACATCGACGTGTCGCTCGAGGAGGCGGCGGAGAACCTCGGCGCCGGCCCCCTCACGACGCTCCGGCGCGTGACGCTGTCGCTCGCACGGCCAGGGCTCGCGTCCGCGGCCCTGATCGTCTTCATCCTGTGCCTGACCGACTTCGGCAACCCGATCCTGATCGGCGGCCGGTACAACGTGCTCGCGACGGAGATCTACGCACAGGTGATCGGGATGTCGAACTTCGCCGCGGGGACCACGATGGCGGTCGTGCTGATCGTGCCGTGTCTCGTCGCCTACCTGGTCAACGCCGCCTGGGTGGGGACGCGGTCGTACGTCACCGTGACCGCGGGGGCGCGGGTGCCGGCGCGGCCGATACCCCCGGCCCTGCGCTGGCCGCTCTTCGCCCTATCGGGCGGGGTCGGGCTCTTCATCGCGGTGATCTACGCGCTGATCCCGCTTGGCTCCGTCGTCCGGCTCTGGGGTGGCGACTGGTCCCTCTCGCTCCGCCACTACGCCTTCGCGTCCAGCGCCGAGGGCGCGTGGCCGATCTGGAACAGCGTGAAGCTGGCGGCCCTCGCGGGCGTCATCGGTACGGTCGTGGCGCTCGTCACCGCGTACGTCGTCGAGCGCAAGCGGCCGCCGGGGAGGCGGGCCATCGAGGCCCTGAGCCTCCTGCCCGTCGCCCTGCCCGGGACGGTCATCGGCCTGGGCTACATCCTGGCGTTCAACGTGCCGCCGCTCCTCCTGACCGGGACCATCTGGATCCTCGTGACGAGCGTCGTGTTCTGGAAGTTCCCCGTCGCCGTCCTCGCCGGCATCAACGCGCTCAAGCAGATCGATCCCGCCGTCGAGGAGGCGGCAGTCAGCCTGGGCGCCGGAACCGTCCGGACGTTCACGCGCGTCGTGCTGCCGCTCCTGACGTCCGCCGCGTTCTCGATCTTCGTCTACTTCTTCATCAACGGGATGGTCACCGTCAGCGCGGTGATCTTCCTCACCTATCCAGGGTTCAACCTCGGGTCCGTGGCCATCCTCAACCAGGTCGAGAACGGCTACCCGGGGGTGGCGTGCGCGCTGGGCACGATCATTCTGGCGATCGTCATCGGGGCGGTCCTGCTCCTGCGCACCCTGGTCGGAGGGGACCGCGTCGCCGTCCTGAAGCTCTAGCAGGAAAGGAGAAGTGCTCATGCGCCCTTGGCTTCCGCTGGTGCTGGCTCTCGCCCTGCTCGTGTCCGCGACGTCCTGGCCAGCGGGGGCGGCCGAGGACAAGCTCGTCATCTATACGGCCTACGAGGAGAACGAGCTCAAGACCTTCTGGGAGCGGTTCACGAAGGACCTGCCCGACCTCGCCGCGAAGGCCGCGTACATCCGCGGCTCCACGGGCCCCACGATGGCCCGCGTCGAGGCCGAGAAGGCGAACCCACAGGCGGACGTGATCTGGGGGGTCTTCAACGACTACCTGACCGGCGCGGCCGCGAAGGGACTGCTCGACGCGTACGCGGCGAAGGAGTCGCAGGCGATTCCCGCGCGCTTCAAGCATCCGGGGAGCATGTGGCAGGGCGTGACGCTCCTGACGGTCGCGTTCGCCGTGAACCAGAAGAAGATGGCCGAGCTCCGGCTGCCGCCGCCGCGCTCCTGGGCGGACCTCCTGGACCCGAAGTACAAGGGCCAGATCGTCATGTCCAACCCGTCCACCTCGGGCACGGCGTACCTGCTGCTGGCGAGCCACGCGGCGCGGCTCGGTGAGGACAAGATGTGGCAATACTACGAGGCGCTCGACCGCAACCTGTCCCAGGTCACGAAATCCGGCGGCGCGCCTGGCCGCATGGCGGCGTCGGGCGAGACGCCGATCGGCATCGCGCTCGCCTACGAGGTCGAGGTGGCCAGGACGCAGGGGGCGCCGATCGACGTGATCTACCCGACCGACGGCGTGGCGTGGACGTTCGAGGGCAACGCGCTGGTGCGGGGCGCCAAGCACCCGGAGAACGCGCGGCGCTTCCTCGACTGGGCGGTGTCCACGTCGGCGATGACTGCGTACGCCTCCTGGCGCGGCGCGGGGATCACCCGGCCGGACGTCCCCGTGAGCGGGCAGAAGATTCTGGACATGAACTTGATCAATACCGATTTCGTGCAGGCGGGCGACCCGGCCTACAAGGACCGGCTCGTCAAGCGCTGGCTCGAGAAGTTCTCCCGCTGACGTGCGCATCAGCCTCGCCGGCCTGACCAAGCGTTTCGGCGGGTCGATCGCGGTGGACGGGCTCTGCCTGGAGATCAGCCGGGGCGAACTCGTCTCCCTCGTCGGCGGCTCGGGCTGCGGCAAGACAACGACGCTCCGCCTGATCGCCGGCTTCGAGCGGCCCGACGCGGGCGAGATCCGGTTCGACGACCGCGTCGTCAACGACGTGTCGCCGCGCCGGCGCGGGGTCGGCATCGTCTTCCAGTCGTATGCGCTGTTTCCGACCATGACGGTCGCCGAGAACATCGCCTTCGGCCTGCGGGTGGCTCGATGGCCCAGCGTCCAGATCTACGAGCGCGTCGCCGAGATGGTCGCCCTGACGCGCCTCGGCGGCCTCGAGGGCCGGTACCCGAACCAGCTCTCGGGCGGCCAGCAGCAGCGGGTCGCGCTCGCCAGGGCACTCGCCCGGCGCCCGGAGATTCTCCTCCTCGACGAGCCCCTCTCGGCGCTCGACGCGAAGATCCGGCTTCGTCTCCGCGGCGAGATCCGCAAGATCCAGCAGAACCTCGGGATCACGACGCTCTACGTCACCCACGACCAGGAAGAGGCGCTCTCGATCGCCGACCGCATCGCGGTGATGCGGAGCGGCCGGATCGAGCAGGTCGGGCGCCCGGAGGAGATTTACGCGCGGCCTCGGACCGACTTCGTCGCTGACTTCATCGGCATCTCGAATCTTCTGGCCTGCCGGGTCGTCTCGGCCCGGGAGGGTGTCGTGGACTGGGAGGGCGAGCGGCTGCGGATCGCCCTGGATCTCGATGGGTACGGCGAGGGGATCCTCCTGGCGCTCCGGCCCGAGAAGCTCGCCGTGGTCGCCGAGGGCGCGCCGGACGACGGGCGCAACCGACTCTGCGGCGTGCTCGAGGTCGTCACGTTCCTCGGGCCCGTCGTGCGGCTCGAGGTGACGGCCCATGGCCGGCCCCTGTGGGTGGACGTGCCCCACGCCGCGGGCGTGGCGCTCGAGCGCAAGAAACCGGTGACGCTCGCCTGGGCACCCGCGGACGGGGTCGTGATCTCCGCAACGGGAAGCGCCGCCGATTGAAGCCGCCCGCCATGACATCTAAGAAGTCGAAGAACGCCAAGGTGACCCTCGTCTACCAGGGCCGGGGGCTGGATTGTAGCTCCGGTGACGGGCGTCGTGCTTCCCGAAGCGCCAGCGGTCCCGATGCGGCGTGACGATGACGCGCGATCCAGCCCCGGCGGAGTGCTGCATCGCCGGCGGTGGGCCGGCCGGCATGATGCTCGGACTGCTGCTGGCCCGCGCCGGCGTCAGCGTCGTCGTCCTCGAGAAACACGCGGACTTCCTGCGAGACTTTCGCGGCGACACGATCCACCCCTCGACGCTCGAAGTGATGCACGAACTGGGAGTGCTGGACGCCTTCCTGAAGCTGCCGCACCAGGAAGTGCGTGAGCTGGCGGCACAGATCGGAGACGTCACGGTACGCATCGCCGACTTCACGCACCTGCCGACGCGGTGCCGCTTCCTCGCGTTGATGCCGCAGTGGGATTTTCTGGACTTCCTCGCGGGAGAAGCCGCGCGATACTCCGGATTTCGCCTTCAGATGCGGACGGAAATCACCGGCCTCATCGAGGAGTCCGGTCATGTGGTGGGCGTGCGCGCGCTGACGCAGGCCGGACCCATCGCGCTTCGCGCCGACCTCGTCGTCGCCGCCGACGGCCGATATTCTCTCGTCCGCACCGAGGCCAAGCTGCCCGTTCAGGAGCTCGGCGCACCGATGGACGTGCTGTGGTTCCGCCTCGCTCGCAGCCCGTCAGAAGCGGGCCAGACGATGGCGCGGTTCGACGCCGGCCAGATCTTCATCATGATCGACCGTGGCGAGTATCGGCAGTGCGGCTACGTGCTCCCCAAGGGCAGGTTCGACGAGCTGCGTGCCGCAGGCATCGAGGCCTTTCGGGAGCGGGTGGCGCGGCTGGCGCCGCGGGTGAAAGCACATGTCGGCGAGCTCCGCAGCTGGGACGACGTGAAGCTGCTGACCGTGCGCGTGGATCGAGTGTCGCGGTGGTATCGCCCGGGTCTCCTGTGCATCGGCGACGCCGCGCACGCGATGTCCCCGATCGGCGGCGTAGGTATCAACCTCGCGATCCAGGATGCCGTCGCCGCCGCCAACATCCTCGCGGAACCGCTGCGGCGGCGGTCCGTGACCGTCGAACACCTGCTTCAGGTGCAGCGGCGGCGTGAATGGCCGACGAGAGTGACTCAGCGCCTGCAGGTGGCGATCCAGAATCGCGTGATCGCCCCCGTGCTCGGCGCCTCGAAGCCGATCCCGCCACCGCTGGCGGTGCGGTTGCTCGACCGCGTTGCGTTCCTGCGGCGGATCCCGGCACGACTCGTCGGCATCGGGATCCGTCCGGAACACGTGGCGGCGCCGTCGAGCTCCGCGGCGGGGAACCGGCCGTGACCGCTCCATCAGGCCGCCCCTCGCCGATCGTGATCGCCTTCGCGGGGCTCACGGCGCTGGCCGTCGCCATGGGCATCGGCCGCTTCGCCTTCACGCCGCTCCTGCCGATCATGCAGGCTAAGAGGTGACCGCCCGATGAGACTCGAGACGCTTGCCGTGCACGCCGGCCGTGGCGTGGATCCGACCACTGGCGCGGTGACGCCTGCGATCCACCCCTCGACGACGTTCGAGCGCGAGCCCGACGGCTCCTACCCGCGGGGCTTCCTGTACGCGCGCAACGCGAACCCGACCCGAAACGCGCTCGAGGACTGCCTGGCGGCCCTCGAGGGAGGCGCGGCGGCCGCCGCCTTCGCGTCGGGATCAGCCGCGACGTCCGCGGTGCTCCTGGCGCTCCAGCCCGGCGATCACGTGATCGCGCCGACCGATGTCTATCACGGCACGGCCCGCCTGCTGCGCGAGACCTTCAGCCGGTGGGGGCTCGAGACGACCTTCGTCGACATGACGGACGCCGCGGCCGTGCGCCGGGCGATCAAGTCGACCACGCGGCTCGTCTGGGTGGAGACACCGTCGAACCCGCTGTGGAAGGTCACCGACATCGCGGCGATCGGCGAGATCGCCCGCGCTGCGGGCGCGCGCTACGTCTGCGACAACACGACGGCGACGCCCGTGCTCCAGTTCCCGTTCCGTCTCGGCGCCGACCTGGTCGTCCACGCCACGACGAAGTTTCTCGGCGGCCACGGCGACGTGACGGGCGGGGCCGTGGTCACGAAGACGCGCGATCCCTTCTTCGAGACGATCCGTGCGGTCCAGGCCACGGGCGGCGCGGTGCCGTCCCCCTTCGACTGCTGGCTCGTGCTTCGGGGGCTCCGCACGCTGCCCTGCCGGATCCGCGCGCACTCCGAGCACGCGCTCCGGGTGGCGACCTTCCTGGCGCGTCACGCGCGCGTCGAGGCCGTGCACTACCCCGGGTTGCCCGCGCACCCCGGCCACGACGTCGCCCGGCGTCAGATGGCCGCGTTCGGTGGCATGGTGTCGGTCGAGGTGCGGGGCGACCGCGCCCGCGCGCTAGAGGTGGCGGCCAGGGTGCGCGTCTTCACGCGGGCGACGAGCTTCGGGGCGACGGAGAGCCTCGTCGAGCACCGCGCCTCGATCGAGGGGCCCGGGACCCGCACCCCGGAAAATCTGCTGCGCCTCAGCATCGGGCTCGAGAACGTGGACGACCTGATCGAGGACCTCGATCAGGCGCTCGCGTGAGGAGGCGGGACGCCATGAAGCTCCAGGGACGTGCGGCGCTGGTCACCGGAGCCGCCCGCGGCATCGGGCTGGCGATCGCGAGCCGGTTCATCGCCGAGGGTGCGCGCGTCGCGCTGATCGACATCGACCACGGCGTCGAGGGCGCCGCGAAGCGGCTCGGCGACCAGGCACTCGGGCTCACCGCCGACGTGACGGTCGGCGCGGAGGTCGAGCGCGTCGTGGCGAGCGCCCATCGGCGTTGGGGGAGGCTCGACGTCGTCGTGAACAACGCCGGGATCACCGGCGGCTCGAAGCTCACGTGGGAGGTCAGCGACGAGGAGTGGCAGCGCGTCCTGGCGGTGGATCTCACGAGCGTCTTCCTCGTCTCGCGCGCCGCGGTGCGGATCATGCTCGGGCAGGGCAGTGGCAGGATCGTCAACATCGCGTCGATCGCGGGCAAGGAGGGCAACCCGACGCTCGTGCCCTACTCGACCGCGAAGGCCGGCGTCATCGGGTTCACCAAGGCTCTCGCCAAGGAAGTGGCCACGCGCGGGATCCTCGTGAACGCGGTCGCGCCCGCGGTGATCGGCACCGAGATGGTGCAGCAGATGTCGCGGGAGACCGTCGACATGCTGATCGCGAAGATCCCCATGGGCCGCATCGGGCGCCCCGAGGAGGTCGCTGCGCTCGTCACCTGGCTCGCCTCCGACGAGTGCTCCTTCTCGACGGGCGCCGTCTACGACCTCTCGGGCGGCCGCGCGACGTACTGACTCGCGTACTGCAGCAACGTGACCTTCGAGACCGACTCGATGATCGTGCCCTCGCGCGCCATGCGGACCGCTTCCTCGACGGACACGACGCGGCGCTCGAGGAACTCGTCGTGGTCCGCGGGCAGGGGGTCCTCCCGAAGCCCGTACGCCGCGAAGCAGTACGCCACCTCGTCGAGGTAGGCGTTGGAGGGCCAGAAGCGCGTGAGGAGCTCGAAGCGCCCGGCGCGATACCCGCCTTCTTCCCGCAGCTCGCGTTGCGCCGCGGCGAGAGGGTCCTCACCGGCGACCGCGCCCCCGCCCGGCAGCTCCCACGACATCACGCCCGGCAGGTGCCGGAACTGGCCGACGAGCAAGACGTGGGCGTCGTCCACGAACGGCAGCACGCCCACGGTCACGCCGACGTGGAGGACGGGGTAGACGATTTCCTGGCCGTCGGGCAGCCGCCAGACGTCCTCACGAAGCGTGACCTTGCCGCGTGTGTACCGCGCGGTGGATCCCAGACGCGTCCACCCCGAGGCCATCGAGTCGGTATGGTATCGTAAGGGACGCGATGGGGCGAGAACGCCGCGCCGACCCGCTGCTCCGGAAACTCGTCGAGGCCGTCGAGGCGTCGCTGACGGCCGCCGAGGCCGCGCGTGACGCCGTGCAGGAGATTCTCCGGCGTGGCGCCGACACGGGCATCTTCTTCGCGGGCCGGGGGAGCCGCGGCGTCGTTTCGCCGGAGCTCACGCCGCAGGACAGGGAGTTCCTCCGCGCCGTCTCGATCAAACCGGACCGCTGAGCCCCGATGCGGGCCGTGCTGATCCTCGTTTCTCTGGCGCTCGCCCTGGCTCTCCTGGCCCCGCTGCTGCGTCAGCTCACGCAGCGGTCTCCCGGCGGGCGCGTCCACCCCTCCGACGAGCTCGTGAAGGACCTCGTCTGCAACACGTACGTCGTGAAGGCACGCGCGCTGACCCGGATCGAGGAGGGCGAGGTCCGCTACTACTGCAGCGCCGAGTGCGCCCGCCGCGCCGCCAGCCGCTGACGTCCGCCTCTTGACGGTGCCCTCGCTCCACCCCGACCCGTGGCGTGACGTCGACGCCCAGGTCGACGCCGCCCAGCTCGCCAAGAGCCTCGAGGTTCGCGGCGCGACGCGGACGCAGCAGCGCCTGCGACGCCGCTTCCTGCGCTTCGTCCCCGTCCGCCCGGGCGCCACGGTGCTCGAGGTGGGCTGCGGCACCGGCGTCGTCATCCGCGACCTCGCCGCGCTGGTCGGCCGGCGCGGGCGCGTCGTCGGCCTGGACCCGAGCCGCGTGATCCTCGGCGAGGCCCGGAGGCTCTGCCGGACCGCCAAGGGCGGCAGGGTCACACTGCGCGAAGGGAACGGCGCCGAGCTTCCGTTCGCGGACGGCAGCTTCGACGTGACGCTCGCGATCACCGTGATCCTGCACGTCGCCGATCCGCTGCGCGTGGTGGGCGAGATGACGCGCGTCAGCCGCCGCGGCGGGCGCGTCGGGCTTCAGGACCAGGACTTCGGGACCGTCGCCGTCACCCATCCGGATCGCGCGCTGACCGATCGCATCCTCTCTGAGGTCGCCTCGCACATCTACGCCGAGCCCTACAGTGGTCGGCGGCTCCCTGGCCTGCTCCGCCACGCCGGGCTCGCCGGGGTGCGGCTCCTCACCGACGTCTACCAGGACACGACCCTCGAGCCGTGGACGAAGACCTTCCTCGAGCGCCGCGCCGAGCACGCGGTGAAGTTCGGCATCGTGGACGCGCCGACGACCCAGCGCTGGCTCGACGGCTTCACGGAGCTCGTCGCGCGGGGCGCGTTCGTGCTGACGATGAACTACTACGGCGCGGTGGGCGTCAAGCCGTGAAGGGCCGGCGCGCCCTTGCCGTGGCGCTCGGCGCCCTCGCCCTCGGCGCGGGTCCGGCGCGGCCGGCGCCGTTCGACGGCGCCGCGGCCTTCCGCCACCTCGAGCGTGTCGTCGCGCTCGGGCCGCGGCCGGCCGGCTCGCCCGCGTCCGCCAAGACGCGCGCGTACATCCTGGCCGAGCTGCGCGCCGCCTCCATCACCGCCCGCGTCGAGCCCTTCGAGGCGGACACGCCGCACGGGCGCCTCAAGATGGCCAATATCGTCGCCGTGCTGCCTGGGCGCCGGCCCGACGTGATCCTGATCGGCGGCCACTACGACACGAAGTGGTTCCCCGACCTCCGATTCGTCGGGGCGAACGACGGCGGCTCGAGCACGGCCCTCTTGATCGAGCTCGCGCGCGCGCTCGCCGCGCGGCCCCACGAGTTCGCATACTGGATCGTGTGGTTCGACGGCGAGGAGGCGCGCGAGGCGTGGACCGCGACCGACAGCCTCTACGGCTCGCGCTGGATGGCCCGGGAGCTCGCGCGCGCCGGGACGCTTCCCCGCGCCGTGCTCGTCGCCGACATGATCGGCGACCGCGACCTCGGGATCCGCCGCGAGGCGCTTTCGACCGACTGGCTCACCGACCTCCTCTGGACGGCCGCCGCGACGCGGGGCTTCGGCGCGTACTTCCTCCCCGACACGTTAGCCGTCGAGGACGACCACGCGCCGTTCCTGCGCGCGGGCGTGCCGGCGGCGCTCCTGATCGACTTCGACTTCCCGCCCTGGCACACCGCCGCCGACACGCTCGACAAGGTCTCGGCCCGGAGCCTCGAGGTCGTCGGCCGCGTCCTCCTCGAGGCGCTGCCCGCGATCGAGCACCGGCTCCAGCGCAGGTGAGCGAGGTATAATTTCGCCGTGCCACGCGTGCGCGAGATCGAGGACGCCGGCGACGATCCGACCCTCAAGGAGACCTTCGCCAAAGAGCTGGAGACGTTCGGCTTCGTCCTGAACACGACAAAGGTCCAGGCGCACACGCCCGGGATCATGAAGGCCGCCAAGCAGCTCTCCGCGGCCGTCGACCGGTCGGGCCTGCTCTCGCGCGAGCTGTTGGCGCTCGTCTACCTGCGCGTCGCGCTGATCAACGGGTGCCCCTTCTGAATTGACGTCAACGCATCCCGGGGGATGCAGGCCGGCGCGTCGCAGGAGAAAATCGCTCAGGTCGCGACTGCAGCCGCCAGCGCGCTCTTCTCGGCGGGCGAGAAGGTCGCGCTCGAGTACGCGGAGGCGATGACCGTCACGGGGCAGAAGGTCACCGACGCGCTCCACGGGGGCCTCCGCCGCCATTTCAGCGAGGCGCAGGTCGTCGAGCTGACGGCCGCCGTCGCGCTGGAGAACTTCCGCAGCAAGTTCAACGTCGCGCTCGGCATCGAGGCGCAGGGGTTCTGCGTGCTCAAGTAGTTACGCCCCGCTGACCCGCTCGTTTGTCTTTCAGGAAATCGAGCAGCTGGGTCCATTGCGTGCCTCCTAACGAGGGCATGAACCCGACGGCGGGCGGTGGGCTCGTGCTCGTTTCATGCTTGCGCTCGCCCGCCGCGGGTTATGCTGAGCGTTGAGCCTGTAGAAAAACCTTGGGATCACCGTCGTCTCGTCTATCGTGTGAAGAGCGCGACGACCTCACACGATGAGGAGGAGCGATGGCGCGGTTTAAGCCCTACAGCTACGATCAGCTGAAAC
>Ga0209375_1000215_pt1 | contig 54211 bp, 51 predicted proteins | sample GraSoiAngelo_131_FD_185888 | JGI IMG/M metagenome (GOLD analysis project Ga0209375, IMG submission 185888) | Grasslands soil microbial communities from the Angelo Coastal Reserve, California, USA - 14_0929_02_30cm (SPAdes) (version 2) | ecosystem: Environmental > Terrestrial > Soil > Grasslands ...
ATTTTCCCGGTCGAAGGTCAAAAAAGACGGATTCAGATGATCGATGACAGAAAGGCGTACTGCTCGGGATTGTGCTCTTCATTACCGGCGGAATTTCGTATGTAGCAATTCGCATAGGCATTGCATCTAGTTAACGGAGGCACGGCTGGCGGCGCACAATCGGACTTTCGAATATGGCACTTTCGAATATGGCTTGGGCCGTTACACATTCCGGTTCTTTTGGCTGTGTTCCTGGCAGCGGTTGCAATTGGGTTGTGGATTATGAGAGCACGAGCGATCCACACAGTATGAGAAAAGGGTGGGAATGGCTGAAGAAAGAAAACCGCGCACCTAGCTATTATAGAAGCTTTTCCGCCCAGTTGATTTCGTTGCGCCATTCGTTTGATGATGGGGTCGAAACACCCTTCAGACGACCCACGTAGATTTCAACGTGCTCGCGGTCCTCTTGGAAACCCCCGCCAAAGTTATGTTCTTCGATCCTCTCCCCAAACGTCTCCCCCATCGTCTGGCCGATAAAAAGAAGCACGTTGGCGCCGTAGACCGGGTGATGCCCATATATCTGGTAGAGCCCACGGTCCTTACGAGGGTCCTTAAGAATGTCGAGCTGCCTGAGTGAATACGGACCTTGCCACTGGATATGAATGATCCCTTCCTCCATGCGCCCTCCCTGATTTGGCTTCGTGGATGACCAGCTAACATAGTACTTCACGTGAACCACTAGACAGGCGCCCACGCGGGCCTCCGAAGGCGTGAACACGCACCGTCCCGTGAATTACTCCGGTGAGAAGTTTAGTTAACTTTGGCAGCGTTGTGCTGTCGTATTTTTCAGCATCCTCGCTGTTGTCCCAGAAGCTGTAGACATAAATTGTTTCTCCGCTACCTGAAAGGAGGATGAGTTGGTCGAGAAAACCCTCCTGCTTGCGGAGCAGTAGGACCATCTGATGTTCGATTTTTTGCAGGAATTGGCTGACTGATTCTAGCTTCGAGCATAGAGAAACTTTGCGAGCGTACATAGGATTCTCCTTCTTTTCACAAAGGAAGCGGTTCAGGGGGAACGATAACTGGCCTCGAAAGCCTGAGCGCGGCCCTCGAATCGTATAGTGCGAGAAGACCGCCAGCGTATAGTCAAGATGATGACCTCGTGCCCCAGCACGATTAACAGCCGGCTGACCCAAGGAGAATGCGTTCCGGTCTCCAGGGCGATGCGACTCCGTGGAATTTTTTCCCATGCCCGCCTCACCGCCTCCGGTGTCGTCGGCAGTTTCTGCTCCGCGAGGGCTTCGCCTGCTTCATCCAGAACGCAGTAGAACGACTAGCGATCTCCTAGATCCAAGCCAATGGTGAGCTGGCGCCCTTTGAAAACCCTGCTTCCACCTGCCCGCATGGTGCTAATCTTCTGCATTGCCGGTCTCCTTTTCCTTATGCCTTGAGCGCGTCGAACATTGGGAGCGTATCGCATCCCGCGGAGACCGGCCTTCTCATCCCGTCTGATAAACGCATTCACCGGAAAAGCGAGGTTCCTGGCACCTGCAATGTCTGGTTACGCGACTAATCAAACGAGACTCATGATTTCCGCTCAGGTTTGGCCTTAACTTACGACGCTTAATTAATGGAAAGAGTTTACTTGACAACATGAAAGTCTTAACTTATTATGGTTAAGTACCAATGGAGCCAGACAGGTAACCTGAGCCGACATGAGTTAGCTGAAATTACCCTTGGCCAAGACAGAGACGTTTAATGAGGGGCTGAAATGAAAACAATGAATCGCTGGGAACAACCGTTCCGCGGGGCTACGACCTTGCAGGAACAGATCAATCGCGTGTTTGGCGATGTGGTGGGACGTACGGGCGAGGAGTCGAACTTGACCCCTTGGGCCCCGGAGGTCGACATCTACGAGACCGAGAATGAACTGGTGGTTAAGGCGGACCTGCCGGATGTGAATCCGCAGGACCTGGACATCCGCGTGGAGAGCAACATCCTCACGATTCGCGGCGAACGCAAGTTCGACAAAAAGGTAAATGAGGACAACTACCTGCGCATCGAACGCAGCTATGGCTCGTTCAGCCGGAGCTTTTCGCTGGCGAACTCAGTGAAGTCGGAGGCCATCAAGGCCGATTATCAGAATGGCGTGCTGACGCTCAGCATACCGAAGCGCGAGGAAGCGAAGCCCAAGCAGATCAAGGTGAATGTGACAACGAATCTGATGGGAGCGCATGCAATGGCGGCGGTGGCTGGGGCTCGCTAAAGAGACCCCGGACCGAAGACGAAGTAGCAAGGGGCTGGCGATATCGCCAGCCCCTTCCCGTCAGAACGGAGGGTTGACGAAACCCTATTGCGATTTAACGACCAAAATTCTCAGGGCTTCGGATGAACACCCATTGCGGCGACGGATTTGACGACCAGCGCCTCCAACACGTTTTGGTCCACATCGGCGAGCTTCTTAACGTATAGGCAGAATTTCGCGCACGTCCGACATTGCCAATCGACTCGGCGTGCCACATAATAGCGGCCATCGAACTGACTCTGAAAAGTGGAGTGAGCATCCCGGGTAGCCGAGATAGACGAGGTCGGAGTGCCAAACAATGCCACTGTCTGAAAACTCGCGCGATTCTGAGCAAGAACTGCGCTGGCATGCATGGCAGGAGAAGAACGGGCGCGCAGACCGGATAGCGGACAAGTGGATGAAAGTTTTATTCACCGTCGCAGGTGTAATTCTGCTGATATCCATTCTGTACGTATGGCACCAATCTCAACGCCATGTGCGCGGCGTTTTCCTTGAACCCGTACTATTTAACCAAGAAGCAAAAAGCTGAAATAGAGAGAGTGAAGGCTCTGAACCTCAAGGAGGGTGACCGATGCGGAGCTACGCTGCTTCGGTCGCTCGGCAAGATTTATGTGTACGCGGCAAATCTCCCAAACGAGCTTTGAAGTCGAAGCGGAAAGGACAACTAAGATGCCATTCAGCGGAGATTGTCATTCGTTCGATTCTTCCACGTTGAAGGTGCTCAATAATATCGGGGCGGTTTATGGATTGTTTAAGACAGACCTCCCATTCCGCCTCGACCACTACACCTGTCTATATGTGGGACAAACCAACGACCTGAGAACACGCATGCTTGAGCATTACAAGAATCCTCCGATCATTGGCGTCACACATTTCTTTGCCGAGGCCATTGCGACCGAAGAACAACGACTACAGCGTGAGAAAGAGAGAAAGAACTAATCTGTGAATTCAGCCCAACTGGAAACAAGACTAGTGCGGCAGGTCACCACAATGGCCCAAGAGTCCATTTGGTGTTCAACTCCAGGTAAAAGGTGGTTACCGGAAAAGTCCTATTAAAGGGAACCTGACCTTTCTTGAACAATTTCGGCATCTACGTTGAGGGCCGGTTTGTTCAATTGTAGACAGACAGATGCTCACGCGAGTGCTACGCTTTGTGTGTTGCAACCTGTTTGGCGGGATTTGACGAAATCCTGACTTTACAATGGGGCGCCTCTCGAACGGGGCGCCCTTTCCATTTAGAGACATACGGGACTTGTCCGATAAACCGTTAACCGGGACTTAAGGCTGCTGGACTAGAGGGAAACTGGTTTCGCACAAAGGGTCTGTGCAGACTCTGGTGATGCAAGGCCGGCCATGCGGCGCGGCTGGACGATTACTCTTCATCTCCAACAATCTTGCCAGATGCAGTCTCGTTCGGATAGTTAAAGAAGAGCTGATTGCCGTCGGGATCATCGACCACCAGGAGCCGGTAACCCCACGAACCCTCCTTGACCGAAACGCCCTTGGCCTCGAGTTCCGCGCGCAGCGCGTCCAACGCGGCGATCGCGGCCTCGCGCGTCTCCGGCTCGACGTTCACGGAAATGAACATTAGACCCCTTGCCAATCTTCTCCGGCCACGTGTCGGCCAGGATAAGCGCGCAGCCCTGCCGGTCGACCTGTGCAACGCGCGCTCTGCCTTCCTCCTCGTAGCGCCAGGGGCTCGTGAAGCCGAGCCGGTTAACGTAAAAGCGGAGCGAGGCCTCAACGACACGTCACGTGTAGGACGGGGCGCGCGAACCAGTCTGTCATAGGCCATATATCCTCGAATGAAGACAACTTCTTCCTGCGTCTTGAATTCTACTGCTATCTTAGACGCAATCCGAAGCCGCGAGTGCGAGATTCTGTTTGAGTTTCAGGTCAAGTCGCGATTAGTCGCCTTACCGGAGAAGTGGAATTGCGGATCCAAACGTGTCCATTTATCAGATGGGATGAGAAGGCCGGTCTCCACGGGATGCGATAAGCTCCCAATGATCGACGTGCTCAAGGCACAAAGAAAAGGAGACCGGCAATGCAGAAGATTAGGCATCTGCCGATATACTCAAACAATGGAACCGCCTCAATTCATCCCGAGCCGGGAGGTGGCACGTCATGGTGGCCGTCCTGCCTATCGCGCCCATGATGCGGATAGCCAAGCCTGGGAGTCAGCCTTGCGGACTCGGGGTTCTCTGCCGGAGGACCCCGCGCAGTGCGTAGCGGCAACATCCTCGCGAGTTGCCAAACTGCCAGCCGAGGTCCTAAGATGACGGTCAACGTCCTATGACCCCAGAACTGGAACGCGCCCTCAAACGACACACGCAGTGGTTCGGGTCCTACAAGGCATCCGGCGAACTGAAGAAAATACAGGTGTGGCTCGTTGTGAATGGTGGACAGATCGAATTCCTCACTCCGGGGAATTCCTATAAAGTGAAGCGAACACGAAAGAATCCGCGTGTCATGTGTTACGTGGGGAGCAAGGACGGTCCCGCGATTTCTGGAACGGCCCAAATCATTACCGACCGAAGCGAAGTGGCGCGGGTTTACCGAGGCTACTGGAAGACCCACCCGTTGCGGATGGCGATTGTGATCGGACTTCGACTTTGGATTGAGATGCTGTTGAACAAGCGGGTGGTGGTCCGAGTCCAGCCGGACGAGCCGAATCCCTTAGAGGGACTGACCGATCCTGCTACCTGAATAATGCAGAAAACTGCACAGCCAACTGGAGAACATTCGCCTCTCGGCCTTGAGTCTGTTCAATCCTTTAATGGGGCTTGACATCACGGATAGGCTGAAAGTCGCTTGTCCGGCTGGCCACCCGCCCCGTGGGTCGCGCTTCTTGCGCTTCAGCCGTTCGCTCTCTCCGCCACCACCATGGCCTGCAGAATCTGATCGGAGACATCCTTGACAGACGCCGGCGAGTGAGACAGAAACAACGTATTGGTTTTGTCGCTCTCGCCGATGGACTTCAGCGTGTCGAAATACTGCGTGACCATGACCAACTGCATGACTTCTTTCGCCGACGCCCCCTCCACCACCTTCTGGAATTGTTCGATCGAGGCCTGCAGCCCTTCGATGATGGCCTTCCTTTGATTTGCGATCCCCTGTCCCTGGAGAGCCTTGCTTTCCGCTTCGGCCTCGGCCTTCTTGACCACCAGAATTTTCTCCGCCTCGCCCCTGGCGTTGGCGGCCACCTGTTCGCGCTGCGCTGCGTTGATATCGTTCATGGCTGACTTCACCTTTGCATCGGGAACAATATCGGTCACCAGCACATTCACAATTTCGTATCCGAATAATGCCATGTCCGCATCCAGCTCCTGTTTGACCGCCGCGGCGATACTGGACTGTGTGGCGAACACTTCGTCCAGCGTCATTCCCGGAACATGCCCTAGGATCACCTGCTCGACATAGGATTTGATTTGCGCCACCGGATCGGACAACTTGTAGTAGGCATCGTAGACTTTTTCGGGACGCACTCGATTCTGCACCGAAATAGGAATGGTGACGAACACGTTATCTTTCGTCTTGGTCTCCATGGTCAGAGTGATCTGATTCACGCGTAGACTCACTGTGCCCATCACCGAATCGAAGAACGGCCGCTTCCAGTTTAATCCAGGCTCGGCGACTCGAAGAAACTTGCCGAATCGTGTGATCACAGCGACTTCGGCCGTGCGCACGGTGAAGAAGCTTCCCAAAATTAGGTACAGCACAAAGCAAACCGCGACCCCCAACGGAATCCAATACAGTTCATTCATTTGGTTTCCTCCGCTGATCCCTATAGTAACCAGCCAGATTATACTGGCCTGTTCGAGTTTTGAACCAGGTTCATCGAGAGAGCGTAGATTCAATGTTAGAGTGCCCGTCCGGGCTCTAGCCATCTGCAGTAAGTCTTCATCTGGGCGATGAATCCTGCGCGGTCTATGTGATATTTCGTGTGTTTGATGGTGGTCCCTGACCTGGCTACGACCCAAACACTATCCTCATCAGCCGCCACAGTCACCTACAACGCTGAGTTGCTCGCGATTGAGATTTATCGAACGCGCGCCGGAGCATCGCGCCCACCGGCACATGCTTGGTGAAATGCGCCTTTCAGAATGGCTTTTGCTTGTTCACTGAACGTTTTCTGTGCAAGCTGCTGCGCCAGTTCCGCCTCAAGCGGCGGTGCCACATTCTACGTCGCAGGCCAGCGGCCAGGGATACAGGACCTTGCAAATGGATTACTCGGTCAAGTTCGATCGCTCCGCGGCTTCCGTCGGTGATTTGATTCAATGCCCGTTCATGCGGAGCGCGTCGGCTTCCGCGGATACGGAATGATGTTGGCTGAGGTGGGCTTGCCTCCTGGTGCCGACGTGGACCGCCCCTCGCTCGACTCTGCCGTTTCCGCTTCCGGTTGGGACTTGCAGAGCTACGAAGTCCAACCTGATCGTGTGGTCTTTTACCTGTGGCCGCGAGCTGGCGGCACGACTTTTTCCTTTACGTTCAAACCTAGATTCGGGATCACGGCACAGTCCTCGGAATCCGTCTTGTACGATTACTACAATCCCGAAGCGCGAGCGTCCGTGCCGCCCGCGCGCTTTAAGGTCGAGGGAACGGCGTTGCCTGATGAAGTAAAAAAATATCGGTGCATTCGGAGAAGGCACGACACCCGGAAGTAGATTTTCCAAAGATGTAAGGCAAAATCGTGCCGAAAAATGTGCCCGTCTCACGACGGAGCACTGGGCGAGGGTTGCGTGCGGACGTGAAGGCATCAAAAGGCTCCGGTTTCAAAGCTGTCCATTTCCTTCGCAGTGTTTGAACTCCAATAACGCTTGTGTAATCTGTTCCGCTTCACCATCCACTCATTCGTTGAAAGCCTAACGCCCCACTTCCTGGACTGCGGCGGGCACTTCTAACGAGCGACGGTGTCCAATTTCTTGTGGTGCGTCTGTCCCAGAGCGGATGGCAGGGAATCCGACTCAACGAAAATCTGCAAGAAACGGCAAATAGCGCGTTCTATTTTCTGAGCGCAGAAAATCGCAGGGGCGCTAACTCAGCAAGTCTCAAGGAGACGGATCATGAAGGCTCCGAAAGTATGGGTGTGCCCAAGCAGTTTCTGGTACCTTTTCTTCGCTGCCACACTTGCAGTGCCGCTTTTCGTAGCAGTGTTCGTAGAGTTCTTCCCAGCTGTCAATGCGGACCCAACAGTTGTCACATACACGTACGGTGTCGTGCATGTGACCATTCCTTACCATTCCCTTCATTCCGGCGATGGAACTCTGAGAGTCGAAGTGCTGAATCCGGAAGATGAAGTTCTAGGGAGTGCGGCAGCGCGAGTTGCGATTGGGACGGGATATGGGCGCTGGCAAGAGAGCATCCGGCTGAACAAAACACTCGCCGTGGACGATCTCGTATGGCACCGGGTGCGCTACCGGTTTGAATATGGGGATGGCAAGACCGAGGCCCTCGAAGGTATCGACTCGATCTCGCAAATCCTGCGCGCGCCCGTGGTGCATATTCTAGGGCAGCAATCGTACTTGAGCGGAGGCCCGGCGGCGGTGCGGGTCATCGTCACGGATTCAAAAAATGAAGTGATTGCGGGAGCGGGAGCCGTGCGCATCGAGCTGGCAGCCGCGGATCATAAACCGCGCGTCCTTTTCACAGGGCCGTTGAACCGTCGAGGGACGGCCGAGGCGCAGTTCCAATTCCCTGCAGGCCTTACGGGTAATCACGAGCTGCGGTACGTGGTGGACACGCTGATCGGTTCGACGGAGTTCACGCAGGCAGTGCGGCTGGAGGAGAAAGTCTCCATCCTGCTGACGACAGAAAAGCCGATTTACCAGCCGGGACAGATCATCCATGCGAGGGCGCTGGCGCTCGACCGCGCCGACCACGAAGCCGCCAGCGGACACCAGCTGACGTTCGAAGTGGAAGATTCACGCGGGAACAAAGTGTTCAAGAAAGCGACGGAGACAGACAAATTTGGCATCGCGTCAGCGGAGTTCGCGCTGGCGGATGAAGTCAACCTGGGCACCTATCACCTGCACGCTTTGATGGGGCAGGCCGATGCACCGACGAACACGGCAGAGATGGCGCTGAATGTGGAGCGCTACGTTTTGCCGAAATTCAAAGTGGCCGTGGAATTCGAGAGCCAGGATAAGAAAACGAAGCACGGCTATCGGCCAGGCGACCACGTGAAGGGAACTGTGCGCGCGAACTACTTTTTTGGGAAGCCGGTGGATGAGGCGGGAATCACCGTCAAGGCTTCTGGCACGGACGTGGCGGTGTTTGAAGCCGCTTCAGTCGAGGGCAAGACCGATAGCGACGGGACGTATAAGTTTGATCTTAAGCTGCCCAATTACTTTGCCGCGAGGCCGCTGAGCCAGGGAGTGGCGCTGGTGCTGATCGAGGCCACGGTAAGGGATTCTGCGGACCACGCAGAGAGCCGTGGAGAGCCAATTACCGTGAGCGAATCGCCTCTGCTGGTTACAGCGGTTCCGGAAGGAGGCACACTCGTCCCCGGCTTAGAAAACGAAGTGTTTGTTCTTACCAGTTATGCGGATGGAAGTCCGGCGCGAACTGAGCTGACAGTCCATGCAGCCGACAACGCCGACCAACACGCGACCACGGACGAAGGCGGGGTGGCGGTGCTTCGTTTGAAGGACGGTGCGGGAACCCAAGTGCTGACGATAGAAGCAGCAGACAAGAAAGGGAACCGCACGTCGAGCGCCGTGGCGCTACAAAGCCGCGGAGGACAGGATCAGATTCTTCTGCGGACAGAACGGGCCGTGTACCGAGCTGGGGACGACATTCGACTGAAAGTGTTCTCCACAGTGAAACGAGGCACTGCATATGTCGACATCGTCAAAGAAGGGCAAACCGTACTCACGCGTGACGTGGACATCGAAAACGGCCAGGCCGAATTGAAGCTGGCAGCCACGCCGGAACTGGCAGGCACGGTGGATTTCAATGCCTACGTTTTTGGACGTGACGCGCAGCCTGTAGGAGACCACCGGCTGGTCTTCGTGCAGCCCGCGGATGAATTGAAGATCGAGGCCACGGCCAATGCGCCGGTGTACAAGCCGGGTGGCGAAGCATGCATCCACTTCCGAGTGACGAACGGCCGAGGGCAGGGAGTGAGCGCTGCGCTGGGATTGCAAGTCGTGGATGAGGCGGTATTCGCACTTGCGGAGAAACAACCTGGGTTTGCCAAAGTTTTCTTTTACCTGGAGCAGGAGCTTTTGAAGCCGCGCTACGAGATTCACTCGATCGGGATGCCGGACGTCGTCGAGCCGACGGAAGAGTCCAAAGCCGAGCAAAAGGACCGCGCGGCACGGGCTTTGTTTTCCGCGACGGAGATGGTGAGCGGGAATAAGTTCGAAACGGAGTTCGGACGAACGGTGCCACAGACGAAATACTGGGAGTACGCGCAACGCTATCAGAAGCAGCTTTTAGAACAGGTACAGCGGCTATCAGAGAGGCTCAGCCGTGCGTATGCCGAGAACCCGGAGAACGGGGACCTAATCAAGACTCTGGAAAGAATGAGGCATGACGGCGCGGCAGACCTGCGCGACGCGTGGGACACAAACGTGCGGATAGAGCGCGCTTCGTGGGATACGGACAAGACGCACTATCTGATAAGCAGTGCGGGTCCGGACAAGCAATTCGGGACTGGCGACGATCTGTTGGTCTACGTGGAGGCGCGGCGAAGGAGAGTCGTAGGGCATCCCAGCGCGGGCCCCAGCACGATCGGGATCAACATTGAACACGAGCGCGGCGCGTTTGGTGGGCGCGCAGAAATCATCGGAATGGCGGTGGACCAGTGGGGCGGTGCGCTTGAAGGAGCTACCGTAGTGGCGCGCTTGGTTTCGAGCGGGAAGGTCCGTAGGACGAGAGTAGGTGTCGATGGGCGGTTCCAGTTGGGAGGTTTGCCCGTCGGCGACTATCAAATTCAAGTTTCTACGGACTCAGGAAGCGCTTCTGGCAAGTTGGAGCTGGACGCGCGTGATCGCGCCATCCTGTCAGTCTTGCTCCGGCAAGATCGGCCAGCGGGGACGATTGTAGCGCTAAGCGATTCGGGAAGAATGGTGGCAGATTTCAGAGCGGGCGCGGGCGTGGGGTTTGCGGGCGGCGTTCCGGGAGGAGTGGCAGGCGGCGTCGTGGGAGGAGTAGTGGGTGGTGTGATCCCCAGGGTTGAGCGGGCCCGCGACGCTGAGTTCTTAGCAGCACCACCGGCGGCTCCCATTGCCGTAGCTCAGATGGTTGTAGTCGACGAGGCTCGCGCGGTGAACAGCGTGACGGTCGCAAAAGAGAAGGATCAAGCCGCTTCGGGCGCTGCGCGAGTGCGGTCGTATTTTCCAGAGGCGTTGTATATCAATCCAGAGATCATCACCGATAAGGATGGAGTGGCAAGTATCACGATACCGCTGGCGGACTCGATTACCACGTGGCGCATGGCGATGATGGCGTCGACGGCGCGAGGGGCGCTGGGAAGTGGCACTTCGAGCTTGAAAGTGTTCCAGGATTTCTTCGTGGACTTGGATTTGCCGGTCGTTCTCACGCAAGGAGACCGCGTGTCGATTCCCGTGGCCGTGTACAACTACTCGGGCGCGCCTGGGAAAGTTAGCCTACAACTGCAAACCGACGAATGGTTTTCACTGGTGGATGACATGGCCGAGAAGAGCGTGACGGTGGATTCTGCGCGAGTGGGTGGATCGCAGTTCACGCTGGAAGCGAAGCGCATCGGGAAATTCAAGCTGACGCTGAGCGCGCGAATGAAAGGAGAGTCCGATCGCGCGGACATCGTGGTGCGGGAAATCGAAGTGGTGCCCAATGGGCGCGAACAGAACCAGGTTTTCAACGGTCGGCTGGAAACTACGGCGAGGCACGAGCTAAACTTCCCCCCGGAATCGATTCCTGATGCCAGCAATATTTTCGTCAGGCTTTATCCCGGGCCGCTGAGCCAGGTGATTGAAGGGATGGACAGCTTGCTGCGGATGCCGTTCGGCTGCTTCGAACAGACCTCTTCGAGCACGTACCCGAATGTGCTGGCGCTGGATTACATGAAGCGCACGAAGAAGCTGACACCGGAAGTGCACGCGAAGGCCGAAGGCTATATCGGCAACGGCTACCAGCGGCTGCTGACATTTGAAGTTCCTGGTGGGGGCTTTTCCTGGTTCGGCAACGCGCCGGCGAACAAAATCCTGACCGCGTACGGGCTCATGGAGTTCTACGAGATGTCGAAGGTCCACGACGTGGATCCGAAGCTGATTGCGCGAACCCAGCAGTGGCTTGCGGGACAGCAGCAGGGCGACGGAAGCTGGAAACCGGATGCGTCGTTCATTAACGAAGGAGCGACGAACCGCTATAACAAGGATGTACTGCGCATCACCGCTTACCTGGCGTGGGCGTTGGAGAATACCGGCTATCAGGGTCAGGCTGTGGAGAAAGCCAAACAATTCATCGAGACGCAGGCGAACGCAAAAGCCGACGCGTACACGCTGGCGGTGCTGGCGAACTTCGCTACGGATTATAGAAAAGACCGAGAGTTCACCCGACAGGCGATGCAACTGTTACTCGATGCGCGTACGGAAAGAGATGAACAAGCGTGGTGGAGCGCGGAAGAAACGAATGTGTATGCCACGGGTACTAGCGCCAGCGTGGAAACTACCGGGTTGGCCGCTCAGGCGCTGCTTAAATGGGGCGGAGCTTCGGGGACTGCGCGCAAGGCGATGAATTACATCGCGGCCAAGAAAGAAGCTTCGGGAGCCTGGGGCACGACGCAAGCGACCATCATGGCGCTGCGCGCATTGCTACTGGCCACAGAAAAAGGCACGGCGGACGTGAGCGGCACACTGGAAGTAGTGCTGAACGGGAAGATTGCGGAGAAACTAGCGTTAACTCGAGAAAATAATGATCTGCTCCACCAGTTTGTGTTCAAAGGAGTCGATGCGAAAAGCGGGAACACTGTAGAGATTCGCTTTGAGGGGAAAGGCGGGCTAGCGTACCAGGTTGTAGGGCAATACTTTTTGCCGTGGGACAAGAAACCGGAGAACGAGCCCCTTACTATTGAGGTGACATACGATCGCACGCATCTTGCGGGGGACGATATCGCTATGGCGGCCGCAACTATCAAAAACAATTTGCCGAAGGCTGCCAACATGGTGATGGTAGACCTGGGAATTCCGCCGGGGTTCGATTTACTCAGTGAAGATTTGCAGGCCTACCATGAAAAGAGTGCGGGTCAGAAAAGCGGTCGGCTAGAGAAGTTCAGTCTGACCGCGACGCAAGCGATTCTATACTTCGATTCTCTTGCTTCGGGCGACACAGTCCTACTTCGCTTTCGCTTGAGGGCAAAGTATCCGATCCGTGCCAGAACGTTTCAGTCTCGCGTCTACGAATACTACGACCCTGAAGTGAACTCCATCGCGCGGCCGATTCAATTGGAAGTTCGCCAGCGCTAGCACAATGCTGTGCTGCTTTGAAAGCAAAGCTAGACCGGACAGAACCGATGACCAAACGGCCGAAGTCGTCGTTCTAGAACGACATGTTCAGATGTCTCCCGTCCCAATAGTGAGGTCGGCCCAAAAGTTTCGTGATAGCAATCCTCGCTTTCGGACTACGTTGCCGACAAAATCGGGCGTAGTTCCTGAACATTACACGCAGCTTATAGACATGGTTGTGACCGCTCCGAATTTCGACGAGTTTGTTCAGCGCGGGAACGCTGATGGCAGTGTTTGGGAAAATATCGAATCCTTAGATCAGATTCACGAAGGCCAAATCGAAAACGAATTGAGGGCTTTGGAGGCCTTGGCTAAACAACGAAAGAACCTCCACATCCCTCAACGCCTTTCGATGATGTTTGGTGCTCCAGGCTGTCGCCCGAATCCGTTGGTGATCAGTCGTCAGTTTTCGGCGGCAATTGAGTATCTAGAGACTTCGGTTCGAAAAGTTGCGGTAGGAGCGAAGCCTCGTAAGAACGACCGAGGTTTGTATGTGGATTGGCAATTGCTCATGTACTTGGCGGACCCCAACGTTAGCTTTCTCACCAACGAAGACTTTTCGGGAGAAATATCAACGTCAGCGCAGAAGGACAGAATCATCAAACCCGACGCCCTTGTTTGAAAAACCCATTTCGTGGCACCAAAACGCCCAAAAGTGGAAGCAATTCGTAACCGAGTCAGGACCAGGACATACGGACGGCAATCACCTTTAAGCGGGACGTCTGTCCAAAGAAAAACAAGTAAGCAAGCCTGATTCTACACCGCTTGTGAGCAGTCGCGTCACCCGCAATTCCTGCCTTAACACGAGGTCTTGGACGTGAGAGGATACCGGGCCGGGAGGATTCATGGAGCAGGAAGAAACGGGTGATGTCTGCGGCTGCGAGAGCCAGAATAACGAAGGCGCAAAGGGCGCGGTGGGCAAAGGTGAGGGCCGCGAAGAAGAACTCCTAAGAGGTTCTAATAAAAACCACTGCCAGGACGGAGACGTTGAGCCAGCTAAGGGTTACGGAAAAAAATAGTGCGTCGTCCAAACTTGCGGACACCTGCCAGCGCCTACTCTTCGGCGATGCCCATGATGCCCATGATGCCCATGCAGCTATTTCGGAACATAAGACCCACCACCATTAGATCTACCCTTTAGAATAGCGCTCGTGCTTCAAGCTGTTGCAGTTTAGGAAAACTGCCCTATTTTCGCATTCAGAAAGTGCTTGATTTTTGTCGCTAACTTGTAGATTTACTTCTCTCATATGAAAGACGAACCACGTGGCCCTCAGGCCGCACACCTCCGCCAGCGCAAGTTTCAACTGCTTCGCCGTTTCCCCATCCCTCCCGATCTGCTGCCGGGAAACCTCACCCGCAGTTTCACCCGCTGCGGGAATCCCCGTTGCCATTGTGCGCACGACAAAGGGCATGAATCTTGGACACTCACCTTCATGGCCGCCAAGGGGCAGCGACAGGTCGAGCGCATCCCGCGAGATTGGGTGGAGGAGGTCGAGCGGCGCGTCTCGGCCGGACGCGAATTTCAAGACACCGTGCGCGAAGTGCTGGCGGCCAACGCCCAGCTGTTGGTCTTGGCCCGCGAGCAGCGCAAGAAAAGGCGAAAGCCCGACTGAGAAGCCCTACCCCACGTCGGCTGTGGAAGTTCGTCAGCCAGCACCTCCATCTGGCGTACTACTTCCGCTCCCCCGGCGATGGGCGTTGTAGTCATAAGATCCCGGCAAAAGATCTGTTGTGGTCCTTCGTCCTGGGCACCATCTTGCGCCAGTGGGCCTTCCTAGCCATTGAATTCCTGGTGGGATCGAAAGCGCGAAGAAACCTAAACGTCAGCCGATCCTTCGGCGACGATGCTTTGGGTTACTTCACCGCACGTTTAGATCCGACGCCCACGCGGGTCGCTTTGGCCGCCGTGCTCCATCGCGCCAAGCGCAACAAGGCCTTCGAGGACTGCCGCTTCGTAGGCCTCGCTTTGGACGGGACCACCGGGGGGCGGCGGCGAAAGGAGGGATGCCCTTGTGCCGTCCCCACCGCAATGCCGAGAAAGAAATCACCGGCTACCGGCATCATTTCGTGCTCGCATCCGTGGTCGGCGGCGACCTCATCCTGCCGGTGGACGTGGAACCCTATGGGCCGGGCGACAGTGAATACCGAGCCGGGCAGCGTCTGCTGGCTCGCGTGCGCCAGAACCTGGGAGCACGCTTCATCAGCTATGTGGTGGTTGACGGAGAATTTGCCACGGCCCCTTTCCTCCATGCTGCGGGAAAGGCGGGTTGGCCGGTAGTCGCCCGGCTGAAGGAGAATCTACCCGAATTACTCCGCGCGGCGGAGAAGCGCTTCCGTTCCCAACCGCCGGCCCTGGAATTCCGGGACGGTACCGATCGCGTGGAGATCTGGGACGCCGACGACTTTGACCCTTGGGAAAGCTTGCAGTGGGAAACGGTGCGGGTCCTCCGCTATCGCCAACACAAACCGGATGGCGATGTCGTCGAGGCCTACTGGCTCACCGACCTCTCTTCGCGTCGCATCAGCCGCCGCTGTCTGTACCACATGGCCAAGAGTCGATGGCACATTGAAAATGAAGGCTTCAACGACGCTAAGAATCGTTATGGACTGGAGCATATCCGCCACCACCACGAGCGCAGCTTGCTCATCGTCTGGCTGCTGACCTGCCTAGCCTGGAAAATTCGGGTAGTAAACCAAAACGAAGCGACACGGAAAGTTCGCCGACGAGCCAAATTGGTGATGTCGTAGGTGTGATTGGCATATCACGAACGCCTACAGATGTCGGAGGCGCTCTCACAGTAGCTGGTTTCTACACTCGCTGTAACGATCAGTTCTGTGGCAATAGACGTCGCTCGACTACCGCGTGCTCGGCTACGTGCAGCCCGATGCTGTTTCCACCTTGCGCATCAAATGGGATCGGCCTAATCACCAATTCATTTTTCAGTTGAACAGCCAATCTGAAGTGGCCGCGCCATACACTGTATCCGACACGACTCCGGCTGTTTTTCCCAACAAAATCATAGACGTGGGACGTGTTGTTCCGCACTGCACGACCACGCCTCGACCGTTCACGTCCATCGATGCGTCTGTCAGCAATGTTTATGTGAATCCATAAACTTGCGGAACATCACGCCGCAAAACTTTGAACGCCCCGTGCTATAGCGCCGCAAGTTAAAGCGTGCAACGGCGCTCAGTCCCTCGCTCCAAACAAGAGCCTCCTCAATTCCTGTTTTTCGCTTCCTCGCGTGGATGCCTGCCGTGTGATTTAATCCAATGCTTCAATTTCTCGACCTTAACAGTATGGGTCGTCGGCTCCTCGTGAACCTCCACCGTGACATCCATTCGGTCAAACACGTCCTCTTCCGTCCAGAAACTCGAATCCAATTTGTAAAGACCACGGACAGCAGCTTCGAACAGTGATTCCGCTTCGACTTTGGCGGTGTGTTCGATTCCGAAGCTGTCCACGCATTTGACGACGCAGGGTCGTCGCATTGCAGCTTGAGGGCATCGCCGTGCCTTGCACGAATCGCGGCTCGTAATTCTGGTGCGCTCAGGAAGCATCCATTGGCAGCGAGAACACGAATTTGCTTCCCGAAGACGATGGCTCTACCCAGATTCTTCCTCTGTGCGCAAGAATTAGGCTTTTGGCGATAGTGAGTCCTCCGGCAAGAGATTCCTGGTAATTTCGTGGGCGGGAACGAGGTGTCGGGCAATTATCAAAGACTTTTTGGTCGTGCTCCGCCGCTCCGGTCAAGCTCACTTCCGCGCCGTTGGGCCGCGACAGGCAACGCAGCGTCACGGTGCCGCCAGGCAGTGCCTGGTAGAGAGCACTGTTGAGAAGATTGGCGGCTGCTTGCTGTACCTTTTGATAGTCAAAACGAAACGCAGGAATCGAAGGCTCAAATTCCGTTTCCAGCTTCGCGCCCTTCTGTTGAAACGCTACTCCCCAGCTTTTGGAAAGCTCGTCCAAGCAGTCTTTTAGGCAATTCTCGCGCAGTTGCAGTTGTAGAGGCATCGTGTTTTCAGCTGACCCTATATGGCCAGATTTGGGTGAGCCCTGAGGGTCAGCCTGTGGATGTAGCATTTTGTCGAGGCAATTCTTCTGCCACTCTGCTAGCTCATCTTCCAATTCGCTTCGGCCATATTTCAGTGCCCCTGCTCTAGCAGTCTCTCTTATTTTGCGGTCCACCAAAGACGGGTCAAGCCAAACAATAAAGCGCAGTGCAAGCAATGTGAACTTCCGCCATAGCCAAGACTGCGTAAGCCAAACGATAAAGCGCACTACAAGCAGTTGGAACTTCCGCCATCGTTCGCTCATGGCTACACCCTGCTAAACCCAATTCTAGGTAGCATCCGACAGGTATTCTACACCTGCCAGGTGCCACCGCGCAGTTGATTAAGAGTCGCCGGAAGTGGTTCAATCAGATTGGTTCTATGACAAAAATCTGCGCTTGGCTAGTGATGGCCTTCGAAGACCATCGCGGCGATACGTACCGGGCGGTCTACACAGTCCGATTTGAAGGCGCTGTTTATGTGCTTCACGCTTTCCAAAAGAAATCGCCGAGCGGGATACGGACCTCAACAAGAGGTGTTGAAATGGTAGGCCGAAGGCTGAAGGAAGCCAGGATCGATTTTGAGGTGAGGCATGGCAAAGCCGAAAGATAAGACGGGAGCCGTTCCCAGTTCCGGCAATTTATTTGCTGACCTGGGGCTTCCCAATGCAGAGGAAAAGCAGACGAAGGTCCGTCTTGCCGTGGCGATCAACGACATCATCCGGCGCCAACAATTATCGCAAGTCGCCGCTGCCCGACGCCTGAATGTGAACCAGCCAAAAGTTTCGGCACTGCTGAAGTATCAACTACAAGGTTTCTCGGTTGAACGGCTCATGAGGTTTCTCACCGCCTTGGATCGCGACATCGAGATTGTGATTCACCACAAGTCGCGAGCCCGAAAGAGTGGCCGCATTCCAGTCACCGCGGCCTAAGGGCAAAGTTTTTTCACGTGTGGCTGGCGAATTGTTGTTTTGCTTCGGTGTAACGCAATGTGACATTGCGTTGTACCTTGACACCGTACCAATTCCCCAGGGACATGAATTGGACTCGAAAAACCTTCGTTTTGGTCCTAGGATGGCCCTAACGCCAGCCAATTGGTCCTAAGCCAGCTTTCGCGCATCCCCTATTAATTTTCAAGGATCTAGGACATTGGTGAGCGCATGTTTCAAGCCGGCGTTTCAATGGCGCGTATTCGGTTTCGCGAGCTCGGCTCGATAAATCATAGGATGACTGGGTATGGCGGCGCCAACCCCGGCGCCTCCCGCCAAACCTACGAGCCCGCCGAGACCGACCGCGACGCCGCGCCCTATGCCACACAAATTGAACGAAGTATTCGAATTCGAGCATCTTGATGCGGCTGCGCCGATTGCAGCCCCCGCTCCGCCGCCCGCGGCTCCAAGGATAAGAGCGTTGCGACCCCGATGGCTCTTGTCGAGCACGGTCACGCGCGCGACGTTTTCTTTGGGAATGCCGATCTCGTCTGATCCTTCGTGCATCTGAATGGCTTCGTCAGTGACGGTAGAGAATGTCCCGACGTGTTTCTTCATGCCAGTCTCAACGAGTTCGATCTTTTCACCGGAACGAAGACCGTATAGCGCCTTCCAATCACTCTTTTTGTCCTGGGCGTGAAGCGAGCACGGAATCAGAACCAGAAAAAACGCCAGCGCAGCATTGCGCATATTGAGACCTCTCTCCTTTTCCATACGTAACGTTACCTGTCGCCCCCTACTTGGGCTTTCCGAAGTGCCATATGATTGCCGCTTTGAATTCAACCACTGAATACCGCCGTCCCGTTTGCGCGGGAATGACATTGCGAACATCGCCAAGGCTGCCGGCTGCGTAATCGACAACCGGCGCCAACCCAAAATTCTTCGTTAAGGAAATCTCGTAGCCCGCACCGGCAGTCCATGACCCGCCGCTGCCGTTAGATCCCCCGGGGCGGTTGTTTTGATAGAGTGCCAGTCCTGCTCCGGCCCGGAGGAATATCGGTGTCTTGCGGATCGGGAAGGCATCGATTATCCCCAATACACTGCTGACACTCTCCCCGACCGCAGGATTGCTGGTATTGAAAGACTGGAGGAGCCAACCGTTCACTTCCAGCCCGAGGCGAGCCCGATTCCCGAGGCCGTGACCACCCACAAATCCGAGGGCAAACGCCGGATTGCGAGTTCCGCCGAGCCGGTCGGAGGTCAGCTTGATCTGCCCATCTCCGAGCTCGAAGCCGACCCACCAAGGCCGAACCGTAAGCTCTTGTTGTCCCTGAGCGTAAGTAACGGCCGACAGCAAGATGAGTCCGACAAGCAATATGACGAGGCGCCTCAGGGGCTGGCCCACTTGAACTCCTTTTCGCAACGAAAGCGCTGCGAAAGAGTGATTGACGGTTGTTTTTCATGATCTCTACGCCGTCTCTCCCATCTGGTTTCTGCACGGAACTTTCGCCATTGCGAATCTGGGGGAAATGGCAATCGGTCCGTGCCAGACGACGCAAATGGGATGAACGCCAGCACTGGCTTGCCTTCCGCGGATTCAGAACTGACCACGAAATGTTGCTGCGGCTGGTCCCAACGCAGGGAGAGCAAGAATTCCTGGCCCTCTGCGACAGTGCCCAGAGAGGTTTTCCCGATGAATTCCCCTTCCGCCTGAAGAAGCACGGATATAAGAAACTCGTTCGAGCCGGCCAGCCGCTCGAGAATCAAGAAGGCTTGCACTTCCAAATGGCGACTTGCGCGGCTATCTCCCACCGTATGCTCCTTGTGCCATGAATCTGGGATGATGGGCGATAACAGCGAGGGCCGTTCCGTTTGTTCGCTGTGACCGCTCCGACTCCATGGAATCTCGTATCGGAACTGGGCTGAAAATTACGCTGCGTTCCTTGGCTTTACAAGCGACAAGGAACGACATCTCGGAATGACGCAGATTGTCGTCTTGCGCGAGGAGAAGAATGGGCGTTGCAATCGGAGATGATGCAGACTAGAATCCGTCTAATTCCTTCTCGCAAAGGCGCTTACGGAGTGTCGCACGGCGATATCGGTTCACCGAAACCTTCCGGAGAGACACGGCCGGACAACCTCCTGGACTCCTGGAAAGAGATCGCTGCGTATCTCGACCGAGAAGTGCGCACCGTTCAGAGGTGGGAAAAGAAGGAAGGCCTCCCCGTACACCGGCAAATCCATGAAAGATAGGCACAGTATTTGCCCATAAATCCGAGATTGACGCGTGGTGGAGGGAGCGCAGCGTAAAACTTGCTTCCAATGCGGGGAACGGTAAACCGGACGAAGGGCCACGCATTGTGTCTTGGCCTGCCACTGCGCCGCCTGGCGGGAAGGATGCTGCCGCAACTCTGTTGCGTAAAGTCCTACGATGGGGAACTTATGCGGCGCCGGTTTCAGGTCTCGTAGCCGTCGTTCTCGGCTTGTATGGAGTTGCTTTTGTGTACGATTGGCCATTCCCCAGGAGGCCTCCCCTTGAAGGCCTGCGGATCGCCCGGCTCACGTTCACGGGACAGGTGAAAGACGCGGCGATCTCTCCGGACGGCAAATACGCCGCTTTTGTGAACCTCGATTCGGGCCACCTAAGCGTGTGGGTGTACCAGATTGCGACGGGAAGCAGTGCACTAGTGGTCCCGGACGATATCGGACCATGGCCGTGGGGAGCGCGGCTCACATTCTCACCGGACGGCACGTATATCTATTACGAAAATCTCGATTCCAGAGAGGGCACTGGATTGTATGGCCTCTATCGGGTACCCATGGTCGGCGGAACGCCGCGAAAGCTAATTTCGGACGTAGATTCGGCTGTTACATTTTCACCCGACGGAAAACGGCTTGCCTTCATGCGCAACTCCAACGAGCGCTCCGAGGTCGCGCTGATCGTTGCGAACTCCGATGGGAGCAATGAACGGCCGATCTCGGTGCACAACCGAGAGGATGGATTCACGTTCGAAGCACCGGCCTGGTCGCCTGACAGCAGGCAAATAGCCGCTGCTGTGGGACATAGGGGCTTGCTGGGCCGGCAGCGCATTGAGGTAATCGCCGCGGATACTGGACGCGAGACGTCCGTAGGACCTCAAACTTGGTGGTTCTTGGGCCGAATGGGGTGGCTACCCGATGGCCGCGGTTTAGTCTTCGTCGCCAAAGAGAATACGTCCTCCACGAACGCGCAGATCTGGCAGGTGGATTTCCCCAGCGGCGGGGTGCATAGGGTCACGAATGACCTAGCCAATTATTTTTGCTTCACAGGGTCGGCAGACGGAGGTTACTGGATCGCACTTCAGGAAAGAGTTGCTTCGAGCCTTTGGGCTTCGCCGAAAGGAATTGGGCTGAGTCTCAGCGGATTACTCCTGGCGTGGACAGCGTAGACGGGAACTCCGGTTTCACGTGGACTGCGGATGGAAAGCTCCTTTACACCTCTCTCCACTCGGCCGGAGAGTCCATGCGCATGGTGACTTCCGATGGACACAACGTCAGAGACCTCCCTCTTAGCACAGTAATGAATCGCAGGCCATCTGCCTGCCCCGATGGCCGCTACATTCTTTACACCTCTCAGACCGACGCCGGCCGAAATGTGTGGCGCAGAGATTTTGTCAGGAAACGAAGCGAAGCAACTTGCTTTTGGTAACGAAGATGGATACGCGCAATGCTCCAGCGACGGCAAATGGTTCATCTACGGCTCAAGTAACAAAGGTCATTCGACGCTATTCAAGATGTCCATAGAAGGTGGACAACCTCAGCGACAAATATCGAGGCGTGGCTCGACTTTCGCCAGACAGCAGGTGGGTTGTTGCAGCTTTCGAGGACGCTCCCAAGCACACCGAGATGGCCGTAATTTCCGTGGACGGCGGAGAGTTGCGATGGCCTTTTGATGTTCCGGAAGGCATGGACTGGAATGGCCACCTCGTATGGACCCCGGATGGTCGCGGCGTGATTTATTCAGTCATCCGCGACGGAGTCTCGAACCTTTGGGTTCGGCCACTTCAGGGAGGGCCGCCTACGCCATTGACTGATTTCAAGGACGGGCACATTTTCTCTTTCAATTGGTCCCCCGATCAATTGGTGCTAGCCCGGGCTCGATCACAGACGACGCTGTGCTGTTTACAAGCCGCAAGTAGCCGCCCCTATGAATTGAAATTGGGCGGGCAATCAGGATCCCTTTCCCTTCTTGATGAGACTTCCTCGCTCTATAATCTCCAATCATGGACGACAAACAAATCGCCCGCATTCTGCGCGAAACCGTCCAACTGCTCGAAATTGACGGCGCGATCATTGGCCGCTACCGAAGCTACGAAAAGGCTGCCGAGTTGATTGATAGTTTGCCGGAATCGATCGAGCAGCTTGTCAAGGAACCGGAAAAGCTCGAAGAACTGCCCGGAATCGGCGAGCGCATGGTCGAAGAAGTGGCAGTGGGAACCAGCGATGTTATCAGGCGCATCCCGCCCGACGAATGCTTAGCTACCCTGAACTGCGGCGGCTGCGTGGCGTCAGAAGATGATTCAGGTGATCTACGCTCAAGGCCGGGCTTCCCAAACTTCGGACGTGGGTTCGATTGCCATCGCCCGCTCCATTAACCTCGTTGATTCAGTTGCCCTTCCGTTGCTAACTAAGACTCGAAAATGGGCAGAGCTTGGTTTCGAGTTGTGGATCGGCGATCCTGCAGAAATCAACGGCAAGCGACTGAAGAAATACGAAAACTCTTGCGGAAAGGAGAGGGGCCGAATACGCTTTTCAAGTCTCACATTGGAGTCATCATGAAGGCCGCAAGATTCGCTCTTCTCGCTTTCATTGGCACTCTGTCGCTCGCACCACTTTCGCTCTCCGCTCAGGAGCCGCAGCACCATCACGACGTCGACGAAAAACTCGGCACCGTCTCATTCGCCACTTCCTGCGCTCCCGCCGTTCAGTCCCAATTCGAGCGCGGCGTCGCACTTCTGCATTCCTTCGAGTACGAAGTAGCCGACGCGCAATTCGAGGAGGTCGCCAAAAAAGATCCGCGCTGCGCAATGGCTTACTGGGGACAAGCGATGACCTTTTACCACGAACTCTGGAATCGCCCCACCAAAGCTGACCTCGCCCAAGGCGCCGAACTTCTTGCTAAAGCTCGCTCCCTCAAGCCGCCGACAGCCCGCGAACGCGACTATATCCAGGCGCTCTCCGTCTTCTACTCTGATACCGATAATGTCGACCACAATCAGCGGGCCGGCGCTTACGCCAAAGCGATGCAAGGCGTCCACGAACGCAATCCCAACGACCACGAAGCCGCCATCTTCTACGCGCTCTCGCTTCTCGCATCAAGTCCTGACCGCGACCCCAATCTCACCAACGCCAAAGCCGCCGTTGCCATCCTCAACAAGCTCTACGACGAGCAACGAAATCATCCGGGCATCGCGCACTACATCATCCACGGCTGTGACAATCCTACGATGGCCAGTCTCGCGCTTTCCGCAGCCCGCAAATATGCCAGCATCGCGCCGTCTTCACCTCACGCCGTGCACATGCCTTCGCACATCTTCGCGCGCCTAGGTCTTTGGCAGGACGACATCAACTCCAACCTTGCCGCCATTCAGGTCGCCGATAGTATGGCCGAGCATCATCATGTGATGCACCACAAAGTGCATTCCATGGACTTCCTCGAATACGCGTACATGCAAGTTGGGGACGACGCCAGCGCCAAAGCAACCATCAAGCAGATCGCAGCGATTCGCCCCGAACAAATGGATCACGAATTTGAGAATTATTTGCTGGTGCGCCAGGCGGAAGGGCCCGCCAAGTACGCTCTCGAGCGCCGCCAGTGGAAAGAAGCGCTAGCCCTACAACCCATCGCCGGCGCGCCGTCCGACGTTCAGCTAGTCACGTACTGGGGACGCGCCGTTGCCGCCGGCCATCTTCACGATGCCGCCGCGGCACAAGACGCGCTGAAGCATTACGACGAACTGCTCGAAGCCACGCGCAAAGGTCCTCGGCCCTACCTCGCCGACGGCCTGAAGGACGAGCACCAAGTTGTGCAAGCGTGGGCCGCTTACGCTGGGGGCAACTCCGACGATGCGGTTCGACAGCTGCGCGCCGTTGCCGACGACCAGGACAAAGTCGGCAAAGCCGAAACCGAACTGCCCGCCCGCGAAATGCTTGCCGACATGCTGCTGGACCTGCAGCGTCCGCAAGAAGCGCTGACCGAATACGAAATTTCCCTGCGCACCGACCCCAATCGCTTCAACGGTCTCTACGGCGCAGCGCAAGCCGCCACGCAGGTCCAGCAAAAAGAGAAAGCGAGCACCTACTACACCCAACTGCTGAAGAATTGCAAAGGCATCCGCTCCGATCGCCCCGAGCTAGCCCGAGCCAAAACCCTCCTCGCCTATGCGAGCGGGGATTTGTAGGCGCGGGTTTTCAGCTCCGACATAAGGCACAAGCCCCTGAAGACTTCGGTTCTGGATTTCTTTGAAACTGCTAGAGAACTCCAGCGAAGTTTTCAGTGACGGATGCGCCCAGCAGTGACTGATCGTCGTTAACAATGCTTACGGCTGATGATTTTCGTATCGAATGCACCGGATCCTCGGCCAACGCTGTGGCACTCTAACGGAGCAGGAATAGGCATTCCACGAAGGTCGTGTAAGGCAGAGGGTAGGTAGCGGATGCGGCTGGGTCAGCCGGTCTTGCCCAAACTCGAAGTGCACCATTCGATGTCCTGAAGAATGAGGGAAGGGAAAGAGAGGGCGGCCACGCTAACCCCGGCCGCCCTCAACCCGAAAATTACAAAACGACAGTAGGAATCGGTTAGGATTTCTTAGGTTCGTCGTTATCCCTTTCGACGACATCTCGTCTCCAGATGAGTTTTGCAAAACTGATCCAGCTAGTGAGTTCAATCGGGGACCGCAACGTACTCAAGATTCCGTCAACTCCATTCCGCATCCAAAATCGCTCGTTGGGTGGCTGCCTGACCGTTGGCTGGCACAGAGGCCAATCAAGAAGATGACCCGATTGATCAACGCTCAAGGCTGAGAACGGCTTCCCACGCTTCGGACGTTGGTTCGATTCCCATCGCCCGCTCCAGAAACACTGAAGACAAACAAGTTACGCTGCGCTTGACTCCAATTCAGCACCTGACTCCAATTCAACGGCTAGGCTTTCGATTTTTTCGGCCAGACCTCACGGCAATTTGTTCTCGCCACTCTTGCATCGCATCCGAGAAGGCCTTGCCCACTTTTCTCGGTGCTGGTGCAGGAGCAACGTTCACTGCATCCAGATAAGGCTGCAACGCGGCCAAAGGTGCGCGGCGTGACATGTTGCTGCAAGGCCCCAGTGTCACCGTGCGTCTGATGCGCTTGAATGTTGGTTGCAACCTGTCTTCCCTGAACATGCCCACCCACATCGGAATTTTTCCGCGTTGGATGAGCCTGCCCCTTTGAAACCTTCTTCGTGGCACTGATCCTCCAGTGACCAAAGAAGGCGTTACCGCCGCGCATGGTATCACGGGTTCCACGATCAGGCGGCGCTCTCAATCCGGGTGGAGGAATCCGCACAATCAATGAAGGTTGGAGATTTCGGCAGCAGAACGATATGGTCTGAAAGCAATTGCTCAAGTGGAGGAAGGCGCAGTCCGGGAAGGTCAACAGAAACTGCTGAAGGAGGCCAAAGGCCTAGCCCTGCGCGTGCCCCATAAGTTCCTTGATAGCAATAGGGTCGATGCGGCCCTCCGTGAACAATGTAGATCCCAAAGCAATGTCCTGGAATCGCCTGAGCCCGCGGAGCAGCGTCTGTGGTCCGGGCGGTTCTTTCGCGCTTCGATTCAAAGCTCCTCCGAGACGGCTAATAATGATCATGGCGAGTCCGATGCACAGTTTTTTTTACCCGTAATTGTTTCCGGGGCTACCAGCGGCTGCAGTCTTTCGAGCAATGTGCATTCCCAAGATGAAAACAGCAACTCACAAGGCATTTCGGGAATTTCGCGGCCGAGCAATGCCAGCAGCATGGCCCGCCAGGCGATCACCGCATCAATGCATACCGCGCGTGCCAATCCATCCGCGGTGCGATGCTGATGGGATTCCATGCGACATCCGCTTTTCAGAACGCGATGCCATTCTTCAATGCGCCAGCGCAGGGTGTACCAGCGCAAGCAACGCAAGGCCTCTTTGCGCGAGCCGATCGGGACGGTGGTCAACAGCACCCAGCGCAAGGCTTTGGCACCCTCCGGCGCCTTATGTTCCACAACGGAGAGAGCATATATTTCGACCGGTTGCAGGTCCCGGGTTTGCGTTGTGGCCGGCGGAGAAAGCGTCACTTTGTCCCACTTCAAATCAACAGTTGCCGTTCGCGACGGCAAGGCCATACGTCCCGGCTTACTGGGCTTCGATTTCTTTTCCCGTTGTCGAGGAACCTTGATGCGCGCCTGGCCCATCGCGGGCAAGGCCTCGAGGTGATCGAACAGTTTCCGAGAATGTTCTTCCAGGCAACGGTTGTGCTTGGCACGGACCAGCAAGTGCACGCCGGGCGCTTTGCGCCGGCGGTAATCGAATAACTCGAACATGTCGCTTTCCCGATCCCCCACAGCGATCAGTTCGGTTTCCGGAAGATACTCGGTCGTGCTGTTGAGATCCTCGATGGTGCTCAGCCAACGATACGATTCTTTCTCTTCGATGGGGCGGTCCTGCGCCTTTTCCGCCTGGTCAAAGTGCGCTGCGTAAATCTGGGTCTTCAGCACCCCCAGGGGCAGACCTTTTTCCGACACCGCCAGTGAGGAGTGCATCTTCAGCCCCTGGCTCACCGCGCCGGTCTGGTTCTTGCCGATGTCGCCGAGCCCGTTGCAGTGCAAGCGTTCGGAAAAGTCCAGGTCCGTAGTGTCCTGAATCACCAAGACGCGCGGACAGTTTTTCATGCGCCCGATGGTCCGTTCGCGGTGCCCCTGCAGGATATTTTCCGGATTGACCTTTTCCTGTTCACTGTTGATGAACCGATAGTAGGCTTTCAGTTCGTGCCGATTCCCTGCGAAGCACTCCGTGTACGGAGCCGACGGTTGCTGGGCCTTGGCCGTGGCGATGCGCACCAACCGTTGCTCCAGGTCCTTATGACCAAGGTCCACATTCCCGAACTCCGCTTCCACCCAGTTCCCGCTGTGAAAAGCCTCTTCCAGATTCACCGGCTTGATTTTTTCGCTGCGCGCCGGGAGGCCCATGCGACTGCGCCAGTCCCGGCTCAGTTCATAGACATACAGCGTCTTGGGCGTTTTCGTCGGCCGACTGGCGTGCGCGCTCCGTCCCAGTCCTGCCGTTGTGCCGATCGGCAACCAGTTCGCCGCTTGATAACAAGTCCCCCAATGCTGTTCCGTGTCGACGAAGCTCTCCAGCAGCCAGGGCTCGAAACCGTAGCGGTTCGTGAAGTCCTCTCCCACCTGTTGCTGGCACAGGCACAAAACCCGGCTGGCAAGATTTTGGCAGCACACCTGCGGCCGGATGAGAAAGCGCGTCATATTGATTAACCGCTCCTGAAAACTCTTGCGCGTAGACGCATCCCATCCGATCCACTCATCCCGTACACCCAGACGCAAAGCGCAGGAACCAAAACCAATGGCTCCCAACCACCCGTGCTCCGAGCCGATCAGATAACGCAATTGCCGGCCTACCAATCGACAATCCTGTAACGGGTGCTCGGTCAACATCAGCTCGTTCCAGGTCCGAAAAAGTTGCTCGTCTCCCGCGCTGACCGCAACCAACCGCAGGCCCTTAACCTCGTCCACCTGCGCGGGTACCCTCTTGGGTGCGGGGACTGCCGTGTTCAGCCTGCGAGGCTGCGGTTGAGATCGAACTCTACGGGGAAGCCGGGGAAGTTTCCAGAAGCCGCGCGACTCCAGTAGGCGCAAGGCCACATGGACTCCTGCGATTCGCGGCTTCCCCAAATGATCGGTGATATTGAGGGCCCGGCATAAATACTGCGCCAGAGCAGAACGCCCTTTGTTCTTGTTCTTCTGTAGCCAGTCTTTGACCCTTGCGATGGTGTTCTTGCCGGATAGCAGTTCTAGAATGGTTTGGGCAGTTTTCATGCCTCTCTTAGTTATACTAATCGAGGCTACGTGTCCATAGCTATTTCACGGGGCAGGCGCAGAGCTAGGGTTACCATGGCTGCCCGCTCTTTTCGCTGCCTTTCTTGCTTGTGGACTGCATTGTGGAGTAGACTCCACATATGGAAATAGTGCAGATCGTCCTCGACAAAAAGCTGTTGCGCGCAGCAGATGAAGCCGCCCGTCGCACCAAGCGGAACCGCTCCGCACTGGTGCGTGATGCTCTCCGCGAGCACCTGCGGCGATTAGCAATCCGCGATCTGGAAGAACGCGACCGCGCCGGCTATTCCAAACAGCGGCAGACCCGCGATGAGGCAAGCGCGTGGGAAGCGGAGGCTGCGTGGCCGGCAGAATAAGCCGAGGGGACGTTCGGCTTTACCAGTTTTCAACACCTGACAAGAAACGGCCTGTCGTGGTTCTCACGCGCGATAGCGCCGTCCCGTATCTATCCACTGTTACTGTGGCGCCGATCACGACCGCGATTCGCGGCGTGCCGTCCGAGGTTCTCCTCACGGAGGATGATGGCATGAAAACGCACTGCGCCGTAAATTTACACAATGTCGTGACCGTAACCCAGAATCGCTTAGGAAAACGAGTTGCACAGCTCAGTTCCCTAAGAATGGCGGAAATTTGTGCAGCGTTGCGCTTCAGCCTCGGTTGCGACGGCAGCTAGCTTGGACCCTGTAGGTACTGTTCAAGGCCTGCCCCCATCGTTCTTACGATCGTGCCGTTGGCGTCGTCGTCTTTGAGTGCCCAGACAAACGCGCCCCCCAGACCGCCCGGCTCCCGTAGACGTACGTAAGCTGTCTTCAGCCACACGGTGACGGGATCGTCGTAGGACCAAAACGTTTGCCCGATGAGCGTGCGATACGTGATTACTCCCGGAGTCTGCAGTTGAGACTCCCACGCCTAAAGACCGGGGATTCTTTGGAGTTACTAAGCAGCATTGCTGCTCGTCTCCAACGATGTTTTCCTGCTTCACGGGCACATGCTTGAGTTCGCACCCAAGTCTTACTGTGCCTCCACAGGCGGATACCGAGCGTCCCTCGGCTAAGATTCGCAAACCTTCGACAAAGATATTGACGACAGCGTTTTCGTCTCGCTGGTGTTCCGTGCTGCAATGGCGGCACTTCCAACGGTCTTGGAGTTTGAGTTCGGCGTTCTTCTGATGGCAAACGCAGCACAACTTCGATGATGGGAAGAACGTGTCTACCTTAACGAGCGTCCTTCCATACCACTTGCATTTGTATTCCAGCATGCGGATAGAGTCACCGGAACCAGCGTCAGCGGCTGCGAACACTGATTCGTCATGGATACACCTCCGGACGGAAGCCACGAAATGCACGCGACTATAGACCTCTTTAGTGGTCGTGGCCACCGTAGTAGTCGCGAAGGAGGTCTTGCGCAGCGGCGCTGTGGAGCAATGTGGGGCTGCATGCGTCACAGACGAATGCGCGAACCGCGAGGCGCTGGCGAAGGATACTGCCGCGCGGGAAGGGGCGCAGCAAAATCCACGCCGCTAAAGGCTTTGGTCCTGAGAAGCTTCGCGATTTGCACTCTGACGTGTTGATCGCACTGACCGCCAGATCCTTAGATCCTTAGGAGCGCGCCGAGTCACCTCAAATCGAGCGGATTTCGAATTGATCGCCAGCTGTGGACAAAGTGCTTATTCGTAGCGCAGCGCCACCATGGGATCGACTCGCGAAGCGCGCAGCGCCGGCACATAGCACGAAGCCAGCGTGACCAGCAGCAGGATCATGGGTACGAGCACGTAAGTAGCCGGATTGGGAGTCCCTAGCCCGATCAGGCCGGCGGCCATAAGACGCGCAACCGCGATGGCTGCCACGCCGCCCACTCCAATACCGGCGAGCGAGAGAACGAGGCCCTGGCGCAGAACCATGCGCAGTATGTCCGACTGGGAGGCGCCGACGGCCATGCGGAGGCCGATCTCGCGCGTGCGTCGCCCGACCGAGTACGCAACAAGGCCGTAGAGACCGATCAGCGCCAGCGTTAGGCCCATGGCTCCCATGGTGCCGACAATCTCCATGATCATGCGGGGGATTGCAATGGCGCGTTGTTGGTAGAAGTTGGCGAAGGTGCGTACGTTGAACACGGGCTGGTTGGCGTCGAGGTCGTGCACGATCTGACGCAACGGAGCGACAACGGAAGCAGGATCACCCATCGTGTCGGTGAACATGACCATGCGCGTGGCTTGGGTCTGTGCGAAGGGCAGATACAGGAAAGGCGTAGGCGACTCGCCGAGGAAGGTGTATTTGCCGGTCTTGGTCACTCCGACTACTTGCGCCCACTGGTCCTCCTTGCTCTTGAGCTGCAAGCGTTTGCCAATCGGGTCCTCACGCGGCCAATAGGTATCGGCAAACTGCTGGTTGACGATCGCCACAAGTGGTGCGGCCTCTTTGTCGTTGGCGCTAAAGGTGCGACCGCGGATGATAGGCGTCTGCATCACGTCGAAGTAGTTCTCATCGACTATGCTGGCGAAGGCCGAGGCGTTCACCTGGCCTTTAGGGAACTGGTAGGCCTCTGGGATGAAGGTTTCCATGTCCTGGCTGGGAGCGAGAGGCATCACCTTTCCCAGTGTAACCACTCGAACTCCCGGCACAGCGCTCGCGCGATTCAGGAGGTCTTTGTAAAAGTTGCGGGTCTGTGCTTGGGTGTAGCGCACCAACGAGGTGTCGAGCTCCATGGTCAGCAAGTGGTCGGTGCGGAAGCCCGGGTTCAGGACGAGGATCTTGCGGAAGCCGTCCATCAGCATGCCGGTGGCGATCAGCAGAATCATCGACAGTGCGACCTGGCCGATCACCAGGACATTGCGGCCGAGCATGCGCCGCCTAACAGCAGCGCCGGGCTCGGCGCTCTTTAACGCCGGGACCAGATCGCTCTTCGAGGTTTGCAAGGCGGGAACCAGGCCGAAGATCAGGGCGCTGGCAATCGCGGAAAACAGGCTGAACAACAGGACGCGGTGATCAAGCTGAGGAGATATTACGACCGGAATGTCGGTGGGAATGCGTATGGTCTGCAGGAAGCGGATGCCGCCGTAGGCGAATGCGAGTCCGGCGATGCCGCCCAGTAAGGCCAGCAGCAAGGATTCGATCAAGAGCTGGCGGACCAGGCGAGTGCGGCTGATGCCCAACGCGATGCGGATGGCCACCTCACGCGTGCGTGCGCGGGCACGACCGAGCTGGAGGTTAGCGACATTCGCGCACGCGATAATAAGCACCACGGCCACCAGCGCCATCAGCATGCCGATGAGGTAGGCATCGGGGGGCGACGACTGAACGCGCGCCTGCAGTTCCGTGCGAACCCCCACCACACGATTACGGTCGGCCTCGGAGTGCAATGGCTTGAGGCTGTTCCACAGGGTAGCCAATTCGGCCCGCGCCTGCTCGCGCGACACGCCGGGCTTAAGGCGACCCTTCACATCGAAAGCACGATTGGTGCGGTCCTCAAGCGGGTTCTCGGGCAGCGCGTTCAGGCGCTGCCACATCATGAGCGGCACGTAGAAGTGAGGTCGAACGTACTCGTCGACGCCGGTGAAGGGTTTCGGGGCGACGCCGATGATGTTGAAGTCTATGCCGTTGACCCGCATGGTGCGGTTCAGGACCAAAGGGTCGGCAGCGAACTCGGTGCGCCAGAAATCGTAGGCCAGGATCACAACGGGGTTGCGCCCCGGGACTTGCCCCTCGTCCGGCAGGAAGCCTCGGCCGAGCACGGGTCGAATGCCCATCACTTGGTAGAAGTTGTCGCTGACCATCACGCCGACGCGGAGCTGAGGAGTCTCACGTGCCGATTTCGCCACGCCAAAGGCGGAGAGCTGTAGCGCGGCCAGGCCCGCGAAGGACTGCGAACTCTCGCGAAAATCGCGATAGTCAGGATACGACACGCCGCCGATGCCCTCCGAAAGGTTCGGGCGGTCAGTGCTGACGGTGACCACACTGCTAGGTTCGAGGACGGGCAGCGGCCGTAGCAGGAGTGCGTCGGCTAAGCTGAAGATGGCGCTGTTGGCGCCGATACCCAGCGCGAGCGACAGTGCCGCGATAGCGGTGAAGCCGAGATTTCGAGCCAGCAGGCGGAGGGCGTGACGGATTTCTTGCAACATAGATGTTAGTACGCAGGCTTTCTGGCGGAAGTTCCACCGAGTTGGGTTCCCAAGGCGCAAATCCCTTGCGGCGGTTCTTACCGCTCGGCTGGCGTGGTATAACCACACCAGCTCCTATGCGGCCCCAACCTATCCGACACCATCTGCCGGATCGGCGAAAGCGCGGCGTTCGCTGGAGGCAGGGTTCTCCATTCCCATCGACAGAGGTCTTAGCAAAGACCTCTGATCGATGCGGAGTATCACAATGGTCGATGCGCTGTATGACCTAATTGGCGGGAGACAAACAGTCTGGGCGGCTACTGATTCCTTCTACCGAAGAGTCCTGGCCGATGAAAGTGTCAGCCACTTCTTTAAGACCACCGATATGGGGCACTTGCTTGCACGGCAGAGTATGTTCATCTCCATGCTCCTCGGCGGACGCGTCGTATATATATATACAGGCAAAGATATTACCGCCGCCCATGCACAGCCGCGGGAGCAGGGATTGAACGACACTCACTTCGATGCTTTTCTCAAGCACTCTCGCGCGGCGCTCGAGGAAGTGGGCGTCAAGGCTGACAAGGCGGAGAAAGTCATGAAACTCTTGGAAGGCAAGCGCGGCGCAGTCCTGAATCGCTGACTTGTGTTTTTTTTTCACGCGGCAATGCTACGACAATTGGCAGGAAAGCGAGATCACTTTTTATCGCGTATAGACGGTGTCCTCCCCTTGACATTCTACTAGAAAGGCCCTATTCTCCCCTAGAATGTCTACTAAAGAGGAACGCGAACGCATCGAACTGTTGCAAGGCACGCTGGACCTGCTGATTCTCCGCACGCTGCTACGCGGCCCGGCGCACGGCCACGCCATCGCCAAAACAATCGAATTCAACTCCGACGAAGTGCTGCAGGTCGAGCAGGGATCGCTGTATCCGGCGCTGCACCGGCTCATCAAGCGGAGATGGATTTCGGTGGAAGAGGGCACTTCGGAGAACAACCGGCGGGCCAAGTTTTACCGCCTGACACGGAAAGGCCGGAAACAACTGAAAGTGGAAACCAGCAAGTGGGACAAACTGGCGGGAGCGATAGCGCGGATTCTCCGGCCGGCTGGGTAGGGAGGGCGCGTCATGAGGCGAGGCAGGCGAATACTGGAAGAGCTCGATCGAGACATTCGCGAGCACATTGAGAGAGAAACGCAGGACAACATCGAGCGCGGGATGACTCCGGAAGAAGCGCGCTATGCGGCGGTGCGTAAATTCGGGAACGTGATGCGAGTGAAGGAAGATACGCGTGACGTGTGGAGAATCGCCTGGATCGAGGAACTGTGGCAAGACATCCGCTACGGCCTGCGCATGCTGCGTAATTCTCCGGGCTTCGCCGCTGTTGCTGTTCTTACGCTCGCGCTGGGAATTGGCGCCAACACAGCCATTTTCAGCTTGATTGATGCGGTGATGCTGCGCTCGCTGCCGGTCGAAAAGCCCTCGGAGTTGGTCGTGCTGCGATGGAGCGCGCGCAAGGCGCCGCGGATTAACGGTTACATGTCTTCGGGCGATTGCCCAAGCAATCTGCGCTTCGGCGCGGCAAATCCCTCCGGGTGCTCGTTTTCCGAGCCGATGTTTCGCGAGATCAGGAATACAAACCAGTTCTCGGGAGTGGCGGCGTTTGCCAACGCAGGTCCTCTGGCACTGACCGGGAATGGTCCGGCGAGCATGATCAGCGGTCAACTGGTTTCCGGAGACTTCTTCAACACGCTGGGATTGAGAGCTGCGGCGGGCCGCGTTCTGGAATTGAGCGACGACTCGCCGACGGCAGCGCCCGTGGCGGTGCTCAATTATGGTCACTGGCAAAGCTCCTTCGGCGGGGCCCGGGACGCGGTGGGACGCACGATTGAGCTGAACGGAGTGGCTTTCACGATCGTCGGAGTCGTCGAGCAGCGGTTTACGGGGATTACGCCAGGAAGTGACTACGACGTTTGGCTGCCGCTCGCAGCCGGGCTGCGCATTAGCGATCCCCGGATGTGGGACAACCGGCAGGACAAAGTTACGTTTTGGTGGCTAACCATCCTCGGTCGGCTGAAAGCCGAGAGGCCCATCTTGCAGGCTCAAGCCGCAATTAGCGGGATATTCCGCAACGAGATGCTGCACGGATCCATACCGCTGTTCGAGGCGGGAGGAATGCCGGGCCCTCCAGAACCGCGAGGTGGAGGAGGGCCTGCGTCGAGACAAGTAGTTATAGGCGGCCCGGCGCCTGCCGGCGCGAGAGCTGTGCCGCCACCACCAGTCGGGGGTTCGCAAAGCTCTGTAGTAGTTGGCGGCGGCATGCCTCCGGCCGCGGGGGGCCAGGGATCTGCCAGGGTTCCGGCCCCGTCCGCGCCGGTTGCACAAGGTCAAGCGCCTCCCGATACGCCGAACGAGCCAAGGACCTTCTCGAAGCCTGACGATGAGCCGACCGTAACTCTTGTGAATGCGCAGACGGGATTGACGGGGTCGCGCGGGCGATTTGCGAACCCCTTGTACGTACTGATGTTCGCGGTGGGAATTATTTTGCTGATTGCCTGCTCGAACGTCGCGGGACTGATGCTGGCTCGCGGAGCAGCGCGGCAAAAGGAGATGGCATTGCGGCTGGCGCTCGGGGCGGGGCGAATGCGAATCGTGCGCCAGCTCTTGACGGAAAGCCTGCTTTTGGCAGCGACTGGCGGCATTTTGGGAATCGTTTTTGCGTCGTGGGGCTCGCATGCGATCGTTTCTTTCGTATCGAACAATCAGCCGCGGCCGCTGACGTTTGCAACGGGGCTCGATCTTCGCGTGCTGGGGTTCACCGGTGCCGTTTCTCTTCTTACCGGAGTCCTGTTCGGCCTTGCGCCAGCTTTTCGCAGCGTACGTGTGGATGTAACTCCTGCATTGAAGGAAGGATTCAGCGCTTCGACGAAAATTTCCCGGGGCGGCGGGAGAAGGTTTAGCATCGGCAACGCGCTGGTGGTGACCCAAGTGGCGCTGGCGATCGTGGTGCTGGTTGGCGCTGGCCTGCTGGTACGAACGCTACAAAACCTGCGCAGCCTTGACGTGGGTTTCGATTCTCACAACCTCGTGATTTTCGGAATCAACCCGTCGCTTGCGGGTTACAAGGATGCGCAGATCGATAGCTTTTACCGTGATTTGCAGGGCCGCCTTACGGAAACGCCGGGCGTGAAGTCAGCAAGCTACTCCATGGTCCCTCTGCTGAGCGGCGCATTGATGGCAACGATGTTCAACTGGCCGGGAACTCCTCAAGATCGGCAGTCAGAATCCGATGTGCTGGAGGTCGGACCGGATTTCTTCAGCACCATGCAGATTCCCTTTGTTGCCGGCCGCGGTTTCGACTCTTCGGACTACGGAATCGCCGCCCAGGCGCGTCAATCATTGTTCAGCGGTAGCAAGCAACCTGCTGTACCGACACCCGTGATTGTGGACCAGGCGTTCGTCGCAAAGTTTCTTGGGAAAGAGAATCCTTTGGGAAAACGCTTTGGCCAATCCACTGCAAGCCAAGATGGACCGGCGAGTCCGGGCTATGAAATCATCGGCGTGGTTCGTGACACGAAGTATAACGATCTGCGGCGGGAAATCAGTCCGAAGATGTACGTGCCGCTGAGCGCCTTGGCCGCGTCGTTCGAGGTGCGCACGGCGGGCGATCCGCAAGCTTTAGTTCCCGCGATTCGGCGCACAGTGGCGCAGATCAATCCGAACTTGCCGCTCCGCGACGTCACGACGGAATCACAGCAAATCGACCGCTTGCTGTTTCAGGAACGGCTTGTGGCGGAATTGTCGGGCCTCCTTGGCCTGCTGGCGCTTGCGCTGGCGTGCATCGGGCTCTACGGTTTGCTAGCTTATGAGGTCGCGCGACGAACACGCGAAATCGGCATTCGCACAGCCCTGGGCGCGCAAAGAGGGGATGTGTTGCGCCTGGTGGTGAAGCAAGGATTGTCGCTGGCGCTGGTGGGGGCCGTAGCTGGCACCGGAGTGGCGATGGGCGTGACGCGCTATCTGAAATCGATGTTATATGACGTGAAGGCGGACGATCCCGTAACAATAGCCGTGGTTGGGACCCTGCTGGTACTGGTCGCGCTGGCAGCGTGCTTCCTGCCGGCGCAGCGGGCGACGAATGTGGATCCCATGGTTGCGTTGAGGTACGAATAGCGCGTTGGTTGAGATTATGCGTGGCGGGTCAGTGTGAGACCGTGTCATTGAACACGCTAGTCTTCGAGACGGAATCGCCGGTCACGAACTCGAGCATGTGCCTCCTGAAGCAGGAAACATCGTTGGAGACGAGCAGCAATGCTGCCTAGTAACTCCAAAGCATCCCCCGCCTGTAAGGCGTGGGGAGTCTCAATCCAAGTCTTTTCAAAAGAAGAAGAAAAAAAGCCGAAGAAATAACAGTACCCGCTGGCGAGTCTCGGCTCGCTTCCCTGGCCGTTTGGCCAGTAGACAAATGGAGCAGACCCGGGTAGATTCGCGCCACGGTTGGGCGAATGCCTCAATGTGAATCCAAGGTGTTCTTCCCTGACGGCTCCACGCAGCCGCCGCAGTTCAACGATTGCCCGCGACGAGCCGAAACCACGCGCAGGCTGTCAGGCTTTAAGGTCGTAAAATTGTGCACGAGGTGCGCGAAGGTGTGGGACGAAACAGACTTTCTATCGGTTGGTACATTTCGCGGTGAAAAGAATAATGAAGTTCGCGGAGAGAAAAAATTGAGCAATGAACGTCCGCGTACTATTGCTTTCACCCCACGATGAGCATACTGATAAAGCCCAACGCAGGTTGATGAGGTCTCCTTGCAGTGCGTCCCTGAGCAGTCCGGTCGCAACACACGTCGATACCCGCGCATTTCGTTGCCAAAGGGTATGCCTGTAAGTTGGTATGGGGCAGACCTTCAACTCTTTTCCCCTGTCAAAACGTTAGGCATGGGAGGATTGTTCATCTCCACGCCCAATCCACCGCCCGTGGGGACAGAACTCAGGATGGCATTTGAAGTGCCCGGTGGAAGCGTACGGGCAGGTGCAATCGTGCGAAACATTGCCCCCGCCGAAGGCTTTGGTGCCGAGTTCACCCGCATAGCCTTAGGAGACAAGATCTTGCTGCAAAAGTTGATGAACAGATTGCTGCGTGACTTTGTATGACGTTTTCTAGAGCCCGCTCGGGCCTTTGCTTTTTTCCAGCCAAACTGGATTCGTGCATAGCGTTTCTGTTTTATCCACCCCCCGGTACCTAATCGGCACCGAGGCATCACCCTTCAAAATTCAGGTCTTTACCCGATGGAGTGCTACCGTAAAAACCTGCAAATAAGGACTAAATAGCTGGGGGTTCGCTGACCCATGCCCAAGGACGTGAGGACATGCTGCCACACCTGATTGCAGTGGCGCTTACTGCGGGTACGATTGTGGTTCCCGTGTGCCTGCTCCGCTTTGTGTATCGCTTCGTGAAAAAGCCTGCAACTCGGCGATAGGCCAGCTTGCCAGCGTCGATGCTACCGCAATTCGCTATCTGCACGTTTTCCTGCGCTAGTGGTGCTGGTTCGCTCCGCTGGTCATCCGTGCAAAGCCCGGCTCCGCACTGTCGCCACTGAATCTGAAGGAGTCAAGATTGTCGTAAGCTGTAAGAGTAAAGTGGGGCGAACCTTGGCCCCACTTTGACGGGCAAACAGGTAAGAACCACATTGTTTTGGCACGTATTCTTTCGGACAAAAAATTGGTGATACGCTACCGCACGATCGAAATCTCGCCATGGAAGCCCCTGCCCGAAACCCCAGGACCCGCTTCGGTCCTTTCGAAGAGGATTCGCGTTCGGGCGAAATGTACAAGCACGGCATCCGCCTGAAGCTTCAGGACCAACCTTTCCAAGTGCTTGCCCTGTTGCTGGAGCGTCCCGGTGACGTGGTTACGCGCGAGGACCTTCGTCAGAAACTCTGGCCTGCAGACACTTTTGTTGACTTCGATAACGGACTGAACAGCGCCATCAAGAAACTGCGCGACGTGCTGGGTGATTCGGCTGACGAGCCCGCTACATCGAGACGCTGCCCCGCCGTGGGTATCGATTTATCGCGCCGGTCGCCGGAGGAGGTGGAATAGCGACAGGCACTAGCCCCGGTCCGCGTGCAGCAGCGCCGTCGCACCGTCGAAAAGTGGTCGTGGTGGTGGCCGTCGTAGTGCTCGCAGCGGGAATAGCCGGAGGAATAGCGTGTCGCTCGCGGCAGGCGCGTCGGCTGACGGACAAGGACACAATCGTTCTCGGAGATTTCGCTAATTCCACCGGCGATTCGGTCTTCGATGGAACGCGAAAATGCTATGAGTCAGTGTTGCTATGCCCGAATATTGCGGCTATCGTAGGGAATATTCAGGTATTCGTGTTTCCGGAATTTGCGGTTTGCATGGCTTGCGGTGTCGCACAGTTTGCCTACCCGGAAGCGGAGCTGCGTGCGCTCGCGAAACTGCTGGTGGTTGATTCAACCTGCCGGGGAATAGCGCGGAATCCGTAGCAGAGCTTAGATGCTATTGACCATTGCACGCAGCGCAAGGGTCACTGCAGCTCAGGCCCATGCAGCAGGCAAAGCAATGAGAGTGAGACTATTCTTCGTACCGTTACTACTTTTCGCGCTGGCCTGCAGCGGTTTCGCTCAAGTGGACCACGCGCTGATCAAGAACAAACCTGACGCCCCGTTGCACATTACTGAGGCCCATTGCGGCCAGAATGCGCAGGGGAGCTACTGCTCCGCAGCGCTTGAATTCGGAGACACCAAGGAAACCTGGGATGGTTACGGTCTTCTCTGGACTCTAACGTTCGAGAACGGTAGCAAGGCGACCGGCCGCCAGGCTACCGATCGGAGCATCGAACGGACGGGAGACCCCAGTGGCTCTTATAAACCCAGTGGCCGCTTTTACAAACCCCGCGAGATAGTGGACATAGGTAACGGAGTGATCGGAGGGACAGGGTTCGGGATGAAGGACCGGGATGGAAAAATACTTCGCCTTACTGATGCTCAGGTCGAAGTTGAATTTGTGGTCAACACAAACGGGACTGTATGGGGCGACAGCAAGTCACCCAGCTATCTGCGGATGATGGCAAACCGTAAGGCTGCCAAAGAAGGATCGCAGAAGGCGGAGCCGCCTCCCCATCCGTTGCGCTGGCAGAAGCCTCGCGAGCCTTCCGTGTCTCCTGAACTCGCTCGAGCTCTTCGACTGCCCTGTAGAGCGCGCGACTTGTCGCCGTCGAATATCGCGAGGTGCGATCGAGGCAGTGAACCACACGAGCAAGGTTATACCCTGGCTCAGGTTGCTCGACTTGTTCGAGTGCCACAACGCGACCGTAACGGGCGGTCTCAACGACGATTTTCTGGACGAGGAGCTCTTCCAGGCGGGCTTGTAGTATTCCCGTAGGCCCCCAGCCAGCTCCTGGATTTCCGCAATCGTCTCGGGCGCGGCTCCGTGAAGATACTGCTTCACGAAAATCCCGCGCGTCGTGGCATTCATAAAGAGACACCGTGCGCTTGCTAGTGGTCGACAGGTGTACGGGCGCGCGTCTCAGCTGACGTACAGAGATACTCCCGATAGGAGCACAGTTGGTCCAGCAGATCCTTTGAGTTCTCGAGAATTTTTGCTTTCTCTGCTTCGCCGACGAGCAGGATGATGTAGTCATCGCGACCGGGATTCATATCCAGTATGAACGGATACTGCTTGCTGAAGCCGTGCCCGCCGATGTCGGCGTCCTTAAGCCCTGGCGCATAAAACATATAATGAGGCATGTTCATAGTGACGGGTCCAGGTGCGCTTGTATAGCCACGCATGATCGGCGCAATCATGTAGGCAACCCCGGTGCGCAATGGGTTCGCGTACCCTGGCGTTCCGAACCGGCTCGTCACTGCCTCATGAACCTGCTTGGAGTCCATACCCCGGGCTCTCAACTCGGCGGCATAGAAATAGTCTTGCAGCAGGGTCTTTGAACCTTCGGCGTCGTAGCAAACCGGCCAGTAAATATCGTCACGAAACGGCGGACTCGCCCATTGCCAGTCGCTTCGCACCACAATGCAACTTACGCCATTTGTTCCCTTGCGGCTTAACACATAACCTTTCGTCGGGTCCAAGACATAAGCGGCTGCACTGTCCCGCACGTGTGGAGGCGAGGCGCTCAAAGCAAAGCGGATTTCCAGCGCCTCCGGCATTTTCTCCAGCTTCGGAGGCCGGTCAGAAACGCTGCCTCCAGCCTCCCTCGTTTGTGCAAGGCAAGTCATACAGGATATGACTCCGAAGATTAGAAACTGCGAAACAAGCTTTGTCATTTGGTTTGTCTCCACGGGAAGCACAGTTCTTGGTTGAAGCCGTTCTCAGACCACACGCTACCTTTGCCGTGTTGCAGTTGGGCAGTAAAGGCCAGATGGCCAAACCATAGATATTAGGCAAAGAGGTGAAGGAAAGAAATGACCTAATTGCGCCGCTTGCGCCGCTAGACTTATAACGAAACATAGATTTCACCGGTGAACCAGTCTACTCGGCTCGTCGTCAGGCCGACCTCGTTATGACATCAACGGGTGAAGCGGGGACCAGGACAACGACGGGCCGAGCGAACGAACGATTCGTCCCAGATAAGTCTCCATCGCACGAGCTAGCAGTGAGATGAGTGCTGGCCAGCGGACGCCAGAAAATTGTAGGCTATACCCGCCAACAAGGCCCTACGTCTACGGGTAGCAGGAGCGAAATCCCTCGTGAGAAGAGTGATTCATCTTTTGACTCATGTTTTGACTTCTGTTTTTCTGTTTAGCTTTGTAGCGGCCGCGCAGGGGCAGGAGTGGAAAGCCCCTACGGCGATGAAGAAGCTATCCAATGGCCTGACCGTGGCGGTCTCCGAGGACCACTCCGCGCCGACCTTCGGGCTGTGTATCAGCTATGGGATTGGCTTCCGTCTGGAACCGCAAGGCCGCACCGGCTTCGCCCATCTCTTCGAGCACATGATGTTTGAAGGCACGCCCGATGCGCCTAAGGGTGTTTTTGACCGCGTGATCGAGGGCGGAGGCGGCTTCAACAATGGCGATACGCGTTACGACTTCACCGAGTACATCGAGTCGGGACCAATCTCCACGCTCGATCCTGTGTTGTGGCTGGAAGCCGACCGCATGAAGACCCTGGATTTTTCTGTCAAGAACCTGGATAACCAGCGCAGCGTGGTTGAGGAGGAGGTCCGCGTCAACGTCCTTAACCAACCGTACGGATCCTTCTACTGGCTCGACCTGCCGCAAAAGGCTTTTGACACGTATCCGAACGCGCACAATTTCTATGGGGATTTCAAGGACCTGGATGCCGCGAATATCGAGGACGTTAAGAAATTCTACGAGCAGTACTACACGCCGAACAATGCTGTGCTGGCGATCGTGGGCGACGTGAAAACCGCCGATGTATTCGACAAGGCTGAAAAATATTTTGCGGGTATTCCTTCCCGGCCTACTCCACCGCGACCGGAGGTCAACGAGCCGCTTCAGAAAAGTGAGCGACGTTTCACGGAGTCCGACAAGCTGGCCAGAATTCCCGCCTTCGCCATCGGCTACCACATGCCATCGCGCAGCTCTCCCGACGCCATTGTAGGCGCGGTTACCGCGGAGTTGCTGCACAATGGACAAGCTTCGCTGCTGTACCAGGCGCTAGTGAAAGAAAAGCAGGTAGCAGTTTCGGTCGACGGCGGCATGAACTGGCCGCTCGGAAATCCGTTTGAATATAACGGCCCGACGCTCATGACTTCCTTCCTTGTGTATCCGCAAAACGTCACTGAGGATCAGCTCCTGGCGGCCTACGACGGAGTCATGGCTGAGCTCGCGCGAAAGGGCCCCAGCCGCGAACAGGTCGAGAGTATCGCGGCCAAGATGCGCTCGGACTGGTACAGTCAGCTGGAGATTCCGATCGACCGAGCTTCGGCCCTGTCGCATGCAGCGTTGTTCGAAGGCCATTTCGACAGCGTTTACCAGATACCGGACCGCGTAGCCAAAGTCACGCCGGAAGAGGTTCGCAGCTTCGTTGCCAAGTATCTGGTACCGACAAACCGCACCATCATCAACCGGGTGCCGACGCCGGCAGACAAAACATCCAGCGGCACCCGAGGTGAGAAATGAAAAATGCGCTCGCAGTGATGTTTGTGATGCTGTTTGCGGCCGCCGCCCACGCGCAAAAGGAAGCGCCCTTGCCCAAGGATCTGCCTCCGTATGGGACACAGCCTTCGTTTCAGCCGCCGGAAGTCAAGGTCGAGAAATTCGAGAACGGCTTGACGCTATGGCTGGTGGCTCAGCCAGGTCTACCCACAGTGTCCTTCCGTATCGTGGTGCTCGGCGGACTCGCGCTGGACCCGACGGACCGACCCGGCTTGTCAGAGCTTCTTGCCAGGGCGCTTAATCAAGGTACTAAGACCCGGAATGCGAAGCAGATTGCAGAGGAGATCCAGTCGGCTGGAGGCGACCTGAGTGTGCGCGCGGACCGCGACGCCATTTTCGTCAGCACCTCCGTGCTTTCCTCAAAGACCGAGCTTGCGGCGGGCCTGCTTGCCGACGTGCTCGAGAACGCTTCCTTCCCCGACAGCGAGGTAGCACTGGCCAAGCGCAATTTAAGCGATTCGCTGCGGCAACGCGAAGCCCAGCCCGGTTTTCAGGCGAACCGGGCTCTCGCGCGCGTGCTGTTCGGCTCCGGACCTTACAGCGTGATCGCCCCGACACAAGACTCTCTTGGCAAAATGACGGCCCAAGAGCTCCGCCAGGAATTCGGCCGGCGCTTCCGCCCCGACCAAGCCATCCTGGTGGCAGTGGGCGATTTCGATCCCGCAAAGATGAGCACACTGGTCAAGGAAAAACTCGGAGGATGGAAAGCGCCTGCGGCGCCAACCGCAGGTGTGAACGCCAAGCCTTCCGGGCCTGCGCCACACCAAGTCACTTTCGTGGCGCGGCCCAATTCCGTGCAGACCACGCTAGTACTCGCCGGTTTTGGGCCGCTGCGCAGCGACCCTGATTATGAAGGAGCTGAAGTGGCAGATGCCATTTACGGCGGAACCTTCACTTCGCGCTTGGTGACGAACATTCGTGAGGACAAGGGTTATACGTACAGCCCTGGTTCCAATCTCGCTACCTTACGGCAAGCGGCAACTTTGCGCACGCAGGCCGATGTGCGCAATGCCGTCACTGGGGCCAGCTTGAATGAGATCATCTACGAGTTGAACCGCATGGCCACCACTAGCCCCACGGAAGAGGAACTCACCCGGGCTAAGCGCTCCCTTCTCGGCATCGAGGCCATCCTTCTGCAATCGCGCGGCGCGGTGGCCGGCGAACTCGCCGACCTGTGGCTTAATGGCCTTGGGCCCGATGCTATCGGGAGGTACAACCGAAAGATCAACGCCACGACGGCAGAAGACGTCGATGCCATTGCGCGCAAATACTTTCCCGCCTCGCACATGACCATTGTGGCCGTGGGCGAAGAAAAAGTGATTCGCGACGCTCTAGCACCGTTCGCACTGCCCATGGAGACCCCAAAGTAACTGCGGAATCGTTTATCCGTGGTGCCGCGCTGAAGTAGCAGTTGGAAAGCAATTCATTCAATGAAGGGACCGCGGGAATCCGAGGGGTTAGTGCGGACTCCCGCGTGTTAGTTAGCCGCCCGTTCTGGAGGCACTAATGGTTGGATGTAACGAGGCGGGCTACAATCGTGACCTGGTCAGACGCATGGTTGTGGGCTGCCAGAGCTTGCTCTTTCTCTTTGGCCGATTTTGGCAGCTCGCGTCCCAGGGAACTGCCTGCGCTCCACACCTGCGTCAGAAAATAGCGGTTGCCATAACGATGGAAGACCAGCTTGGATTTGGCTTGCGGCGCGTTTATCGAAGCGGCGTGGGTCATCACCATCGTGGCTCCGTTCCCGTCCGTGCTTCGTATCACCAGCGCGGAAGAGTAATCCCTCTCTTTCTGCACTCTGTATTCACCCGCAGGGAGCGTCATCGCCCCCGCTGTGAATTGAAATGGAATATTCGCAACCACAGGCTCCTGCGCTCGGGCGACCTCGGTTGTTGCCAGGAAGGCAAGGGCCAAAATCCCTGTGATTCTGCATAGCGTGTTCTTCATGGAATCCTCCTGTCTGCCAATTTCAGCGCCGTTCCAGATCATCCAGCTTGAGCCCTTTCACCTGAATCCGCGCTGTGATGACGCGCACTCTCACGTATTTCTGGACGGATGACAATGCACTGCAGGTGAATTGCAAGCCAACTTCAAGTGGACAGCAAAGTCCAGAAGGATAGCGGGTTTACTCTCGCGCGCTCGTGCGCCTTCATCCCGCAAAGGGAGCTGCGTAGGTTTCTACGTGCGTGGCAAAAAGACCGTCCTCTTTGGCATCCTCCGCCCTTAAAAAAGGGCGAGGATTCCTAGGAAGCCTGGTTTGGTTGCAACGAGAGCACTTTCGGCGGGTTCCTGTTTCATCGATCGGCCTTACTGCGCCGCATCTCCGCAGGCTTCACATCGGGCCTGCCCGGCCCTAGGTCCTGCAACAAAACAACTATACACCAAAAATTGCCGCAACCCCTTTGGTGTGACTCTGCATCGAAATCATGGGCGGCACTCTCGTCGGAGAGTAGACTAAACTAACTGTTCGCTTCGTTGAGGAGGAACCATGTCATCGAGGCTCTTTAAGGTGAGTTTTCAAGTGGCGCTTGCTCTGGCCGCGATAGGCTCTGTCGCAGCTTCCCAGAGCGATCAGGCTTCCACAAACGTCATTACCGGCACAGTCGAAAAAGTAGATTCCGGCGCGAAAACTATTGCCGTAAAAACTGCCGACGGCACGATCGAAACGGTAAAGTTCACGGAAAAGACCACGGTCCACGGCCTCAAAAATGCCACAAAGGGAGGTGACCTGGCTGGCAAAGAAGGCAGCCATGTCATTGTCCATACTGTCGGAGAAGGTGCCGACAAGACGGCCCACTCGGTCGAATGGGTCGGCGATAAAACAGTCCACGCGACTGAGGGTACAGTGGAGGACGTGGGCGAGGGTTCAAAGACCGTGGCCGTAAAGACGGCCGATGGCACTGAGGAAACCTTCGTCGTTGCCGATCATGCGGTGGTTAACTCAGGCAAAGACATCACCCGCTACTCTGTGCGAGGCGCTAAGAAAGGCGAGCACGTGACGGTGTATTACACCGAAGAGGCTGGGAAGAAAATCGCCCACGTGTTCAAACACCTCTAAAAACAGGCGCAATCCTCCTCAGCGCAACAATCCTTAGGATTCGTCTGTTCAACGGACATTCTGCCCGCCCATCATGCGCGCAGTTTTCGAGACGTTACTGTCCATTCGTGCAGCTGGAGGTTGCCGAGCAGCCAAAATGAGCCAGCCACCAGCACTCACTTCATTCTTCATTCGACAAAGCAGACGGCTGACAAAGCTGACCCGGAACTGCCTGGTGAGACCGGCTTCGTGGCATTAGATGCGCACCCAATGCACCAGCGGCACGAGGTACGGAACGCGCTAGGGCGTCAACTATTCAGCTCGTAGGGCGGAAACAGGTTCCAGCAAAGCGGCTCGTCGAGCAGGCAAGTAACCGGCCGCTAGCCCAGCCATCAACAGCACGCCAAGGCAAGCAAGGGCAGTGATTGGATCCTGCGGCTCCACTCCGAAGAGCATGCTCTTGAGCACGCGGGTACATACAAACGCGAGCGGCAAACCCACAATCGCTCCCGCCGCGACAAGCGTGAGCGTTTCGCGCACAATCATTCCCAGAACGTTGGCCGGCGTGGCCCCTAGTATCGCAGTCAAAACCAGCGCAAGCGAGCCAAAAAAACTGGCCAGAATCGCCATCATGCGGTCTGGACGCTGCGCCAGCGACAACCGCTCAGCCAGTGTGGTCACGTCACGGACGGGAAAGTGCGGATTGAGCGCGCGGACTTCGGCCCGCACTCGATCCGTCATCAATTTCGGGTTTCCTCTTGTGCGCACATGCAGGACCACGTTGAGTGACGTTGCCCACTCATCTTGCAATAAGGGCAGGTAAAAAAAAGGCCCGGCAGCGTTCTTCAAGAATATGTTTCTCGTGTCCGCCGCCACGCCGATGACTTCGTACTTAAACGTGGACTTTTCGCCTTCAGCGCCCAGGTGGCGGCCAAGCGGGTTTTGCGACGGGAAATATTGCTTCGCGAATGCCTCATTAATGATCACGACTTTGGGCGCGCCTGCGGCGTCGCGCGGCGAAAATTCGCGCCCCTGGACCAGGAGGATTCTCGCAGTAGAAAAGAAACCTGGCCCCACCACGTTGAACCCGGCCATCTGTCCCTTCTCAGGCGGCTGCCCTTCGACCCAAACCGATCTAAAATGGCCGCCCGACCCGAACGCGAAGTCCCAGCCCAGGGCAGTGGACACCACGCCCGGCACGCGCTGGACGCGCTCTACAAGCTCCTGATACACCAACAGCGGATATGCCTGCTGATACTCCCGTGGGCTCAGCCCAATCCTCATGACCAGCATGTTTTCTACGGGCATGCCGGGGTGCACTGCGGTCAATTTAGTGAAGCTTCGCGCCAATAAGCCTGCTCCTGTAAGCAGCAGCACCGATGCGGCCACCTGAAGTACGATGAGCCCCTTGGCCAAAACTGGCCGCGATACGCGGGCACCGCTTGCCTCACTTTTCAACAAGGGCAGGACGTCCGCATTCGTGGCATGCAGCGCAGGCGCAAGACCAAAGAGCAGCAGAGTGACAATCGCCGCGGCCGCACTGAATGCCAGAACGTGGGCGTTGAGCGTAAAGTGGATTGCTTGGCGGGCTTCATCGTCCAGCAGCAGGACGACCAGCGCGCGTTGCATCCAGAAAGCAAGGGCAATTCCGGCCACAGCCGCCAGGCCCGAAAGCAAGACGCTCTCCGTGAGAAGCTGCCGTACCAATCGGCCCCGGCTCGCTCCCAATGTCAGCCGAACCCCGATCTCAGGCGTCCTGGCGCTAAATCGCGCAAGCAGCACGTTGGCGATGTTCACGCAGGCGATAAGCAGGACTGCGCCGGAAAGCAGCATCAGGGTTTGCAGCGAAGCCGTATACGAGTCGAGTGCATACCCCAGACCTCTATCCCCACGCGTCAAGACCGCACGCTGCGTCGATATGTCTTCGCGGTCGCTCTCTCGATAGTTCGCCAAGCCTGGACGCATCGATTCCAGAGCGTGCTGCAAAGCGACTTCAGCCTCCCCCTGTGCCTGCTTGTCGCTGACACCTGGCTTGAGTCTTACTGTGCCCCAAACATTTGCGAACTGAATGGGATTATCGAGAGGAATGGTGATATCTGGCGAAACGCCCTCATCCGTGCCGAAGAATGCCGGCGGCGTCACGCCAATGACTTCCGTCGGGACGCCACTTAAGTTAATGGTCTTGCCGACGGCCGGACCGCTGCCAAAGCGCCTGGCCCAAAACGAATAGCTGAGCACCGCAACGCGTTGGCGGTTCCTCTCATCCGGCTCGTCAATGGTCCGTCCAAGGAAACGGCGAACCCGAGAGTCGAATAGTAGCCGCCTGACACCATCTGCACCAAAACACGGTCAATATCTCCGCCCGTGTCAAAATTCAATTGCTCTCGAAAGAATCCGAAGACCCCGGAAAAGGATTGCGGCTCCTTGCGCAACTCATTGAAAAACTCAGAGGGAATATTGGACATCTCGACGCCCGAGCGCGTCACCACCTCGACGGTCCGCAAGCTCCCGGGGTCATGCACGGGAAGGGTTTGCAATAACGCGGTATCAAGCAGGCTGAAAATGGCGGCGTTCGCGCCAATCCCGATGGCCAGAGTGATCACGGCGACGCAAGCCACCATGGGCGTGGCGGCGAATTGCCGCCAACTATAACGGAGGTCCCGTACGCAATCGCGAAGAACCATTGCTTGCTTCGTCACCGACGGGTTCGTAGCTACTCCACTCGCACCAAACCGTGTCCTAAACCAATTGTAAACACGATCGGGCCGCAACCGCGACGACCTTCGTACTATAAGGAACTTTGTCCAGCAATGCCGTCGGTGACACAACTCTCATTTCTTCGGTCGCGATACGCTTAGCGCGGATGAAGGCACGAGGAACCCCTTCGTCCCGGTCGCTACGAGTTGCTTGTAGGCCTCGGCCTCACCGGCGCTTTCTGGCCCCTTGCGCGTCGGCCTAAACGCGCCGCCTACGGCGTCGCGGGCCTCCGCGGACCCGCAAGAGTTAAATGCCTTTGAATGCAGGCAAGTAGACGCAGGCTATCATCTCACTTTGGCAACAACAAAGAGTCCTCGAACGGGTTTATAGGAATATGGAATTTAGGGGTCTAGTACCGTGCCTTGCGAATTGGCGAAAGGAGCGGCTCGTCGTCAAGAGGGCACCTGCTAAGGGGTTGTTCTCGCTTGCACTGACCTTGGGGCTTGCTTGCCTGACGTGTCCGCACGCCCGGGGCGACGTGGGAATCGTACTTAACGAGTCGATGGATTCGAGCGTGGACCGAATCTCAGGTACGGGACACAGCGCTGTGTATTTTTCGCGAATTTGTGCGGAGTCGCCCGTGCGATTGAGGTTGTGCCGTCCGAATGAAAATGGCTCGGTGATGAGCACTTACATCAACATCGGGGAGGATCAGAGGTTCGAGTGGAACATCGTGCCCCTCAATATTTACCTTTATGGAGTGGAGGATCCCCGGTTTCGCGCACTTTTCGGGTCTTACAGGGTCAAGAATTTATTGGAGGAAAGATACCGGACGAAATATCTGGCCGGGTATTGCGATGGCCCGCCATGCTCGACAAGTTACAAGGCGGAATGGCGAGAGATGGTTGCGGCAACGCTCATCCGCAGCGTGTACATTTTCGTGATGGATACGACGGTCGAGCAGGATAAGGAACTGATCTCGCAGTTTAATGCCTCGCGCAATGAAAATCACTTTAACGGAATCACCCGGAACTGTGCGGATTTCACGAAGCGTGTGATCAATACCTATTTCCCGCACGCAGCCACCACTGACTACATCAACGACTTCGGGATGACCAGCCCGAAGGCCATTGCGCGGTCGTTCGTTCGCTATGCCGTCCGGAACCCGAAATCCAACCTGCGAGTGCTGCACTTTGCTCAAGTGCCGGGCACCATTAAGAGAAGCAATGAGGTTCGATCCGGAACAGAGCAGTTGTACCGTTCCGGGAAACTGCTCATTCCCATGCTGATTTTTGCGGGTTACGGAGTGCCGGCCGTGGCGGCCTCCTACCTTCTAACAGGCCGATTCAATCCCGAGCGCGAGTTCGAAAAGCATCCTGCTGAAGAGGAGAATCGTCGTGACGCGACGGAACCTGTGAAGACTCAGGAGGACCAAGCCCAGATCATTGGCACCCGGGCAGAATGGAAACGATATCGGCAGGCGCTGGACTCTCTATTGCAGGAAACAGGAGAAGCGAAATTCATCGGGGAGCAGGGAGACTTCCGTCGTTTTTTCAAGCATCTGAACAAGCTGGGCACACCTCGAGTGGACGCCGACGGAGCGTTGTGGATGGAGATTCCCGGCAAGAGTAAAGCTCTCAATGTGGGATTGAGCGCGAACAACATTCTCGAGCGGAGTTCGAACACGCAATTGGCGTACTCCTTGCTCCTCTGCCGCGCCAATGGCGTCTTGAAAAGCCCGAAGCACAGCCGAGAGACGATGCCGGAATTTGAAAGGGATTGGGAACTCCTGCAGCGGGCGCGTGTGAAAAACGCGTTGGTCGTCGCAGGAGATCGCACGCCAGACAAAGACATCCTTAGCACGGATGCTTCCACCGGTGGCAAGGATTGAGAGGGGTGCGGATTTTCAGCTCCCTCCTGGTTTTGAATTGTTGGACTAATTTCTTCGGCTCGAATCAACGCGTAATATCCGACAGAGCTTAGGCTGGTGTTCTTCACACCTTGGCCACGTTGCGCGTCAAATCCCCAAAACAGGACTGCTCGTTTCAGCCGATGCAGTTCCGGTCGGTGAGGGGAGTTTTGAACGGATCAAGGATTCCACTTGATTCCAGACGTTCGGGTCGCATTCGATCTCGATGTGCGACTTCATGAAGAGGCGGCCGAACCAGGGATAGTTTGGGCAACTAACTGGATGAGCTTTATAGTCAAAACGAAAATTTCCGATGATTTGTGTGTGCGTGGCATCGGCCGCAAGAATTTCGGGCCGCCCGCGTAGAAGTCCATTTGACTGGTAGAAGTTGGCTGCCTCCCTGACGTTAGCAGGGATGAGCAAGTCATTTTGCTCGCGCTTCGTGATGCTGTCCACTTGGATGGTAAGCAGCACCGGGATGCCATCTTTCTCTAGCTCTCGCGCGAGAGTAACGGTTTCGGAAGCTCCCCAACTATGCCCGTATATGATGATGCGCGCTTGCTGTTTTTCTTGGGCCGACAGGGAACCCGTATTGTGGATATCGAGAAGTCGCAGGATCTGCTGGTGGGCTTTCTCCCTTCGCTGATTCTCAAAAACTTCCACGTGGACGCCGAAGGGATAATCCTGGCGGAGACGCGTAGCAAGCTGGACCTCGCTGTGGACCGCATTGTCGTGTTTGACGAAACCACCGACAAATCCGATAACAATAACGGGACGCCCCGCCGGCGGTTCATCCGCGGAGGCGGAGGGCGTGGGAATCATTGCGCCGAAAGCCAGGAGCAAAGAAAGAAGTGACCCGGGGAAACGCCTATTGCTCGGCATGGGTCGTGCCTTTTCTGAGGACTTAGTGATGATAGCAGAAAGCGGGTTCGTTGGCGTGAACGTGGAACGATTCCAGTGGACCGTACCCAAGCTTGTGGCTGGCGAATTGTTGTTTTGCTTCGGTGACATCGCGTTGAACCTTGACACCGTACCAATTCGCCAGGGACACCGACTGCTGACGATGCTTTTGGCACCAAGGCTTTCGCGCTCCGGGAGCGATTCCGGTTCTTCGGCTGCCCCCATTGCTGATTGGGCACAGCGAAGAGTAACTGGCTGAAATGTTGGATATAGTTTTAATTCAGTTTGGCATCATTGCAGTTTGCGATCATTCTTGACAGGCGCTATGCAAACTTTGAAGAGACTCCTCGCTCTACTCGTATGTTCGGCTTTCGTCGCCTGGGCGCAGGGCAATTCATTCGACAAGGTTCGATATAACGGCGGCTCTGTAGATTCAAAAGTCGATCCGAAGGATTGGAATAATCACCTGACGGTGACATCGGACCTGATCACTTTGGCTCTGAAAGATGGCAAGAAGCTCGAAATCCCGCCGAAGTCTGTTACTTCACTGAGTTATGGCCAGGAGGCGCACAGGCGCGTCGGAACGATGGTTGCATTGGCCATACTCGTCGCCCCGGTCGCTTTGTTTGGGCTGTTTCACAAAACACGGCTTCACTACATAGGGATTCAGTACACCACGCCAGACAACAAAACAGGCGGCATCCTGCTACAAGGTGACAAAGACAACTACCGTGCAATCCTAGTTTCTCTCCAGGGCGTAACGGGTGTGCCTGTGGCTGTGGGTGAAAAAGACCGTGAGTTTGTTCCTGTGACCGTCCGAGAGGAAGTGACCAAGGGAGACGAGGGAAAGGATGCGAAGGAGAAGACTGCCGGGGGCAAATCGGCAGAGAGCAAGCCGACCGAAACCGCACCTGCTGAATCCGCTAAAGGAACCGTCAATGTTTCCTCCAGCCCCACCGGAGCGGATGTGCTCGTGGACGGAGAGTTTGTGGGAGACTCACCAGCTTCGCTGAAGCTAACACCAGGGAAGCACGCAGTCACCGTGAAGATGTCCGGCTATAAGGATTGGTCGAAAGAGATCACGGTGCAGTCCGGGTCGGAAGTGCAGCTCACGGCGAACCTAGAGAAGTAACAGGACATACCCTCTCTGGAATGAAGAACCTACTCCGTGTCCTGTTCAACGGAATCGTGTCAAAATCTTCTATACTCGCCTGAGGCATGTGCGTTCTGATCTTTGGAGCAACAGGTTGGTCTTCTCGCTCACGCCCCTGCTTGCGAGCTCCCAGAAAAGCGCCCAATTTTAATCATGAGCGGAGGCCAGATTGCGATGAAACGGGTCGTCAGGTTCTCTCCTGCGGTTCTCCTAATGAGTGTTCTGCTCGCCGTGAGTCCGAGGGCGGAACAAAACATGGACAAAACTACTTGCTCTCTAGTTGAGCAGGCGCTAAGAGATTACCGGCAGGTGAAGAACGCTACCACACGCGGGGACGTAGTGAAATACTTCGTTCCCGACGGAGGCCTGCAGTTTCCAGCTAAGACCCGGTACGTCCATCCCAGGTGTGAATACCTGCATGTCGACGTTGAGTTCGAGCTCGTCAAGCCTTCGGAGATCGCCTCCCTTCCCGACGACAAGGTCATAGGTGTGTCAAAGCTATACGTGGAATACCCAGCGAAAGACTGACTCATGCTCACCAACCAGGCGGGTCGCCCGTAGGTTGTGGGATTCGAATCCGCTGACGGCATGGAAACAAAGGAGTTTTGCGGCGCACCTTGGCCTTCTAAGTCATTGAAAGGAATACAGCAGAATCTCTAGCGCCCCCTTATTGCCCCCAAGATTTTGAGCGGGGCGGCTGCTGTTATGCTAGAAGAGCGACATAACAGGAGAAGACGGCAGAATTGGCACCGTTGATTAGCGCACAAGGACTTTCCAAAAGATACGGAAGCGCACCGCTTTTCCAGAACCTTTCCTTCACCGTTTCGGAAGGGGAACGGATCGGTGTTATTGGACCCAATGGGTCCGGCAAATCCACGCTGATCGAGATGCTCTACGGCCGCGTGAAACCGGATGGCGGGGTTGTCGCCGTACGCAAGGGGACGCGGATGAGCTGCGTGACGCAGATATCCGAGTTTTCGCCGGGCGTGACGGTGCGCGGCGTGATTGAGGGCGCACTGAAACGAGCGCGCGTAGCGGAAGAGGAACACGCTTCGGAATTCGCGGAGACGCTTGGGCGGGCGGGTTTTACCGCTTTGGATGCGTTGGCGGCGGAGCTTTCGGGCGGCTGGAAAAAACGACTGGCGATTGCGGAAGCGCTGGTGCAGCGGCCGGATATCCTGCTGCTGGACGAACCGACGAACCATCTGGACTTCGCGGGAATTGGCTGGTTGGAGGGCGTGCTGCAAAGCGCGGGATTTGCATGCGTGGTGGTGAGCCATGACCGGTATTTCCTGGAAAATGTCGCAAACGAAATGGTGGAAATCAGTCGCGCGTACGAAGACGGGGCGCTGCGCGTGTCCGGAAATTACAGCAAGTTTCTGGAGGCCAAGGAAGAGTACCTGCATGCGCAGCAAAAGCGGCAACAGGCCTTGGAAAACCGTGTGCGCACAGAAATCGCCTGGCTGAGGCGAGGACCAAAAGCACGCACCACGAAATCGAAGGCGCGCATCGACGATGCGCACGGGATGATCGGCGAGCTTGCGGAAATGAAGGCGCGGACGCGGACTTCCGCGGCGGAGATTGATTTTTCCGCGACCAGCCGGAAAACCAAGCAGCTGCTTACTCTCGATGACGTTTCCTACGGGTTTGGCGAGCGGACGCTGATCGCCGGGCTGCACTTTATTGTCACGCAGGGAATGCGCGTGGGGCTGGTGGGGCCGAACGGCAGCGGGAAAACGACGCTGCTGCGTTTGCTGCGCGGGGATATCGAGCCGCCGAAGGGGAAAATTCGCAAGGCGGACGGTTTGCGGATCGTGTACTTCGACCAGAACCGCCAGCTCGATCCGGAAGTTACACTGCGGCGGGCGCTGGCGCCGGACAGCGATGCGGTGGTTTATCAGGAACGGGTGATTCACGTGGCGTCGTGGGCGGAGCGATTTTTGTTCGCCAGCGAGCAGCTAAATCAGTGGGTAGGCCGGCTTTCTGGAGGCGAGCGGGCACGGGTGCTCATTGCGCAGTTGATGCTGCAACCCGCGGACGTGCTGCTGCTGGATGAGCCCACGAACGATTTGGATATTCCGACGCTGGAAATATTGGAAGAGAGCCTGCTGGAATATCGCGGAGCGTTGGTACTGGTAACGCACGACCGTTACCTGCTGGATCGTGTTTCGACGGTGGTGCTGGGGCTGGATGGAATGGGCAAGGCCGAGCGGTTTGCGGATTATTCGCAGTGGGAAGAATGGCAAAGTGCGCAAAAAGCTGCAAAGAAAATGAGCGGTCTGAAGGATGAGCCGCGGTCAAAGGCAGCGGGAAACGGGAGCAAGACGCCTGCTACAGCGCAGAAGAAGCTTTCCTATCAAGAGCGCATGGAATTGGCGGGAATCGAGGGGCGGAT